>Ga0302319_10005859_pt1 | contig 24537 bp, 12 predicted proteins | sample Bog_T0_2_FD_203319 | JGI IMG/M metagenome (GOLD analysis project Ga0302319, IMG submission 203319) | Peat permafrost microbial communities from Stordalen Mire near Abisko, Sweden - Bog_T0_2 | ecosystem: Environmental > Terrestrial > Soil > Wetlands > Peat | place: Sweden: Abisko, Stordalen Mire...
CGCGATGGTCATCAAAAGAATCTCTTCCAGCAAATGTTCCCGCGTTCGCTTCACCCGAAGATCGCGCAAATCAGCAAAATGCTTCAGGGGACTGTTCATCTCCCCATCTCACCGCGCCAAAACCAACTCGCATATAGCAATTAAGATGCGTTTGCCCTGCACGGCTGGATCTGCGGCACCAAGGGCAAGACGGAAGGCGGTCGCGAAGCGAGGTAATACGCCATTACCAAAGCGGGGCTCAAAGCCCTCGATGAAGAAACCAGGCGTTGGCGTCAGATGGCCGGCGTGGTAGAAAAGCTGCTTGCGGAGGAACTGTAACCATGGTTCGCTGGAGAAGAATCATCTCCCGGCCCCGCAAGGTCCTCTGCAACAGGCGCGCCGAAGAGGACCTTGCGCGGGAAGTGGCAGCGAACCTAACCCTCGCCGACGACTTCGAAAACCGAGGTATGTCGCGTGAAGAGGTACAACTGGCCGCGCGACGCGCCTACGGCGGCGTGGAGCAGGCAAAACAAGCGCATCGTGACGAGCGATCTCTGCTGTGGGTCGAGCAAACCATGCAGGACCTGCGTTATGGTATGCGTTCCTTGCGCAAGAGCCCCGGATTCACTGTCACGGCAGTGCTTACACTCGCGCTCGGCATCGGCGCATGCACGGCGATATTCAGCCTGGCGAACGCAGTCCTGCTCCGTTCCTTGCCGTATGGTGATCCCGGTCGCCTGGTCGATCTCTACACGTCCAGCCCGCAGATTCCAATTCCGCCTGAAGTCATCTGTCCCGGCTACGCGGACTTCTTCGACATCAAAAAGCAGAACCACATCTTTGCCAGCATGACGGCCTTCGAACAGGCCGGGTTCACGCTTGCCGCGCAAGGCTCGGTGAACCGCGTTGGCTCAGATCGAGTGGACGAAAGCTTCTTCTCAACCCTCCAATCCACGCCCGAACTCGGTCGTGTCCTCGACGCAAGCGACAATCAGCCCGGTCACGACAAGGTTGCTGTCATCAGCCACTCGCTCTGGCAATTCGAGACAGAGTCTGGAAACCTGTATACGGAGATGAGTAACATCCGAATAACTGCATTAATTTCTGCTTGTTGCAGATTCTCTCCAGGATTACTCCAGAAATTCGGCTATGGTTTGGAAGTGTCCGCTGGCGGAGTGCTTCCTGGTTAGCCCGTTTCTCTCGATCAGCCCGTCGCGCGCCTCCGAATGATGGAAAAGGCGGCATTCCCACCGAGCCCCGCGGCAAAAGCTTTGAACCCAGGGGGGCACTTGGGTAACTTTGGCGAAGATTGAGATCCGCGAACAAGCCTGGAGTAGTCTGGAAGAGGCGCAATCATGCTGCCAGGTTCCATTTGGAGTTTGAAATGGGCGATTTTGTTCTCAACGTCAACGGTGCGCACCTGCAGGTAAGCGCCCTTGCTGGAGAGACTCTGCTTTCTGTCTTGCGCAACCGGCTGAATTTGACCGGGACCAAGTACGGCTGTGGGGAAGGCCAGTGCGGAGCGTGTACTGTTTTGCTCGACGGGCGAGAAGCTCGTTCCTGCCTGGTTTCGGTTGAGTCGGCCGCCAAGGCAAAGATCGTCACCATCGAAGGTTTGGAGCAGAACGGGAAGCTCAGCGTGGTTCAGCAAGCTTTTCTTGACGAAGGTGCATTTCAATGCGGCTACTGCACCTCGGGGATGATTCTGGGTGCAACATCTCTGCTGCGTGAGCGGCACAACCCCACCGAAGAACAAATCGTTGAGGCAATGGAGGGGCATATCTGCCGATGCGGCACCTATCCCCGCATCGTCAAAGCAGTCAAGCGAGCTTCGCGCTTGCTGGCCCAGGGAGCAAGCCGATGAACCATCGTGTTGAGCCCGCAACTGAATTTGTGCAGAGCATTTCGCCAGCCCGACCCGGCATTTCCGAGCTGGACCGTCGCGACTTTTTGAAAGTGCTGGGAGGTGGGTTGCTGGTCTGTCTCACAAACACTTCCTCGTGGGCGCAGGAGTCGGGGCGGGCATTCGGGGGCCACGAGCTTCCGAAGGAGCTGAGCGCATGGTTGCATATTGCGGCTGATGGCCGGGTGAGTGTGTTTACCGGCAAGGTTGAGGTGGGGCAAAACATCCGAACCTCGCTGGCCCAACTGGTTGCCGAGGAACTGCGGGTGCCATTCGAGGCCATCACGATGGTGATGGGCGATACCGATCTGACTCCCTGGGACATGGGCACTTTTGGAAGCCGCACGACTCCAACCATGGGGCCTCAGCTGCGCACCATGGCCGCGGCCGCTCGCCAGATGCTGCTGGAGGTCGCCGCTGAGCGCTGGCATGTGGCCCCGGCAAGCCTGACAGCCGCCGAAGGCAAAGTCACCGATCCGCAGAATGCGCGTTCGCTCGCTTATGGCGAGCTCACTCGCGGAGAAAAGCTGGTTAAGACCGTCTCGAGCGCGGAGAGCCTCACGTCCGCTCCGGAATGGAAGATCGCCGGCGCCGCAGTTCCCAAGGCCGAAGGGCGTGATTTCGTGACCGGCAAACATAAGTTTCCCTCCGACATTACCCGTCCGGAGATGATGTTTGGCGCAGTGCTTCGTCCGGATGGGTTCAACGCGACACTTGCCTCGCTCGACACCAGCGCAGCGGAGAAGCTCCCCGGCGTGAAGGTTGTGCACGACGGCGATTTCATCGGGTTGATTGCTCCCGATGCTTTCACCGCGCAACATGCCCTGTCGGCAATCCACGCAAGATGGGACGTACCCGCACAGCCCTCGAATCAGGAACTCTTCGCGTATCTGAAGAACAATCCCGAGAGCGACCGGGATGAAGGCCCGCAACACGTCTCCGGCTCAGTGGCGCAGGTCATGCCAAATGCGGACCTGAAGCTGGAAGAGCAATACACCGTCGCGTATATCGCCCACGCGCCTCTTGAGCCGCGCGCCGCCGTGGCCGAGTGGGCGGACGGTAAACTGACCGTTTGGACAGGAACCCAACGTCCCTTCGGTGTCCGCGACGAACTTATGCAGGCGTTTCACTTGCCTTCTGCTCAGGTGCGCGTGATCCAACCCGACATGGGCAGCGGCTACGGGGGCAAACATACCGGCGAGGCGGCCATTGAAGCGGCTCGACTGGCAAAAGCAGCCGGCAAGCCCGTCAAGGTTGTCTGGACGCGCAGCGAAGAATTCACATGGGCATATCTCCGCCCCGCCGGGCTCATCGAGATCAAAGCCGGCGCACTGCGTGATGGAACCCTGGTTGCCTGGGAGCATCACAACTACAACTCTGGCCCCGCCGCCATCGGCACTCCGTACAACGTGGCCAATCAGCTGATTCAATATCACGCTGCCAAGTCACCGTTACGCCAGGGCTCCTATCGCGGTCTTGCCTCGACAGCCAACCACTTCGCCCGCGAGTCGCACATGGACAGCATGGCCCACGTCGTGGGCATGGACCCGCTAGAATTCCGACTGAAGAACCTGGCCGACGCCCGGTTGCAGGCCGTCTTCGAGGCCGCTGCTGCCAAATTCGGATGGGGCCGCTCGAAATCAACGCCCGAGCGCGGATTCGGCATTGCCGGCGGAGTGGACAAGGGAGGCTACGTTGCTACCTGCGCAGAAGTACAGATCGATCCAGGAAGCAAGAAAGTGCGCATCCGCCGCGCCGTTCAAGCGTGGGATTGCGGCGCCATTGTGAATCCCGACGGCTTGCGCAATCAGCTTACGGGCGCCATTGTTCAGGGCGTGGGCGGCGCACTCTTCGAGAGAATCCTCTTTGCCAATGGCCGCATTCTGAACCCCCACTTCGCGCAGTACCGCGTTCCCCGGTTCAGTGACACGCCGCAGATTGAGATCGTGCTCGTCGACCGCAAGGACTTGCCTTCGGCAGGCGCGGGCGAAACCGGTCTGGTCGGTCTGGCTCCCGCCGTTGGCAACGCCATCTTTGCCGCCTTGGGGATACGCCTTCGCAACATGCCCATGGCGCCGCAAAGCGGCGTTCCTGGAGAACCAGATCCAAGTTTCCGGAGTTGACTGCCGCGACACAACTCATTTGAGATTCCCAATCAGGGAACTTGTTAGAGAATGCCTGCAGATGGCTCGCCACTGCAACCGCGATGCAGCGGCAAAGTGAAGTAGATATGGTGGTGCAATTCGCGTTTTCGGGACTAATCCGCTGGCCTACACTGAGACAACGCTATGAATCGGTTTTACAAGAACACAGAGGCGCACTGAGGACCGCCAATTGCCAGGCGCCGCGCAAATCACATCAGGGCCAAACAGTGAACGCTGGCTTTAATTTCCGGGACTCTCCTGTCCTGGAGTTGCCTTCGTCGTTGGGCCAAAATCGGCTCTGGATGGACAGGCCACTAGTATTACTTTAGTAATTTGACTTCTTTATGCTCAAACGTTTTAGTATCGGCTGCGCAGATTTATGAATGCGAGTCTGGCGGGACACGACGTCATAAACGCAAGTATTGCTTTGATGGCGGTTTTAGATCGGTTGCGATTGTCCTGACATGGATATGTCATCTCAGGAAGTAATGCGCTTTTGATTGCATTCCAGGACAGAATGCATCAGTTTGCCTGGCCTGCTAAAAGTCTAAGATTGTCTCCCCATGCAAGAGGAATCCATTTTCTTCGTCCTCCTTGCTCTTACGATTCAACAACCACTTCGCGCTCCGGCTGCGGCTCAGGCTTTGATGGTATTTGGCTTCTGGACGCGCTTTCAATAACGGCATCGTTCGTTCAAGGCGCACTCATCCAAGCGGATACGAGTGGGCAATCTGATGTATTTGATGTAAAGGAGAAACCATGTCTCAGCAGTTCACCCTCCCCTGCGGGCGCGGTTGCGTTCGCCGTCTGAGCGGGTACCTTGCAGTACTCGCATTTCTAGTGCTAACCCTTGTAGCGCCCAGCGCCTCCGCTCAATGCAAAGTCGTCTACACGATTTCCAGCCAGTGGTCGGGTGGTTTTGGAGCCGCCCTTTCCATCCAAAACACGGGAACCACCCCTCTGAGCAGTTGGACGCTGACCTGGGCCTTTGCCAATGGGCAGACGGTCTCGCAGGTCTGGAACGGTACGGGAACCCAGAGCGGCGCCAATGTCACGGTAAAAAACATGAGTTACAACGGCAGCATCGCTGCCGGCGCAACCTTAACCGGCATGGGATTCAATGGCACCTGGAACAACGTAACCAATGCTGTTCCCACGTCGTTCGCGGTGAATGGAACGGCTTGCAACACGTCGTTGACATCCACAACCACCGCGCTTGCGGCCTCTTCCACATCTACCACTACAGGTACCAACATTACCCTGACCGCTTCGGTTTCGCCCACGGCGGCCACCGGAACCGTTACGTTTTATGATGGAACAACCGCGCTGGGAACCGGGACGTTGAGTTCTGGAAAGACGACTTTGTCCACCTCCTTCAGTACGGCCGGGACACATTCGGTTACCGCTGTCTACGGTGGATCGTCCACCTACGCGACCAGCACCTCGAGCGCAGTCTCAATCACGGTCAGTACAGCCACCAAGACGGCCACGACCACTGCGCTTGCCGCATCCACCACTACGCCTACGGTAGGCTCCAGCGTCACGCTGACTGCTACAGTTTCGCCTTCGGCAGCTACGGGTACAGTCACCTTCTTTTCGGGAACCACCTCGCTCGGCACCGGAACCCTGACTGCGGGTAAGGCGACGCTTGCAACCTCATTTGCGATTGCCGGGACTGACTCACTGACGGCCGTTTACGCTGGATCGACGACCTACGCGACCAGCACATCCAGCGCGGTGGGCATCACCGTCTCTTCGGGCGGTGGCATGGCGTGCAATGTTGTCTACACGATCGCGCCGCAAAGCTCGAGCGCTTTCGGCGCTACCATCGCCCTGGACAACACGGGAACGACGAACTGGACCAGCTGGTCGCTCCAGTGGACCTTTGCCAATGGACAGACGATCTCGTCTCTTTGGAATGGCATTGAAACACAGAGCGGCGCGTTGGTGACGGTGATTAATGAGAGCTACAACGGCTCCGTGGCCGCTGGTGGAAGCGTAACCAACATAGGCTTCAATGGAGCCCTCGTTGGCGGCAATGCGGTTCCGACTGCATTTTCGGTGAATGGAACCCTCTGCGGCGCACTGAGTGGCGCTCCTCCGCTGGCGCCGACCGGGTTGACGGCCACACCGGGCAATGCGCAGATCGCGCTTGCATGGACGCCGAGTTTGACTGCCACCAGTTACAACGTGCTACGGTCTACCACAAATGGCGGACCCTACACCATGGTCGGCACGCCGGCTACAACCAGCTTCACCAACACCGGTTTGACCAACGGCACCATTTACTACTACGTGGTTGCGGCGGTGAACGCGGCAGGCGCCGGCGCCGATTCAACGCAGGTCTTCGCTGAACCCGGCGCGGTGGCTCCGAACGTGACGGTCATCGTCAACCCCGCTCAAACCAAGGCGATTTCACCATACATCTACGGAATCAACGGAAACACCAATGCATCGATTCCCAACGTTCCGGATGTCACCGTCTTCCGCATGGGCGGCAATCGCTGGACGGCTTATAACTGGACGACGAACGCCTCCAACGCAGGCAGTGACTTTGAGTACGAGAGCGACAATTTCCTGACCGCTAGTAAGGTTCCTGGATTTGCCGTGTATCCGTCGATCAATGCCAACATTGCCGCGGGACAAGCCACCCTCTTCACGGTGCCAATGCAAGGATTGGTATCCGCGGATGAGTCCGGTCCTGTCCCCGTCACCAGTCCGCCGGATCTAGCAAGGTTCCAGACAATCGTCGATCAGAAGAGCTCGGTTAGTTCCGCTCCCTTTACGACTACGCCGCCCGTTGTTGTGGTCAGTGGCGAGGAGACTGGCAATGTCTACTCGGACGAGTTCGTGTGGGCAATGAATCAGCTTTCCACCACGAAGGAGATTTTCAGCGGCACCACCTCCACGCCGGCATTTGTCGATCTCGACAACGAACCGGATCTTTGGAACTCAACGCATCTGGAAATACAGGGACCGACGGAAATTACGCCGGCCGCCTATATTGCCAAGACTCTGACCATGACCGAAGCTCTGAAGACTCAGTTTCCGAACATGATTATCTTCGGACCGTCGCATTACGGTTTCCTTGGCGTTTACAACTTCCAGAGCGGCGTCACCGGCACCACTCCAACTGGCGAAAACTGGTTCACTGACGAGTATTTTCAGGCTCTGAGCACGGCTTCTGCAACCTTCGGAAAGCCACTGGTGGATGTTTATGACTTCCACTGGTATCCGGAAGACTACGATGCGGGCAGCACACGTGTGACCAGCCTGACCGCCGCAACTTTGTCGGATGCGGATATGCAGCTGATTGTGCAGGCTCCGCGCAACCTTTGGGATCCGACCTTTACCGATCCTGGCAACAGCAATCCCTGGGTCAACTCCGTGCTGGGCGGCGCTCCCATCGAGTTCCTGCCAAGGCTTCAGGCGAAGATCAATGCGGAATTCCCCTCGATCAAGCTTTCGATCAGCGAGTACGAAACGGGTGGATTCAACAACATTGCCGGCACGGTGGCACAAGCGGATCAGCTGGGCGTTTATGCCAGCAACGGTCTCTTCGCAGCCATGCTCTGGCCACCAAGCGGAACCTACGATTATGAACTCGCGGGCTTCCGCGCCTACCGCAACTTCGATGGCGCCGGTTCGAACTTTGGCAATGAATTGGCGCAAACAACATCGAGCAACCCAGGCGCTGTGACGGTTTACGTAAGCACCGACACAACAACGCCTGGCCGTGTCGTCATGGTGGCCGTCAATCGCGCGAATACATCGCAGGTGGTGGCCATTACGGGCATGACGCTCTCGGGTACAGCCAGCTTGTATCAGATGACAGCGACAACGGCAGCGACGCAAAGCCCGGTCACTCCGGTGTCCATCGGGACGATGGCGGTCAGTGGCTCGTCACTGACGCTGACCTTACCCGCGTACAGCGTGACAACAATCGACGTTCCATAAACTCGCTGAATTTGGCATAACACAAAACCAGAGTTGATGTGTCCGGATGATTTCAGAGCAAGTCGGTGCTTCCTTGAGGAGGCGCCGACTTGAGAGCTGAGGCTCCGGGACACAGCGACTCTGGTTTTGCTATCGCTTGCCGATACCGGCGTACGGCAGGAGAGGACCTGGCACTCCACGGTTACAAAGTCGCTGTTCGCGAACATCTCAATGCGTTAACGGCGCTCTCCATTGGATTGGGAACGATATGCCGGCCTCGCGAAGAACAACGAACCTATCTCCCAAGGGGGTCTACTGGCGATGCTGCTCTCAGCGCACAAGATTCACTGACCGGTGTTCTTGGCCGTGCCATTCTTGCCGCCGCATGAAAAGCCCGGATGAATTGTCGACATTGCAGCAGGATGCCAAAGCCGCGTCCTCTGATGAAGGCGGACCGGGACAGCGTGATAGATACTGACCTGGACAAGCGATGAGAACCTCTCTGAAGAATCGCTTCTGCGCCAAAGCAAAACCCAGAAAGTCGGAGAGCCGTACTATATTGTCTGTGTCGCGGAGTTGACGGTAATGGACAAAACAGCGCGCGCCCAGCCGAATCTGGATTTCATGGCGTCGTATTCTGCCCCTTCCTTAAAAAATGCAGCAGTTCCTTTAATCAGGAATCCTGTTCCTGGGCCGTGTAACCCCTGCACCTTGCTGCTTCCTAATGTCACCAGAACCTGATTGTTGCCGGCAATGTTGGCCTCTGTCTTGTGCAAGTATCCTGCAGGGATCAACAATCGACCATCTTGCGTAACCTGTACATAGCTGTTCCAGGTATTCGCCAGATGCGGCCCATCCGCACCCAAGGTGGCAATGGCTACGACGCCATCATTCTTCAGCACGGCTAGTAAAGTTTCCGGGATTGTCACTGCATGTACCTCCGCAAAACCATTTTGTCGGTTGATCCGTGAAAAGGCTCGTCACCATCCTATCAAGCCAAGGTAATCCGAATCAGCGCCACCATTCGGAGCGGATTTCTTCGCCGGAGACAATTTCGGACGGCATACCGGGCGTTGGGGACCAGAGCTTCAGGTCTTCGACAGCAAAGACACTCTCGATGGGCTTTGTCCATGGATGGAGCGCGAGGTCAAAAAGACCCCAGTGGATGGGCATGAGCAGACCGTGGCCGCCAAGAGCTCGAAAGCTGCGGACCGCTCCCTCCGGGCCCATGTGAATGTCGGCCCAAAGCGGATCCGAAGCGCCGATCTCAAGCATGGTGAGATCAAACGGTCCAAACTGTTTGCCAATGTCGACGAAGCCATCCCACTCCCCCGAGTCGGCGCCGTAATAAACGCGATGCTTGGGGCCGACGAATGCGAAGGATGCCCACAGGGTCTCGAAGCGGTTGAAGAGACTGCGACCGGAGAAATGGCGGGCTGGCAAGGCGGTAACGGTCACTGAGCCGACGGTCGCGTATTCGGTCCAGTTCAGCGTGGTGCAGCGGGTTGGATCGATGCCGAGAGTATGCAGAATCTTTTCAACACCGAGCGGCGTGATCCAGCGGGCGTGGCGCAGCTGCGGCATTGTTGCAAGCCTGCGGATGGTGCCTGCGCCGAGATGATCGTAATGATCGTGCGAAATCACAACGGCATCGATGGCCGGCAAATCCTGAAGTGCAAGCGGCGCGGGAAAGAAACGCTTGGGGCCAGCCCATTGCGTTGGGGCCGCGCGCTCATCCCAGACAGGATCGATGAGCAGACGTATTCCGTCGATTTCAACCAGCGAGGTGGAGTGGCCCATCCAGGTGATACGCAAGCCGGAGCGGGGACTCGTCGCAAAGACACTATGGTCGGTATAAAAGGGGCCAAGAGAATGCCGAGGTGATCGTGCCGCGGCTCCCAAGAAGAACCGGGGACCGATCTTGAACATCAGCGAAAGCCCGCCGACTTTCGCCGGTACGGGATTCAAAAACTGCTTACCTTCCCGCTTCGCAGGCATCAGGGTCATTTCTATTGGATGGTTTATCTTGCGCACGGATTCCTTAAAACGAGGTGGTTGAGGGTTGTAGACCATAAGCCTACGGGCGATCCGAGCTCTGGGCGAATAGTTGCTGATCTGACGGTTACCCGAGCAAGCTTGTCTCTCACCCAGCCGCTATTACTCATCCGTAGTTTTGGCTTTTGTTATACTCCATCCATGCGAATTCTGGCGGTATCTCTGATGACCGTTGCGGTTTCTGTCGTCACTCTCTCTGCGCAGCAGATTGACATCTCGATCGATCCTCCGACAGGCACGTACGCTGTGCTGCAAGCAAAGGGAGAAGGAGTCCAGATTTACGCCTGTTCCAGTATGCACGATGGATTCAAATGGGTATTGAATGGTCCGGATGCAAAGTTGCTGGATGCTACTGGCAAGGTGATCGGAAGCCACTTTACAGGACCTACTTGGAAGCTGCTGGACGGCAGCCAGGTTCAGGGAGAGCTGGTTGCCAGCAAGCCTGCGCCTGAATCGAATTCTGTTGCATGGCTGTTACTGCGCGCCAAGACCGGGTCCGCTACGTGCACACTTGCGAATGTCGCGTTCATTCGGCGTACCGAGACGCACGGCGGGATTGCAACCGCCTCGCAGTGCCAAAGCTTACAGGACGTCGGCAAAACAGTACAGATTCCTTACACGGCCACATACACCTTCTATGCGGAGAAATAGCTCGAAGGCGCGCTAGCTTGGCAATCGCCCTTTTAGCGGGATGCAGCGCTCTATTTCTCCGGCGGCAGCGGAGAAAGTGGACAGACTTCGATCCGCTCACGCGACGCGCCCATCGCGATATATAAACCTGACCCAACAATCAAAACTCCACCGAGAAGCATCGAAATTGTCTGTTTCATGCCAGAAGATATAAGCGATCAAAGCGCCGGTGAGAAGCTGCGTGTAGTGATTGCGTACAGATCGCGTGTTGCAGCAGACCTCTGATAAATACATCGACGTTTTTTAGCACGGCTGCACCACATTGCCGCCACGGATTGTCCCTGGCCCCCGAGAATTGAATCTTCTCAGTTACCAGACCGCAATCCTCCACGGCGGAGCGGGCGTTCATGCCCCTGAAAGCGCCTTCAAGAGATCTGCCCCGGTACCGTCGGTTTATGAATGATAACGTCCTTTATCATTCACAACTTGCGTTGGCAGGCCAACTAAAAATTCTAGGTCTTTTGTTCGAGGTGGAGGCTCATCGTGCAAGTGAAGCGAAAACGTTCGTAAACACTTGCCGTCTCGGTACTAATCAGCCTTCAAGGAGCTTATGGAGATTTGGCGCAAAACGAGAAACGCTCCAAGCGGCATAGTCATGGGCATCTCCCGAAGCCGATCCTGCTTGGTAGGCTGCACTATGGCCGATCCTGACGTAACGGGAATCTGCACATATGTGCTCTTAGAATTCATTGACGGATTAGCGATCACGAAGTGGATTCGGTCCCTATTCTTCAAAGTCACCGGCCGGGACCATGACAGATGCGGGAGATATGAGTCCGGAATCTGAAGCATCCTGAAAAAACTTCTCGGCCGTGACTGCGTCGACAGGCTTCGAGAAAAAGTATCCCTGGACGTAGTTGCAGTCAAGCTCACGTAGCATGCACAACTGTTGTTCTGTCTCCACGCCTTCGGCAATGACCTCGAGTTTGAGGGAGTGGGCCAGTTGCAAAATGGCTTTCACTATATCCAAGCTGCCGTTTCCGGCGGCCATTTCACGAATGAAGGAGCGATCGATCTTGAGAATGTGGAAGGGGAGCCGCTGTAGGTAGCTCAGCGACGAGTATCCAGTTCCGAAGTCGTCAATCTCCAGACCGACTTTCATCGCCCTGAGGCGGTCGAGGGTGGCCAGCGTTTGCTGGGCATTTTGCATGATCGAGCCTTCGGTCATCTCCAGCGCCAGGGATGCAGGGTTCAGTCCGGAATCGGCAAGAGCTGATTTTACGTCCTCAATCAGGCGGGCATCGCTCAGTTGCCGGGTGGACACGTTGACGCTTATGGTGAGTGGACGAAGAGAAGGGAAACTCCTTTGCCACTCTGCCATCTGCCGACAAGACTCGCGTAGAACCCAGCGGCCGAGCAGAACGATGATCTCGCTCTCCTCGGCGACGGGAATGAACTCGCCAGGGAGGATAAGCCCGCGCTCGGGATGGTTCCAGCGGATCAGCGCTTCGAATGCGTAGATTCGGTCATCTCTGAGCGAAATGATCGGCTGGTAGTAGACGAGGAGTTGTTGTCTTTCAATGGCTTTGCGCAAGCCGGTTTCGATTTCGAAACGGGTGACCGCTCTCTCGCGCATCCCCTCGTTGAAAAACTCGGAGCGCGCTTTGCCATTCGTCTTGGCTTGGTACATGGCAGTATCGGCATTGCGCAGAAGTTCTTCGGCTGTACTTCCAGTGGAACTGAGGGCGATTCCGATGCTGGCGGAGACAAACATGCTTCGGCCCTCGAATTGGAACGGCTCGTTGAGCCTTTCGAGGATGCGCGATGCGACGATCGAGGCGTCGGAGTCGTGCCGTATATGGCCCAGTAGGATGGCGAATTCGTCTCCACCGATACGCGCCACGACGGATTGTGCAGGGCCGCCCAGTCGCGAACCGGTGCGAATGCTGGTGCGCAAACGCCCGGCCACATCGATGAGCAACTCATCGCCGGCTGCGTGTCCAAGGCTGTCGTTCACCATTTTGAATTGATCGAGGTCGACGAACAGGACCGCGAACAGGGCGCCTTGCTGTCGGGCGGTCTCGATCGCAGACTCCAGTCGGTCGATGAAGTAGAGCCGGTTGGGGAGATGTGTGAGCGGATCGGCGATTTTCCCTTCGGTGATGTCGGTCTGTGAGCCGGCCATGCGGAGAGCTGTGCCGGATTGGTCGCGGATCGCAATACCGCGACTCAGGGTCCAGATATAGCCGCCGGATTTGTGGCGCATGCGACATTCACTGACAAACTCCGGAGTTTTTCCTTCGCAATGCGCGGCAATTTCGGCGCGAACCTGTTCGCGGTCGTCGGCGTGAATGTGGCTGAACCATTGTTCGGGACAGGACCAGGTTTCGCTCGTCGCGTAGCCAAGCATATGGTTCCAGCGGGGAGAAAAGTAGATTTCGTTGGTAGCGAGGTTCCAGTCCCAGAGGCCGTCGTTCGCGCCCCGCGCGGCGAGGGCATAGCGCTCCTCGCTCTCCTGAAGGGAGCCGAGCGCCTCTTTGAGCGCTCGCTCGCGCGATTCGATTTGGGAGAGCATGTCATTGAATGAATCGACAAGGAGGCCCGTTTCGCCGCCAGTGCGAATTTGAGCACGGACAGAGTAGTCCTTGTCGGTCGAGATGCGGTGGGCCACCGCAGCCAGTTGTATCAGGGGATCCGCTATGGAACCTGCGAGGCGCGATGATGCCAGGAATGTGATTAAAACAGAGAGAACAAGAACGAGGACGGCGATCTTAGCGTATTCGAAAAGCCTGAAGCGGAAATCGCTCAGATCGAAAATGAGGGCAATCGTGCCGGTGCGTTCCCCATTGAGGAGGACACCGCGGAACAGAGCGAGAGAGTCATGATCGAAATCGGCTCCGTCTGGCTGGCGCGTGGGAAGGACGAGCTTGGACGGACCGCTGGAATTTCGGTATTCCACAAAGATGCGCCCCTGGTTGTCGTACAGACAGGCGGCGAGGACATGCGGTTCGGTCTTGAGGGCCCCGAGCATCTCTTTGGCGGTCGACTGATCATTGAACGCCAAAGAGGCAGCGGTATTCGCGCCAAGAGTATCGGCCAGCGCGGTAAGTTCGCGGACGGAACTCGCGCGATAACTTTGGCGCTCGTAGATGGCGAAGCCAAAGGAAGCGAGCACGACGGCCAGCGCGCTGGCGGAGAGGATCAGCAGAGCCAGATTGGTTCGGATGGAGATGTCCCTGATACGCATGGCGCTACCTTCCCTGCCCTACGTCGCTACCGTAAGTCACCGACGTGGCGAGAAGCAGCAGCCGGGAGCTGATTTTTAGATGAGATGAATCGGCGGCTCCGAGGTTGATGTCGAAGCGAATCTTACCTTCTACGAGGTGGAAGCGGATCATTCCCCCCTCGGACAGAAAGTTGGAGGTTTCTCCTACCATGAGAACGGGTATGCCGCGCAGGCCCCTCAAGATTGCGGTCTGGCGCCGGGATTCATCACGGCTGAGGAAGAGGATGTTGCAGCCCTGAAGTTCTTGCGTCGCGCTGAGCAGGTGGACGTGGATTGCACGAGCGCCAACCTGCTTGCCTTCAATCGTGCTTTGCAGTTCCTGACGGCCAGGCTCATCGTCGAAGATGCACAGGTTGATAGAATTGCTTCCGCTGTTGAGTGCGCCAGCCGGCCAGTCCACGAGCTGTGCAAAGTGAAAGATAAAGGCGCCCTTGACCTGGTACTCCTCGGCGGTGGTCTGGGCGCGGGCGGGCTGGCGCACTCCCGAAACGAGCAGAATCAGGCACAGAAATACGAGTATCCGGGCGGAAACGCTGAGATGCGCGAAAGGTCTTTCCATTGCCGGATTGTTGGCTGCCCGATTCAGAAGCTACCTCATTTCAGAAAGACCAGGAAATCTTGGCGTAAGCGGATCGGCGCATAAGCCCAGGCAGCACGGTGGAATTAGGCCCCGAGTATTCCAGATGATGGTCGCTGAACAGATTTTGGCCCACCGCGCTGATGGAGATGCGCTGTCCCGCGCGCCAGGTCAATCCCGTGTCAAGCCGGGTGTACGCAGGAACCGACTGCGCGGGGATGCGGTTGACAAAGTATGCCGATACATTCCACTGAAGATTCTTGGGCAGGCTGACGCTGGAACGTAATTGCGCCTGGTGGTCCGGTTTTCCGCCTTCCACTCCCGCAGCGGATGAGATATCCAGGCTGCTGGCGATGGTATGCAAATGCATGGATAAAAACGCATAGCCCGGACTCAGAGTCCAGTGGCTCGCTGCTTTCCAGTTTGCGAAAAGCTCCGCGCCGTGTGTCTCTCCGTACATCCCATTGCCGTAAAAAGTGGGAATCAGCAGGTGCGGCGGCGAGGGATTCATCTCCACGGCCGTGGCTCCCGGTTCTACCGATTCAAGATTGCAATAGCGGTTGTAGAAAACCGCCGTATCCAGCGAGAAGCTGCTCGTCCAGTTATTCCGGTAGCCCGCCTCGAAGGCCGTTAGACGCTCGTTCTTCTCGCTTGGATTCCCAAAGAAGCTGACCAGTATCGGCAGGTAGCCGGTCTCAATGCTCCCCGGGAGGGCGTAGTAATTCAAGCGGATATCGCGATCGCTGCGGGCTGGCGTGCGCACTGCGCCGGAGACTGCGCTCCAAACCATATTCTTGCTGTTCAGGCTCCAGGCCAGGCGCGCGGAGGGTTCCAAGTCGAATCCGGTATATCCGTTGTGCTCGAGCCGCGCCCCCACGCTCAGCCGAAGGCGGTCGGGGAGAATTGTGATCTCATCCTGCGCATAGATGCTGAACAGATTGGTAGTCCGCTTCTGAGGTGTGAATGAGATTCGCAGGTTCGGGTGGGTGCCATCTGCGCTCTGCCGGGAACCAAGCCCCCAGACAATGTCCTGCCGCGACCCCCAGGCTACATGGTGCTGAAAGTCAATGTCGAAGGTGTTCGGGTCGATACTGTACGTGGTATCTCCGCGTGTGGTGCGGTCAAAGTAGATCTGCAGAGAGGTCTCCGAACGCGGCGAAATCGTTCGCTTCCACCGCGTAAGCAGATTCCAGTCCCAGTATCGATTGCGCAGCGCCACGGTTGCGGTTACCGGCGGCTGTAGGGAGACCGGCACGGTTGCCAACGCTCCCGCATCGCCCTGGGCGACATCTCCCTCGGTGGTTAAGGAATCCTTCGCGGAGAGGCTTTTATCGGTGCGGAAGCCGCCGTGCACCAGCCGCCAGTCGTCCTGGCCGTCCAACCCCGCGTGCGTGGGCAGGCTGCCAGCCTGGAAGCCTTCGGCGTACACACGGTAAGCTCCCAGGCCGCGAGCCTTGCCGCCGTAGCGAATCGTCTCCGGCCCGGTGACGGCGTCGCCTGCGCCGGCGTCCACAGAGCCTCCCTGCGTCTCGCCGGCGCTCTTGGTGATGATGTTGATCACGCCATTGACGGCGTTCGATCCCCACACTGCCGCGCCAGGGCCACGAATCACCTCAATGCGCTCGATGCTCTCCAGCGGAACGTTCTGGCTATCCCAGAGAACGCCGGCAAAGACCGTGTTGTAGACCGTGCGGCCATCGTTTAGCACCAGCAGCTTGTTGGAGTATTGACCGTTGAAGCCGCGCGCGCTGATCGCCCATTGACTGCCGTCGATCTGAGCCACGTCAAGGCCGGGAACCTGGCGCAGCAGGTCCGGAATGTTCAGCGCGCCGGTGCGCCGAATATCCTCCCCGGAAATCACGAAGACCGCTGCAGCTGTTTCGGAGGTCTTCTGTTCCTTTTTGGAAACAGAAGTCACATTGATGTTCATCAGGTCTTCGATGCTCTTCTGAGTCAGGTCAGTGGCCTGCGCGAAGCCAGTGGGATGACCGGTGAAGGCGAGCATAGCAATCCCAGCCACTATCCATGCGCGTCGTGCGACGCGCCGAGAAGCAATAGCGATGGAGGAGAGGTCGGCCAGCCTCAGGAAGTCAGGGCGCCGAAACAAATCATCTTGCATATTCGCACACCTACCTTTGCGCTCAGGCGTTTGAGCAGGTTGCAAATGACACCAAAGTGAGCACACAATGCCCCATTTCAGGTCACCCTAGCTTCCAACGTGCTTACAGAGCAACACATTGATCGCGAAACGAACCGCCGTCGAGGCTTGATGCATGCAACGTACACCCATCTCACCGTGCGGCTTCGGTCCATCACCTGCGCCAACTAACAATATCGGCAAAGGCCGGGGATTGTTAAAGAGGTTGCGCAATCTTTATTGAAAGGAGTAACGAAAGTCGAGCTCGGCATTAGGATCGTTGCAGGGGGAGCAGTTGGCTCAAAAAAGGAGAACACAGCGACTTACGCCCTCGGTGGGCTCGGATGTGGCGACAGCAGGTACTGATCATGCTGGGACGGATGACCGCGATCCGGCGCCGTGCAGGTTTCCGACGAAGAGTGTAACCTCTCGAGTATGGAAATGCTCCCGAACTCTTAAAAAACAAATCTGCTGTTGTCGCCCGTCGCTGTCGCGCTACGGCATATCCATCGAGCCCTTCGGGAGCTTTGAATCCTGCGGTCTTTAAGCCTGATGCTTGAATTACCGGAAAATGAGAAGTAATTCTCCGTTGACGCCAACAGGCCATAAGCACTCATAGACATCCGGTTACGCGCGATCGTCGGGATTACTCCCCAAAAACGTCCACTGATTACTTTCCACTTTATAGGTTAGAAGACATCTTCGAGCGCCATGGCTTCGAGATCGCGCGCGCCACGCAGTCGATCTCGCGCGGCGATGTGGCCGACTTAGTTACCTTTGCGACGTCGATGAGTGTAAGGACAAGTCGACTCTTAGACCTCCTGCATTTCAATTTTCAGCCTTCACATTGAACATCATCTCTTTTCAAAAGTCACGTCGCGATAACCTTTCAACTTCGGGACTATAGAGACGCATTGGGCGAGAAAGCTTCGTTTGATAGGGTAATGCGATCAACGCGATCCGGGTAGCCGCCGCGATGAACTTCCAGAAGCTCCTCAGGGCTTTTTGGCGCATTTTCTGTTCCGCCTGATCTACGTGCGGAGCGGGCTGCTCACCTTGCAAGGCCCGCAAAGGCGAAATACGCAGCTTCAATCTGCCCGAAATACACTTTTTCAGGATCGACTGCTTAGTCAAAGCAACTGAAACGAACCTCAATCGTTTGAAGTTGTCGTGAATAATCCAAGAAGGTACGCGGGGAAAGTCAGGCTCGGATTTTTTCGAGTTGGGGGCAACAAATGGGGGCAATTGTTCCGCCTATCGAATTATATGTGTTTTTGAATCAATAACATAAGTGGCTATTTCGGTAGACGGTAGCGCTACCAAAAACATTAGCTAAAGCCCGTTAAATCAACGAGCTTTCCCTTTCCTCGGAAAACGTCCTAACGCGCACTAACCAGAATTCGCGGTTACAGTGGTACACAAATTGGTATATAGGCCAAAAACACATTTGCGCCTTCCACTCGCTGAGACAACGTAGATTTTGACTGTTCATTTCCTCACCATTCCGGCTTGAGGGGCGCGTGGGTGCGCTCCGGCGCCGGGGCCATGGGCTTCCATCCCGGCTGCGAGACAATCCGCTCCGCTTCTTGAATTGTCATTCCGGCGGGGATGTTGCAGGATCGGAAGAGTGTTCCGTCCGGCTTTTCTATCGAATCGCCGATGCGGAATGTGCAGACGCTCATGCGGATTCAAGCGTAGCGCAAACGGGCTGGAAACGGGCCGTTAGTTTATCCTGCCCGGATTGTGGAAAAAAATGCAAGAGCCGCGTCATCCCGCCGCTTTTGGGACAAAATACACCCGGCTCGAAGCACGATGGGAGGCCAAATGTGACAATTTCTTCATATTCGGAATTCGTATTGACTTTCCCACAGTGTACGGCCTACATTTAGGGCCGGATTTACTTGAAAATTTGGGAGGCGCCCGTGTTCCGGAAGTGTTTGGTCCTTTCTGGTCTCAGGATCAGTGCGATTGTCAGTCTATTCGTTGTTACAACGATTGCAGTTTTCAACCTTTCCGGTTGCGGGGGCAGTTCCAGCCCGTTGAGCGTGGCCGTGACACCGTCTGCGACAACAGTGGACGCGACAGATGCGGTGACGCTGACCGCTGCGGTAACGAACGACAAGAACGCCGGCGGAGTGACGTGGAGCGTGAGCGGCGGCGGAGCGCTGTCAGGCCAGACAACCACCGGGGCGACCTATACCGCACCCGCGGCCTCCAGTTCGGCGCTGACGGTCACTGTGACGGCAACTTCTGTAGCCGACGCGACCAAAACCGGGACCGCGACGCTGACCGTACCGGCGGCTCCCGCGGTTACGACCGGCGCGCTGCCAGCAGCCACGGTGGGGACGGCCTACTCGCAGGCTCTTGCTGCTTCGGGCGGCATTGCCCCGTATGCATGGACCATTACCAGCGGCACACTGCCGGCTTGCCTGACGATCAACTCGGCAGGCGTCATCTCCGGCACGCCCAACGCCGCTTGCGTGGGGACGACCAATCTGACGTTCAAAGTGACGGATTCCGGCACGGCCACAGCCTTGAGCGCGACCAGCGCATCGCTGGGCCTGACCATCAATGCGGCTCCGGCAATCACCTTTACCGGCAGTATGCCGGCTACTGCGACTTATCAGTCTTCCGCACCCTATGTGGGCTTTGCAAGCGCTACCGGCGGCGCAGGCGCGCTGACTTACAGCCTGTTGAGCGGCGCCCTCCCACCTGGGCTGTCTCTTTTGTCGACGAGCAACGGCCAGATCGGTGGAACGCCAACCGCTGTAGGCACATTTAACTTCACGATGAAGGCCGCCGACGCCTTCGGGGACTCGAATACCCAGGCGTACACGATTACGGTCAGCTATCCGGCGCTATCGATTACCAGTCCGGCCACGCTGCCGACGGGTTATGCCGGAGCAGCCTATTCGCAGACCCTTGCGGCAACGGGCGGTTCCGGCGCGGGCTACACCTGGACGGTGACCGGCGGGGCGGCGAGCCTTGCGGCGGCCAACCTGAGCTTGTCCAGCGGCGGAGTGCTTTCCGGCACACCGGCGGCGACCAGTTCTCCGAGTTTCACCGTGAAGGTGACGGACTCGGCCTCGAATACGGCCAGCGCAACATTGAACCTGACCATTGCGGCGGGGGTAAGCATCACCACGGGAGCCACTCTGCCCGGAGGTTATGCGGGCACGGCCTATTCGCAGACACTGGCGGCCACGGGCGGATCGGGTTCCGGGTATACCTGGACTGTGACCGGCGGAGCAGCCAGCCTTACGGCGGCTAACCTGAGCCTCTCCGGTGGCGGCGTGCTCTCCGGCACACCGGCGGCTACGAGTTCACCCAGCTTCACCGTCAAGGTGACGGACTCGGCCAACAACACAGCCAGCGCAACCTTTAATTTGACCATCGCGGCGGGGGTGAGCATTACCACCGCGAATCCATTGCCAACAGGCTTTGCGGGCGTGGCCTATTCGCAGACGCTTGCGGCAACGGGCGGAACGGGTTCGGGCTATACATGGACGGTAACGGGTGGCTCCGCGAGCCTTGTAGCGAACAATCTGAGCCTGTCGAGCGGCGGCGTGCTTTCCGGCACACCTCCGGCCGCGAGCACTGTTAGCTTTACCTTCAAGGTGACGGACTCGGCCAACAACACGGCGAGCGCGACCTTTAACCTGACGATTGCGGCGGGGTTGACGATTACCTCCCCGGCAACTCTGCCGGCAGGCTATGTTGGAGCTGCCTACTCGCAGACGCTGACGGCAGGAGGCGGAACGGGCTCGGGCTATACGTGGACTGTGACCGGCGGAGCGGCCAGCCTCGCGGCGGCCAACCTGAGCTTGTCCAGCGGCGGCGTGCTGTCCGGCACACCGGCGGCGACGAGTTCTCCGAGCTTCACCGTGAAGGTGACAGACTCGGCCTCGAATTCAGCAAGCGCAACCCTCAGTCTGACCATTTCCGCGGGGGTGAGCATTACAACCGGGACCACACTGCCCACGGGCTACGTTGGATCGGCCTATTCGCAAACACTTGCGGCGACGGGCGGATCAGGCGCGGGTTACACATGGACAGTGACCGGCGGCGCAGCCAGCCTGGCAGCGGCCAACCTGAGCCTCTCCAGTGGGGGCGTCTTGACCGGCACACCGGCGGCGACGAGTTCACCGAGCTTCACCGTGCTGGTGACGGACTCGGCCTCGAATACGGCAAGCGCGACCTTTAACCTGACTCTTTCGGCGGGGGTAAGCATTACCACAGCTGCCACGCTGCCGGCAGGCTACCAGGGAACGGCGTATTCGCAGACCCTTGCGGCCACAGGCGGCTCGGGCTCCGGCTATACGTGGACAGTGACCGGCGGGGCAGCCAGCCTGGCAGCGGCCAACTTGAGCCTTTCCAGCGTCGGCGTGCTGACCGGCACGCCCGCGTCGGCGAGTACTCCGAGTTTCACTGTGAAGGTGACAGACTCCGCCAGCAATACGGCTTCGGCGACCTTCTCACTGACTATCCAGCCAACCCTCTCGATCACCACCGGGACCACTCTACCGTCTGGAACCGTGAGTGCTCTCTATTCTCAGAACCTGGGGGCAACGGGCGGATCCGGCACGGGCTATACGTGGACGGTGACTGCGGGCGCCAGCCAGCTTGCAACCCTGAATCTGAGCCTGTCGGCGGGTGGCGTTCTTTCGGGCACTCCGGCAACCAACGGAAGCGCCAGCTTCACGGCCAAGGTGACCGACTCAAGCAGCCACACAGCAACAGCCAATTTGTCGGTTACGATCTACGCAGGGCTGACCGTCACCACATCGAGCTTGCCGGCAACGAACGTGGGGGCGAGCTATTCGCAGACCCTGGCGGCCGCGGGCGGCACAGGCACGGGCTACAGCTGGACGGCAACAAGCAGCAACCTTGCGTCCTATGGCTTGAGCCTGTCCACTGCCGGCGTGGTGACGGGCACGCCGACCCAAACCGGAACCGCTAGCTTCACGGCCAACGTAACGGATTCGGCCAGTAACACCGCGCTTGCTCCGATGACCATCACGGTCTATAGCGCACTGTCTCTGCCGTCATCCAATCCCGTGTCGCTGCCGGGAACCGGAACAACAGGCGTTGCGTACTCCGGCACGATCGGCGCATCGGGCGGCAGCGGAAGCTATACCTGGCTCGTTACTGGCATGCCTTCCGACAGCCTGAGCGCAAGCCCCAGCGGCAACACGCTGACCGTCAGCGGAACGCCTGGGTCGGCTTCCACGGTGACGTTTACCGCCAAGGTGACCGACACCGCAACCGGAGTTAGCGTGGGGCCGTTCACTTACACCATCGTGGTCAGCAACCCGACCCCGGTGAGTCTGCCCACGCCGAATCCCGTTACGCTTCCCTCTGCAACAGTTGGGCAAAGCTACACGGGGACCATAACAGCCTCAGGCGGCGTGTCGCCGTTTAGCTGGACCATTAACGGCGTGGCGGTGCTGACGAACGGGACGCCGCTCGGTTTGACCAATGGCTTGAGCGCGACTAATAACGGCGGCAACACGCTGACCATTAGCGGAACACCCACCACCGTGGGCACCGTGACGTTGACCAACGTCACGGTGACGGACAGCGTGAGTTCTAACGCGACGAACACGTATACCATCGCCGTGAACAGCGCAGGCTCGCAGGTGAGCGGGCAGGTCACACTCAACAACAGCTGCGGCGGCTCGATCGTGCCTGAAATCACGGTCAAGCTCTATACCAGCCCCGGTGGGACTCTGGTCCAGACCGTGACCACCGATAACAGCAACGGGAACGGAACCGGAAACGGAAACTACTCGTTTGCGAGCGTGCCCAACGGAAGTTACACAATTACTCCCTCTATCGCAGGGGCGAGTTCTCTCTTCTATCCGGCCAACCTGAGCGTCACGGTGAATAACAGCAACCAGACAACAGAAAACTTTGGCGCGGCGCTGGGTTACACAGTCTCTGGCACGGTGAGTTACACCACCGGCGGAACAACGCAGACGGGACAGACTTATCTGGCGCTCGAAAACAACAGCTGCGGCGGGTCAGGCGGACCGGGCACCAGCATCCCCACCACCACGCTGAATTCGACCGGAGCTTTCACCATCCGAGGCGTACCGCCCGGCAGTTACACCTTGCAGGCTTGGATGGATCCCTTCGGCCAGGGTCTGACGAACGCCATCGACCCGTCAGGCAGTTCCTCCGTGACGGTTTTGAACGCGACCGTTTCCAACGCTGCCGTCACCATGACCAATCCCACGTTTGCGACACCGGCCGAGAATCCCACGATTAGCGGCTTCGTTCCCAACGCACAAGGCGTGCTGATTCCATTCAGTCCAAGCAAGAACAGCAATGGCATCGAAGACGCGAATGGGTACGTCGTGCAATGGAGCACCAGCCCCACACTGGGCGGCGGGTCCGGCGGCGGACAATTCTTATGTGCAGAAAGCGGCAATGTCTGTCCCAGCCACGCCTTCGCGCCGAGTGGGGATAAAGGCGTTTGGCTTCTCAACAATGCGGTGCTTGCCGGCTCGGGTTTCAGCTTCAGCAGCGGCCAAACGTACTACTTCCAGGCCCGGTCGTTTAACACGCTGGACACAGCCAATCCGCATCCGAACGGCTGGTGCAACTACACATCGACCGGGTGCAGCGGGACATCCGGCTTTACCGGCGTTACCATCGGCACGCCCACTTGCACCGGCACCTGCACCGCGGTTTCGAGCTCGGTGACTATCCCAGCAAGCATCACCATTAACACAGGCGCTCCGTTGTATGTGGGCCTGGTCCAGTTCTCGAACGGAAGCGGCGGCAGCCCGAGCGCCTTCTATGTCACAGAGATTGCGAGCCCGGTCAACGGCGCGAATGACTTCACGGTCACCGTTCCGAGCGGCTCAAACTATGCGGTCTTAGGAATCCTCGACCAGAACCACAGCGGCGGAATCGGCGTCGGGGCGGTGACGAATGTCCAGGACAACATCACACCTAACCTGACGATATCGGGAACTTCGCAGGCCGTACCAGGCATCACGTTGCCCACAGCGAACAGCGTGGCCCAGGTGCAAACGCAGTACACGCAAAACACGTCCTCGTCCGGCAGCTCGACGAGTTATCAGCTCAATTTCGACGTGAGAGATTCGAATAAGCTACCGGTGGCCGTTACCCTGACCTCGGGACCCAACGTAATTAACCCGGTGGATATCAGCAACTACTGCCAAGGCTGCGGAAACACACAGTTCCAATACTATGCCACAATCCCCGGAGGCACGCCCAACGTTGGTGATACCTACGACTTCACCGTGACCTACCTCGATGGGAGCCAGGATACTGGGACCACCGTAAACGGCGCGGTCACCGGATGGAATGGCACGAGTTCGGTGGTGGGCGCCAGCGATCTTGCCACCAACCTTCAACCCAGCTTGACTGACAGCACGAGCTTGACACCGACGTTTACCTGGACCTACCCAGCCAGCGCCAGCAGTTACACGTATTCGTTCTATCTGTGCTGCAACTCGAACGGAAACATCTGGCAAATACCCGGCAACAACTCCAGCTCGAATGGATTCACCAGCTCCCAGATTCCTGCCGCTTCCATTCCCTGGAGCACAACCACGGACCCAACCGGAGCCAGCAACCCACCCACGGTGACCAACCTGACCGGTGGGACGACCTACAACTGGTCGATTCAAGTGCAGGACAGCAACGGAAACCAGGCGCAAACGCAGGTGAATTACACGCCTTAGATCCTTGCGGGAGCCTTCGCCACCAAGGGCGGTCAGCCTCAAGCTGGCCGCCTTTTTTGTGTGCGCCCAGCATGGGCGCGTTCTTACGGGTGCGAGTCCCGTCGTAAGCTGGTCACAGTAAACGAAGTGAAGCGCAACTGCATGAGGGTGACCGAGTGTGGGGAGGAAGCGT
>Ga0302319_10005861_pt1 | contig 24536 bp, 24 predicted proteins | sample Bog_T0_2_FD_203319 | JGI IMG/M metagenome (GOLD analysis project Ga0302319, IMG submission 203319) | Peat permafrost microbial communities from Stordalen Mire near Abisko, Sweden - Bog_T0_2 | ecosystem: Environmental > Terrestrial > Soil > Wetlands > Peat | place: Sweden: Abisko, Stordalen Mire...
GCTCTACGAATACTATGAATATCCGGGTTTCGAGAACGTCAGGCCGTGTCGCGGCGTGCGCACGGAACGCTACAAGTACATTCACTACTTCGCCGAGCCTCAGGAGTTCGAGCTTTACGATTTGCACGCCGATCCCAGCGAGATGCGTAATCTGCATGGCGACCCGCAGCATGCGGACCTGACGAGGCAGCTTGCCGCGCGGCTCGAGGAGCTGCGCATCGAGAGCGGCGATCATTATGTGTACACGCCCACGGTCCCGTTGTGAGAGAACGCGGGAATCTCACAAAATATGCCGCTCTCGCGACAATCGGCTGCGCAGCAATTTGTTGCTGGCAACTACGCGCGCATGCCAAAGACGCGTCGGACTTTCCCGAAGGCTTCGACGCCGTTCAGGCGGCGCCCGATAGCCACAAGATCATTTTCGAGAATTCATTGGTACGGGTGCTCGAGGTACCGATCCCGATGGTCGGCAAGCCGGAGCCGATGCATCACCATCGATGGCCCGGTGTGTTTTTGCATTGGGATACGGGGGGCAAGACTCCCCACATTCGTTACCATCGAGCCGATGGCAGCGTGCGCGACATCCCGAGCAACGAGGCTCCGCTGCATCCCGGTGTTTGGGTCGCTTCCTGGATGGATCCCGAGCCGTTGCATTGGGTCGAGACATTGGACTCCGGCAGCGGACAGGGGCCACCGTACATCCGGGTCGAGCTCAAGATGGCGCCCTGACACGCTCGGGCCGGCCATTCATTCTGTGGTACCGCAAGCTCTAATCCGGCAAACCCACCTCGCCCGCTTTGGTGTCGACATGCGCCGGCTGCTCGATGCATACCGCGTTCGCAAAACGGCCGACTCGTTGGATGAGTGGAATCCGAACGAACCGCAGATGATGCGCGCGATGGATCCGCAGCAAGCCGCCTTCCTCGCCAGCGCGCGCATCTACATGGAAGACGCGCCGACCGACCAGGATGCCTGCTATCGCGCCGACGGTAAGACTGCGAACAAGGTCGGCCAAGCGCTCACGGTATGGTCTCGCATGGCGCAGACGCCGCCCGGATTGAAAGTCACGGGCGCGGACACGAAGAGCCCTGCCGTCGAAGCCGGCGCTCGGCTAACGGCAATACCGTGCAAGTGCTGATCAGCAACTACGAGATTCCGGCGCAGCAGAGAATGCCTCGGCAGGGACCAAACGAAGCGTCGCGGATGACGCGACCCAGCGGCGGCGGCTGCGTAGCGAAGTGCAGAGGCGCCAGCTGCAAATAGAGCCGGCGAATGCCGCGCTCGTTCCCGTTTGAGCATTTCTGTGCAAATCCGTGAGAAATGACAGTTGATGGCGGGCCCCGTGGTGCATATCAATGCGGCGCTCGCACCGCCTGCGGTCGAGTTGCTGGTCATTCACCGCGAGCCGTAGTCAAGGACCTATTGCTTGGCTGTTCGGCTATAGATGTAAGTCGCGAACGCGTAGGGCCACGGGACCGCGACGATGGGCAAGATCACCCATAGAAACGCGGCGGTGGTGTCTTCGGCAGTCGAGCCCTGCAACCGACCGGTTGACCACAACGGATACGCGACGATGATCAGCCAAAGAACTTTGTAGAAAATCTCGAGCAGCAGTATCGGCAGCATTTTCAAAGGACGGAGTATTCCCAAACCGGCCAATGTCGCGAATGCCGTCCAGACGCACCACGCGATGGCATTGGTCGGCTCCCATGCACCTTGGTGAGCGAGGATGTGCGTCCAGGTGTCTTTTCCCAGCACGAAAAACATCAAAAAATAGACCAGCCGCAACAGGAAGACATTGATGCGGCGAACGCCGTCGTAGCGGCGGTCGCGTTGAAACAGTGCTTTGGGGCTGACATTCACCGTAGATGCGCCATCGATGTCGAGATTTTCAAATTCAGTCCACGCCGCGCTCGGCGAGGAATTCGCCCAATATTTTCGCAGTATGACTCTTGTTCGGCTTGCGGATGATGGATTCGGGGGAGCCCGCAGCGACGATGCGGCCGCCGCCGTCGCCGCCTTCCGGCCCCAAATCGATGATCCAGTCCGCCTCCGCCATGATGTCCAGGTTGTGTTCGATGACCACCACCGTGTTGCCGGTATCGACCAGACGATGCAGGACTCGAACCAGCTTTTCGACATCAGCCATGTGCAGGCCGACGGTGGGTTCGTCGAGCACGTACAGGGTGTGCTGGCCCTCGCGGCGGGCGATGTCCTGGCCGAGCGCGTCGGTGCGCACCTTCGATAGTTCGGTGACCAGTTTGATCCGCTGGCTTTCTCCGCCGGAGAGCGTCGGGCTCGGCTGGCCGAGGCTTAAGTAGCCGAGTCCGACGTCCGCCAGCAGGCTGATCGGATGGGCGACGCTGCGCTGTGCGGCAAAAAACTCCAACGCGTCGTCGACGCTCATCGACAAGGTCTCGCTGATGCTCTTGCCCTTGAACAGGATCGCCAGCGTCTCGGGATTGAATCGTTCGCCGCCGCACACATCGCACAACACCTGCACGTCGGGCAGGAAGCTCATCTCGATGCGCTGCATCCCCTGGCCCTCGCAGGCCTCGCAGCGGCCGCCCGCGGTATTGAAGGAAAATCGGCTGGCGGTGAAGCCGCGGATGCGCGCGTCGGTGGTGTCGGCATACAAACGCCGAATGGAGTCCCAGAATCCGATATAGGTGGCCGGACAGGAACGCGGGGTTTTGCCGATGGGTGTTTGATCGACTTCGAGCACGCGGCTGATCTTCTCCCACCCGGTAAGCGCCTTGCACCCCTCGAGTGCCGCGACAGGTTCCTGGCGGCGGGATCCGCGGCGTGGAGTCGACAACAACCGCTGCAGGTTGTGCAGCAACACGTCACGCGCCAGCGAGGACTTGCCTGAACCCGACACGCCGGTGATGACGGTCAAACGCCCAAGCGGAATGGCGGCATCGACCTCGCGCAAATTGTGCAAGGCAGCGCCTTGGACTTCGATCATCGAGGTATTGCGATCGACCTTGCGGCGAGCCGAACGCGAATGCTGCAGCGGTGCCGCCAGGCAGCGGCCGGTGGCGGATTCGCCGAGGCGGGCCAGCTGCACGGCCGTGCCTTGCGCCACCACCTCGCCGCCGCGGGTGCCCGCGCCGGGACCCAAGTCGATCACATGATCGGAGCGGCGAATGGTGTCTTCGTCGTGTTCCACGACCACCAGCGTATTGCCATTGGCGCGCAGCTTCTCCAACGTATTGAGGAGCGCGACATTGTCCCGCGGGTGCAAACCAATGGTGGGTTCGTCGAGCACGTAGCACACGCCCTGCAGGTTGGAACCGAGTTGCGCCGCGAGGCGGATGCGCTGCGCCTCGCCGCCCGACAGAGTCGGCGCCGCCCGATTGAGCTGCAAGTAACCCAAGCCGACATCGCAGAGGAAGGTGCTGCGGGTGGTCAGTTCCGCCAGCAAGTCACGGGCGATGTCGCGCTCGCGCCCGACCAATTTGAGCTTTTGCAGCGCGCTGGAAAATTCCTGCACCGGCAAGTTTGTGAGCGCGGCGATCGACTGCTCGCGAAACCTCACGTGCAGGGCCACCGGATTCAAGCGCAGGCCGGCGCACTCCGGACAGGTGCCAGATTGCGCTTCGCGCCACGCGGATTCTTCACCGCTTTGCTCAGGCCCGAACTCATCCATTTTCAGGCCGGTGCCGAAGCAGCTTTTGCACCAGCCGTGTTTCGAATTGAATGAGAACAGACGCGGATCGAGTTCGGGAAAGCCGGTGCCGCAATTCGGGCAGGCGCGCTTGGTCGAGAACACGGCCGCCGAACTCTTGGCGTTGCCTTCGGCAGCCACGTGCACCACGCCGCGCCCGTGCTCGAGCGCCAAATCGAGCGCTTGGCGCAGTTGCGCCTCGCGCGCCGCGCTCACGGTCAGGCTGGCGATCGGCATTTCGATATTGTGCTCAACGAAGCGATCGAGCCGCGGCCACTTCGCCGTCGGCAGCAACTTGCCGTCGACTTGCAATTGAGTAAAGCCCTTGCCGCGCGCCCATTTGGCAAGCGCGGTGTACAAACCCTTCCGCGCCACGATGAGCGGCGCCAGCAGGGTGATGCCCTGGCCGCGATAGTCCTTGAGCAGCCGCGCCGCGATGGCGTCGGCGGATTGCGGCTCGATTCGCGCTTCGCAGGCCGGGCAGTACTGTACCCCGAGCTTGACGTAGAGCAGCCGCAGGAAATGGTAGATTTCGGTGAGCGTCGCGACCGTGCTCTTATGGCCGCCGCGGCTGGTGCGCTGCTCGATGGCGACCGTCGGCGGAATGCCGAAGATGGCGTCGACATCCGGCCGCGATGCCGGTTGTACGAATTGCCGCGCATAGGCATTCAGCGATTCGAGGTAGCGGCGCTGTCCCTCGGCAAACAAGATATCGAACGCCAGCGTGCTCTTGCCGCTGCCCGACACGCCGGTGATCACCGTGAATTGGTTCAAGGCCAGATTCACGTCGACATTCTTGAGATTGTGTTCGCGCGCGCCGCGGATCTCGATGCGCGTCGGGGCCGCGTAGTTCGCGCCGCCGGCATCCCGGACGCCGCCCGGCACGGTGACGCCCACGGGATTCTCCGCATCCGCCAGAGCCCGGCCGGTGTGCGAGGCGGCGACTTGCATCACCTCGGCAGGCGTGCCGGCACAGACGATGGCGCCGCCGGCGTCGCCGCCCTCGGGACCCAAGTCGATGATCCAATCGGCGGCGCGGACCACGTCCAAATTGTGCTCGATCACGAGCAGCGAGTGGCCCGCCGCAATCAGGCGCCGGAATGCGCGCAACAATTTCGCGACGTCGTCGAAATGCAGGCCGGTGGTCGGTTCATCGAACAGGAACAACGACCCCTGACGCGGCTGCGCGTCGGATGCGGCACGGGCTGACTTGACGCGCACGGCGTTCTCGGCAAGATGTCCGGCCAATTTGAGGCGTTGCGCTTCGCCGCCGGACAAGGTCGGCACCGGCTGGCCCAGGCGCAAGTAATCGAAGCCGACGTCGGCCAGCGGTGCCAACCGCTGGCACACCTCGGCATCGGCGGCGAAAAATTGCAGCGCCTCGGCGACGGTGAGGTCTAGGACATCGGCGATGCTCTTCGCCGGCGCCTCGCCGCGGGTCAGCCGCACTTCGAGCACTTCCGCTCGATAGCGCCGACCGTCGCAATCGGGGCAGCGCAAGTAAACGTCGGACAGAAATTGCATCTCGACGTGTTCGAAGCCGTTGCCGCCGCACGCAGGACAGCGGCCATTGCCGGCATTGAAGCTGAAGGTGCCGGCGGTGTATTTGCGCTCGCGTGACTGCGGCAATTTGGCGAACAAATCGCGGATGGCGTCGAAGGCACCGACATAGCTCGCGGGATTGGAGCGCGTGGTGCGGCCGATGCGGCTTTGGTCGACCATGACCACGGCATCGATCAGGTCGGCACCTTCGAGTGCGCGGTGGCTGCCCGGATTCTCGGTGGGCTTGCCTTTCGCGCGCAGCAGCGCCGGAAACAGAATGTCGTGCACCAGCGTGGATTTCCCGGAACCACTGACGCCGGTGACGCAGACCAGGCGCGAGAGCGGGATGGCGACGTCGATATTTTTGAGGTTGTGCAGGGTTGCGCCGCGTACTTTGAGTTCACCCGCTGCGGCGGTTTGTGCGGCCGCAGCGGCGGGCAGTTCGACGCGCTTGCGGCGAAACAGATAGTCGGCGGTGAGCGAGTTTTTCGCGGTGGCGAGTTGCGCCATCGGGCCGAAGAAGACGATTTCCCCGCCATGTTCGCCCGGCCCCGGCCCAATATCGAGCACGCGGTCCGCCGACTGCATCACTTTCGGATCGTGCTCGACCACGACCAGGGTGTTGCCTGCATCGCGCAGGCGGTGCATGACGCCGACGATGCGCTCGACGTCGCGTGCATGCAGCCCGATGGACGGCTCATCCAAGACGAACAGCGTGTTGACCAGCGAAGTGCCGAGCGCGGTGGTGAGATTGATCCGCTGCACTTCGCCGCCGGACAAGGTGCGCGACTGGCGGTCGAGATTCAAATAACCCAAGCCCACGTCCGACAAAAATTTAAGGCGGCTGCGGATTTCCCGCAGCAGCAAATCGGCGGCTTCATCCAGCGGCGCCGGCAGTTGCAGCGCGGCGAAAAAGCGGCGGCTGTCATCGATCGACAGCAGCATCAGCTCACGGATGTTGATGCCGGGATCGCCGATGCGCCACAGCAGCGCATCGGGCTTCAAGCGTGCGCCGCGGCAGGCGCCGCACTCGGTGTACGAGCGGTAGCGCGAGAGCAGCACGCGGATGTGCATTTTGTACGCCTTGGTTTCGAGCCAGGCGAAGAAGCGGCGCACGCCGTACCAAACCTTTTTGGTCCATTCGCCTTCGCCCTCGATCACCCAGGTGCGTTCGGCGTCGCTCAAGTCGCGCCAGGCGGTGTCGACGGGAATGCCGCGCTTGCGTGCGAACTTCAAAAGATCGGTTTGGCATTCCTTGTAGGATTCCGTTTGCCACGGCTTGATGGCGCCCTGGCGAAGACTCAAGCCCGCATCTGGTATCACCAAGCCATAGTCGACGCCGATGCTGCGACCGAAACCGCGGCAGGTGTCGCAGGCGCCGATCGGGGAGTTGAAACTGAAACTGCTCGGGCTCGGGTCCTTGTAGCTGATGTCGCAGTCCGGGCAGTGCAGAGCGGTGGAGAAGCGCCAGGGCGCTGCGAATCCACCCGGTTGGGCCGGATAAACGTCGAGGCGGCCTTGCCCGACCTTGAGCGCGGCTTCAATGGCATCGCCGGCACGAGCGCGCTCGACCGTCGATGAGCGAAAGCGGTCTTGGATCACTTGCAGCGTGTCGTCGCGCTTTTCATGGATGCGCGTGTAGCCCTGGGCGCTCAGCAGCCCCTGGATCTCGGCTTCCGTGAAATTCTTCGGAATCGGCACCGGAAATGTCAGCAACAGGACCGGATCGCCGGACTTCCCGGACAGCGCGTCGAGCGATTCTTGAATACTTGCCGGCGTGTCGCGGCGCACCGGGCGGCCGCAACCCTGGCAGTGCAATACGGCGGCGCGGGCGAACAAGAGCTTCAAGTGGTCGTTGAGCTCGGTCATGGTGCCGACGGTGGAACGCGAGGTGCGTACCGGGTTGGTCTGGTCGATGGCTATCGCGGGCGGGATGCCCTCGATGCGATCGACCAGCGGCTTGTCCATGCGATCCAGGAACTGACGCGCATAGGGGGAGAAAGTCTCGACGTAGCGGCGCTGCCCCTCGGCATACAACGTGTCGAATACCAGCGACGATTTGCCGGATCCGCTCACGCCGGTGACCACGATCAGCTCGTTGAGCGGCAGATCGAGGTCGAGATTCTTTAGGTTGTTCTGGCGTGCGCCGCGGATGCGGATGGCATCCGAGCGGGGGGGATCAAAGGGTGGCATCCTGTAAGCTTACAGGATGTGTCAAGTTCACCGGCCCGCGAACTGCTCCATCATCAGTCCGGTGCCGCCGCGCGTGACGTGCGCGACGATTGCCGTGCGGCGATGAATCTTGGTCACCAAACCTAAGTTGATCGCGAACGCCAGCTGGACCTGTTGCCCCTTGCGCAGTCCGAGATTTTCCGTTTCGACAAACACGCCATTTGCGCTCAAGTTCTTAGCTTTGCAAATTCGGCTCTTTCGTCCAGACATCACCACGTACACGGTCGTGCGTGCTCGGTGGCGGGTGTGCAAGCGGCGCTCCATCCTTTCGTCCCTTTTTTGGTTACTCAGCATTGGCTTCGGCGAGCCATTATGCACATCGCGAAGTACTTAGCGAAGCGATGAATTAGCGCAGCAGAGTTATGTAACCGCGCTTTATTGATATGTAATATCAATGACCTACGCGTTCTCAAAAGCCTCTTGAAAAAGTAAAGTCGGAGGCTCGAAAGGGGATTTTTAGGCGACGTCCTTGCGGCGAATCGCGAGTTGTTCCGGTGCTTCGATACCCATTTTCACGCGCCGTCCGGTACCGCCGAGAAGCGTGATTTGGATCGGACCGTTGGCGAACAATTGCGCCACGGTCATGTTGGCATCGGCGCCATCCGCCGGTTGAATGACGATCGACTCATCGGCTCTGCGGCTGAGGACTAGCATGATTCAAGCCCGTGCCAGCGCACGTAGCGCTCTGGCGAAAGTTTTGCCTTGGGGGTTGTACGTGATCGCCGGCCCACCGCGCACGATGTCCAGCAACTGTCTGATTTGATTCTGCCGGACATGGATGATGTGGCCGTTGATTTCATTAGCGACGCGGCAGCGAGCCGTCAATTCCAAGAGTGTGCGCCAGCGGTCGGCGACGGTGGCTGCGAGCCCTTGCGCACCGGGGGTCGCCCAGAGGCTGCGGCGTTCGGTTTCGAGTTTTTCGATGAGTCCGAAGATTCGAATCTTGTCGGTGGCCTTTTGCTCGACCGCCTGCGGCGAGTCGCCGGTGAGGGCGGCGCGTTCCGCCGCCAAACTCGCCGCGAGTGAATGCGCAACCTCGATTTCGCGATCCAGAATATCTTCGAGACGGCCGCGCGTATCCTGCTCCATGGACGACTACTTCAGCCCGCTTTCGAACTGCAGAAGCTTGTCGGCAACCCGGCCGGCGTCAATCTGATAAGTACCTGCGGAGATTGCTTGCTTCACCGCAGCGACCTTCGGTGCATTGACGACCGGCGTCTTGGCGACGGCCTCTTCAATCTTTTGCAGCGAGCGGGCGGAGCTGGTCAGGGTGACGGTATCGGCGGCTTTCGAGGCAGTCGCTGCCGAAGCCGAGGATTCGCCTTGCGATTTGTCCGCTACGACGGCGTTGCTGTTCGAACCCTTGAGGGGTGCGACCTGCTCGGCTGCCGTAAACGCGCTGATTTTGTCAGTCACCGAAATTCTCCTAAGGCTCGCACTGGCCCTGTGCCCGGTTTATCGTCCAACTTGGGATAATCTTTAGCGGCCGCCGCTGCGATCGCCCTGCATGAATGTTATCGACTGTGACGCGCTTCACTGAAGGGCTATTGAAAAATAATTTCGACAACTTGTTCAGAGCGCGCGATCCCTTCGACGATTTTGCCGGACGATAAGTTCTCCACCCTCACCCGTTGGTTGACCAAGCCGTCACTCAAGGCTTTTCCGGACATTCGGACGCTCATGCCGCCGAGATCCGCGACCAGCGTCACAGTTTGTCCGCGCTGCACCGCCTTGGCGGCCATTAATTGCTGATTGGTTAGAAATGCGCCGCCCGAGATCGGCCGGCTGGCCGTCAAACCCACCGCAATCGCCGGGTCGTCCAAATACCCCATCGGCAGCTCCGAGATATCGTGCTGCTCGATGCGCATGTCCTTTGCTGTCAGAACGGTTCCTTGGACGATGGCGTGCGCTGCCACGGCAACCGAGGAGGTGCCGATGACTCTGATCTGAACGTACAGGTGCCAGCTCTTTGCATCGGGGCAGCGCAGCTCGACGGTTGCCCGATCTTGCATGTGATGCTGCGAAGCGAGAGCGGCCTTCACCGGCAGGCGGCAATGCTCGAGCTGCAAATTGGGTTCGATGGGACCGATTACGAAGCGCTGGTGCTCGGTGAGCGGCGGAAACGCCCGCTCGGCTTCCGACCTCGCGAGGGATTCCAGCTCGACAACGCTCTGCAGATTGGAATCCTCGGCCGCCGCGGCGGCCGTCAACGGATCGGCGATCGCCGCCGCCAGCAGGCCCAACAACCAGTGACGATATTTTGGCGCTCTTTTCATGATGCCAGACATCTAGCAAGCAGCGTGCCATGCCGTTTGCCGCCCATCGGCCGCCGGCGAGGCCCAAGCGGCAATATCTTGCCGCGCGCGCTCCGGCGATACCTCAATTCAGCCGTTCTGCGGGGAAAACGCCCATGGCACAGCTCTTGCTTAGTCTCTTGGGGGAGGAGATCCATTCGCATGTTCGACAACATTTTCGGCATCCACGAGCAAGCGCTGCTGTTGCACGGTCAGCGCCTCGGCGTATTGGCGACGAATCTGGCGAACGCCGATACCCCGAACTACAAGGCGCGCGACATCGATTTCAGCGAGATCCTGGCGCACTCCGGCGAGGCGTCAATTCCGCTGAAGGTGACGCAGGCGGCGCATATCACGGCCTCGGACGGGGAATTGCCGGCCGGCGACTTGAAGTACCGCAATCCCTACCAGGCTTCGCTCGACGGCAACACCGTGGAAATGCCGGTGGAGCAGGCGGCCTTCTCTGAGAACAACGTCCGCTATCAGGCGAGCTTGAACTTCATCAATCTGAAAATCTCCGAGATGCAGCTGGCGATAGCCGGTCAGTAGCAGCGCTTAAGGAACATCGATGTCACTATTTAATGTTTTCAACGTCTCCGGCAGCGCCTTGAACGCCGAAACCATCCGGCTCAACACCACGGCGAGCAACTTGGCGAATGCCGAGAGCGTGAACGGCGATGTCACGAAAATCTACCGCGCCCGCCATCCGGTGTTCCAGTCGATGATGGACACTTCGGCTCCGTTCGACGACCCGGATGCCTCGGTCGGTGTCCGCGTGCTCGGCGTGGTCGAGAGCAAGGCGCCGCCGCTGATGCGCTACTCGCCCGAGAATCCGCTCGCCAACAAAGACGGCTACGTCTTTACCTCGAACGTCAATTCGATCGAGGAAATGACCAACATGATTTCGGCCAACCGCTCCTTCGCCACCAACATCGAAGCCATCAACACGGCACGCGATCTTTTGCTCAAAACCATATCGATGGGGCACTAGGATCCCTTAGGAACACATTATGCTTTTGAGTTCAATACATACTTCCACCCCTGCCACCACGGGGACGACGGGCACCGGTGCGAGCGGCACGGGCACGACCGGTACCACCGGAACCGGCAGCACCACCGGCACCGGCGCATCGGGCACGGGCTCGGTCACCCAAGCGGTCACGTTGGGAGGCGCCGATTTCCTGACGCTGATGTTGGCGCAGTTGAAAAACCAGGATCCGACCGCACCGGTGGACAGCAATACCTTCCTCACCCAGTTGGCTCAATTGAGCGAGGTGCAGGGAATTACCCAGCTCAACACCTCGTTCGGCACTCTGTCGACCTCGATTTCCGCGAACCAGGCATTGCAGGCCTCCTCGCTCCTCGGACATGACGCAACGGTGACGAGCTCGACGGCGCAGCTCGCCGCCAACGGCACTGTGAGCGGAGCGGTCAGTGTGCCGCAGAACACCTCGGCGGTGGTGCTCAGCATTGCGGATGCCAGCGGCACGGTGGTGCGCTCCATCGGCCTCGGTGCGCAATCGACGGGACTTGCGAGTTTCACCTGGGACGGCAAGGAGACGAGCGGTGCGCAGGCGCCCGCCGGCACCTACACCTTGAGCGCGCAATATGCGGGCCAGACCAGCACCAGCACCGCGGCCACCACCCTGGTGAGCGGCACGGTGGAGAGCGTCAGCATGGGCGCGGGATCGACGGGTCTGACGCTCAACATTTCCGGCGTCGGCAGCGTGCCGTTCAGCAGCCTGCAGCAGATCAACAACTAGTTCTTTCAGGAGTTCAAGCTATGTCAGCCTTCAGTATTGCCCTCTCGGGACTCACCGCGGCGAGCACGGATCTCGACGTGGTGTCCAACAACATCGCCAACACGGACACGGTGGGCTTCAAGAGCTCGACCACCGAGTTCGGCGATGTATACGCGGCAGGCGCAGTCAATCTCAATTCGTCCTCGGTGGGCGAGGGCGTGCGCGTGACCGCCACCGCGCAGCAATTCACGCAGGGTGATATCACGACGACAAACGCGCCTCTGGATCTCGCCATCAGCGGCGACGGCTTCTATACGCTCAAGGATGCGAGCGGCATCGAATACTCCCGCAACGGCGAATTCTCCACAGACCAGAACGGCAATGTGGTCAATGCCACCGGACAGTTTCTGCAGGTGTACCCGCTCACGGCGAACGGCACCTTCAATACCGGCACGACGACGGACCTCAATCTCCAGACCGCGCAGAGCGCGCCGAATGCGACCACGACCGGTACGGTGATCCTGAATCTGCCGGCGAACTCCACTCCCATTCCCGCCACCGTCGCGTTCAATCCGGCCGACCCGACGACGTACACCGACTCGACCTCGACCACCGTATACGACTCGCTTGGCAATGCCAGCCCGGCGACATTCTACTTTACTCAAACGACCACCCCGAACACGTGGACGGTCAACATGACGGTGAACGGCACCGTGGTCGGCACGCCGCAAACCTTGACGTTCTCGCAATCAGGTGCGGTCACGCCCGCGGGCGGCGGCACCTTGGCGTTCGACGGCTACGCCCCCACCGACGGGGCGGCAACGCTGAACACCTCGTTCAACTTCGGTCAATCCACTCAGTACGGCGGCAGCTTCGGCGTCAGTTCGATCATTCAGGATGGCTATGCAACCGGGCAGTTGAGCACGGTCTCGATCGATCCGACGGGAATCGTGTCCGCCGTGTACACCAACGGCCGCTCGACGCAGCTCGGGCAGCTCGCAATGGCCAATTTCCCGAATCCGCAGGGACTCAAGCAGCTCGGCAATACCAACTGGGCGCAGACTTTCTCGTCGGGTACGGTGGTACAGGGCACGGCGGGATCCGCCGGCTTCGGCAGCATTCAATCCGGCGCCTTGGAGAGCTCGAACGTCGATCTGACCACCGAACTCGTGAACATGATCACCGCGCAGCGGGCATTCCAGGCCAATGCGCAGTCGATCACGACGGCTAACCAGCTCTCCCAAACCGTCATCAACATCACGCATTAAGCGCCATGGATAGAGGACTTTATGTGGCGATGACCGGCGCGAAGCAAATCATGCAGGCGCAGGCTGTCAACAACCACAACATTGCCAACTTGAGCACCATCGGCTTTCGAGCGGATTCGGTGGCCTTCGACAGCGAACCGATTTACGGACCGGGCTATGCGACCCGAGTCAACGCGGTTGCCGGCGATGCCGGCACGGATTTTTCGAGCGGCGTCATGGAAAGCACCGGCCGCAACCTCGATGTGGCGGTGAACGGCAAGGGATTCATCGCGGTGCGCGGCACCGACGGGAAGGAGGCCTACACCCGGGCCGGCGATTTTCGCCTGACTCCGGACGGCGCGGTGCAAACCGCCAGCGGTTTGGCGGTGTTGAGCGAATCCGGGCCCCTGGTGATACCGCCGTCGACCCAGGTCAGCATCGGCGGCGACGGCACGATCTCGGTGGTGCCGCAGGGCTCGGCGCCGTTTGCGGTGACGCAAGTCGATCGGATCAAGCTCGTGAACCCGAATACTGCCGACTTGCAGAAAGGCGATGACGGCTTGCTGCGGCTCAAATCCGGCGCCAAGGCGAAGACCGACGAGAGCGTCTCGGTGACCTCCGGGATGTTGGAGTCGAGCAATGTCAACGCGGCGAAGTCGCTGATCAGCATGATCGAGCTGCAGCGCCTGTACGAATTTCAAATCAAGAGCATCAACTCGACCGATACCAACGAGCAGAGCGCCGAGCGCTTGATGCTGACCTCGTAACAACAAGGAATAGCCGATGAATCTTGCATTATGGGCCGCCAAGACCGGCCTCGACGCGCAGAACACCCGGATGGCGGTGATCTCCAACAATTTGGCGAACATCAATACCACCGGTTTCAAGGCGGGACGCGCCGCGTTCCAAGACCTCATGTATCAGAACATCCGGCAGGTCGGCGCGCAGAGCACGCAGAATACGCAGTACTCGACCGGCTTGACCCTCGGCACCGGCGTGCGCATCGTCGGCACCTCGAAGGACTACACTCAGGGCAGCGTTAACCAGACCAACGGCAGCTTGGATATGTCGGTGAACGGCAAGGGATTTCTGCAGATCACCCAGCCGGACGGCACCATCGCCTATACGCGCGACGGCGCCTTTTCCCTCGACAACCAAGGCAATGTCGTCACCGCCTCGGGATATCCGCTGCAGCCGGCGATCAACATTCCGGCCGGCACGCAGTCGGTCACCATCGGCAACGACGGCGTGGTGACGATCACCACCGCCACCAACACCAAGGGCACGCAGGTCGGGCAAATTCAGCTGGCAGACTTCATCAACGAAGAGGGCCTGCAGCCCATCGGCAACAATTTATTGGTCGAATCGGCGGCCAGCGGCTCGCCGCAGGTGGGCACGGCCGGCACCAACGGTTTGGGCACGCTGCAGCAGGGCACCCTGGAAACCTCGAACGTGAATTCCGTCACCGAGCTGGTCTCCATGATCGAGTGTCAGCGCTCCTACGAAATGAATTCCAAGGCCATCAGCACCACCGACCAGATGCTGCAGTACCTGACGACCAACTTGTCATGAGAACGCACGCGCGTGCAACCGTGGCGGCTTTCGTGGCGGTGCTCTCGTGCGCCCTGCTCCCTGCGTGCGGTCTGTTGCCGGCGCCAAAGCAACACAAACCCGATCCGGTGGTCGCGCGCGTACTGCCGCCGCCCACGCCGCGCACCGACGGCGCCATTTATCAGGCGGGCCAACAGATGGAATTGTTCGCCGACTTGAAGGCACGTCGCGTCGGCGATGTACTGACGATTCTGTTGACGGAATCGACCGCCGCCAGCAAGAGCGCGGTGACGAAGACGGCGAAAACCACCTCGGTCAACAACACCGGGCCCACCATTCTCGGCAAGACCATCACCGCGGGCGGCGTACCGATTTTCACGACGACGCTCGCCGGGGCGGACGCCTTTGACGGTGAAGGTTCGAGCACGCAGGGCAATACTTTCACGGGCAGCCTGACGGTGACCGTGATGGAAGTGCAGCCCAACGGCAATATGGTGATTCAGGGCGACAAGACCTTGAAACTCAATCAGGGCGACGAATACGTGCACGTCTCGGGTGTGGTGCGCTCGGCCGACATCGCCACCAACAACACGGTCACCTCCGACAAGGTGGCCGATGCGCACATCAGCTATTCCGGGAAGGGTGTGATCGACAGCGCCAACCGCATGGGCTGGTTGGCTCGCTTCTTCAACTCGGCGTTTGCGCCCTACTAAGCCGTGCGCATGAAACTCATCGCGACGGGCTTGATGGCGGCGTTGCTGGCAACCGCGCCGACCCAGGCGGAACGCATCAAGGATCTGGCGCAAATACAAGGTGTGCGCACCAACCAATTGGTGGGTTATGGACTCGTGGTCGGTCTCGACAGCACCGGCGACCAAACCAGCCAGGCACCGTTCACGGTGCAGTCATTGAATAATATGTTGGCGCAACTGGGTATCACGGTGCCCGCGAACGTCACACCGCAGCTGAAGAACGTCGCTGCGGTCGCGGTGCACGCGGTGCTGCCGGCGTTCGTCAAGCCGGGGCAAACCATCGACATCACGGTGAACTCCATCGCCAACGCCAAGAGTCTGCGCGGCGGGTCGCTCTTGGTCACGCCCCTGCACGGACTCGATGGGCAGATATACGCAATTGCTCAGGGCAATCTCATCGTCTCGGGATTCGGCGTCGAGGGCACGGACGGATCGAAGCTCACGGTGAACGTGCCGAGTTCCGGCCGCATTCCCAACGGCGCCACCGTCGAGCGCGCGGTAGCCTCGCAAATCGCGCAAGGGGACGCGGTGATTTTGAATCTCAACGTTCCGGATTTCACGACCGCCACCCGCTTGGCGGACAGCGTCAACAAGGGCATGGGCGACGGCATCGCCAGCATTCTCGACGGCGGCTCGGTGAAAGTGAAGGCGCCGCTCGACGTCACGCAGCGCGTTGCCTTTCTCTCGACGGTGGAAAACTTGCAAGTGGAGCCGGGCAGCGCTTCAGCCAAAGTCATCATCAATTCGCGCACCGGCACGGTGGTGATCAGCAGCAACGTGATCGTGAGTCCCGCGGCCGTGTCGCACGGTTCGCTATCGGTCACCATTAAAGAAGAGCAGACGGTGAGCCAGCCGGCGCCGTTGTCGAGGAATGGACAGACCGTGGTGCTCAACAACTCGACCATCAAGGTCGACCAGGGGTCGAACCGCATGTTCTTGTTCAAGCCGGGCGTGGAGCTCGAGCAAATCGTTCGCGCCGTCAACGATGTGGGCGCCGCGCCGGGCGACTTGGTCGCCATTCTCGAAGCGCTGCGTGAAGCGGGTGCCTTGCAGGCGGAGCTCATCGTGATATGAACCCAACGCTGCCCACACTGTCTCTTACAGCCTCGCCGACGGACACCTCGGCGGCCACAACGTACACCGATTTCAACGGGTTGGCGGCGCTCAAGAACAGCGACCCCACCTCGCCGCAGACCATCGATGCGGTCGCGGGCCAGGTGGAGGCGCTGTTTTTGCAAATGATGCTGAAGAGCATGCGCGAAGCGAGCGCGGCGGACGATCCCGACAGCAATGAAATGGGCATGTATCAGGACATGTTCGACAAGCAGGTGGCCCTCACCATCAGTCAGCACGACGACTTGGGGATAGGCCGGCTGCTGAAGCGCCAGCTGTCGGCAAAACCGGCAGCCGCGGCGCCAAAATCGAGCTCCACCGGGTCATCCATGGCCGCGCCGGTGATGGCGCAAACGCCGGCCGAATTCGTGCAGCGCGTGATGCCCAGCATCCGGCGCGCTGCGAGTGCGTTAGGGGTCAATCCGCTCGGGATGCTGGCGCAAGCGGCACTGGAAACCGGCTGGGGCCAGCGCATGCCGCGCACCGCCGAGGGGGCATTGAGCCTCAACATCTTCGGCATCAAAGCCGGTGAGGAATGGCAGGGCGCGCGCGCCACCGCCGATACCGTGGAATTCAGCAACGGGGTGGCGACCCCAAGGCGCACCGCGTTTCGCGCCTATGGCTCGATCGAGGAGAGCGTCGGCGACTTCGCCAAGCTGCTCAAGAATTCGCCGCGCTACCGCGACGCGATCGCGGCGGGCGGCGACGCCCAAGCCTACATCCACAGCATCGGCAAATCAGGCTACGCCACCGACCCCGACTATGGGAATAAGTTAAATCAAATCCTCAACAGCGGTACCCTGCAGTCGGCCTTAGTACCCCGCACCGCAGCATTATAGAAACCGCCCGCATGGCCGATACTGCGGGAGTGAGTCAAGGTCGCGAGGCCGCGGAGACGAATTGTGTCAGATTTGTTCGATATCAGTGTCTCGGCGCTGAACGCGTTTCAAGCCGCGATCAACGTCACCAGCAACAATGTCGCCAACGCGAACACGCCGGGCTATGACCGCGAAAGCGTGAACCTCAACGAGGCGCTGCCGCAATCGAATGGCACGCTCACCGTCGGCAGCGGCGTGGTCGTGAGCGGCGTGAGCCGCGCTTACAGCCAGGCCGCCACCAATCAGCTCAACAGTTCGCAGAGCAGCCTGGGACAACTCACGGCGCTGCAAAACTACAGCACCCAGATCGATAATTTATTCGGCACGACCGCGGGCGGCTTGAGCACGGCGCTGCAGGGCTTCTACAATGCGTGGTCGAGCGTCGCGGATGACCCGACCTCCACCGCCGCACGCCAGTCGCTGCTCGGACAGGCGCAGAGTGTGGCGAGCGCCTTTCAAACCACCAGTTCCCAGCTGAACGGGCTCAATACGGATGTGAACACGCGGATCACGGCGGATGTGACGCAGATCAATTCCATCGCCGCCTCGATCGCGACGCTCAACAAGCAAATCGTCGTCGGCACCGCCCAGAACAGCGGGCAGCCGCCGCCGGATCTGCTCGATCAGCGCGATCAACTGGTATCCAACCTGTCGCAATTGGTGGGTGTCCAGACGACCACCAACAGCGACGGCTCTTTGAACGTGCTCATCGGCAACGGACAGCCCTTGGTCGTGGGTGCTCTGACCACGCAATTGACGACGACGCCGAATCAATTCAATGCCTCGCAATTGGAGATCTCGACGTCGGCCTTGAACGGCAGCCCCATCTCGAATGACATCACCACGGGTGATTTGGGCGGCTTGCTGGCGGCGCGCTCGCAAGTCATCAATCCAGCACTGAATCAATTGGGCCAGGTGGCGACGGCCTTGAGCCAGACCGTGAACTCGCAGCAAGCGAAGGGCTTGGACCTGAGCGGCAATTTCGGCGCCGCGATTTTCTCGACCCCGAGCACCCAGGCCGAAGCGTCGGCGCACAACACCGACGCGGTGACCGCGAGCGTCACCGTCAGTCCGACGGGCTTGGGTGCACTCAGCGCGAATGACTATCTCTTGTCCTATAACGGCACCGCCTACTCGCTGACCGATGCCAGCACCGGTACCGCCGTGCCGTTCAGCGTCGCCGGTACGACGCTCACCGCCGATGGTTTGTCGATCGCACTGTCCGGCACACCGGCGGCGGGCGATAAATTCCTGATTCAACCCACCGTCGCCGCCGCCGGATCGCTCAAGGTCGTATTGACCGATCCCTCGAAGATTGCGGCGGCGGGTGCGGTGCAAACCGCGGCATCCTCGAGCAACGCGGGAACGGCCACCATCAGCGGCGCCACGGTGTTGAACGCCGCCAATCCGGCCCTGCTGACGCCCGCGTCGATTGCGTTCACGAGCCCGCCGCCGGCGTATTCGATCAACGGCGGCGCCAGCACCGCGTACACCTCCGGCGGCAACATTGCATTCGACGGCTGGCAGGTGCAGATCAGCGGCACGCCCGCCAACGGCGATACCTTCACGGTCTCGAGCAATGTCGGCGGCACGGGCGACAATAGCAACGCCCTGGCGAGCGCCAATCAACAATCGAGCGGCGTGCTGGCGAACGGCACGACCTCGATCACCAGCGCCGTCAGCGGGCTGATCACCGGGCTCGGCAGCCAGGCGCAGCAGATCAATACGGCGCAGTCGGCCCAGGCGGCCGTCAACACGCAGGCCCAGGCCAACGTGCAATCCGTCTCCGGCGTGAATCTCGATGAAGAAGCCGCGAGTCTGCTGCAGTGGCAGCAAGCCTACCAGGCCGCGGCGCAGGCCCTGACCATCGGCAACAGCCTGTTTACCACCTTGATCGACTCAGTGAACGGCACGTTCACCTAGGAGAACCAGCATGCGCGTCACACAAGCGCTCGAACAGTCGCAATTCTTGTCGTCGATCGGGACGCTGGAATCGAACCTCACTCAGACTCAGAACGAGATATCGAGCAACCAGTCCTTTACCACGGCATCGCAGAACCCCATTGCCGCCGGCGCGGTCAACAGCTACAACCAGGCGCTCGCTCAAAGTCAGCAATACGTCACCAACTCGAACGGCGCGCAGACCAACTTGAATATCGAGGATAACTCGCTGTCGCAGGTGCAGAGCCAGCTGCAGAGCCTGCGAGATCTCGCCCTCGAGGCCAACAACGGCACGCTGACGAATTCGGATCGCGCCTCGATCGCGGCGCAGGCGGTGCAGATTCAGAACAGCCTGTTGTCCTTGGCCAACACCCAGAACGGCAACGGCGAATATATTTTCGGCGGCTTCGACACGCAGAGTCAGCCGTTCACGCTGAGCGCGACCGGCGCCGTGTACAACGGCGACCAGGGCCAGCGTCAAGTGCAGATCGCCGCCGGCCAATCGGTGCCCGACGGCGACAATGGCGACGCGGTGTTCAACGAAATCAAGACCGGCAACGGCACTTTCAGCGTCGCGGCGAACCCCGCCAACACGGGATCGGGTCTGATCGGGGCAACCTCCGTGAGCAACCCGGCGGCGTTCGTCGGCGGTCCGTTCACGATCACCTTCAGCAGCGCCACGAATTACACCGTCACGAACGCCGCCAACACCCAGGTGGCGGCGGGCACGTACACGGACGGGCAAGCGATCGCGTTCGCCGGCGCGCAGGTGACATTGAGCGGAACTCCCGCGGCCAACGACGCTTTCTCGGTCACCCCGAGCACCAATCAGAGCGTGTTCACCACGGTGCAGAACCTCATCACCGCGCTGCAGGCACCGATCTCGACGCCGGCCGAGTCGACCGCGTTGAACAACACGATCAGCGGCCAGATCAACAACATCGATCAGGCGCTGTCGCAGACGTCGGACGTGCGCGTGTCGCTCGGCGGGCGATTGAATGCGATCACGACCCAGCAGTCCGTTGCGACCGCCCAGCAAACCCAGTTGAAAACCACGATTTCATCGCTGCAGGGCTTGGATTACGCGAGCGCGATTACGACTCTCGATCAGCAGAACACCACCCTGAGCGCCGCGCTGCAGGCGTACACCATCACTCAAGGCCTGTCGCTGTTCAAGTACCTCTAGTGATGGTGGTGGCCGCCGGCGCCGTGCACGTGACCGTGCTCGAGCTCCTCGCTGGTCGCCTCGCGCACAGTCACGACATCGACATCGAAATTCAAGGTCTTGTCGGCGAGCGGATGGTTGCCGTCGAGCGTCACCATATCGCCCACCAGCGCGGTCACCGTAAAGAGACGCATGCCCTCGGGCGTCTGCCCCTGAAATTGCATGCCCTTCTTGATTTGGCCGGCGCCCTGCAGCGAGCGCTTCGGAACGCGCTGAATCAGCGCGGCATCATGCACGCCGTAGCCGTCGGCAGGCGTCACCGAGACCACGATTTTATCGCCATCGCGTTTGCCATCGAGCGCCTTCTCCAACCCGGCCACCAGATTGCCGTGGCCATGGATGTAAGCCAGCGGCTCGCCGCCGGCGGAACTGTCGATGACGGCGCCATCGTCGCCCTTCAGGGTGTAATGAATGAGTACGACTCGGTCGGCGGTGATTTCCACGGTGGTCTCTCCAACTGGCGCTCGCTCGGCGCCAAAAAGGCGTCAGATTACACGACTAACGGGCGAGCCGCGCCTCGAGATCATAGGCGCCGGCGGCGGTGATGCGCACCTCGGCGAGCGAGCCCACGGGCAGAGCCTTGGCGCCATGAATTCTGACCGTGCCGTCGATTTCCGGAGCGTCGCTTGCCGAGCGCGCGACGGCAATATCGCCCTCGATTCGATCGACCAGCACCGTCAGGGTGCGGCCGACTTTTTGCTCGAGGCGTGCCGCGCTGATCTCGGCGGAGAGCTCCATGAAGCGGGCGCGCCGTTCGGCCTTCACTTCCGGAGGCACGGCCGGCTCCCGCAACGCGTTCGCCGCCGCCCCCTCGACCGGCGAATATTCGAAGCAGCCCACCCGGTCCAATTGCGCCGCGCGCAGCCAATCGAGCAATTCTTGAAAGTCTTGCTCGGTCTCTCCCGGAAATCCGACGATGAAAGTGCTGCGAATGGTGATGTCCGGCACCACGCGGCGCCAGGCGGCAATGCGCTGCAAGGTGTTGGTGGCGGCGGCGGGGCGCTTCATGAGCTTCAAAATTCGGGCACTGGCGTGCTGGAAGGGGATGTCGAGATAGGGCAGCACGCGCCCATCGGCCATCAAATCCACCACCTTGTCGACGTGCGGATAAGGATAGACGTAGTGCAGACGGATCCACACCCCGAGTTCACCAAGCGCCGCGCACAGATCATAGAAACGCGCGCTGCGCAGGGTACTGCGCCACGGCTGCGCCGCGTACTTCAAGTCCACCCCGTAGGCGCTGGTGTCTTGCGAGATGACCAGGATTTCCTTGACGCCGGCGCGCGCCAGCTGCTCCGCCTCGCGCAGCACCTCGCCGATGGGGCGGCTCACGAGATCGCCGCGCATCGAGGGAATGATGCAGAAACTGCAGCGGTGATTGCAGCCCTCGGAAATCTTCAGGTAGGCGTAGTGGCGCGGCGTGAGCCGAACTCCCTGCGGCGGGACTAAATCGACGAACGGCTCGTGTTGCGGCGGCAGGTATTCGTGAACCGAGGCCACCACTTCCTCGTAGCGCTGCGGCCCGGTGATTTTGAGGACCTCCGGATGCCGCTCGAGGATTTTCTGCGGTTGGGCGCCGAGGCACCCGGTGACGATCACCTTGCCGTTCTCGGCCAGCGCCTCGCCGATAGCCTCCAGCGACTCGTCCACCGCGGCATCGATGAAGCCGCAGGTGTTGACGATGACGAGGTCAGCTGCGCCGTAGCTTGCCGCGACTTCGTAGCCTTCGGCGCGCAGGCGCGTCAGGATGCGTTCGGAATCGACCAGCGCTTTGGGACAACCCAGACTGACAAAGCCCACTTTCGGGGTTTTGCGATTGACGGTTTTCAAGGCGCGCGATTCTACTCCAATAGTGACCCGATCAGCCGATAAGCAGCGTGCCCGTCACCGCCGGGGCGGCAGTGCGGCCGCAACAACAACTGTCAAATTCCTCTTTGGGAATCTGAGACTTAGAGCAGGAAAGGCGCCGCAACAGCCCCTCAAGAACGGCGCTGCCAGTCCGATAAAGACTTTGAATGTGTCACCGGTCCGCCCGAGGGGGTGAAGTGAGCACAAACAGTAGTAGGGCCTAAGACGGGCCGGTGGTTCAACCTTTAGGAGTTCATCAATGTCACTCGTATTAGATTCAAATATTGCCTCGTTGAACGCGCAGAACAATCTGACGGGTTCGCAGGCATTGCTGTCGCAGTCGCTGCAGCGCTTGTCGTCTGGTTTGCGCATCAACAGCGCCGCCGACGATGCCGCCGGTCTTGCGATCAGCCAACAGTTCACGACTCAGATCAACGGCACGAATCAGGCCATCAGCAACGCGAACGACGCGGTGTCTGAGGCGCAGACCACGGCCGGTGCGCTGACCACGATCGTCAACAACCTGCAGAGCATCCGTACCCTGGCGGTCGAATCGGCCAACGGTTCGAACAGTGCCTCGGATCGCTCGGCGCTCAACAACCAGGTGCAACAGCAGATCGCTGAAATCACCCAGATTGCGCAGCAGACCACGTTCAACGGCTTGAACGTGCTCAACGGCTCAAGCGGCACGACCGTCTATCAGGTCGGCGCGAACGTCGGCGATACCATTGCCGTCAGCCTGCAGCAGGGTGTGGCCGCCAATCAGATCGGCCAGTTCTCGACGGCCGCTGGCACGGCGCTTGGCACCGCCGGCAGCGCCGCGTTGACCGGCCTCTCCACGGTGACCATCAGCGATGGCACGTCGAAAGTGACAGTCGGCCCGACCGCGAGCTACGTCGGCTCCACGACCTACCAGGGTGCGACTTCGGCCTATGCGAAGGCGCAGGCCATCAACGGCGCCGGCTTGCAGGGACTCACAGCGAGCGCAGCCACGACTGCGAGCGACACCGCAGCGTTCGGCACCATCACGGGCGGCGCCACCACGGCCAGCACTTATAACCTGACCATCGACGGAACCGCCATTTACTCGGGTACGGGCAATGTGACCGCCGCTTCGGGTGGACTGACCGGCAGCGCGGTCGCCGCGCAGATCAACCTGTTCTCCGGCACCACGGGCGTGACGGCATCGGTGAGCGCCGGCGGAACCGGGCAACCGCCGGTTGGCGCAGTCGTACTCAAGAACACGGATGGCAGCGACATCTCGGTCGCGCAGACCGTCACCTTGGGCACGGGCGCAGGCGCGGGTGGTACGGGCTTGACCGCCGCAGTCGCGGGTTCAGTCGCGACGCCGCTCGTCACGCAGGGAACGGTGACTTTGACCGACTCGAAGCCGGTGACCCTCACCGACATAGGTACAGCGGGCGGTTCAGCGGCGTTGGGCTTCGTCAGCGGCGCGGCGACCCCGTTGAGCACCACGGCATCGGGTGCGACGGCGACCCTGGCCAACCAGGACGTGCTGACGGTGGCGGACGCCAACAGCACTATCTCCTCGGTGGACGCGGCGCTGACCACGGTCAGCGCTTTCCAGAGTCAGTTGGGTGCGATTCAGAATCGGTTCACGGCGGCGGTCGGCAATTTGTCGTCCACAGCCCAGAACTTGACTCAGTCGCGCAGCACCATTCAGGACGCGGACTTCGCCTCTGAAACGGCGAACTTGACCCAGGCCCAGGTGTTGGAACAGGCGGGTATCTCGGTGTTGGCGCAGGCCAACCAGCAGCCCCAGCTGATCCTCAAGCTTTTGCAATAACGGCCGATCTCTCAAGTAGGTAATGAGAGCCACGGCTCGGATGATGAATCCGGGCCGTGGTATTCGAATCGGAGTCGACGGAGCGAAGTTCAACGAAATCAGGTGGTTAGAGTAACTTAGCAGGTATCAGCATGGCGAACGATGGTCAGTCGGTACAGATACCGGCGGCGAGCCTCGTGCACGGAAGTCAGGCGCCAACAGCGATCAAGAGTCAACCGGTCAGCGTCGCTTTGCCGCAACGCAGCACGGTGGTGTCCGCTCAATCGGCGGCGACGAAGGCGACAGTGCCGGCAATACCCTCCGTGCCCACGCAAGTGGCGCTCATCAACAAGTATCTGAATGATTCGGGAAGGCCCGATCAATTCCGGGTGGATCCAGGCTCCAACGACAAGCTGATCCAGGAGCTCAATCCCGCGAACGGCGAAGTCATCGCCGAATATTCCGCGACCGAATTCGCGGCACTTGCGCGCAGTTTGGGAATTTCCGGCGTACTGGTTGACGGTCACGCCTGAGCGCTGAAAGCGGCGCCTCGAGTCTTAAGGTTCGGCGCGCACTGCCGATAAAGATATTATGAGTTCAGTCATATCCCCCACGAGCAGTACCACCGGCAGCACTGCCGCGAATACGGCGTCGAGCGCGTCGTCGACATCCACACCCGCGAGCGCCAGCGCGCTGATCACCTCGACCGGCATCG
>Ga0302319_10005868_pt1 | contig 24519 bp, 17 predicted proteins | sample Bog_T0_2_FD_203319 | JGI IMG/M metagenome (GOLD analysis project Ga0302319, IMG submission 203319) | Peat permafrost microbial communities from Stordalen Mire near Abisko, Sweden - Bog_T0_2 | ecosystem: Environmental > Terrestrial > Soil > Wetlands > Peat | place: Sweden: Abisko, Stordalen Mire...
GGCACCGGGGGCGATGAGGCCGTGGTTGTGGTGGAGGATGAGGCGGGGCGGGCGGTGGTGGGCGGCGATGTATTGCTCGGTTTGGTTGCGGATGGTGCGGGCGAGGGTTGCGCCGGGGTCGACGTAGGGGATGAGGAGGGATTGGGGGCCGCAGCAGACGATTTCGTCGGGGAAGCGGCGCTCGGTGGCGAAGCGGCGGCTGGGGTCGTCGCCGGCGCAGAGGATGGAGTTGACGGCGGTGGGGTGGGTGTGGCCGACGACTTCGATGCCAGGGAGGGTGAGGAGGTAGGCGTGGAAGAGGGCTTCGACGGAGGGCTTGAGCTGGGTGGGGTCGAGGCGGGAGGCGAGGAGGGCGCTTTCGATGTCGGCGTCGGTGGCGGTTTCGCTCTGGAGGAGGGGGAGGAGGGAGGAGAGGCGGCAGGCGACGAGTTGGTTGGGCTGGAGGTTGGCGAGGGAGGCGCCGCTGGCTTTGACGAGGAAGGAGTCGGGGTCGAGGCGGCAGGAGGTGTTGCCTTCGCCGAGGAGGGCGAGGCCGCGGTCTTCACGACCGAGGTCGTGGGAGAGTTGGAGGAGGGCGGGGAGGTCGGTCATGCGTTTTCGTTATGCGGACGGTTTCCTGCCGGAGGATTGGGCCACAAAGAACACAAGGAACTCAAAAAAGAATTTCGCACGGAGGCGCGAAGAACACGGAGGATTGCAATTTTGGGGAATAATTTGGTGGAGGGTGGACTCGCAATGGCTTTGTTAATTGGAACTGGAATCTTTCACAGTCGTTGCCGGCGAGAGTGGCTGGGTCCTTCGACTTCGCTCGGGCGTGGCGGGCGGGAAAATTAAATCTCCCGCCTCGCTTCGCTCAGAATGAGGGACCTTTTTGTTTACGAGTTCATTTGCTAAAGCTTCACACTTTGCCGCAGATGGAGACGTCGAGGCCGAGTTCGGCCATGGCAGCGGCTTTGGTGTAGAGGCCGTTTTTGGCGGCGGGTTTGTCGGGAGCGTAGACGACGTGGATGTGGTTGCTTTTGTGGCGGGCCATCATTTGGTCGCGGTTGATGCCCTGGAGGACGGCGTGCATGATGGGCCACTGCGAGGTGGTGAGTTTCCAGCGGTCTTCGGTTTCGGCTTGGGGGAGTTTGACGACTTCGGCAAGGCCGGTATCGAATTTGAGTTTGTTGTTGTCGACGTAGACGCGGCTCCAGACAACCCAGCCGGGTTTGCTGACGCCCTTGATGGTGCCGCCGCCGAGGCGGAAGTACATGGCGGGCTGGCGTTCGCTGGTGGCGCCTTTGTAGCCGCCGATGAGGTGGGCGGGGGGGACGGCACCGGAGATTTCGAGGACCCAGACGTAGGCGTCGAGGTTTTTGTCTTTATATTGGCGGGCCCAGCGGATGTCGTGGAGAGTGTTCTCGGGCGGGTAGCCGAGTTCGCGCCAGAGTTTGTAGGTGACGACGGCGTCGAGGCCGGCGCATTCGTCGACTTCGTTGAAGTGGGGAAGGGCTTCGCCTTTGAAAAGTTCGTCGCCGGTGGTTTCATCGTGGACGGGCGGACGGACGACGTTGTTGAGGAGGCCCTCGACGAGGTCGGAGGCGGGGGTGAGGTCCTTGAGGCCCTGCTGGTACTGGATGCCGATGGTTTGCGCGCCGAATTCAGCGGCGATTCGGACGGCGGCGACGTACATTTTGCACTGGAGGAGGACCTGATTTTCGGTGAGGTCGCTTTTCTCGTCTTTGCCGAGGTGGAATTTCATGCCCTTGGCGAGGAGCCAGTCGTAGACGGCACGGGCTTCCTTGTCGGAGACGGTCAGCATTTTTGCGTAAAGAGAGGACTGGCTGAGGCGCTCCTTGAAGATGCCGGTGGCGTGGAGGAGGTGGTCCGGGATGATGGCGTTGTACATGCCCATGCAGCCTTCGTCGAAGATGCCCATGATGAGCTTTTCGCTTTTGAGGCGCTGGGCGAAGGTGCGGCCGATTTTGGCGGCGGTGGCGGGGACTCTTATTTTTTTGAGGGGGTGGACGTGGGAGGTGTCGTGGCGGACTTTGCCGGTCTTGAGCCAGAGGCGGAGGTTTTTGAGGAAGTAGTCGCCGGTGAAGTCTTCGCTCCAGAGGGAGCTGTAGGTGACGCCGGCTTTGGTGAGGGAGCCGTTGAGGTTGAGCATGCCGACGAGGCCGGGCCAGGTGCCGCTCCAGTTGGCGACGGTGAGGATGGGGCCGCGGTGGGTGGAGAGGCCGGCGAGGACGTGGTGGCTGTATTGCCAGACGGCTTCGGCGACGATGAGGGGTGCGTCGGCGGGGATGTCGCGGAAGACTTCCATGCCGTATTTCTGGCTGTCGATGAAGCCGTGGTTTTTCTTTTTGTCGAAGGAATGGGCGCGGGTGACGGAGTAGCCTTCGCGGTTGATGGCGGCGATGAGGTCGCTTTCCATGGCGTCCTGCGCGGCCTGACAGCTTTGGTTGGCAGAGGGGCGAAGGTCGCCGCTGGCGACGAGATAGATGGGGGTGTATTTTTTTGTGGACATGGGAAGTTTAGGTTTAACTAAACGGGTAATCCTTGTCGAGCGCGGCGGGCCGGAGAGGCGTCGGTGACGAGCTGAAATTTGGCGGTCCAGGGGGTGAGGAAGTGGCCGGTTTCGCGACCGAGTTTGGCGGAGTGGGCGCAGACGATGACGCGCTTGGCCTGGGCGATGAGGACTTTCTGGAAGAGGGCGACTTCGGTTTCGCTGGCCCAGATGCCGGCGCGGGAAAAGCCTTCGGCGCCGAGGAAGAGGAGGTCGAATTTCCAGAGCTTGGCGGCGCGGCGGGCGCCAGGGCCGAGGAGGATGGACTGGCGCTGGAGGAAGCGGCCGCCGAGGAGGTGGACTTCGGCCCCGGTGCGCCCGAGCATTTCGGCGACGGGGAGGTTGTTGGTGACGGCGCGCAGGCCGGGGATGGGCTCGCGGTGGAGGGCTTCGGCGAGGGCGAAGATAGTGGTGCCGCTGTCGAAGAAGCAGGTGGCGCCGGGCTGGATGAAGCGGCGGGCTTTTTGGGCAATGCGGGCTTTGATGGCGTGATCGACGGCGCGGCGATCGGCGAAGGAGGCGGTGGTGGCGTCGAAGCGGGCGAGGGCTCCGCCGTAGGTGCGGGTGATTTTTTTCTCGCGAACGAGGACGCGGAGGTCGCGGCGGGCGGTGGCCTGGGAGATGCCGAGGCGGGCGCAGACTTCGGCGAGGGGCAGGTAGTGGTGGTTTTCGAGCAGTTCGGCGAGGGATTTTCGCCGGGCGAGGATGATGGAGGTCGCCACTTTCACAAGGCGATCATGCTTTTTATATGATCGAGGTCAATCGTATCTTGATTTGTATCGGGTTTGATCGGTCGTGGGCTCTGCCACTCCTTCGGGATTTTCTGAACGGGATCGAGTCACGCTCTACGGCGGATGGTGCCGGTTCGGAGGAAACGCCAGAGTTTTCCCGCGAGGCAGTGGGCCCAGCCCATCCAGTGCGGTTTTCCGAAGTAGAGGAAACGGGCGATGCGACTGGATGCACCGGAGGAGTTGGCCCAGGACATGTCTTCTTCCATCTGGTCCTTATAATTTTCGGCGAAGGATGAGTAGACCGATGCGCCGCGATAGTAGCGCGAGCGGGTATTTGAATCCCATGGCTTGACGGCTCCGGGGATGTGGGCGAACCAGGGTTTGTTGAAACCGAGTCCATTCAGAAGGCGATCTCGTAAACCATAGGTGGTGACTCCTAATTCCTGGATAATGCCCGATCCCTCGGGAATGAATTTGACGGTATATTCAGGACGCCATTCTTCGCCCTCTGAGGAGACGAGGAGCTCCAGAATTTTTTGTTCGAATGCAAATTCCGGCAGTTTTTCCGATTCGGATTTTCCTTGTTGCTCCAAAAAAAAGGGATCGAGCAGAAAGGCCTGATACTTTTCCATGAGGGCGGCATGCTGAGTCGTGGCGCGGAGGACGCAGGTGTTGACGCAATATTCCAGTTTTCGCGAGGGGGTGAGCCGGTAGTGTTGCAGAAGTTTTTCGTGGAATTGAAAATCGTAATCCATGTCCTGCGCGACCAGCAGAGTCTGGTTGTCGAGGGGTTCCAAAAGCGGTTCGAGATTTCTGAGGACGATGAGGTCAGTATCCAGCCAGGTGACGTCGGTTATTCCACGGGAAAAGAGCTCGAGAATCAGCACTGGTTTGACATGTTTCAGACTGGCTCCGCGGATGAAAGCATGGAGTCGAACCAGGACGACGTGGGGGGCGTGACGGCGGAGCCAGTCGGAAAAATCGGCGTTCTCTTCCAGGACGCCAAGGAAAAGCGTAAAATCACGGCAATGCTTCTCGAGGGAAAGAGCGAGTAGCTTTGCTCCCATGAGGGCACTGGTGCGATTTTCAAAAGCGCAATAACATCTCATTTTCGGATAAGGGCCGGGGCGCTACCCGGAACGAAATAGTATTTTAGGGAGGCAAGCAGCGGTTGCCGTGCCAATGAATCAATATCCATCACTGGGGAGGCGTGTCGCACCAACGCTTATGTTAACGAAAGGTGAAACGGGGCACGCTTGCACTACAAATGTAGTTGCAATCATTAAGCATTAGGAGGCAGGAGCGAGCTCCAAATCTATAGGTAATTGGGGCAAGTGGAAGCGGTGCTTGGCGGAAACTAAGTGTGAATCGGTTATAAGAAGGGCTCTAACGCCTTGAATGCAAAAAAATTAAGAGGTTTTTAAAAAAAATCAGCCGATTGCCTAGTTGATACAGAGCGTGCTGAAACTATTGGCCTGAATTTCGCTTACACTATGTCGAGAGGTTTTGCCAACCCTGTATGCGTAATGTCCTGATATCTCTTGTTATCTGTACACATAACCCCCGTCGCGACTATCTCGAGCGCGTGGTCGATGCCCTAAAGGCTCAAACGCTCTCGATGTCCGACTGGGAGCTTGTTATTGTGGACAACGCATCGGAGACGCCGGTGGCTTCGTTTCTTGATCTGTCCTGGCATCCTCAGGCTCGGGTTGTAGTGGAGAAGAATCTGGGGCTGACTCACGCCCGGATATGCGGGATTTCCACTACGAAGGCGCCGTTAATTCTCTACATCGATGACGACAATCTCCTGCCGCGTGATTATCTGGACAACGCGCTGAGCATATCGCGCGAGTTCCCTCAACTGGGGGTCTGGGGTGCGGCGATTATCAGGCCGGAATTTGAAAAGGAACCGGCGGAAGAGCTCAAATTATTCTGTTCGATACTGGCACTACGGGATATCTCGCGCGATTCGTGGTCAAATACGCCGGCGGTGTCGGATGTATCGCCGTTCGGGGCGGGGATGGTGGTGCGCCGTTCGATTGCGGAGATTTATGCCCTGCGCAAGGCCAAGGGAGGGGTCCTCTTTGGCCGCAGTGGAAAGAGTCTTCTTTCGAGCGACGATTACGAGTTGTCGCTTATCGCGGCGGACGAATGCACTGGTTACGGCGTTTTCCGGCGTCTTTCTCTCACGCACCTCATTCCGGCGAGACGGGTCGAAAAAGAGTATCTGCTGCGGCTGCACGAGGCGTGCGCGCAGTCGGACCTCGTGTTGACGCTGACGCGGGTCTACGGAACGACCGGGAAGCGGCTCGGCTTTGCCCCGGTGGCGCGCCAATTACTGCCGCCTCTCTATAAGATGCTGGCGGGGCAGGGGATGGCCAGAAGCATATTTTATCGGGTCTTTATAGGCCGATGCAAAGCGTTGCGTATGTATCGCACCCTTGCGGCCGGCCGAGTGCCAGCCGTGACGAATTAGCTGCCGGCGAATAAGGTTATGGCTCTTCGGGTACTCGATAAAACTGGATCTTTAACGACAACCACGACCGCTTCCGTTTGCATCATCGGAGCCGGGTTCGCGGGACTTGTCGCTGCGACACGCCTGGCGCGGGACAGGCGGCGGCGGATCATCGTGGTGGAAAGCGGGCTGAAGGGTTTCGATCCCGCGATAAGCGCCTTGAACGAAATTGAGGATACGGGCTCCGATCGATTTACCGGCTCGACCCAGTCCCGGTTCCGGGGGTTGGGAGGCACCTCGTTGTTGTGGAGCGGAAAACTACTTCCGCTTAGCGCAAGCGATACGCGTCCACGTCCTTATCTGAACATGGAGGGCTGGCCTTTTGATATTGCGGAGCTTGATGTATACAGGCCGGAAATTGAGTCTTTCATGGGGGTGGATTTGGAGCCGTATGAGGAAAGCATTTCCAATCGGCTTGATCCCGATTCCCTGCTGCCGCGAAACGACGGTGATATTTCCCTACGCTGGCCCAAGAGACCGAGCCTGAAGAATCACAATCTTACCAACATTTTTCGCGAGGAGATCGAGAAGTTCGATAATCTGGAGATTTGGCTTGGCGCCACGGCGTCCGGTTTTGAATTCGATTTGGCTTCGGGGAAAATCAAGGCGCTGACTGCTCGTAGCCTTGCCGGGCAAACGCTGAGGGTGGCGGCGGACGAGTACCTCGTGGCGGCGGGGACGCTGGAGTCGACGCGTCTGCTTCTGCTGGCTGACCGACAAGCCAATCATGCCATTTCCATGGACTGTGATGCTCTGGGGCGATACTTCAACGACCATCTTGGGCTGATACCGGCGACGCTGCGCCCGCTGAAGCGCACGTTGACCAACCGGACGTTAAGCGATCGCTCGACCTTCTCGGCCCAGCGGCATTTGCACTTTGAGCTGCGGCCCGAAATTCAGGAAAAAAACGGCATCGGGAGCGCTTACTGTGATCTTTGGGCGGAGCTCCCCGAGGATTCATCGCTGACCAAGTCCAAGCAAATCCTGGCGGGGATCAAACAGCGCAGGCTTGGCTTTGACCTACAGGGATTCAAAGCGATCGTGAAGGACTCGCCGTCGTTGTTTCGGACGGCGGAATGGCAATGGCTGAAGAAGCAAAAGTACTGGCCGGCCAATGCGAGCCTGCAAATGAATATGTGGGTGGAACAGCTTCCGCAATGGCAGAATCGCCTTTGCCTTTCGGAGCAAAAGGATCCCCTGCAACTTCCCAAGTTGAAGCTCGAATGGAAAAAGACGGAGGCGGATGAGAAGGCTTTCAAGATCATGGCGCGGAAAATCAACGATTACTGGAACCGTCACCTGGCTGCGATTTGCCGGCTGGAGTGGAAGCCGGAGTTTTTAAGCCCGAATTGCCGGATGGTCGATTCGGCCTATGATCTGGCCCATCCGGCGGGCTCGACGCGGATGGGATCGAATCCGTCGAAGTCGGTGGTCGATGCCCATTTGAGAGTTCATAGGATGCCGAATTTGAGCGTGGCGAGCGCTTCCGTTTTCCCGTCTTCGGGCAGTGCGAATCCAACTTTGACGATCATGGAGCTCGCTTTACGGGCGACCGACGCCATCGCGAAGCGTCTGCCGGCCTGAAACTTTCCGGGATGGTCTGCACCAGAACGGGGAGGCTCAGGGCGACGACTTTAGCCGGGAGATTTCTGATTCGGTCATCGGCACGTCTTTCAGTGCACGGACGTTGGAGGTGAAGAATAGAATGGCCATGAGTGTTTCGCTTGAGAGATTGATGATGCTCGCGCCCATGGCACCGAAGTGGGGAATGAAGATCAAGTTGGCGGCCAGGCTGAAGATTGCGACGTAACTCATGATGTAGAATACGGCCCGGTCTTTTCTCTGGGCCAACATGCCCCAATCCATGATGCCGTTCATGACCGCCATCATTTTTGCCGATAAGAGGAAGGCGAAAGGATAGGCTCCGCGCGCAAAGGATGGGCCGTAGATGTAGTGGTACACGAGCGGCGCGAGCAAAAAAGCGAAGAAGGAGAGGCAGAGGGTAAAGAGGGCAAAGTAAGTCAGTACGCGCCGTTGATTCTGCCACAGGAAGTGGGGGCCGACCTGTTTCCACTCGAGCATGCGCGGATAGAGCAGGATGGGCAGGTAGCCGATGAAGGCGCCGACACCGCCGACCAGGACCATCGACGTGCGGTAGATACCGACTTCGTTCAAGGAATAGAGCCAGCCGACGAGGGGCACTTCCAGCGACGTATATATATATATGGAGATTCCGTTGGCGATCAGCCAGCGGCCTTCGGCCAGGATCGGGATGATCTCGCGCAGTTTTTCCCATCGGAAAAGGCGGAGCTTGCGGTGGTTGACGGCGGCGTACCATCCGTAAGCCGTGGCGATCGTCAGCGCGACGCATTGGACGACGAGGTCCGATCCGGCGGGCACACCGGGGCGAAAGAGAAGGACATAGAGGCTCGTTGCGATGAACGCCTGCAGCGTCAGACTGCGAGTGATGGCGGGAATATTGTCCTGACTCTGGAGGAGCCAATCGGCCACGTTGGCGGAGAGGAAAAAGTAGGGAATGGCGGCGAATAAAGCCAGATACCACTGGGGAGAAAAATGGCCCAGCATCAGCACGGGAACGGCGATGAGCATGACCGCTACGGAGACGGCGATGCGAAAGGTGGAGATGACGGTGACGAGGTTCTCTTTTTCCTCCTCGGTGGCGTGGCCGCGATAGAGGCGGATATAGTGGGCTCGTTGATTAAGGTTAACCAGAAGTACCAGGGGTGCGATGGTGCCGATGATCATGCCGGAAATGCCGAGCTTGTCGGGACCAAGGCATCGACTGGACCAGATCGACCCGACGAAGCCGATGGAGAGCGAGACGGCGCGCAGGGCGTTGATCTGCAGACTGTGACTAATGGTCCGGTTCCGCAAAAACTTCGCCAGCCTGCTTTCCTGGGGGATGGAGATGGAGTTGTTCAAGAGATTAAAGCGAGCTCGGTGGCGTGGTTGGGGCCTGCGGAGATACGGCGAATTCGCGAGCGAATTTCCGCGCTCGTTCGGAAGCAGCTACCATTCCGAGGTGGATTTAGCAACCGGGGGGGCTAGCGCCGTTTCTTGCCGCTTGAGGAGAGCAGAGAGCCGACTTTCTTCGGCAATTTGAGGGCGAACGCTTTGTAGTCGCGTAATTCCTTGTCGCGAAGCCAGCGGTAGAAGCGCACCAGTTTGCCTCCTTTTTTCAGCCATTTCTGCTGGCGTTCCATGCGGTCGGTCGCCTTGCCTTCGAGCCACGGAAAGTGCCGGGGATTGGCCACGGGTTTGTAGGGAAGCTGGAAAATCAGGACGTAGGCGTAACGGGGATCGTTCGAGCGATTGGTGCCGGCGCCGTGCACGGTGCGGCCGTAGTGAATGGTGCACCCTCCCGCGGGCAGGGGGCAGGCGACGGCATTGGCCGCATCGAATCCCTTGAAGCACTCGACCGCGTGGATGCTGGGGTCGTTGCCCGGCGTGCGGTGCGGCAGAACTTCGCCCTTGTGCGTGCCGGGGATGAACATCATGCAGCCATTGATATCGTTCACCGGCTGCAGCGGCATCCAGATGCTAATCTCGGTGCATTCGAAGCGAGGGTCCTTGAAGGCCTCGTCCTGGTGCCAGGGGGTGGGTACGCCGTTGACCGGGGGTTTCATGAGAGTGTGATCGACATGAAAGTGGGCTTCGGGGCCCAGAATCTGTTCGGCCATGCGGGTGGCGTTGCGCCGGAATTCGGATTTTGCGAGAAGACCGGCAAAGTTCCGCGGTGCCATGATCTGCGGCAGACTAGGCGCCTTTTCGTCCTTCTCATTTCCGGCGAAATTGAAGTAGGCGCCTTGAGTGTAGCCCGCTTTGCGCGCGAAAAGATCCTCCAGTATGCTGCGAATTTCGGCCATGTCTTCATCGGAGGTGATTCTATCGATGGCGAGATAACCATGCTCATTGAAGAAGGCGACTTGGGCGTTGGTCAAAATGGGAGCTTCATCTGTCTCTACGGCGGCGGGAAGCGATTGGGTGAGCATTAAATTTTCCTCAATGTATTTATGCCGCGCATAGTATTAAGGAGGCGATTCTCGTGCCATCTTGCCGAAAATTCGAAGGTCAGCGCCGAGATGCGGCGTTGTTAAAGCAATTCCGCGTAGATATCTTCAAGCAACCGGGATTGTCGCTTCAGATCGAACAACCGGGTGACTCGTTCCCGTGCGGCGAGTCCCATCGTTTCGAGAAGCTTGGGCTGTGATAAAAGCGTCACGATGTTTTCTGCCAGGGCGTCGGGATCGCGTTCGGGAGAGAGAAGCCCGGTGAGGCCATGTTCCACGGCCTCAGGTATGCCGCCGTGGCGCGTGCCGATGACAGGGACGCCGACCGCTTGAGCCTCCAGGCTGACCATGCCCAATCCTTCGGAGTCGCCGTTGCTTGCGCGGACGCTGGGCATGCAGACCATCAGGGCTGATTTCAAGAATTGCCAAACGACTTCAGGCGGCTGAATGCCGCGGAATTCTACATTGAGCTTTTCTTCCTGTGCGTACGTTTCCAGCCGCTCTCGGAGTGGGCCGTCCCCAAGGATTGTCAGCTTGATGTCGGGATATTTGGCGTTCACTTGTTTCATGGCCCGAAGTAAGTCGGGAACTCCCTTTTTTTCCACGAGACGGCCGATATAGAGAAGCATCGGTTCTTTCCGGACGCTCGGATCGGGGCGGAATTTTTCGGTATCGACGCCGATATAGTGAAGCCGGACTTTGCCCGGTGGACAGCCGCGTTTAAGCATTTGGTCGCAAATGAAGCGGGAAATCCCGATACTGACCGCCGCTTTGTCGTAGAGCCGCTGTCTCTGCCTGAGGTAACGGGCACCGAGCCACGGGCGATTTTTCCACTGGTAGTTATGGTCGGTGACGTCGACGCCGTGGCAGGTGAGCACGAGCGGAACTTTTAGTCTTTCCGCCAGGGGGAGGATGCGTATCCCGGCGAATTCAAAATGGGCGTGGATCAGGGCGGGGTTGATTTTGCGGACGGTGTTGGCCCACCAGGGGTCGAGCAGGCCGAAGATTGAAGTCCATTCTCTCAGCTTGGTGCGCCAGCGGGGAACATTCGGCCAAAACGTTCTTTCGTCGGGAAGCCAGCCGCCGTGAGAGCGGCCAAAGCCTGCGTAATAGGGCGTAAAACGGGTGAACTGCTCAGCCTGAGCGGGGATGAATGTCTCCGAATAGGAAATGAGATTCGAATGAAATATCAGAACATTCGTTCGCTCGGCTTTAGAGGCGGGGTTGGGAGCCATTTCCAATCGAATCGTTAGAGCGCAAGCGCTCCGGGAAAGCCCGAAAAATAGGGAGCTCTTTTTCCATCGTTTATCGACGCTTGTGCCTCATGAGGCCGATTCTTTTTCATTATATCATTTGAGTATCTAATCACTTTGCGGGTAGGACATAAATGCCTATCTAAATTTATAATCCGTGCGTGAGCAACTAAAAAATCCTTTTTTGCTTTGAGATTGGCTAAAACATGCCTATTATAGTGAGATATCGGGAGATCGAGCATGCATAATCTGCCTATCTTTATTTTGGTGCTGGCAGTGATTTTAAGTGCAGCGGCTTTTTTAGCGCAAACTCGCGTGGTGAGATCCTTAGCCTCAAAGATGTTGCATATACTTCGTCCGATCGAGGATCAATGGATCTTCAAGACGCGGGACGGCAAGGTGTTTGAGGAAGTGGATGTGAAGGGGATTGAGAATGGTGAGGTCATCTTCAGTCATAGACTCGGTGACGAACGGATTCCGCTGGCCGATTTATCAGAGGAGTCACTCGAGAAACTGGAGGCAGGGTTCAAAGACGCCAGCCAACAAAGCAAAGTTCCCGGTAAACGGTCTGATAGCGATACGGACTATAAAAAAGCGGCGTGATTTCGAACTCGCCTCGGAAGGGGTGAAATCGTAAATGGTTTAGTACGCGTTGGTGCGCACGAAGAAGGTCTTGATCATGATTTGGATATCAAGCCAAAGGCTCCAGTTCTCCAGATAGTAGAGATCATAGCGCACGCGCTCGGTGAGATCCGTGTTGCCGCGCATGCCGTTGACTTGCGCGTAGCCGGAAATTCCAGGCTTGGCGTAGTGGCGGGCGTTGTAGTGGTCGATTTCTTCCTTGAAGTTGACGATGAGTTCGGGACGTTCCGGCCTGGGCCCGACCAGACTCATATCGCCCCTCAAAACGTTCCAGAACTGGGGGATTTCATCGATATTCGTCTTACGCATGAACTCGCCGATCTTGAGCCGGCGTGGATCGTTTTCCTTCGTCCATTGAGGGCCGTTGGCCTCCGCATTCAACTTCATGCTGCGGAGTTTATAGATTTTGAAACTGCGGCCTCCCTGTCCCGAACGGGTCTGGGTGTAAAAGATCGGCCCGGGCGACTCGCGGTAAATCAATATGCCGCAGATGAGCAGGATGGGAGCGGAAAGCACAAGTCCGACAATGGCACCGAGGATGTCGACGGCCTTCTTGATCATGCGATTGTGCATGTAATCAAGAGGGAGCTTTGTGACCCCGATGATTGGAACGCCGCTGATGGTTTCCAGGCTGAGGCCCGAAGCGAAAATCTGAAAAAAGGAGGGGATGACTTTGAACTGGACGTTTTCTTTGACGCAGAGCTGAACGAGGGCAACGAGTTCCCCCATCACCGGATCGAGATCGGCGAGGATCAGAATGTCGGGTTGGTATTCGCGCAGCAATCCGCGCAGGCCATTATAATCTCCCAGGACACGAACTTCCTTGGGCGGCCGGACCCAGAATTTCCCATGAGCAGACGGTGTGCAGCCGATGACCTCGTAAGGATGGGCGGAATCGCGCGCGATTTGTTTGGACAGCGCGTCGGACTCCTTGCTCCAGCCCACGACCAGGACTCGATCCCTCAATGCTGCCGCCCAATTGACCGCATAGAGAAAGTGACGTAAGGCCATGCGCCAGCCGAAGATCAATATCACTGAATTTACTAGGGACCAGAAAACGAATAAACGGGAAACTGTCGTCTGCATCTCAAAACCGAGCGTAATGGTCAGAAACGCTGCCGCCCACATGAGCGATGTTTTAATGACCGCTTTCAATATATAAAAGCGACGAACGTAGCGATGCTTGTGATAGGCACCGTTGAATTGAAGGAGATAAAGGTAAATTAAGGTTCCAAGAATGATGCTGTTGTAATAATCGGACAGATGGAAATTTCGAGCCTGAAATCCGAAGCTAAAATACTGCCGAAAGAGGAAGGCCAGTGCCATAGCGGCGATGATTGCGATGTAATCGCCGATAATAGCCATGCAGCTGATCCAGTCTGTGACGTGCACCCAAGGTAGTGCGGGACGAGATTTCGACGCGGTTGATGAATCGATTCCAGGTAATGACCGAAGAAGAGTGACGCTCATAAATAATAGCCTCCACGGTTAACTTATCATCGTGCGTCTAGCAGTTAGAACACCAAGTATTATCTAAAAGCATAGGTGTCATAGAGCTATTAATGGTGCCTGGAAGCGCTGCGATTGAGTTATGACCGAGTTACATAGTTGCCGATAAGTTTCTTTCACGAAGAAGAGCGAATGTTCTCTAAATCTATAATGCCTGAAAGACAGCGATGTGAGACCAGCGATAATTCCCGCGTCCGAAGTATAGAAGATGCGCCTATTTCCCGCTAGGAGCGGTAATTTTGGTCAAAAAAGCGCACGGGAAAAGATTTGAAAACGAGTACAACTTATTCACGCAAGCTGAATAACAATGGTTTGTTGCTTTTTGTCCAGTGTGTACTGAGGCGAACGATTTGATTTAACTGACATTCAAGTGCCGCACACTTGTAAGCTTTAAACAATGCGGAAGTTAGGTGATGATGAATAAAGAAAGGCGGTGATTGTAGACAGCCGAAGATGCGCGCTTGCGAGAGCGGCATGATGGCACCCGGCGTGCTGGGACTGCCATGAGCGTACGTGATTCATGATTCGATGAGACGGTGCTGGTTCCGTTGGAAGTTTAAGCCCGGCGGAAGAAACTGTAGCTGGATGGATACCGAAGTTGGAACTATTTGCGTGAGCATGCCTGCTCATTGTTATTTTACCCGAGACCATGTCCGATTTTAAACGCAGCCTGAAATCATCCTCGGGAAGGATGGCCGCCGGGGTCCTGGGGCAGATTATCAATACCTTTGGGCAGATTGCGGTCGTGCCCATGTTTCTTCATTTTTGGACGAAGAGGGCGTACGGGGAGTGGCTCGTGCTGACGGCGGTGCCGAATCTGCTCTGGTCGCTCGAGGGCGGTCTCGGCTGGCTGGCCATCAATCAGATGATTCTCTGCTCCGTGGTGGGGGATTGGAAGTCGGCTAACCGATGGTTTCAAAACATCTTTGTTGTGCAGATGGTAATCTCGGTTCTGCTGTTTTTAGGCACTCTTCTTTTTGTTAAACTGATCAATTTCCTGCCGCTTCTTAACATATTTGAGATGTCCCATCAGGACGCGATGTTCGTGTTGTTGGTGATGATGTTTTATATGTTATTAGGGTGGGGCATCGCCCTGGTTCGGGCACCTTATTTTGCGGCCCAGATGTCGACGCGAGGCACGATGGTGAGCAACTTCTGGAAGCTGAGCGATTTTCTCGTGATTTTTCTCGTGCTTCTCATCCACGGTCATCCGCGTTTGCTGGCGGAGGGAGAGGCGTTTGTGGCCGGAGTGTGGTTGGTCCTGACTTGCATCGATGTCCGCCGTAAATGCCCGGAGTTCCATTTTCATCTCAGGGAGGTGTCGTGGGCTTCGTGCAAGGCTGTATTTCGAGATGGGACACCTCTCTTTTTAGCTCAAGCCGGGAATGCCTTTTACATTCAGGGGTATCCTTTGATTCTGGGGCGGACGCTGGGAACTTTGGCTGTGGTGAACTTTTCGGCGATTCGAACGGTAACGCGGGTGCTCCTTCAGTTCATTCTCATTTTAACTCAGTCAGCGGCGGTGGAGCTGGCCAGCAGCCTGGCCACCAAAAAATGGGATCTCTATTTGCGTTGGGTCAAGATACTCCTTGTCTGCGTGCTCGGGGGAGGCGCGGTCGCGTGCGTGGGGCTTTTCTATTATGGCACGACCATCATTTCGTTGTGGACTCATGGGAAGGTAGTCGTGCCCGGCCCGCTGCTGCTGCTCTTCGGCATCAGCGTGACTTTGCAGGCTGCTTGGAACATGTTTGGCACTCTGCTTTACACCGCGAACAAACATCATCTGCAATGCTGCATCTATTTTGCGATTACTATTATCGCCCTCGTAGTGACGAGGCTGACGATTGGTCACCTTGGGTTTGAATCTCTTGCCGTCATCATGATTTGTGCCGATGTCTGCATTCTCGCTATTAGTATTGGGCTGAGCGTCTATTATCTGCGCGAGATTCAATTTATGAGCCTGCTGTTGTTATTTAACCCCTTTTTCTATTGGAACAAGATTAAGTGGACGATTGCCCAAGCCAAAATGCGAAAAATCTCATCTTAATTAGGTTACAGAGGCCCTTTACCTGCCGTCACATACACGGGAAAAGATGGGCCACGCACTTCGAGATGCTGGCCGCGGGAGCGGTCGGATTTGAGAGGCGCGGCATGATCCCTGCTTTTGCTGCATCCCGGAGATGGCCGCATGGGATCCTCAAAGATGTTTAGTTCGACAGTGGGGTCTCTGGGGCCTCGCGTGGGTCTTTTCGACTCTTGCTGGAGAATGCCAGGTTAATGACAACATAATTCCACTCGTGCCACCCAATACTTCGATCCCTGGAATCATCTCCGAAACTCCCGGCTACAATAGCGTGGAAATAGCGACTCCGGCCTTCGGCACGGTCTCTCCCGTGGCGGCGACCAGCGGGGTGAGTACGCCGTCGGGAATTTCCGCGCCGATCTTCAGTAATCCCGGTCTTATTTCGAGAACGGTCACCTTCAATCCGTTCCAGCCGCCGGATTTGATCACGGCCAGCATACCGGCCAATCTCCCGCCGCTGCGCACAACCGACTTATGGAATATCTCGGCTTCGGCCAACTCGTCACTGAACTCTGATTCGAATATCACCCGCAGCTCGAGCGCGCATCTATCCGATGGCTATCTCCATGCGGGGGGCGGGTTGGATTTGAGATGGGGGACCAATACTGAGCCGCTGGCATTCGATCTGTCCTATAACTACTCGGCCGATCTCTTCGAACGCCAGACGCAGTTTGATACCTATACGCATGATTTCGCCTTTAGTTCGCGCATCGGGCGTTCGACTTTTGTGCTCGTGCCTTACGCCGTGGGCCAGTTTCGCGCGGTCGGTAATCAGGGCGCGCTCGACAGCGGGCGGCAATCGTACAATTTTTTGCTGGAGGGAGTGCATGGAGAGTACTGCTACTTTCCGGACCTGGTCCACGACTATGACTTTTCGCACACGGGCGTGACTTATTCGCAACGCGGCGGGGCTAATTTCGAAGTATGGGACCTTTCGCAGCAGCTGGATTACACCATCGAAAGCAAGTCGACCCAGCGGGAAATACAGTCGTTGAGACTCTATCCCTTGCTAGAGGTGAAGGAGACGAGCCGGTCGGTTGCCGCGCCGGTCGATGAAATCAACGGCGGAGTGGGCGGCTCGATCTCACTGGCCCAGAACGTGACCATGGCGGCGCAGGTCGGCTGGGGCGACGTGTCCAGTGCGGACCGCACCGTGAATTACGATTCCTACTCGGGGCTGCGCTATGATGCGAGCCTCGTTTATCAACCCTTGCGGTATCTGATTTTGACGACCGAATACCGGCGAATTTTGTCTTTTAATCCGACCGTCTCCAGCCGAGATACGGATGAACTCGATGTTTCCGCGGAGAGTCCGCTCGCACTCGGACCTCATCTCACGGTGACGCCGGCAGTCGGGCTTTTTCGGGCCGTATCGAATGATTATACGTTTCCGGAAGATTCTCTCTATATCCAACCTGCCTTCACCGTGGCTTACAAATTCAACGATCATTTTGCCGCTTTTGGCAAAGTTGAATATAGCACCAACATCGCTCACGAATATGGCACGACCTCTTACACGAATGATCTGCAGGGATCGATCGGAGTGAACTTGTTATTCTAGGAATGTTTGCCGCTATGAATTCATTTGCAAAAAATGCCGGAAGAGGGACGCTCGCGTTGTCGGTGCTTGCCCTGCTCTCGGCGTGCGCTCCGCTGTCGGATATCAGCCAGGTGCCGCCTACGGCCACTCCTCCGATGCGCACCTACAACGAGGCCTACCAGATGGCTCCGCTGGATCAAATCACCATAGCCCGCAGCGGCCAACCGCCTGTGACCCTGAAAATAACCACGGATAATCCGGTGGAATATCCCGACGGGGAGCCGCTTAAAATCATCGGCAGCAGTCCGGACGAAGTGACAGAACTGCTTAAAAAACGTGACTCCTCGATTACGTCGGTCGTGATCGATGAATACCGGGGCAACCGAATCACTGTCACTGGAGAGGTGAACATCCAGACCAACTTTATTTTGCAGGACGCGCCCACCCGGGTGCTGGACGCGATCGCCTCGGCGGGGGGATTCACGCCACTCGCCGATACTTCGGAGGTTCGGCTTACGCGCCACAATGCGGGTAAGGTGGAGGTTTTTGAGCTGGATATCCAAGCTGCTCAGCGGGGCGCTTCCGATTATTTCAATATGCTACTGGAACCCGGTGACCGCATTTACGTGCCGAAAAGCTTTTTATGATCGAGACACCCTTGCCGACCGCGCAGAATAATGAGCCGCCTCGCACGGAGGTTCCCTACGGACAGGTTTTGTTTTGGTGGAACAATCTCGTCTATCTGGTCCAGGAACAGTTTTGGATTCTTATAGCGGTCGTAGCGGTAGTGTTCGTCGTGGATTACGCGGCTTACCACTCGGCCACGAGGGTTTACAGCTCAAAGGGCACTTTCATGGTGGATCAATCGCCCTTCGAGTTCACCGGCAACCAACCCACTCCCGATGACGGTCGCGTCCTGCTGCAGAGCGTCATTTCGAGCGTTCAAAGTGAGGACATGCGGGAGATCGTCGCCGGGCAGTTGCATGTCCCGCCGCAAAACATTTCGATGGTCGGCTTTGACGCCAAAGGGCAGACGCTCAAGCAACCGGATACGGTAAATATAGAAATGACGCTGGAGAAAACGGGGCGAGTTGCCGGCGTGGAGGCAGATTCGAGCGATCCTGAATTTGCGGCCAACGCGGCCAATATTGTTTTGGATGAATTGAGCGTGCTCAATCGGCTGGCCGGGAGAATTGACAGCATGGATGAGCAGATCAAGGTGGTTCAGGCCAAGGTGGAAAAATATGCGGATGCGGTCAGCGGTTTTGAGGCCGACCGGGTGGCGCTCGAACAGAGAATGCTTGGCTTGAAGAACCATCTTGCGGCGGGTGGCTCGATGGAATCGAGTCCGGCCTTTGCGGATGATCCGGGGCTTTTGGAGTTGGTTAAAAAAAGGATCGATGCCGACGCGGCTTATCACGCACAGGCCCAGGTCAGCGTTCGCGGCGACCAGTTGACAGCGCTGAAAGGGCAGGAGGACAACGTTGAAGTGCAAATTTCCAGCTATCTTCACGACCGCAAAATAGGCCTGGAGTCGGCTTACCACGAAGCCAGTGAAAAGGTAACCGCCCTGCAGGCGAGCCTCAAGCAACAGACGGATTTGCTCAATGACTTGGGCAACCAAAAGGCGACGTTGATCAAGGCGATTGGGGATTTCAAACTGCGCCGGGAACTGGGCATCTCCAATAGCGATAAGACGGCGGAGAATGAAGCGGGAGTCATCGTTGTTCTAGATCGCGCGCGGGCTGCATCGAGGCCCTCCAAACCGAGCTTTCTTCTCTATGTTGCCATCGGATGCTGTCTGTGTGCGGCTATCGCCCCGGCTCTGATGTTTCTGAGACATAATCTGGATCAGCGGATTCGGTCTCCTCTTCAGGTCGAATGGTCCGCAGGGGTCCATTGCCTGGCTGTCGTGGCCGAGCCTTCTCAGCGCGCGGATAGCAGGAGGGGACCCGCGAGCATCGAGAAGGAAACGCTGGCAGGGCTTACCTATTTGCGGAATCAGCTTCTGCGGCAAAGCATCGTCACCGACCAAAAACAAATCATTGCGTTTACGGATTTGGGTAAATCACAGGAAAGTGATCTGGTGGCAAAATTGGGCAGCCTGATGGCCCAGGCAGACCAGTCAACACTGTTGGTCGATTTGGATTTTGAAACTCCCCACCTCCATAAGACATTGAATATTCCCGAAGGGCCCGGTCTCTATGAATGGGTCAAGTCATCCGACTCTTTGTCTAAATTCGTGAGTCGCACCGAAGTGCCCAACCTCGGCCTGATCCAGCCCGGCAGGCATTCAGCCGATCTGGATATGTTTTTATCCCGCCGCCCCCTGGCCCCTCATTTGGCGGAACTGGGGAAAGAATGGCCTTTCATTTTTATCTATGCTCCGCCGCTGGTGAAGGCTCCGAATCTTCTTTTGGCGACTCCGCAGGACTGTCCGGTTGTCGCCCTGGTTCACTATAACCAGGCCAATTTGAGTGATCTTCGGGAGGAAATCGCCCAATGCGATACTTATCATTTCCGCTTCGCGGGCGTGGTCCTCCATCACTTTCCCTTGCAAGGCTTTTATCGAAATAAATCACGTATCGGATCTCATCGGTACATCTATGAATTTGCGAACCGCATGGTGGCCACATAGAGATGGCATGGAGATAAATACCTATGACTTTTACGAGCGCCTCGTATTTGCGGACGGTTTACAAGCTCATGCCCGGCTGGGAGATCAAGGCACGGGCCACTATCTCCGGTCATGTTTAGAAGGCGATCTGGCGTCAAGACGCGCGTCTCTTCCCCGCCTGCTTTCTGGCATTTGTGGTGGCTTAATCCCCTTTGCGTTCTGCCCATCATTCTTCTTGCCACGTCCACATCCGCGTACCTTATTCCCGACGAGGCTTACCAACTGGACTGGAAGACTCCAAAATATCTCGGCCTGCCCGAATTCCTCTACATCGTTTATGTCGTCATGGCTTTTATCGCGGGTGGGTTGCTGGTCAACCTGATCGCTGCGCGGCTCAAATATCTTGAAGCTGGCAAGCTGTTGGAACGTCTTTACCTGCCTTGGAACGGGCTTTGGATTGTGTTCTACGCCACTTTCGTGACGATCCTGGTCGCCTATCTGGTTTGGTTACTTCTTCTGCTGCACGGCGGGCTGTCGGTGGGCAGTCTTATGGCGGCGCTAAAAGGTACCTCCGGCGCGTCATTTGATGTTCGAGACCAGGGGCAAACGCTGCCTGGGGTAACGACTCTCGTACAGTTGGAAATGGGTTTCATGATCATCGGCTTGATCCTGGCCTATCGATTCGGTTGCCGACGGCATTTTTTTCATATTTTGGTGCCTCTTTTAGTCGTGGTGGCCATTGCCTGGGTGCGAAGCAAGCTTTGGTCGGAGCGTTTGGCTGTGATCGAACTGCTGGTCCCCGGCGTATTATTGATCATTCGGTTGAGCAGTTCGGAGAAATGGAAAGTCTGGCAACGTGCGATCATGGCCGCGGCTCCGCTGGCCGGGCCGCCGTTGCTTTTCATCTTTTTTAGCGTTTCGGAATATTCCAGGTCCTGGTCCGGCTTTTATAGCGAGACCCAAAGCTCATTTCTTCTTTTTTCCTTTATGCGGTTGACCGGCTATTACGTCACCGCCCTCAACAATGGAGCCGCATCGGTCGAGGCTCTGCATCACTATGACGTCCCCTACAATACCCTGGAGTGGTTTTGGAAATTTCCGCTGGTTAAGTCACTGATGCCCTATGAAAGCATGGCAAATTCACGACCTTCGGATGACTATGAGGAGTTGTTGACCCGGATGGCGAACCCGGAATTTAACAACCCGAGCGGCGTGTTTGTGGTGCGCCTTGACTATGGCTATACGGGAGGACTGTTTGTTTGGTTTATTGTCGGAATTATCACCATGGTTCTCTACCGCAGTTTTGTTCGAGGCTCGTTATCTGGCTTGCTTTTGTATCCTTTTTTATTCGTTGGTTTGCTGGAATCTCCCCGGGTGTTTTATTGGGGACTGTCGCGCGGCTTTCCGACCTGGGCGCTGCTCTTTTTCGTGCTGTTGCTGCCGCTTTTTACCTCGGGAGTGATTCGACGCAGGACACGCATGCGCGACGGCTTGGTAACTCGCGCCGCGCCGCCGTCAGGCGCAAGCGTCCCAACGATGTCAGGAGGATGAAAATGAAGAAATCACCGCCTCCGGGAGGTACCTTGCGTTTTGGATGGCAGGGTATCATTTGCTCTTCCGTTTTCATTTTTCTGCAAGATGTGCATTGCTCCGCAGAGCCTCCTTTGAGCGCGAATCCGGCACCAGTTTTTATCCCTCGGCTGAATTGTCCGGTTTATGTGATGGAATATCATATCTGGTACCGGTCTCCTTTTGGTCGGGGAGCACAGCCAGGATATGTGCATTGGGGTGATACGGTGCATATTGATTTTCCGCTTTCGTCTGATCAGAACATCCGCGATATGGGGTCTGTCGGATACCCGCTGCTGGGGCTTTACGATTCGGAAAATCCGGAAATCATTCGTTGGCAACTTCGCTGTGCCCATAACGCCGGAATTGACGGGCTTTTCGTTCACTTATTTCCCGACCAAGTGACGGGGACCTATCTGGGAGGCAGCAAGACTTTCGCGACCATCCTGCACATCGCCGGGGAGGAGCACGTTCAGGTCGCCGCTCACGACGAAGTGATGTTTCGAACGGGCTGGAAGGCACAACGCCCCGACGTGATGGCGCTGCGGATCAGTGAATTTATCAAGCGTTTCGGTTCGGATCCGGCGTATCTCAAAATCGGCGGTCATCCTGTTTACGCTTTTCAATATTGGACCCAATTTATCGCACCGGGTGACATGGCGGCTTGCCTGGACCGGGCCGAACATTTGGCTGGCGTACCGATTCATTTTTTTGTGCTCGGCGGTGCAGATGCTCTCTACCAACGGCACTCGCCATCGTCGTTTGTCACCCTTGGCAATAGCATGTTCATCAAGACGGACGAGGGTTCGAGCGTCCCCGGCGCTGCGGATTGGCTTCGCTTGAGGGCGGCCCTGCTGAAGTTCACTTTTCTTCGCTCTCTTTTTACGAACCAACAATTCGGGCTCTGGGCTTATCCGGGCTTCAACAATCAGCCGCAAGAGAGAGAGCAGAATAATCCGCACGTGAGGGCCTTTTCCCGTCAGGAGGGAAATGTTTTGGCTGAGACCCTGACGGCGTACAGCGGGGAGAATCCTGATTTTATCGTCCTTAGCTCATGGAATGATTGGATGGAAAATTCGGCGTTTGAGCCGGGTTACCGGTTCGACTCTTTCGAGGCGACTGCCGATCGCGACCCGTACCGCTATTGCCGGATGCTCGCGGCGGTCAAGGGGAGGACTTTTGAGCCGCCTCCGCTTCCGCCTAAAGAGGCGATTGATCCGTTGCGCTGGCAATCTCTCTACGGCGTTGATGCCACACCTCCAGTTCTCAAGTTGTACGATTTCTCGCACGGCAAAGATCGCGCGCAAGCGGTGTGGGTCGATTCTGGAAACACAGTGACCCGTTCAGTGCTGGCCGAATCAGGCGACGCTTGGTTCGATTTTTTGACCGATACGGGCCGGGGTATTCGAGCGGAGATAGCCCCGGAAAGGGTCATCGCCAAGGCGGGGCTTCTGCTGACGGAGAAGAGCCCGGTCACGCTGCATCTCGACGGCCTCTCGGGGCAGGGGAAGCTGCCGGAATGGTATCTCGCGCTTCAGTTTCAGGAGCAGGGTCCGGCGGTCGTCAAAGTCAACTATACCTCAGAACCGGCCATGTTCGATTATCGCGAATTTGACGGAGTGAACTTCTCTTATTCCGCCTCTATGAAAACGGGTTCGTTGGGGCTCGTTCGCACGGAAGTTTCGGTTCTTCACGCGGCGAGTTTTGACGATGCGAAGCGACCGACGATTACCGTCAGTCTTTCCTCATTAACAGGCATCGAGACGAGCCACGAAGCCAGTGTATTTCTGCGACGGATCGATCTGTTTCACACACTGGCCAATGCCATTGAGGGCAAATGCATCAGCCCTGATCCAGAACCCCGCCACGATACCGATTTCGAATATCCACTGACGGATAAAAGCGAGCACGTATTCCTTTTCGCCCGGGATTCCAAAAACAATTGGAGCGCACCACAACCTGTTCTCGTAGCTCATTGAAGAGGTCCACATCGCATGAAAACCGTTACCATCGCTCTCAACGGAAGATTTTCCGGAACACTTCAGCCCACGGGCACTCAAACCACGTCGTTTCATCTTTTTGATTCCATCGTTAAATGCTCGCGGTCTTTTGACCTGGTGATTTTTGCCGATCCCGCGTTTAAGGGAGTGTCGGAATGGGCCGATTATCCGGGCACGACCGTCCGGGCGATTCCTTTCAGCCGATGGCCCAGGGCGAAGTCGCAACTTTGGGAGCAGACTTTGCTTCCTCTTGAGGTCAAGGGGAAGCGATACGATCTCGTGCATCATCCGATGATTACATGCCCTCGCTGGAACCTGGGGGCGAAGACCCTGGTGACGTTGCATGACCTGACTTTTTTTCATCACCCGGAATGGGTCGCGCCTGCGTTCCGAAACTGGTTGATGGCGACAGCGGTGCCGGGGATGCGGAATGCCTCGCATGTCACGACTATTTCGGATTATGTCCTGGACCATGCGCGCTCGACGCTGGGCCTGGACGAAAAACGGACGACGCGGATCTATAATGGAATCGAGTTGCCTCAGGAGCCAAAGGCGAAGGCAAGTCGCAAGACGGGGGTGATCCTGGGAGTGAATTTATGGCAGCCGCACAAAAATCTCATGAGATTGCTGGAGGCTTTTGTCATCCTGCGCAAACAATTTCCCGAAATCGAATTGCACTTGGCAGGAAGGCCGCAGGCTCACTATAAGAATTCTCCGAAATTGGCCGAGAGTCTTCAGCATCATGGCATTCGTGTCCTGGGTTATTTGAGCAAGGAGGAGTTGGCGGAAGCCTATGCGAGCGCCACGGTGGCCTGCTATCCGTCACTGGAAGAGGGCTTCGGTCTTCCCATTTTGGAAGCGATGGCGGCAGGAACGCCGGTTGTCACGTCGGACGCTTCCTGCCTCCCAGAAATAGCGGGCGGGGCGGCAATTCTGGTTGATCCGCTTTCTCCGGCGGATATCGCCAGGGGCTTGCAGGATGCGCTGTCGGAATCGCCTCCGGATCGCGAACGCCGCGTCGAGGCCGGGAAGAAGGTGGCCGCTCGTTTCACCTGGAAGGAGGCGGCGCGACAGTATGTTGAGCTTTACGAACGCATTCTCAACTGAGAATGGGCTGGCGAGCATGAATTTCTACACCAGCGAGTGACTGGTTAAGAAATCGCCAAACTCCGCACGGAAGCGATCCGCTCCAAATCGGTCGGCATTTTTTCGGCAGTCGGCTGGATTGAAGGTATCTTTTTGAGCTTCAAATCTCTCGACGGCTTCCATCAAGCTTTCCGTGGTCTGCTCGTCAAAAAAAAGTCCGGTAACTTTTTCCTGCATCGTTTCGAGAGCGCCCCCGGCCCGATAGGCCAGAACGGGGCGGCCCGACGCCTGGGCCTCCAATGGTGTGATGCCAAAGTCCTCCACGCCGGGAAAAACAAAGGCGAGGCATCGCTTGTAGTGGTCCCGCAGGACTTGTTGATTTTGCGGTCCGA
>Ga0302319_10005869_pt1 | contig 24515 bp, 20 predicted proteins | sample Bog_T0_2_FD_203319 | JGI IMG/M metagenome (GOLD analysis project Ga0302319, IMG submission 203319) | Peat permafrost microbial communities from Stordalen Mire near Abisko, Sweden - Bog_T0_2 | ecosystem: Environmental > Terrestrial > Soil > Wetlands > Peat | place: Sweden: Abisko, Stordalen Mire...
TCGAGTGTTTCTCGCAAATGGTGACCCCGGAGGGAGTCGAACCCCCAACCCTCAGATTCGAAGTCTGATGCTCTATCCAGTTGAGCTACGGGGCCGTGTCGCCGAGGTTGATTTTACACTGTGGTTGACCTCGCGTTGTACCATCAAAACGAATGTCTTTCGTTCCCAATCCGATGACGGACAGCAGTTCGCGACTGCTTGAATTCGAAAGCCTGCGCGATCTGATCGGCGGCTATGCGTCGTCTCCCCTCGGTCACGGCCGCGTTGCTCAGCTTGTGCCGTCGGTCGATCGCGCATGGATTGAAATGCAGCAACAGCTGGCGACCGAAATCCGCGAGTACCGCCGAGCGGGAGGGCGTTTCGAGTTCGCGGGCTTGCCCGAAGTGCAAGAGTTGGTTGAGAAGGCTCGCATTTCGGGGGCGGCGCTCGAAACCACAGAAATTCGCGACATTGTTCTGATCGCAGACCGAGCATCGGAATGGAGAGAGATCGTCAGCCAACCTCCTGCGGCGATGCGCTCTGACTGGACTGCTGTTAAGGCGCTTTCCGCGGACATTCAGGACTTCGGCGCCTTCTTGCGCGTCTTTCAGAACAAGATCTTGCCGGATGGGACGCTGGATGATCGCGCTTCTCCCGAACTTCATCGTGTTCGACGCGAGATCGAACGGCAGAAACGGCAGATTCAGGAATCGCTGCGCGGTTACCTGCGCAAACTCGCCGAAGGGGGAACGGTTCAAGATGAGCTGATCACCATACGCGGCGAGCGCTTCGTGATTCCGGTGAAAGTGGAGCAGAAACGCCGCGTGCAGGGAGTTGTGCATGGCGCGAGTTCGAGCGGGCAAACCGTATTTGTCGAGCCACTCGAGACGATTGAGCAGAACAACGAGTTGGTCCGTCTGCTGGATGACGAGTTGGGCGAGATTCATCGTGTTCTGCTGGAAATGACGCGGCAGATCGGGGCGAATGCCGAGGCCGTTCTCGCAGCGGCCGAAGTCCTTGCTGATTTGGAGTTGCAGTTTGCCAAGGCTCGCTTTGCGGAAGACTACAACTGTGTTGCGGTGAGGTTGTCCGGCGGCGAAGGTCGAGCTCCGCTCGACTTGGACGGGCGAGGTCGCGCGTCCCCACACGAACCATCCGGCGGCGAACTTGTTCTTCATCAGGCGCGACATCCGCTGCTGGAGCGCAATCTAAAGCTCAAGAGATTGAATATTGTTCCGGTGACGATTGAGCTCGAAGGCGCGCAGCGGCAGCTCGTTATCACGGGCCCGAATACTGGAGGGAAAACTGTTTCCCTGAAGACGCTGGGACTGCTGGCGCTGATGGCGCAGAGCGGGATTCCCGTTCCGGCCGATCGCGCCGAGATGCCCATTTTCGACTCGGTCTTGGCTGATATCGGCGACTATCAGTCGATCGAGCAGAATCTATCGACGTTTTCCGCGCACGTTACCAATATTGATTTCATCTCGCGAACTGCGACTGCGAATTCGCTGGTGCTGCTGGACGAACTGGGATCGGCGACTGATCCGGAAGAAGGTGCGGCACTGGCGGTGGCGATAGCCGAGTACTTTCGTCGCGTCGGATGCATGATCGTGATCAGCACGCACCACACTTCGCTGAAGGTTTATGGAGCGAACACGGCAGGCGTGATCAATGCGTCAGTCGGTTTCGATGAAGCCACTTTGCAACCGACGTATGAATTGAAGATCGGAGTTCCAGGAGCTTCGGCTGGAATCAACATTGCGCAAAGGCTTGGGCTGAATCCGGCGATCATCGAGTCGGCGCGTTCGCGGTTGGGCTCGCAAACGCAGGACGTCGGACGCTTTCTCGATCGCTTGCATTCCGATCTGCGCGAAGTGGAAGCGGAACGAATCCGCATGAAAGCGCGCGAGCAGGAACTTGAGCGCGAGAAGCAGCATTTGGCGAGTGAAGGACGCAAAGAGCAGCAAGCGAAGATTCGCGAGATGGAAAACAAGCTGGAAGTCCTTTTCCGCGACTTTGAGTACCAGGCGCGAGAGACGGTGAATGCGGTGCAGGATCGAGCAGCGGCGCAGAAGCTCTCGAAAGACGCCGAGCGGCGGATTGCGAAAATGCGGCGCGAATTCCGCGAGCAGTTTGATGCCACTGTCGTAGCGCACCACACGGGCGCGGATCGCGGAGATCCGAATGCGCAACCGAGTCTGGTGAAGCACGTCGGCGAAGGCGATACCGTCAAGCTCAAGTCGATGGGGAGAGCAGCGGTCGTCAAGAAGAAGGTTGGCGACAACCACTTCGATGTGGAAATCGGGTCGATGAAGATGCGCATCAACCGCGAAGATATTGCCGAAGTGCTGACGAGCGCGGCGAAGGCGCAGGTTTCTCCGGTGGAAGCGGCGCGATCGCGAGGGATCAGCGTGAAACTGCAAAACGAATCGAGTGCCGCGACACCGACGGAGATCAACGTCATCGGGCGGACTGTGGACGAAGCGACGAGCGAAGTGGAAAAGTTTGTGGATCGCGCGTTCCTGGCGGGTATGCCTCGGGTTCGCATCGTACACGGCAGCGGGATGGGCATTCTGCGGAAGGCACTGCGGCAATATTTGCAGAAGCATCCGCATGTCGAGTCGGTGGTGGAACCTCCATCCAATGAGGGTGGTGGTGGAGCGACTGTAGTTGAATTGCGGGTTTGACCTTGTACCTCCCGGGGAAGTGCCCGAGATGTCAAGGCCCTATTCAGCTAATTCTTGAGCAACCCTGAACTCGCTGAACCTTTGTAAGGGCGTTCATATCTCTGTCGACAGTGATGAACAACCCAGTTATAGTCGCGCGGAGAAGTGGACCGCCTGCCGGTGCGGGTCAACGAGTGGCCAGAGTTGAGGAGGAAGAGGCTGCGTCCGTCCGCGTCGTGCTGCGCTGGTCGTCGCGAAGGTTCTTTCTCATGGCTGCCAACAACAATCCGCTCAGGAAGAGTAGAACCCAAACCTGATGCGGCATAACGATGTGAGCCCAGAACCACGAGTGTTGGAGTGCAACAAGGTGACTCGTGTGCTGGAGTTGTTCGAGTGCTGATCCGCCTGGCACCAGAAAAACGAGTACCAGAAGAAGAACTTCCTTCGCCAGTCTCTTATGAATTCTACGCAGTTCTACCAGGCACCATGCGAGCGGGAAGATCAGCAAGGAGGTGTCGTACAGTCGGTGATAGACGGGCAACAGGCTTAATACGGCTAGGGTGGCCAACTCCAGCAACTGATCGTGGGTGCCGGGGTGTCGGTTTAGCAGGAGCAACCACAGCCACAACAATCCCAAAACGCTTGTGATGAGGAGCGCCACGACATTGGCTGTCATTCGATCGGGTACGAATGTATAGAGCAGCACTTGCAAATTGACTAAGCTAAAGCGAATCGGATCGCTCTCGGTGAAGTCTCCCAGACTTCCCCGGGCAAAGAGTAGCTGGTTGTCGTATTTGTAGTTGTCAATCCACGGAGTATGGTCGATCGCGAGGTGAGACACTGCAATTCCTGCCAGAATGACAAGCAGCGCAGCGCTCGAAAGCACGACACCCCACCGGCGGCGCAGCAGATAATAAAAGATGAAGGGTAGACCAATCTGGGGCTTCAAAGCGGCTGCAAGACCGCAGAAGAGTCCCGCGGCGATGTTCCATTGCCGGTCAGAAGCCAAAACGGCGAGCGCACAGAATCCAACAGCGACGATCACGATGCTGCCCGTCGCCAATGCAGTGTGAAAGGGCGCGAGTGCAAGAGCGAGGGCAAGGAAGATGTAGGTTTGCTGCTGCCGCCAATTCAGTTTATTGAGCGAGACCAACGAGAAAACTGTTGCGCCAAAAGCCAGCAGGCTCAGGGCCAGCCAGACTTTATGCGCGAAGTGCCAAGGCAGCCAAGCGACCGAGGCGAGAAGCGGAAATACGGTGGGAGGGTAGGCGGTTGGTATTCCACGCTTCCGAACTAAGGAACCATCTGCCAGATCGGTCGTTAAGAAGTCAGCCCGCTGGGCGTCCGTTGGCCAAAGTGCCACAAGGTTTGCGGGACTGTAGGGGTCCGCTCCTTTCGCCCAGGCTCGCGTCTGTATATAGGGAGATAGGAAATCGTTAAAGTCTTTGGCTCGCGCGAACCTGACGGGGCCACGCAACAAGAATTCGCCGGCTGCGAGAACAAGCAAACCAAATACCAGTGTCCAAAGCAGCCGCTGACTTGGGTCTTTCATCTCTCCGCGACAATAACTCGATTTGTGCTGCACTGTCGACGGAGAAATAACCGGGTGGGCGCCCCACTTCTTGTTGGCCACGCGGATCAATGGCGATCCGTAAGAGGAATTTCTTTAAGAGCCAACTGCCTTTGCGATGGCGCGGACGTCTGCTGTTGGGTGGCATGAAGCAGGCGGATACTTCGCCTCGAAATGGCGCTTGAACCGGAGGATTTTTTTCTCGAAGAACTCGTAACTGAACGCAGATATCAGGAAGGTCACCCCAGTCAGGACGACGAAGTAGGCGCACTCTTTGAGTACGGCGTCCATCGGAGTTCTCATGCTCCTGAAGATTCTGGGATACACGAAGATCTGCGCCGCACCCAGAATCGGGACGTGAAATACGTAGATTCCATAACTGTAGACGCCAATCGGGGCGAGCAACGGCGATTTAAGAAGCCTTTGCATCCAGCGGCCCTCGGCTTCGGTGTGAGCGGCAAGGAGGACAAGCGCGCCGAATCCCGCGGCGAGCAGGGTGTAGCCGCCGCATTCGGCCAGCATCAGGGCCTGGTCTTCTAGGGTGTGGGGGAGCGGAGTCGGCCCGTAGAGCAGGAGGGACGCGTGCTGCGGAAAGAAGATCAGGGCAGAGAAGGCCATGAAGAATGAGCCAACGCCCAGGCTGGCGACCCAGGGGAGCCACTTGCGGATTCCCAGCATGCGTTCAGAATCGCGGAAAAGGCATGCGCAGAACGCTCCGATAAAGAGTGCGTCCATTCTGCTGAGGGTAGCCAACGCGATAGCCATTTGTGGACCGCTGTGTGCGACCCAGAGCAAACGAATCATGGCCGACGACAGGGCAAGCGAGCCGGCAATCCAGGGAATGGCGCGGGGGCGGACCAACCAGATCACGAGTGGCCAGACTAGATAGAATTGTTCCTCAACTGCAAGCGACCAGAAGTGCGCGAGATAATTGACGTAGTGCAGCCCCCAGTGGGCCTTCCACAGGGCAAGCCAGTTGGTTAGATAACAGAAGTAGAGCCAGCGATCTGCGGGCAGCGGAAGCTTGGTCGTGAATGCGGGATTGTTCAGCCGGATGCCCGCGAAAATTACGGCGATGAGGACGAGATAGTAGAGCGGAAAGATTCGTAAAATCCGGCGTAAGTAGAAACCCCGGAAGTAGTTGCGCGCCTCGCGTGTGTCCAGGAGGATGCCGGTGATTAGAAACCCCGAGAGGACAAAGAAAAGGTCCACTCCCATCCAGCCCTGGCTAACGTACGCTCTGAGAACCACGGCCGGCAGGTTCACGGGCGGGATGTGGTACTGCATGTGACATAAAAAAACGAGAATAATCGCGATTGCGCGAAGACCATCGAGTGATTGCAGTTTGCGCCCTACAATCGGGGTTGGAGTGGGGACCGACATTCGAGAAAGCCTCCAGCAATGGCCGTGGGGATGAGGCGATGGTAATCGGGCGCGCTACGGGCAATCCAGTTACGGGGGTCACAGAGGGAACATCGGTCGGCCCGTAAGTGACAGAAAGATTCGCTGTTTATTCGGCGAACAGATGGAGGGGGTGGGTCGGATTTTGTAACAACTGCAGGTGATGAAATGAAGGTCTCCAGCGCCGTAGTAACGTTTTATCGGTTGCCGCCTCGTGTTGAAAACGGAGAAAGAGGCAGGCATCGATAACCTGAAGACTGTCACATAAAGTGTAGGTGATGTCGTCACCGCAGTAGCGTCGGAATTGAGACCAGGGGCGGCGTAGTTCCCTAGCGAGGAGAAAATGCTGTAACCAGGTTATTTCGTCAACAGTCTAACAGTTTGCGTATTGTCCTCATCGTCCCATTCATAACCGCATGTCTTGCACGTGCAGATTTTCGCGCGAACAGAAACAGGCTCGTTGAGCCACGCTCCAGGGGGCGTCATAAACTTGTCCAGTTCGCGGCAAGTGGTGTCAGTCGAATAACACTTTACACAATGCAGCGGTTGTTCCTGCACCTCACCTAATTCCTCGAAACTCTCGGGGATTCGCAGGTCCGTCTTTGCGTTTTCTGCATCAAGTTTATTTACTTTGTTCTTTGGCTTGGGGTGTTCCATCTTCGACGGGTAGTGAAAGAGTCCCGAGGCCTAGTTCTCTAACCTCTCCTTCAGTGTGGCCGAGCCAGTGCGCAACCTCATGCCACACTACTTCCTTCACATCGGTCCGCAAATCTCCTCTTGAACACCGGAGAATTGGACCGCGAAAAACAAATATCAAATCAGGAGCTATCCTTAAATCATTGTGTCGCTGTTGGGTCCTATGTATGCCGCGATACAGCCCCAATGTCTCTCTGCCCGTGAGCCATTTTTTTCTCTTCAATACGTTCTCAGGCGGCTCGTCCAATACTTGAATACCAGGAAAGTCTGGCAACTCCCTGATCTCCTGCGGCAGGGTACTGTACGCCCACTCCACAATTTTGTCGAAGCTCTCTGATTTAGTGGTCTCGGCCATAGGGCAAATCGCCCAGTTTTTGTTGTAATGCCGTGACCTGATCCCTGAATCCGCGCGAAATTGAATAGGATTTCGTCGATGCCACGCCCCTCGGCTCGTGTTTACCATTCGGTAATGGGAGCAGTTTCAGAACGCTCTACGTCCTATCCCCCCGCGTTTGACCCTACTTTTCTTGCGCCTGTAAGATCAAAGATTCCCTCTTTCGTGGTGGAGCTGCCGAGGTTGCTCGGGCTTGGATCGTTTGGCTTGGGCCGAGACAGGCTGCGAGGGAGGGTGGTCCTACGGGATCGGGAGAGATATGCCGCACGAATTGCCGAAAGCTTACGAACCGGGCGCGATTGAAGCGCGCTGGGCGGAATATTGGGTCCGGGAAAAACTGTTTCACGTGGAGACATCGGAAGGCAGTGGTCAGTGGCCGGTGGCCGGTGGTCAGGAAACGGATTGGGGACGGGCGGGGACGCCTCCCGCTCGATTGGATCGGCGTGTGTTTACGCTGCTGTTGCCGCCTCCGAATGTGACGGGGCGGTTGCATATGGGGCACATGCTCAACCAGACGCAGATGGACATCATTGTCCGCTGGCATCGCATGCGCGGGTTTGTGTCACTCTGGCTGCCGGGCACGGACCATGCCGGCATTGCGACACAGATGATGGTGGAGCGCCAGCTTGTGAAAGAAGGCAAGAAGCGGCGCGAGATGGGACGCGAGAAGTTTATCGAGCGGGTGTGGGAGTGGCGGCGGGAGTATGGCGGCGCGATCCTGGATCAGATGAAGCGGCTGGGCGCTTCGGTGGACTGGGGGCGCGAGTACTTCACGATGGATGAGAAGCTGTCGCGCGCGGTGAAGGAAGTGTTTGTACGGCTGTATGAAGATGGGCTGATTTATCGCGGGAAGTACATCGTGAACTGGTGCGCGGACTGCGGGACGGCGATTTCGGATCTGGAAGTGAAGCACGAGGATGTGCCGGGGAAGTTGTATGAGATCCGGTATCCGGTGATAAACGGTACGGGGCGGAGCCCCGTCACCACACCAACATCGTCCACCACACAAGAATTTATAACGGTGGCGACGACGCGGCCGGAGACGATGCTGGGGGATACGGCGATCGCGGTGAATCCGACGGACGAGCGTTACCTGCATTTGCATGGGAAGCGGGTGATGCTGCCGTTGATGAACCGGGAGATTCCGATTATTGCAGACGAACTTGCGCAGCCGGAGTTTGGGACGGGTGCCGTAAAGGTGACGCCGGCGCATGATCCCAATGATTTTGAGGCGGGGCTGCGGCACAATCTGCCGCAGATCGAGGTGATCGACGAGCACGCGAAGATGAATGCGAATGCGGGTCCGTATGCCGGCCTCGATCGCTTTGCGGCGCGGGCGCGGATTGTGGAGGATCTCGAGGCGCAGGGATTTCTCGCGGGCACGAAGGACTACACGATTGCGATCGGGAAGTGTGACCGGTCGGGGACGATTGTCGAGCCGCGGCTGTCGACGCAGTGGTTCATCAAGATTGCGCCGCTGGCGAAGCGGGCGATTGAGGTGGTGGAGAACGGATCCATACGATTTACGCCGGAGAACTACGGGCAGATTTATTTGAACTGGATGAATAACATCCACGACTGGTGTATTTCGCGGCAATTGTGGTGGGGACACCGGATTCCGGCGTGGTATTGCACGAATGAGTGGTGCAAGGAAGTGGTGGTGGCGCGGGAGGCTCCGGCGGCGTGCGCGAAGTGCGGCGGGAAGTTGGAGCAGGATACGGATGTGCTCGACACATGGTTTTCGTCGGGGCTGCTGCCGTTTACGACGCTGGGGTGGCCGGAGGCGACGCCGGATCTCGCCACGTTCTATCCGAATTCGCTGATGATCACGGGCTTTGACATCCTGTTTTTCTGGGTGGCGCGGATGATCATGCTGGGGTGCTGGTTCATGATGCCGCCACATAAACCGGGCGGGCGGGCCGAGGGTATGTCAGAAGACAACATGCTGCGGGAGAGTGTTCCGTTTCGCGAAGTTTATATACACGCGCTGGTGCGCGATGCGGACCGTCAGAAAATGTCGAAGACGAAGGGGAACGTGCTGGATCCGATCGAAGTGATTGGGCAGTACGGGACGGACGCGACGCGGTTCACGCTGGCGGCCATGGCGGCTCCAGGGACGGATATCGCGTTCAGCGAGAGCCGGACGGCGGGATACAGGAATTTTGCGAATAAGATTTGGAACGCGGCTCGGTTCATGTTCATGAACGTCGACGATGTAGAAGAAGGTATCGCCAAGGAAACCAGCGTCAGCGTCGATACCGTCGGTTTTTGTGGCTTTTTGGGGACGAAGGATGGTGAAGGACTGCCCGCGTTTAGTACTGAAACTCTTGAGGACCGCTGGATTCTTTCGCGGTTCAATCGCGCGGCAAAGGATGTGAACGAATCACTGGAGACGTATCGTTTCGACGAGGCCGCAAATCGTATTTACGACTTCTTCTGGGCAGATTTTTGTGACTGGTATATCGAGTTGGTAAAGCCCAGATTCTCTCTGACCGTGGGCAGTATACGGAGAGTTTTAGCATTTGGTTCTGCGGCGGAGAAAGCGGCCGCTCGTACCGCTTGCGCAAACTTGGTGAACTTGTTTGAGGCATCGTTGCGACTGCTGCATCCGGTGATGCCATTCATTACGGAAGATATCTGGCACGCGATTTATGGCGGACGGCCTCCGCTGAAGTCGATTGCGCTGGCGGCGTATCCGATGGCCGATGAAAATCAAATAGATCTCGCGGCTGAAACGGAAATGGCGATTCTGCAAGATCTCATCGTCAGCGTGCGCAATCTTCGGGCGGAGATGAAGATCGAACCCAGGACGGTTGTACCGATAGAGGTCTTTTCGCACGACCCCGAAACATGGAATCTAATGGTTAACAATCGCGAGGCGATCCAGCGCATCGCCAACCTGGAAAGTATCGCTGAGGTAACAGAGGAGCGCGCCCGGCAGGCCCCGTCGAGGGGTACATCCCGCTTTGACGTGCGTATCCCGCCCGAGAACTTCGCCGCTAAGATCGACGTCGACGTCGAGTACACGCGGCTGCAAAAGGAGCTGGACGGTCTCAATAAGCAGATTGACGTCGCTGCCTCCCAGTTGGGAAATGAAAAGTTTCGTACTAGAGCTCCCCAGAAGGTGGTCGACGGCCTCGTCAAACAGCAGGAAGAAGCTCAGTTATTGCGAGAGAAGACTTTGACTAAGCTACAGGAATTCCTGAAGATCGACCCGGGGGTCCGGCGCAAATATCTGAAAAATGAGGTGGCCGAACTTAGCAGGCAGATTGACGTTGCAACCTTCCAACTACAAGATCAGAATTTTGTGGTTAGCAAGCCCAAGAAGGTGGTCGATGGTTTCCGTAAACAACTCGAAGATACGCTACGGTTGCGAGACCAGGCTCAGCGTGAGCTAGATCAATTGGATTGATGTAATACTGACCATCGGCCACTGATTTTATGGACTGGAATTCACGACGGATTACGGCAATTCTGGAGAACGCGCTCACGGAAGATCGCGCGACTAGCGATGCGACTAGTTACGCGTGCATTGATCCGAACCAGCGGGCGGCGGCGACGATTATTGCTAAGCAGGAGTGTGTGCTGGCTGGGCTGGGATGCGTGCCGCGGATTCTTGACGTTTATGCGGCGCTCGATGGTGCGGTGACCTCGCATTATGAGGTGACGAGCCATCCGTCGATTTTTGACGGCATACGCATGAAAACGGGGCAGCAGATTGCGGTGATTCAGCATAATGCGCGGGTCATTTTGTCGTGCGAGCGCGTGATTTTGAATTTTCTGCAGCGGATGTCGGGCGTGGCGACGACGACGCGGCAATTTGTGGATGCGGTTGAGGGAACGCGGGTGCGCATTCTGGATACGCGCAAGACTGCGCCCGGCCTGCGAGTGATCGACAAGTACGCGGTGCGCTGCGGAGGCGGGCAGAATCACCGGCTCGATCTTTCGGACGGCGTGCTGATCAAGGGCAATCACATCACGCTGGCGGGAGGCGCGATTCCGGCGCTGGAGCGGGCGATCCACAACCGGCGGGGAAGGCAGCCGCTCGAGGTTGAGGTGCGGTCGCTGGAAGAATTGCAGCAGGCTCTCGATCACGGAGCTGAGGCAATTCTGCTGGATCATTTGAGCGTGGCGGACGTTCGTAAGGCAGTCGAAATTTGTTCGCGGCATTCGCGGCGGATTCCGCTGGAGTGCGCAGGCGGAATCAATCTGGAGAACGTGCGAGCCTACGCGGAGACTGGAGTCGATTTTATTTCGGTCGGGGCGCTGACGCAGTCGCTGACGTCGGTGGATATGAGTCTACGGGTGATGCCCGCGTAGGAAAGTTCTCTGGTCGTTCGTCGTTGGCTATTCGCTATTTGCGAACCGCCGAGGCGATGGATCATTTCGCGAACGACGAATAGCGAACAGCCAACGACGCTACTGTTTATAATCCCTTCATCACGAGCCCTGTTAAAAGTCGTAGTTTGCCGGCCGTACACAAGGCGACGGATGTGCGCCTCGGACGCATTGTTCGGCTGCTGATGAGCCACGCGACGGTGGTCGCCAGTGGCACAAAAATCGCCGAGGAGATTGGCACCAGCCGGTCCGAAGTGTGGCGCCTGATTCAACAACTGCGCGAACTTGGAGTCGATGTTGCTGGACATCCAGCGACGGGTTATCAACTGCGGGCGGTTCCGGACTTGCTGCTGCCGGAGATGATTGCTCCGTCGCTAAAAGGCACGATCTTTGGCGGGGCCAAGCTGATTCACCATTATTACAGGATCGGCTCGACGAACTCTGAGGCGATGCGTGCAGCCACTGAGGACGCGCCCGAAGGAAGCGTGTTTTTGGCTGAAGAACAACTCGCGGGACGAGGACGTGGTGCACACAACTGGCATTCGGCGCGGTCCTCGGGCATTTACTGCTCCGTTATTTTGCGGCCTGCCATGCCGCCTTCCGACGCGTTGATTTTTTCGCTGGCGGCGGGGCTCGCCGTCCAAGCAGCGGTGACGGAAATTGCGCCACAGGTGGCGGTGGATTTGAAATGGCCGAACGATCTCTTGATCGGTGGCAAGAAATTCTGCGGCATTCTTATCGAGATGAATGCCGAGGCGACGCGGGTGCGGCATCTGGTGGTAGGGATCGGGATCAACGTGAATGAGGTGAAGTTCCCTGCAGAATTGCGAGAAATTGCGACATCGTTGCGTGCCGAAACGGGCACGGAGTGGTCGCGCGTAGAGCTTCTCGCCGCTTTGTTGAAATCGCTCGACCGCGAGTACCGCAACTTGGTGGAGAATCGGGACGTGAGGCCGTGGATCATACGGCGTTTTGAGGAGGCGTCGTCTTCAGTTCGCGGAAAAAAAGTGAGCGTCGAGGAAAATGGCAGCTTGGCGGGCGTTACGGAGGGATTGGACGAGCGCGGCTTTCTGCGCGTAAGAACCCCCGACGGCCTGACGACGATAGTCAGCGGAACGGTGCGGATGGCTGTCTGAATGACCGTGTAATTGCGTGATTGGTAATCGACGAGGCCGGTTTCCAATTGCAAATTACAAATTTCCAATTACAAATTACCTATGCTCCTCGTGATGGATGTCGGCAATACGAATACCGTGCTGGGTGTTTTTGAGCGTGTGCCTCACCGTTCCGGAGACGATGTTACGTCGGAAGTGGCGCGCTACGAAAAGCTGGTCGCGAATTGGCGCGTTGGTTCTCACCTGAACCGCACGGTTGACGAATATGGCGTGATCTTCCGCAATCTCTTCTCGATGGACAACCTGGAGGTTTCCGACGTTCAGGGAATCGTCATTGCGTCGGTTGTGCCTCCGCTCGATTCGGTGCTACGGCAGGTGTGCGAGCGCTATTTCAATACCAAGCCTCTGTTCATTGAGCCGGGCGTTAAGACGGGAATGCCGGTGCTCTACGACAATCCCGCAGAGGTTGGTGCCGATCGCGTCGTGAACGCGGTAGCGGCATTCGAAAAATATGGCGGGCCCTGCGTGATCGTGGATTTCGGTACGGCCACGACGTTCGACTGCGTATCGAAAAAAGGCGAGTACATGGGCGGCGTGATTTGTCCAGGGATCGGAATTTCGGCCGACGCGCTTTTTCAGCGGACGGCACGCCTGCCACGGGTGGAGATTCGTAAGCCGGCACGCGTGATCGGAACGAACACGGTCGGCAGCCTGCAAGCGGGACTTTACTACGGCTATCTCGGACTGGTCGATGGCATCCTCGAACGGTTGGTGGACGATATGGGTTCGGAGACTCACGTTCTGGCAACGGGAGGATTGGGATCGTTGATCGGAACGGCATCGCGTTTCATCAAAGATGTCGATGAATTCCTCACGCTGGAAGGGCTGCGGATTATATGGGATCGGAACCAGAGTTTCCGGCGCGAAGCCACGCCGAAAGCGGCAAAGACATCTGCGCCGGCGAAGGCTCTCGACGTGGCAGCAAAACCCTGGCCTTCGGAGAAACCTCCGAACTCGCGCTGACCGGCACGATTCTTGTCTGTTGTGGAAAATTACTTCAATTATTTTACGGAAATCGAAGAGCACTATCTGCGGCGGCGCGGAACGCATCTTTTGCTCTCCACGCTGGATTGGGCCTTGATTGAAACGTGGAAAAGCGCAGGCATTCCGCTGGAAGCGGTGCTGCGCGGCATCGACGACGCTTTCGACAAGTACGACCAGCGACCGTCGAAATCGAAAAGAGTGAACAGCCTGACGTATTGCTCGCAAGCCGTGCTTACGGCCGCGGAAGATATGAAAGAAGCGGCGGTGGGCGCGGCGAGCGAAGAGAAAGCGCAGCGCGAACCCGGATTCGAAGCGGCCCAGATTGCCGCCTTCTTGCGCGAGAATGCGGAGAAGCTCGAAAAAGCGAAGCTGCCCGAGCGTGCGGGATTCGCGATTGGCGAGCTGGCGCGGGAAGAGGCAGCATCATTGCGCGAGATGGCGGAGACGGTGGAGAGCAGCGGCAAGCTTCCGCGCCTCGAAGATCTGGAGCGGCGTTTGACCGTTCTGGAGGAAAAATTGTTTGCCGTGCTGATGGCGTCGACTGCGGATGAAAAGCTGGTTGAGGTTCGGGCGGAAGCGGATCGCGATCTTGCTCCGTATCGAAGAAATATGACGGCGGCGCAGATCGAGCAACTGCACAAGCAGTATGTTCACAAACGCCTGTTGGAGCAGTGTGGCGTGCCGCGGCTGAGCTTGTTTTATATGCATTAGAGCCGAGCAAAAGTGCTGACGAGGTACTTCTTAACCTCAAACTTCGATGCTGCTTTCTATTGAAAAACTGATTTACGGAGGCGATGGACTGGCGCGTATCGCGCCCGACGCGGACGGACGCAGCATGGCCGTTTTTGTTCCGTTTGTGTTGCCGGGAGAAAAGGTTGACGCCGACATCCGGCGCCAGAAGGCGGGATTCGCGCGCGGCATTGTCACGCAACTGGTTGAAGGCTCGGCCGATCGTGTCGAAGCGCCCTGCCCTTACTTTCAAAAATGCGGCGGATGCCACTACCAGCAGATCCCTTACGAAATGCAGGTCGAGTTCAAGTCGGCGATTCTGCGCGAGACGTTGCAGCGGATCGCAAAGGTTGAATTGAAGTCGGAGATACGGCTGCACGCTTCGCCTCCGTGGAACTATCGCAACCGGACGCGGCTGCAGGTGCGCACTGCACCCGAGTTCGCGTTGGGATATTTTCGATTTGGATCGCACGAGTTTCTTCCCGTGCGCGAGTGTCCCATCAGTTCGCCTTTGCTCAATCGGGTGATGGCGTGCCTGCTCGAGTTGCGCGGATCGCACTGCCCAGCAGCCGTCGAAGAAATCGAGCTATTTGCCGATGCCGCCGATGAGCGCGCGCTGGCGTGGGCATTTTGCCGCTCTGACGCCGATGCCAGAGATCTCTTGCGCTGGGCAGGCGAACTCGAGCGCCAATTGCCGGAAATCGGCGGCATCACCTTTTTCTCTTCGCGGAAACGCAAGGACAAAGACGAAGATCGCAACAACGATGACGGCGAGCCGTGGAATCCGAAAATTCTGGCGCGGACGGGCGCGAAGACGATCCGGTATCGAACGAAGAATCACGATTATCAAGTGAGCGCCGGCTCCTTTTTCCAAGTCAACCGCCATTTGATCGACGAACTGGTGTCGGTCGTGACGGCGGATGCGGGCGGCGAGCTGGCGCTGGACCTGTATGCGGGAGTGGGGTTATTTTCGGCGGTACTGGCTCCGGTTTTTCGTCACATATTTAGTGTAGAGGCGTCACAGACGTCCTACAGCGACCTGTTGGAGAATGTGCCTGCGAACGTGAAAGCGGTTGGAGCGCAAACCGAAGACTACCTAGAAAGCCGGTCGCTGCGAGCACGTCCTGACTTGGTCGTCCTGGACCCACCGCGCAGCGGCATCGGCAAAGCGGTGACAAGCATTCTGGTAGAACTCAAAGCGCCCCTCGTTCGATATGTGTCATGTGATCCGTCGACTATGGCTCGGGATTTGGCTCCCCTATTGGCGGTCGGCTATCACATCGAGGAAGCGCACTTGTTCGATCTCTTCCCCGAAACATTTCATATCGAATCGGTGATGCTGCTGGCACTTTGATCGCTTTCACGCCGCCCAAGTTCCTCCTGGAAGACGGGTGGAGAGAAGGCCCTGCCGAGGCTGAACGGCGCGGCAGGGCCCATCCCGTCCTTTATGTATTCGCGCTGTTTTTTCGCGGTGGCGTGAAGTCCAGTCCTCGCGCCGAAAACCTCGCCCGCCCGGAGAATATCCAAAATGCGTGAACGGAAGCCGCCGCGGCATCCTCTTTTTTGGGCGGCATTGGCGTTCTCGGTTGGCTTGTGGACTGGCGTGCGCGCCTGGCGACCGCCGTCGTGGTGGGTGCTGGCCGTGTCGGTTTTCCTGATTGCCGCGATTTGGTTTCTTGGAAAACGAGACTGGGCGGCAAAAGGTCTATCCCTCGGAGCGTGGTTTCTTCTCGGCGCGTTTCTGATTCAAGTGCGAGGACAAGCGGCGGAAGATGCTCGACTGCGCGCTTTGGCGGATGGAAGTCCGGTGACGCTCACGGCCCACGTGATTCGTGAGGGGTATGCGCGCGCTTCGGGCCCGCGCTCGATCCGGCAGTCGATTGACGTTGAGACTGAGGAAATTGCGAGCGGAGGAGAAACCTGGGCGGGGCGAACGGGCGTGCGGCTATCGATCTATCAAAAGTTCGCGGCGGGGCGAACGGCGCCGTCCGCTGGGCATGTAGTTGGTGACGAATCGAACCTTGATCTAGGTGGGGATGGGACGGGCGAGTCGCCAGTCCCCACACTTGGCTTGGCGCGGCTGAGTTATGGCACGCGGCTGCGGATCGCGGCGAAACTGCATACGGCTCGCAATTATCGCAATCCCGGGGCATTCGATTACGAAGGCTACCTGCGCGACAACGGCGTCAGCGTGCTGGGATCGGCGGAAGCGGCCGACATCGAAACACTGCCAGGATTTTCCGGCGGCCGCGTCCAACTCTGGCGGACGCGTATGCATGCCAGCATCATCGCGAAGATCCATCAATTGTGGCCGGTGCGGCAGGCCGAGCTGATGGATGCGATGGTGCTGGGCGAAGAATCGTTCTTGCAGAACGCGACGCGGACCGAATATCAGCGTTCGGGCACTTATCACGTGCTGGTTGTGTCGGGGATGAACCTGAGCATTCTGGCGGTTTCGATTTTTTGGACACTGCGGCAGTTTCGTTTGGATCCGGCGGTGGCGGCGATCGCCACCGTCATCGTTTCGTTCGCCTATGCGTTCGTCGTGGGAGTGGGTCCTCCGGTCTGGCGCGCGGCGCTGATGCTGGCGACGTATCTTGGCGCGCGGCTTCTGTATCGCGAACGCAATATGATGAATGCGATTGGAGCGGCCGGGCTGGGAGTATTGATTGTCGATCCGCACGCTTTATTTGGTGCCAGCTTTCAGCTCACGTTTCTTGCAGTGTTCCTCGTCGCCGGAATCGGCTCGCCAATTCTGGAGCGGACGACGCTGCCATACGCGCGCGGATTACGCCTGCTACGGGTGACGAGCTACGACTTTCACGTCCCGCCGAAAGTCGCACAGTTTCGGGTGGAGTTAAGAATGGTGGCAGGGCCGCTCAAGCGATTCCTGGGCACGCGCTTGGGGTTGGCTCTGCCGACGGTCGTCATGCGCGTGGGTATCGCAGTGCTGGAATTGGCTTTCATTTCGGCCTTGATGCAGGCGGGCCTGGCGTTGCTGATGGCCTACCATTTCCATCGCGCCACGACCATGGGAATGCCGGCGAACCTGGCGGTGATTCCTCTGACGCAGTTGCTGATGCCGGCGGCTGCTGCGGCAATCGGCTTGGGGACGATCTCGATCACACTCGCCAAGCCGGCCGTCTGGATTTCGGGATTCGCGCTCCAAGGCATCGCGGGCACGGTGCGCTTTTTCGGCGGAGCTCATCGCATCGGAACTTCGCTCGCCGACTTGCGGGTAGCGATGCCATCGCTCGCCGTGATTCTGGCTTCGGTGGCGGCACTCGCCTTCGCCATGGTCGCTGCGCGGCGCGCTCGGTGGGCCGCGATCGCATCCGTAACGCTGCTCTTTGCCGTGGCGGCGTGGATCGCTTTTGTGCCCTCGCATCCAAACCTGCGGCCGGGCACCATCGAGATGACGACCATCGATGTGGGACAAGGCGATTCCATCCTGCTCGTCACGCCCGACGGGCACACGCTGCTCGTCGACGCGGGAGGGCTTCCGAAATGGATGCATTCGGACTTCGATCTGGGAGAGCAGGTGGTTTCGTCATATTTATGGAATCGAGGAATCGATCACCTCGACGTAGTGGCGATTACGCATCCTCACGCCGACCATCTTGGCGGAATGCCCGCGGTGATTGCCAATTTTCATCCGCGGCAGCTCTGGATCAGTATCGATCATCCGGTGGGCGAGTTGGCGCCGATTGTCGCGCAAGCGCAGCGCGCGGGCGTGGGAGTGTCGGTGAAGAAAGAGGGAGACGAATTCGATTACGGCGGCGCACACTTTCACATGCTGGCGCCAGGGCGCGACCAGGTTACGGGCTCCATGCGTCCAAATGATGATTGTCTGGTGTTTACGGCAACCGTGGGCGCTACGACGGCTTTGCTTGAGGGTGATGCGGAGCGTCCGGCAGAACGGCGCGTGGTCGAAGAGCATCCCGAGGCGGTGCTGTTGAAAGTTGCGCATCACGGGAGCGCGAGCGGGACTTCGGCCGATCTGCTGGCCACGGTGCGTCCACGGTACGCAGTAATTTCTGTCGGCGCGCGAAATGTGTACGGACATCCGCGGCGCGAAGTGCTGGAGCGGCTACAGCAGGCCGGAGTTAAAACCTACCGCACCGATGAAGAGGGCGCGGTGAGCTTTTTCCTGGATGGAAAGTCGGTCACGCCCGACGTCGCGATTCTGCACTGAGCCTATTCGTCGTAGGCGTTCTTTGCACCTCCGGCAGAAGGGCTCGTTCGCCCGCTTAGCCGCCGATCTCGGCCGTCTCGTCGTCGAGGGGCGGGAGCTTCCGATACGAATCGATGATTCTTTCTGCTTCAAGGGCGTCTTGTTCCCGCACCAGAAGGATCGATCCACCGACTCCGGGAAAGGCGTCCTGCACGGCGTCGAGCGATTTCAAATCGGAGTCGATGCCCGCAGACTCAAGCAGGCCCTTTACGACAATGGCCTCGGTTTCTTGCTCAGTGTCGAAAATCTTGACGAGTTCTTCGTTGGGCTCAGGCTTCGGCCGGGCTTGCGGGTTCGGGTCAGTCATTGCGTCCTCCACATTGGCTCTCAACAGATTACGGCAGTTGCTAGCGGTCTGTCTTGCGGGGGGGCAAACTTTTGCGCAAAGGAGGGCTTGATTCGCGAATGAAAGCTGTCACAATGGCGAGAACGGCGCAACGCGGGGGTCGCGTTCGACATCCAATGCGAAGGGCGAATCGAGGGCGGGGTATGGAACTTCAGCGGGCCGAGTCTGGCGGAGAACGTGAAGATCCCATGGAGGAAGCTCGAAGACTGCGGCGGTTGCAGGTCATGATGAGCATGGTGATGTCGGTGATCAGCCAGGATCCCGACTTGACCGTCGAAGAAGCGGCAGAGATGGCTGCGGGGGCACGGCGCGCGGCGCTCACGATGTTCCCCGACAAAGAGCTGGCCTACGACATTCTCTATCGCCCGCGGCTGCAGCGGCTGATGAACGAACGCTTCCGGCTGCAGTAACGGGCCGTTAGACGCGCCCCCACCCTTCTTACCAGTTTGGTCCGAGCCTCGATTTCGACAGTTGACAGTGGCTAACAGCGGGTTAATCTGTACGACGACTTGTACGCCAAAGTCGGAGATTTTGCTCATGCGGAATTCCAAGTCGACCATGCCGTGCGTCGTGACCCTGGTTCTGTTTGGCTGCGCACTGTTGTTTGCGCAAGACCCCACGAAGGTGGAGCCTTCGCATTACAAGCTGGCTTTTGAAAACGAGTACGTGCAGGTGGTGAACGTGCACTACGGACCGCATGAAAGATCGAATCTTCACGCGCACATGGGGGGCGTGGTAGTTGTGCTTAGCGCCGGACATCTTCGCTTTACTGACGAAAATGGCAAGGTGCAAGAAGTGTTTGCCAAACCCGGTGAGCCGCGCTGGTTTCCGCCGTTCAAGCACAAAGTGGAAAACCTCGGCGACACCTCGTACACGGCTGTCTACATTGGAATCAAAAACAAGAAGCTGAGTGAACAAGCGAGTCTGAACGCCGGATCGACCGAGATGGACGAGGCGACGAAGAAGCTTGTAGCGGAAGCGCTACTGGTTGCTGGGCAATAAAATTCGCAGCCGAAGATTTCTGATTGTGTGGGATGGGCGACGATGTGGGGCGGGCGACCTCGCCCGTCCAAACCGGCCAACTCGATTACGAGGCTTGTGACCACCCCTCGCCTTGACCGCTCTCATCGCGCAAAATAAACTCCTTTTCGGGGTGTTCCATGCGCAAAGTGATTTGGATCGTGTGTCTTGCTGCGGCATTTTCTTCTTTGACTGTTGCTGACGAAGGCCATCATGATGACCTTGCACCCGGCCAGTTAGGCACGGTGCATTTTTCCGTGTCGTGCACTCCCGAGGCGCAGAGGACCTTCGAAAAAGGAGTCGCGCTGTTGCACTCGTTCTGGTACGAGGAGGCCGAGAAGACGTTCGTTCAAGCGGAAAAGCAGGATCCGAAATGCGCCATGGCCTATTGGGGCGAGGGCATGAGCCTGTGGCATCAGCTCTGGGACCAGCCCAAACAAGAGACGATCAAGAAGGCCTCAGCCGCGTTGAAGAAGGCCGACAAGGCGAACGCGAAGACCGAACGCGAACACGATTACATCCACGCCTTGGAAGTCTTCTATTCCAACAGCGACAAGGACGATCACGAAACCCGCGCCCGGGCTTACTGCGCGGCCATGAAAAAAGTTTATGAGAAGTATCCCGATGACCACGAAGCCGCCGCGTTTTACGCGCTTTCGCTGCTCGCCTCGGAGCCGGACGGAGATACGACTTTTGCCAACCGCAAAGAAGCGGGAGCGATCCTGGAGAAACTTTTTGATCTGGAGCCGAATCACCCGGGGATTGCACATTACCTGATCCACACCTACGACAAGCCGCAATTGGCGCAACTGGGATTGCCAGCCGCGCGACGTTACGCGCAGATTGCGCCTTCCGCGCCGCACGCCGTGCATATGCCTTCGCACATTTTCGCGCGCGTAGGAGATTGGCCGGATTCGATTCAGTCGAACCTCGCCTCGATTGCCGCCACCCGCAAGGCGACGGCGATGAATATGGGCGGGGAAGGGCATCAGTTCCACGCCATGGATTTTCTGATTTATGCCTACTTGCAAAGTGGGCGCGAGACGGACGCGGCGCAAGTGATCGAAGAAGTAAGAACCATGCACCCGATGCACATGGGCAGCATGGATCGCGACATGCAAGCCTTCGCCATGTCCAAATTTCCCGCGATGTACGACCTGGAGCTGCATCACTGGTCCGACGCCGCCAAACTGCCGGTGATTGCGAAAGCTGATCCGGGAGACCGCGCCTTCACCTACTGGGCTCGCGCCGTCGGCAGTGCGCGCAGCGGCGATTTGCCCTCGGCGAAAAAGGATCTGGCCGAGCTGGACAAGATTCACGCCGACTACGTTTCGCGCGACAAACACTATGCCGCGGAATATGTCGAGATGGTCGAGAAGGAAGCCTCGGCCTGGGTGCTGCATGGAGAAGGAAAGGATGACGAAGCAACGGCAACGCTGCGCAAAGTTGCCGATCACGAAGATGCCGTCGGCGAAGAACAGACGTCAACTCCGGCGCGCGAAATGCTTGCTGAAATGCTGCTGGAGATGAAGCGACCCGATCAGGCTTTGACCGAGTACAAGGGGAATTTGCAGTCTAATCCGAAACGCTTCAATGGTCTTTATGGTGCGGCGCAGGCGGCACAGATGGCGGGACAGGCATCCCAGGCGAGCGAATATTATGCCGTGTTGGTGAAGAGCTGCGAGGGATCGAATTCGGAGCGGCCGGAACTGGCGAAGGCCAAGCAGTCGCTCGTGGCACAGAAATAAAAAACATTTACTTGTCGACTCTTTGCAGCCGGAATAATAGTGTGCCCCAACCGAGCTTCACGCGCATCTGCACCGGCGTGTGGCTCGCGTCCTCCGAATACCAGACCCAAACTTTGCCCTTGGATTGCAACGAGCCCGAGGTGGCTTCGGCCGTCACTAAGATCGTCGGGAACGAGCCTGCCGGCACTCGAACCTGCTCCCGCTTCTCGACGGTCGCGCGGACCATCGTGGTCTTGCCGTCGCTGATCGGAAATTCGTAACTCTCGCCCATTTGCAGTGGCAGCGATTGCAGATAATAAAAGCCGGTGATCACATCGGTTGCGCATCCGGCCAGATCGTTTTCGACATGCTTGGTCTCGCCGGTTTTGAGATTTTTTTCGTCCAGCGTGCTTTTCTTGCGCGCATAGTCGAAGCGAATCGAGGTCTCGCGCTGGTGCGAGCCCTCTTCGCTGTGTTTGACGATGGAAAGTGAGCAAAACGTCCGTGGGTCGAAATGCGATTCGAAATGGTCGTGTACGGGGAACAAAACGTTCACCGCTCCCGTGGACTCAGCGGTTGCGGTCACCTTACGATCGTTGCCCGAAACTTCCATTCTTACGCTGCCAGTGCCAGCGGTAATCAGGTGCCACTCGGCCGCATAGACGTAGCTGCGTCCGTCGGGAAAGGGATAGTTGGGTCGCGGCGGCGCAATCTGCGCGGGCGCGGGGCCGATCGTGGATGTGTTCCGGCCTTGTTGCGCCGACAAGGTAACCGTAATGAACAATGCAACTGCCAGGTGTCCATGTTGGCGGAAGTTCAACACAGATTTCGCTGTCCTCTTCCCCAAAACTTATGCCAGATTGAAACCTCACGCAGACTACCACACGGGCTGACAGATCGGCGATTTCGATCGACAAACGCCGGACGATTCATAGACCATGCCGAAGCGAGCGGTTTAGCGACCGATAACCAGTTTGACAACGAGAATCCCGAGCACGGCGGCGCAGCCGATGCTCGCCTCATATTCGCGATGCTTCCAATAGCGCGCGGAAGAGTAAGCACTCTGCTGGCTTCCATAGCGTGTGAGCCGCGGCAGCATACGCGGAACATGGCGCGAGTAATCTGCAAACTCTGGAAACGTCTTCCGCAAGTAGCGCTCCTCGGCGGCAATCACCGGAATGTAAATCACCGCGAACATGAGGAACATCAGGGCAACGATCCACCAACTGCGCGCGGCAATCGCAAAGCCGGCAGCCATCAGCAGCGAACCGAGATACAAGGGGTTGCGCGTGTAAGCGTAGGGACCGCTGGTGGTGAGTTGCTTATCTTTCTGCACATGGCCGGAAGCCAAGCCGCGCAAAATCAATCCTGGGATCATGACCAATCCGCCCACCAGAATCGAAGTTCTGGTCGGCCGCGCGAGCAGGACAAAGACAACTGCAAAGAGAAATCCCAAGGGAATGCGAATACGCCGCGCCACTCGCGCCCACGTGTGGCGTTTGCTTGATGGCGGAGTCAGTGGCTGTGCCACGGGTTGTGGGATCTCACTCATGGCCATTCCTCGGCGTCGATCGATCCACATTCGCAACGAAATCCGCAACATTGGACGCGGAAATCCGAGATTGAGTCGTCGAAGTCCGCAAGAGGTTGCGCGCTGCCGCGGCCACTTCTCTCGCGGTGATTTCTAGCAGCCCCTGTTCCGGTTCCCGATGGCGCGTGTGATCGGTCAAACTGCTGGCGCTGCGCAGGACGATGGATCGTGTCCCAACCGGGCCGTTGCGCGAAGGATTGGTTGGACCAAAAATCGCCACCACCGGAATTTGGAAGGCCGCCGCCATGTGCATCGGTCCAGTATCGCCGCCAATAAAAAGGCGTGCGCGGCGGGTCAACGCGATCAACTCGGAAATCGAGCAGGAGATTTTTCGCGCCGCGCCGGCGCTTGCCGCTTCCACGGCAAGCGCGATTTCTTCTTCGCCCGGACCGTAATTGACGAGGCAATCCAAGCCATCTTTCGCCAGTTCCCGCGCTACATGCCCGTAGCGCTCGGCAGGCCACATCTTCGCACCCCAGCCGGCGCCGGGGTTTAGAATGACGAACTCTTTTTCAGGCGGAGCGGCTGGCGCGATTTTGGTTTCGGCCTCAGAATCCAAAGGAAACTGGACCAATCCGTCAGCCATCGGTTCGAAGGCGTTCGCCGCCGAAGTAACAGCATTCGCCAACGCCAGCGCCTGCTCGACTACATGTGTGCCTTCAGTTTTTACAAATATTTTTCGGGTATAGAACATACTGGCAACGTTCTCGCGCGGTTGCGCGTTCCCGTAAATCACCGGCGCTCCCGACCAGCGGGCCAGCAATGAAGAACGGATTGCGCCCTGGAAATCGATGGCCGCATCGTATCGGATACCGCGCAGTTGGCTCAAGCTGACGGCAACCTGCTGCCATGTGTTGAAGGAGATGAGCGAGTGCCGCCAAGCCGCCGTTTTCACCGTATGAACACGATCGACCAGCGGGCGTTGCGGCGAACGCGCTCCGGAGCGCGGGTAGCGCAAAGTGCAGAGCAACTCCGCCCAGCGTTCCTCCACCAGCCAGCCCAAAGTCGAATTCGGAAAAGCCATGCGTAACGCGGCAACCGCAGGCAGTGTGTGAATGATGTCTCCCATGGCGCCGAGGCGCACGATGAGCAGGCGATTCAATCGCGGAGTGCTCGCAGGGCGAGAAGGAGAAGCGGAATCGATCATTCTGGTTGAAGGATGGTCTCTTGCGGCTCGGATTTCCATCCGCGATTCGTCATGAATTTCGCGGCTCTAGGCGCAGACGAATGATCTCGGTGGCCGAGTGGTTTTTGGGATCGCCAACAATCACTACACGCCCTCCACAAGCCTCGACCTCATCGCGTTCTGGAATACTTTCGACGGTGTAGTCCGTGCCTTTGGCATGAAAATCAGGACGGATCTCCCGAATGATTGCTCGCACGTCGGGCTCGGGAAAAACTACGACGGCGTCTACATCCGACAAGGCCGCGAGAATCTCCGCGCGTTCTTCCGCCGGCATCACCGGGCGGCCTTCTCCCTTCAACCCCCGTACGGACGCGTCCGCGTTGACGGCGACAACCAGTTTGCCACCGAGCTCGCGAGCGGCGTGCAGATAACGCACATGGCCGACGTGCAACAGATCGAAACAGCCGTTGGCCAAGGTGATGCGATTGCCGGCGTGGCGCCAATCCGCCACGCGCTGCCGAAGTTCCTCGCGCGCAAAA
>Ga0302319_10005870_pt1 | contig 24514 bp, 21 predicted proteins | sample Bog_T0_2_FD_203319 | JGI IMG/M metagenome (GOLD analysis project Ga0302319, IMG submission 203319) | Peat permafrost microbial communities from Stordalen Mire near Abisko, Sweden - Bog_T0_2 | ecosystem: Environmental > Terrestrial > Soil > Wetlands > Peat | place: Sweden: Abisko, Stordalen Mire...
AAGGTGCCGATCGTGGTGGCGCTCAACAAGATGGACAAGCCGGAGGCCGACGCGGAGCGCGTCAAGCAGGAACTCACCAAGTACGGCGTCATTCCGGAGGAGTGGGGCGGCGAGAACATCTTCGTGCCCGTGTCGGCACGCACCGGCCAGGGCGTCGATCAGCTGCTCGACGCCGTGCTGCTGCAGGCCGAGGTGCTCGAGCTCGCGGCGCCGGTTGAGGGCATGGCGGCCGGATTCGTGATCGAATCGAGCCTCGAGAAGGGCCGCGGCGCGGTGGCGACCGTGCTCGTGCTGCGCGGCATCCTCAAACTGGGCGATGCCATCCTGATCGGCCAGGAGTTCGGCCGCGTGCGGGCGTTGTTCGACGAAGCGGGCCGGCCGGTGGACTCGGCCGGCCCTTCGATTCCGGTGGTCGTGCTGGGCCTGTCCGGGTCGCCGAACGCGGGCGACGAGCTGCTGGTCGTCGAGAGCGAGCGCAAGGCGCGCGAAGTGGCGATGCACCGCCAGGCCAAATCCCGCGACGTCAAACTCGCCAAGCAGAGCGCCAACATGCAGGACGTGTTCTCCAACATGGGCGAGAGCAAACCGAACGTGGTGCAGCTGCTGGTCAAGGCGGACGTTCAGGGCAGCGTCGAGGCGCTGCGCGACTCGCTGAACGGCCTCTCCACCGGCGAGGTCGCGGTAAACGTGGTTGCCTCGGGCGTGGGCGGTCTCACCGAATCGGACATCACGCTCGCCGCGGCCTCGAAGGCGCGCATCATCGCCTTCAACGTGCGCGGCGACGCCGCCGCGCGCGCGGCGATCAAGGACCACGGCGTCGATGTGCGCTATTACAGCATCATCTATGAGGCGATCGACGACATCCGGGCGGTGCTCACCGGCATGCTGGCGCCCGAGGTCAAGGAGCAGATCGTCGGCCTCGCCGAGGTGCGCAGCGTGTTCCGCTCGAGCAAATTCGGCACGGTCGCCGGCTGCATGGTCATCGACGGCTACGTGCGCCGCAACTTCCCGATCCGGGTGTTGCGCAACAACGTCGTGATCTTCGAGGGGGCGCTCGAGTCGCTGAAACGCTTCAAGGACGACGTCAACGAGGTGCGCGCCGGCACGGAATGCGGCATCGGTGTGAAGAATTACAATGACGTGCGGGAAGGCGACCAGATCGAATGCTATTCGCGGGTGGAGGTGGCGCGCACGCTGTAGCGTGGCCGCCGCGTCGGAGCCATATGGCGAAGGACAATCCCCGCGCACGGCGCATGGGCGCAGAGATCCAGCGCGAGCTGACGGAGGTGCTGCGTCGCGACGTGAAGGATTCGCGCATCGGCAACGTCACGATCACTGCGGTCGAGGTCACCGGGGACCTGCGCACCGCGCGGGTGTATTACCTCGTTTTCGGGCATGAGGGACCGGATGCGAATGTGCAGCGTGGACTCGACAGCGCGGCGGGCTATTTGCGCAATGCATTGTCGCGCGCCCTGATGGTCCGCTACACACCCACCCTCACGTTCGAGCTGGACACCTCCATCGAGCATGGGGTGCGCCTCGCGCAGCTGATCGATGCGGCCAACAAGCCGGGTCCCTGACGCATGGCAACGGACATCGACGGCATCCTGCTGCTCGACAAGCCGATCGGGCTCAGTTCAGCCGGCGCGGTGGCGCGCGTGAAGAGTCTGTTCGAGGCCCGCAAGGCTGGTCATACCGGATCCCTCGACCCGCTCGCGTCGGGCCTGCTCCCGGTGTGCCTCGGGGAGGCCACCAAGTTCGGCGCGCAATTGCTCGAGGCCGACAAAACCTACCGCGTGATGCTGCGGCTCGGTGAACGCACCGCGAGCGCGGACCGGGAGTCGGACGTGATCGAGACCCGCGAACTGCCGCGGTACAGCCGCGATGAGCTGCTGGCGGCGCTCGCCACGTTTCCACGGGCCTATTCCCAGACCCCGCCCATGCACTCCGCCATCAAGCAGGATGGGCGACCACTCTATGAATACGCGCGGGCCGGCATCATCCGGGAGCGAGCGCCCCGGGAGATCGTCATCCACGAGATGCGCTTTCTCGGCTGGCAGGCGCCGGACCTCGAATTCGAGGTCCGCTGCACCAAGGGCGCCTATATCAGGGTGCTCGCCGAGGACCTGGCGGCGAGCCTGGAGACCATCGGACATCTCGCCGGATTGCGCCGTGTCGGTGTGGCACCGTTCAGCGCCCCGCCCGAGCGGTTCTGGTCGCTCGACGAGCTGCAGCGGATGACGCTGGTGGAACGCCGCGCCCGATTGCTGCCCGTGGATGCGGCGCTCTCGGCCTGCCGCCGCCTCGAACTGCCGGCCGACGGCGTCGGCGCCTTCCGCCAGGGCCGGACCATCCATGTTGCCGCCGCGGAGACGGGGATGGTGCGCATCTATTCGGAGGGGCTCGGCTTTCTCGGGCTGGGCCAAATCGAAGCGGCGGGTCGTTTGGTGCCGCTGCGGCTCATCGCGGCCGGTACGAATCGTGCTTGAGGGCGACTGCCGCGACGCGTACAATGCGCGCCTTCCTAAAAGGTCTAAGTTGTTGATTGAGGATTGATTTCAATGCCACTCACTCGCGAAGAAAAGACGGGCGTCGTCGGTAAATACCAGCGCAGCGCGCAAGACACCGGTTCCCCCGAAGTTCAAATTGCCCTGCTGTCCGAGCGCATCAACGGCTTGAGCCAGCACTTCACCACGCACAAGGCCGATCATGCTTCGCGCCGCGGGCTTCTCAAGATGGTCAATCAGCGCCGCAAGCTGCTCGATTACCTGAAGAGCAAGACGCCGGACAAGTACACGCAGCTGGTCGAGCGTTTGGGGTTACGCCGCTGACAGGCGTCGTCGCGGGCCGCTGTCGGTCCGTCCATCCAATTTCCGAACATCATGGGGCAGCTCACGTGAGCCATTTCAAGAAAAGCTTCAAGTACGGTGACCACACGGTCACGATCGAGACCGGTGAGCTTGCGCGTCAAGCCGACGGCGCGGTGCTGGTCAGCATGAGCGACACCGTCGTGCTCGTCACCGCCGTGGGCAACAAGAAGGCGGTTCCGGGGCGCGACTTCTTTCCGCTCACCGTCAATTATCAGGAAAAGACTTATGCTGCGGGACGCATCCCCGGCGGCTTCTTCAAGCGCGAGGGGCGCCCGACGGAGAAGGAAACCCTGACCTCGCGTCTGATCGATCGGCCGATTCGACCGCTGTTTCCGGAGGGGTTCATCAACGAGGTGCAGGTCGTCGCCTCCGTGATCTCGGTGAACGCCGAAGTGGATCCCGACATCGCGTCGCTGCTCGGCGCGTCCGCGGCACTCGCGATCTCCGGCCTGCCATTTCTCGGACCCATCGGTGCCGCGCGGGTGGGATACCGCAACGGATCCTACATCTTGAACCCCACCGCCTCGCAGCTCGCGGACTCGCAGCTCGATCTCGTCGTCGCGGGAACCGACGAGGGCGTGCTCATGGTCGAATCGGAGGCCGCGGGGCTCGACGAGGACGTCATGCTCGGCGCGGTCATGTTCGGCCACGAGCAGATGCAGGTGGCGATCCAGTCCATCAAGGAGCTTGCCGCGGAGGCGGCCAAACCGAAGTGGGCCTGGAAGGCACCGGAGTCGAATGTCGAATTGAAGAACGCGGTGAGCGCGTTGGCCGAGCAGAAACTCGCCGCCGCCTATGCGCTGACCGAGAAGCAGCAGCGCCATGCCGCGATCGGCGAGGTCAAGAGCGCCGTGCTCACGGCGCTCGCGGGCGGCGATGCCCCGAAGTTCACGTCCGACCAGGTCGGCGGCGAGTTCTTCAACCTCGAATACCGGCTGGTCCGCGAGCGCATTCTCGAAGGTCATCCGCGCATCGACGGGCGCGACACCAAGACGGTGCGCGGCATCAGCATACGCACCGGCGTGCTGGCGCGCACGCACGGCTCGGCGCTGTTCACGCGCGGCGAAACCCAGGCGTTGGTGGTCACGACACTCGGCACGGGCCGCGATGCACAGGTCATCGACGGCCTGACCGGCGAGCGCAAGGAGCCCTTCATGCTCCACTACAATTTTCCGCCATTCAGCGTCGGCGAGACGGGCATGATGGGCTCGCCCAAGCGGCGGGAGATCGGTCACGGCAATCTCGCCAAGCGGGGCGTCAAGGCGGTGATGCCCGGCATCGAGAAGTTTCCGTACGTCATCCGCGTGGTTTCCGAAATCCTCGAGTCGAACGGCTCGAGTTCGATGGCATCGGTGTGCGGCACCAGCCTCGCGCTGATGGATGCGGGCGTGCCGATCAAGGCGCCCGTGGCCGGCGTCGCGATGGGCCTCGTCAAGGAGGGCGCGCGGTTCCAGGTCCTCACCGACATCCTCGGCGACGAGGATCATCTCGGTGACATGGATTTCAAGGTCGCCGGCACGAAGGACGGCATCACGGCGCTGCAGATGGACATCAAGATCACGAGCATCACGCGCGAGATCATGAAGGTGGCGCTGAGCCAGGCGCGCGACGGACGGCTGCACATTCTCGGCGAGATGAACAAGGTTCTCGCCAAACCGCGCGACAACATGTCCGAATGGGCGCCGACCATCATCACCTTGAAGATCGATCCGGAAAAGATCCGCGACGTGATCGGCAAGGGCGGTGCGGTGATCCGCCAGATCACCGAGGAGACCGGGACCTCGATCGACATCGAAAACGACGGCACGGTGAAGATCGCCTCGGTGCAGGGTGCCGCAGGTCGCGAGGCGCAACGGCGCATAGAACTCATCACCGCGGATGTCGAGGTGGGCCGGGTCTACGAAGGCAAGGTGGCAAGGCTCATGGATTTCGGCGCGTTCGTCACGATCCTGCCGGGGCGCGATGGACTCGTGCACATCTCGCAGATTTCTGAGGAACGGGTTGAGCGGGTGGGCGACAAGCTGAAGGAGGGGGACGTGGTGCGCGTCAAGGTCCTCGAGGTCGACCGCCAGGGACGCGTGCGGTTGTCCATGCGCAACGTGGACGCGGCGTAACCCGGGTCGTAACCCAGGAAGTAGGGTCAGCTCGGGTCAGCAGCAACAAGTAGCAACAAGACGCATCGCGGATTCGCACGCCGCGAGGCCGACCACCCGACACGGGGAATCGCCCACTCCACACCAGCCTCGGCACATCGGCGCGCCATCAGTGGCGCGCCGATCGCCGTCGATTGCCGTTTATCTCCCGCCGTTGACCAGGTCGGTCACTTCGCGTCGACGCGGTCGATGTCACCGCCCAAATGCCGCGCCGGGGGCGGCGGGGTCTTGAACAGTTCATCGGGGCGCACACGCGTGTGCTGTTTCAGCGAGCCGGTGCCGGCGGTCAAACCGTCGCCATCGACGACGCTGCGCGCGCGCTCGCGGATCTGCGGGTTCTGCTGCACGAATTGTTTCATGCTCTGCTCCAGATGCCCGCTGACCGCCGCCTGCACGACGCTGCCATACGACCGGATCACATGAATCATGAAATCCTGACTCAGGATCGGGTCGACCTGGTGCTCCTGCTCGGCGATCACCTGCAGCAGGATGCTGCGTGTGATGTCCGCATTGTTCTTCTTGTCCACCACGACGAAGTCGATCCGCTCGACGACGAGACGCTGGACGTCCGCCAATGTGATGTACCGGCTTTCGACGGTGTCATAGAGGCGACGATTCGGGTATTTCTTGATCACTCGCGGTTCGCTCATTACAAATCCTCGCTCTGTAGGCCGACGCGGGGCCGGAGGATGCCGACTCGTGCCTGACCGGTTTGTGAAACTCGTTCCCTTCAGCAAAACAATCGAATCCCACTTGGCGGGGAGAATAACGCAAGAAAAAGCCTCCGCAAATCAGCGTTTTCTTACGTCATAATCAGTGAAACACTCCCTTTTGGAGCACCCTCGGCACGCGGGCGGTCGACCAGTGCGTCACGCCCCAGCGCCAAACCTCGGCGATTTCCGCCGATCTGAGCGTCCCAGGAGGGTCTAAACCCAGCAATTCGAACATGTGGACGATTTGTCCGGGCGCCTCATGCGCTTGTAGGGGAACGCTCCGGCGGGATTTGGCCAGTTTGGCGCCATCGGGCTCACAGAGCACCGGAACGTGGGCGTATTGCGGCGTCGGCAGCTGCAGCGCGGACTGCAGAAGGATCTGGCGCGGCGTGTCGTCGAGCAAATCCGCCCCGCGCACCACGTGCGTCACCCCCTGGGCCGCGTCATCCACCACAACGCCCAGCAAATAGGCGACCACGCCGTCGCGTCGCCTGAGAATCGGATCACCCGCGGAAAATGCTACGTCCTGGCGAAATGCACCTTGAATCCGGTCCTCGAAAACGACGTACCCCGGCTCCACACGCAGGCGCGTCGCGGTGGCCTCGCCGGTATCGCGTGCGCCGCTGCGGCAAAAGCCTGGATACCGCGCGAATTCCGCCAACTGTGAACGGCTGCAGGAGCATTCGAATGTCAGGCGGCGGGCACGCAGCGAAGCGAGTGCTTCATCGTAGAGCGCCATCCGGCCGGATTGCAGCGTGGGGCTCCCGTCCCATTCGAAGCCATACGCACTCAAGGTCCCGAGGATGCGCGCAGCCGCCCCCGGCACCTCGCGCGGGCGGTCCAGATCTTCGATGCGCACCAGCCAGCGACCGCCGTGGGCGCGCGCATCGAGGTAGCTTGCCACCGCCGCATACAATGAGCCGAGATGCAGCTCGCCGGTGGGCGACGGTGCAAACCGGCCGACGTAGCTCCGCTCAGCGGTACCGGTCGTCGCGGTCGCCGTACTGCTTCTCGCGCCGCTCGCGCCGCTCCTGCGCCTCGACGGACAGCGTCGCAACCGGCCGCGCCTCCAAGCGTTTGATGCCGATCTCCTCGCCGGTTTCGAGGCAGTAGCCGTAGGAGCCGTCCTCGATCCGCTTCAACGCTTCGTCGATCTTGCGGATCAATTTGCGTTCGCGGTCGCGCGTGCGCAGCTCCAGGCTGAACTCCTCTTCCTGCGTGGCGCGGTCGTTCGGGTCGGGAAAGTTGGCGGCCTCGTCCTTCATGTGCAGCACCGTGCGATCGACCTCGACCATGAGGTCGCGCTTCCAGCTTTGCAGAATGCGGGCGAAATGCTCGAGCTGCTCCTTGTTCATGTACTGCTCGCCGCGGCGGGCAATGTACGGTTTCACATTGCGGGGGCCGGCGAGCAGACTGGCCGAGACGGGTGCGTCGGGATCGCCGTCATCGTCGTTCGCCAACGCGCGTTGGATCACCAGCGGCCGGACATCGAACTTGATCGGCGCGGGTTTCTCGACGTTCGCCTTGACGGTCTCCGGTTTGGCGGCGGACTTGGGCAGCGCGGCGCTTTTGGCGCGGGGCTCTTTGGCGGCCGGTTTGTCGGCCGGGGGTTTTGAAACGGGCTTGTTAAATTTCACGGTCACCTTGGTTGCAGCAGGCTTGGGATTGGGTTTCGTCGGCATCCTCGTCGGCTTCTTGACAACGGCCGCTTTGGGAATCGCCTTTTTCGGAATCGCCTTACCTGGCTTCTTGGCAGTTTTATTGGGTTTTTTTGAGGACATCTGGAGTCTCCGCCTCCTAACGAAAGAGCGCGCGATTATACCGACGCGTACACGCCTGTACAGCGCGCGCACGCCAGGAAGACGACAGCATACTCGGATTCTAAGTGCCTGATTGAAAACGGAGTAAGGGAGGACCGGTGCCCGGTCGAGGCGGACCGGTGCCCGGTCGAGGCGGACCGGCGCTCATGCTCCGCCAGGGCCGGAGGACGGTCACCGCCTCGTGGAACGTGCCACGGGGTTTACGGGCGTGACGATTACTTTACACTACGCGCCTCATCGGCGGCCACGCGCCCTTACAAGACATCATGCGCCTCACGAAACTCAAGATTGCCGGCTTCAAGTCCTTCGTCGATCCGACCACGGTGTCGTTTCCGAGCAGCCTCACGGGCGTCGTCGGCCCGAACGGCTGCGGCAAGTCGAACATCATCGACGCCGTGCGCTGGGTGATGGGTGAAATCTCCGCCAAACACCTGCGCGGGGATTCGATGGCCGACGTCATCTTCAACGGTTCGGCCTCACGCAAGCCGCTCGGAGCTGCCTCGGTCGAACTCGTGTTCGACAACAGCGAAGGCAAGATCGGCGGCGCCTATGCGACGTACAACGAAGTGGCGCTGCGCCGGGCGGTGAGCCGCGACGGGGCCTCTGATTACTACATCAACGGCACGAAGGTTCGCCGCAAGGACATCACGCAGCTGTTTCTCGGCACCGGCCTCGGCTCGCGCAGCTACGCGATCATCGAGCAGGGGATGATCTCGCGCGTCATCGAGGCGCGCCCCGATGATCTGCGCGCCTTCCTCGAGGAGGCGGCCGGCATTTCGCGCTACAAGGAGCGCCGCCGTGAGACGGAAAACCGGATCGGCCACACCCGTGAGAATCTCGACCGCCTGAATGATCTGCGTGAGGAGGTGGAGAAGCAATTGCGCCACCTGCAGCGCCAGGCCGCCACGGCACGCCGCTATCAGACCCTCAAGGAGGAGCAGCGCCGGCTGCAGGCGGAACTGCTGGTGCTGCGCCTGCAGGGACTCGATCGCGAAGCGCTGGTGCGCGATGCGGCCGCGCGGGAATGCGATCTCGGCCTGCAGGCGGCGCTCGCGGACCTGCGCCAGTCCGAGGGGCGCATCGAGCGCATACGCGCCGAACAGGTCGATAAAACCGAGGCACTGAACGCGGTCCAGGCGCGCTTCTACGAAGCCGGCGCCGAGGTCACGCGCATCGAGCAGGGCATCGAGTACTCGCGGGAATTGCGCCAGCGGCTGCGTGCGGATCACGACCAGGCCGAGTTGCAGGTTGAGGAGGGCAACGCGGCGATTCAGCGGGACCGGGCGCAGATCGAGTCGCTGTCGCAGCAGCTCGCCGCGATGCTGCCGGAACTCGATGCCGCGCATGCGGCGGAGAGCGCGGCATCGCACGAGCGTGAACGCGCCGAGCAGGCCCTTGCGCTGTGGCAGCAGCACTGGGATGCACACTCCCATGCCGTCGCCGAACGGCAGCGCGAGACGCAGGTCGAGCGCGCCCGCATCGAGCAGCTGGAGAGCCAGCAGCTGCGGTTGCTGCAGCAGCAGGAGCGCCAGGTCGAGGAGCGGCGCACCCTCGCCGAACATCAGCCGGCCATCGCCTTGGAGCCGCTCGCAGCGCGGGCCGCGGCGGCCGAGGACGCGGGGCGGCGGGCCGAGGCCGAGCTGCAGGAGGTGCTCGCCGAGCTGTCCCTGTGCCGCGAGCGCGAACGCGCCCAGACGCAGAGCCTCGCCGGCCTGCGTTCGCGCTGGCAGGCGGCGCTCGGCTCGCAGGTCTCGACCGAGGCCGTGCAGCAGGCGGCGCTCGGCAAGGCCGCGGGCAAGGTGACCCAATGGCTGCAGGCGCGCTCACTTGATCAGCATCCCCGCCTCGCGCAACAGCTGCGCGTGGAGCGCGGCTGGGAACGTGCGGTTGAGACGGTGCTCGGCTCGTATCTCGAGGCGGTGTGCATCGACGGGCTCGACAGCGTCGCGGCCATGCTCGAGAGCTTTGCCGGCGGCCAGCTCGCGATCGTCGCGGCGACCGCGGACCCCGCCGGCGTCCCGCCGGCGGCCGCCGATTCGCTGCTCGCCAAGGTCGGAGGCGCGCCGGTTCTCGGTTCGCTGCTGTCGACGGTGTTTGCCGCGGGCACGCTCACCGAGGCGCTCGCGCGCCGCGCCACGCTCGGCCCGGGGGAATCGGTGGTCACCCGCGACGGCATCTGGGTCGGCCGCGACTGGCTGCGCCTGTCGCGCGACCAGGATGCGCATACGGGCGTGATCGAGCGGGAGGAGTCGCTGCGCGAATTGCGTGCCGCCGTCGTCCGCCTTGCCGCCGAGGTCGGGGAGGAGGAGAGGCAGCTCCAGATCACCCATGAGCGCGCGCGCGAGCGCGAGGATGTGCGCGAGCGGCTGCAGTCGGACGTCAACCGGCTGCACCGCGAGAACGTCGACGCCCGAGGCCGCCTCGAATCGGCCCGCGCTCGCAACGCCGACGTGGCGCGAAGGCGGCTGCAGCTCGAGACGAGTCTCGCCGACCTTGCCGCGGAGTTGCAGCGTACCGAGAGCGACGTGCGCACGGCGCGCGGACGGATGGAGACGGCGATCGAGGCGCTCGCGGCGCTCGAGCCCGCCCGCCAGGCGCTCGAATCGCAGCGCGACCGGATGCGCGACGAACTGGCGGGCGCGCGCGTCGGGGCCCAGTCGGCGCAACAGACCGCGCGCGAGCTCGCCCTCCAGGTCGAATCGCGGCGTTCCGCGCACGCCTCGCTGATCACCTCGCTCGAACGCGTCGAGCGCCAGCTCGCGGGGCTTGCGACCAGGCGCGATGAGCTCGCGGCGCAATTGGCCGATGGCGAGGCGCCGCTCGCCGCGCTGCAGTTGGAACTCGCGGGGGCGCTCGAGCGACGGGCCGGACTCGACGCCGAACTGCTCGCCGCGAAGATCGCCGCGGACGAGCTCGATGCGTCGCTGCGCTCCGGCGATGCCGAGCGCCATGCGCACGAGGAGCGCGTCGAGACGGCGCGCTCGGCCGTGGATGCGGCGCGGCTCGCCGCCGAACAGGTCCGTGTGCGGCGCGAGAGCCTCGCCGAGCAGCTCGCCGCAACGACTTTCGAATTCGCCGCGCTTTGCGCCGAACTCGCCGCCGACGCGGCCGCCGAGGCCTGGGAGGTGCGGCTCGAGGAGGCCAATGGCAAGATCGAACGGCTGGGCCAGGTGAACCTCGCCGCCATCGACGAATTCAAGGAACAATCCGAGCGCAAGGAGTACCTCGACCGGCAGTACAAGGATCTGACGGACGCGCTGGAGACGCTCGAGTCCGCGATGCGCAAGATCGACCGCGAAACACGCGCGCGCTTCCAGGACACGTTCGACCGCGTCAATGCCGGGCTCAAGGAGAAATTTCCGCGTCTCTTCGGCGGCGGCCATGCCTACCTCGAGCTGGTCGGCGAAGATGACTCGGCGGCCGGCGTGTCGGTCATGGCGCGCCCCCCGGGCAAGCGCAACAGCACCATCAGCCAGCTCTCGGGCGGCGAGAAGGCGCTGACGGCGGTCGCCCTCGTGTTCGCCATCTTCGACCTGAACCCCGCGCCGTTTTGTCTGCTCGACGAGGTCGATGCACCGCTCGACGAAAACAATGTCGGCCGCTTCTGTGACATCGTGCGTGACATGTCGAGCAACGTGCAATTCATTTTCATCACGCACAACAAGAGCACGATGGAATTGGCGTCGCAGCTGGTGGGCGTGACCATGAACGAGCCGGGCGTCTCGCGCCTGGTGGCGGTCGACGTCGACGAGGCGGTCCGCATGGCTGCCATGTAGGCATGAAACTGAGTCAGACAGGCTCCTGGGGCCGGCACACTTGAGGGAGCTGCGCTGGATTTTGCTGGGTCTCGGACTGCTGATGATGGCGGCGATCTGGTGGTGGATGACGCGGCGCCCGGCCCAGGCGCGGGGCAAATCCGACATCATCATCACGCCCGTCGGCGGCGGACGCTCCAGCCCTCCGGTGCCGGGCAGGGCCGCGGCCACCGGTTTCGTCGGCGGGCCGGGCGTCGCCGCGCCGGGCGTCGCCACGCCGGGCGTCGCCGCGGGTCCCGCCGCGTCGGGGTTCGACCGGCCGGGCGTCGCCATGTCCGCCGATCGAGACTCCGGCGACGCGGCTGGCGCAGTCGGCACTTCGCGGTTCGGTTCTCCGGGCACGGCTCGATCCACCGACGCCGGCGGGCGGGCACCGGAGGAGGAATGGCGCGCCGCGAGGGAGTGGGGAGTGCCGCCCCTCGAACCCCTCAGCATCAAGACCGCGCTCGCCGACCGCGGTGCCGCGGATTTGGACCTGCCCGTGATCAGCGGCGGTCGAACGCCGCCGCTCGACGAAGCCACGGTGCCGGTGATGAAGGCGCACGGGCCGGCCGCTGGTGCCGCGGGGGCCGCCGATCTGCCGCGCGCCGCCGCTCCAGAGCAGGTGCCGCTGCAGATGGGGCCGCCCGATTCAGCCGCTCCGGAGCCCGCTCCGCAGTCAGTGCCGCAGCCCGTGCCGGCGCGGGTCCGGGTGTCCCCTGCCATACCACCGTTCTCCCGACCCGCGTCCGGACCCGCGGCCGCGCGGGCGCCCGCCCCATCTCGCGCGCCGGCCGCGGCGAGTGCCCCGGAGCGGCAAAGAATCATCACGCTGCGCGTGAGCGCGGCCGGCGATGCATTGTGGCCGGGCGCGCAGCTCGCAGCGGTGTTCGAAACCCTGGGTCTCACTTACGGCCGCTACCAGGTGTTTCACCGCAAGCATTCGGACGGCCGCACGCTCTTTTGCGTCGCGAGTCTCGTCGAACCGGGATCCTTCGATCTGGAAAGCATGCCGGCCGACCACTTTCGCGGCTTGACGCTGTTTGCCGTTCTGCCGGGACCGGTCACGCCGCTGCAGACGCTCGATCTGCTCCTCTCGGCTGCGCATGACCTGTCGCAGGAACTCGCCGGCGTGGTGCAGGACGGCAGGGGCCAGCCGTTGACGTTGCAGCGCGCCTCCTCGATGCGGGAGGACGTCGCGCGCTTTCAAGCGTCCCTGCCTTGACCGCCAAGCGACCGAAGGCGGCCGCGGCGCGAGCGCAGGAGCTGCGCGAGCTGCTCGAGCGTTACAGCTACCGTTACTACGCGCTCGACGATCCGGAAGTGCCCGACGCCGAATACGACCGGCTGCTGCGCGAGCTGATGGATATCGAGGCAGCCGACCCGGAGCTCGCCACCCCCGATTCACCGACCCAGCGGGTCGGCGCGGCGCCGGTGGCGGCGTTCAGCGAAGTCCGGCACCGGGTTGCGATGCTGTCGCTCGACAATGCATTCAGCGAGGAAGAAGTGCGGGATTTCGACCGCCGCGTGCGCGAGCGCTTCGCGGGCGAGGCCTCGGGGACGCCGCCGCGCATCGCCTACTCCGCCGAGCCGAAACTCGATGGTCTCGCGATCAGCGCCATTTATGAGGACGGCTCGTTCAAACTGGGCGCGACCCGCGGCGATGGCGAGACGGGTGAGGACGTGACGCAGAACCTGCGCACGATCGCCTCGCTGCCCCTGCGCCTGCGCGGGACGGACTTTCCGCAGGTGCTGGAAGTGCGCGGCGAGGTTTTCATGCCGCTGGCAGGGTTCGCCCGCTTCAATGCCGAGGCGGCGGCGCGCGGTGAGAAGACGCTGGTCAATCCACGCAATGCCGCGGCTGGCAGCCTGCGCCAGCTCGATCCAAAGATGACCGCGGCGCGTCCGCTCGACCTGTTCGTTTACGGCATCGGCTTCGTCGCGGGCGGCGCGGTGCCGCAGCATCACGGGCAGTTGCTGCAGACCTTGAGACGCTGGGGCTTCAAGATCTGCCCCCAGTCGCGCGTGGTCGATTCGATCGAGGGATGTCTCGAGTATTTTCACGCCATGGGCCGGATGCGTGCGAGCCTGCCGTATCAGATCGACGGCGTCGTCTACAAGGTCGACGACTTCGAGCTGCAGCGGCAGCTCGGCTTCGTCTCGCGCGCGCCGCGCTGGGCAATTGCGCACAAATTTCCGGCCGAAGAAGCCCTCACCACGGTGCGTGACATCGAGTTCCAGGTTGGTCGAACCGGGACCCTGACGCCGGTGGCGCGGCTCGAGCCAGTATTCGTCGGCGGTGTCACGGTGGCCAACGCGACCTTGCACAACATGGATGAAATGACGCGCAAGGATGTGCGTGTCGGCGACACCGTGGTGATCCGCCGCGCCGGCGATGTGATTCCCGAGGTCGTGAAGGTGCTGCCCGAGCGGCGCCCGCAAGACGCGCGGCTGGTGCCGCTGCCCGCGACCTGTCCGGTGTGCGGGTCGCCGGTGGTGCGCGAGGCGGCCCAGGCGGCGGCGCGGTGCACGGGCGGACGTAACTGCGCGGCGCAGCGCAAGGAGGAGATCCGCCACTTCGCCTCGCGCCGCGCGCTCGACATCCAAGGACTCGGCGACAAGATCGTCGAACAGCTGGTCGACCAGGATTTGGTGCGCACACCGGCGGATCTGTTCGATCTCGAGGCGCCGCAGCTCGCGGCGATGGAGCGGATGGGGGACAAATCGGCGCAGAAGCTGGTCGAGGCCATCCAGACGGCGAAACGGACCACGCTGCCCCGCTTTCTGTACGCGCTCGGCATACGCGACGTGGGCGAGGCGACGGCCCTCGCGCTCGCGCGGCACTTCGGCGGCATCGAGGCGTTGCGTGATGCCGATGCGGCCGAGATCCAACTGGTCGAGGATGTGGGTCCGGTCGTGGCCGGCAACGTGGCGGCGTATTTCACCGACGACATCAACGCCGCGCTGCTCGACCGGCTGCTCGCGGCCGGCATCCACTGGCCCGCCCTCACGGCCGGCCACGCGCGCCGGCCTTGGGACGGCCGCAGCTTCGTCCTGACCGGTTCGCTCGGGTCGATGACGCGCGAGGAGGCGCACGAACGAATCACCGAACGCGGCGGCAAGGTGACGGGCAGCGTGTCGAAGAAAACCAGCTATGTCGTGGCCGGCGCCGACCCGGGCTCAAAACTCAAGAAGGCTGGCGAACTCGGCATCACCATCCTCGACGAGGCGGCGTTCATCGATCTCCTGAAGCAGGCGGGTTCTGCATGAACCCGCCTGCCTGAGGTTGCCGCCGGGGCGCGACTGGCCTACAGGTGCTCGTCGCCGACAGGTGCTCGTCCCCTACAGGTGCTTGTCGATTTTCGCGGTCTTGCGCAGTTCCGCGACGTACGCCTGGAGCTTCTTCTGGATGACGCGATTGGTGATCTGTTCCTTCACCTGGTCGAAGGGCGGCGGTGTCAGCGGTCGGGTGTCGATGAGCTGGATCACGTGCCAGCCGAATTGCGTCTGCACGGGTTCGGGCGTGGTTTCGCCCTTCTTCAAACCCTTCACGGCGTCGGCGAACGGCTTGACCATGCGCGCCAGCGTAAACCAGCCGAGATCGCCGCCCTGGGTCTTGGAGCCGTCGATCGACTGCGCCTTGGCGATGTCCTCGAATTTGCCGCCGGCCTTCAGGCGCTTGATGATTGCGTCGGCTTGATCCTTGCTGGCGACAAGGATGTGCCGCGCGTGATATTCGGTCTTGTCCATCTGCGCGACGGCGCTGTCGTATTCGGCGTGCAGTTCCTGGTCGGTGGGTTGCTTGTCCTTCAAATACTTCTGCGATTCCGCATCGGCCAGCAGCCGCATCCGGGCCACCGCGAGGCGCGCAGCGACGTCCGAATCCTTGGCGAGTCCGTCCTTCTCGCCCTGCTCGGCGACGAGTTCCATGCTCACCATCTCGTCGAGAATCTGCCCCTTCTGCTCGGCCGTCAGGTCGGTGGTCGGCTTGCCGTTCAGCAGGCTCTTGACGTAGAAATCATATTCCGGCCGGGTGATCGACGTGCCGTTGACGGTTGCGACCGCCGGTACCGCGGGGGTTTGATCCGCCGGCGCGGCCGGTGGCTGCTGTCCCTTGGCGCACGCGCCCAGGATGACGGCGGCTGCGGCGAGGGCAGACCAGCGGGTCCACCGGGAAACTGGGGATTGCGTCATGAATATCCTCTGCGCGAAAAAAAAGGCGCTCCGGCCGCATGGCCTGATCGCCCGGGGGCCGGCAGTTTAGCGTGTAGCGGTGGATCTCTCCACCTCAACCACCCGCCTCATGCGTCCGACGGGGCCCGTGCATCGATGGTGAGGGCGTGGATGTCGGTCTCGAGCAGTGCACCGAGCGCACCATAAATCTGCCGGTGGCGGTCGAGCGGGCGGATGCCGCGGAACGCCTCGGCGACGATGCGCACGCGAAAATGGCCCAGCCCACCTGCGGCACCGGCATGGCCCGCGTGCAGGTGGCTCTCATCCTCGATCTCGAGTTCGACGGGCGCGAAACGCCGCTCCAGCAGCGACCGCAACCGCTCTTCGCGACCGGCCGCGGTCATGGGGCCCCGGCCCGGGCGGGGACGATCTTGCCGTGCAACCAGATCACCTGCGGCACCATGAAGATCATCATCGCGGCGGTGAGTCCGAACACCTTGAAATTCACCCAGACGCTCTCGGCGAAGTTTCGCGCCACATAGAGATTCAGCACCGCGAGCCCCGCAAACCACAATGCCCAGAGGGCATTGATGACGTTCCAGGCCTGCGCGCCGATGGCAATGGGTTCCTCGAAGATCCCCTCGAGCATGCGCCGCGCGAGCGGCTGCTTGCCGATAATCGTGCTGCCGAGGAAGGCCGCCGCCGTCAGGGCGAGCAGTACGGTCGGCTTCCATTGGATGAAACGCTTGTCGTGCAGCAACAGGGTCGCGGTGCCGAGGCAGAGCACCACCACCGTGGTGATCACGTGCAATTTTTTGTAGTGACCGGTGCGGGCCCGATGCACCAGCAGTTGGGCCGAACAGGCGGCCATCAGGGCGCCGGTGGCCCAGTAGATGCCAAACAGCTTGAAGATCAGAAAAAAAGCGAGCAACGGCGACCATTCGATCAGTTGATTCATCGTCGTATCATAGCCGACGACATGAGCATCTATCTGCAACTGCATCCGGTGTCCCCCCAACTGCGCTTCGTGCGTCAGGCCGTCGAAGTCCTGCGCCGCGGCGGGGTCATCGTGTACCCCACGGATTCCTGCTACGCGCTCGGCTGCCACATCGGCGACAAGGCGGCCTTGCAGCGTATCTCGGAGATCCGCCAGGTCGATCGTCATCACCATTTCACCCTGGTTTGCCGCGATCTCGCGGAGCTGTCGAAGTATGCCGTTGTGGAGAACTGGCAGTACCGGCTGCTCCGCGCCTACACCCCGGGGCCGTACACCTTCCTGCTGAAGGCCTCCCGGGAAACGCCGCGGCGCTTGAAGCACGAGCGGCGCGGTACCATCGGCCTGCGGGTGCCGGACCATCCGGCCACGGTGCTGCTGCTCGGCGAACTCGGCGAACCCATCATGAGTTCGACGCTGTGGCTGCCGGGGGAGGATCTGCCGCGCACCGACGCGCGCGAAATACAGGAAGTGCTCCAACACCGGGTGGATCTCGTCCTCGACGGCGGCAATTGCGGTCTCGTCCCGACGTCAGTGATCGATTTGTCCGGAGACCGCGCCGTCGTGGTACGCGCCGGGCGGGGCGACGTTGGTCCCTTTACGGATGCAGCAACCGTATAATGGCCCGCGGCGGCTCGGTATATCTCGCGCTTTACTTTAGGATATGAGTATAACCGTTGGATCTTAATACATTTCTTTCAAAGATATCCATTTGGGCCATTCCGGTTCTGTTCGCCATCACGCTGCATGAGGTGGCCCATGGGTGGGCCGCGCGCTTCTTTGGTGACCGCACCGCCGAACTGCTCGGGCGCCTCAGCCTCAACCCGCTGCGCCACATCGATCCCCTCGGCACCATCCTCGTTCCGGGGCTGCTGCTGCTGGTCGGTGGGCCGCTGTTCGGCTGGGCGAAGCCCGTACCGGTGGCGACGCAGGGGCTGCGGCATCCACGCCGGTCCATGGTGTTGGTGGCGCTCGCCGGGCCGCTCGCGAATCTTCTGATGGCGCTCCTCTGGTGCTTGGTGCTCTCGGCGGTCGCCCGGGTGAATGGCAATCCGACCCTGCTCGGCTGGATCGCGCTGATGTCGCAGGCCGGGATCATGATCAACGTGGTGCTGGCGTTGTTCAATCTGCTGCCGATACCGCCGCTCGACGGCGGCCGGGTGCTCGCCGGCCTGCTGCCGCAGCGTTGGAGTTCGACCCTTTCGCAGATCGAACCGGTGGGTTTTTTCATCGTACTGGGCCTCGCCGCGTTCGGCCTGTTCGGGTGGCTGTTCGATCCGGCGTACCGGCTGATCGGCCGCCTCATCGGCATCCTCGTCGGCGCCTCGGCATGAGCAGTCCGCTGCAGAACCGCCGGGTGCTGTCCGGCATGCGGCCGACCGGGCCATTGCACCTCGGCAACTACCACGGTGCGCTCAAGAACTGGATCGAACTGCAATATCAATACGAGTGCTATTTCTTCATCGCCGACTGGCACGCCCTGACGACGGGCTACGAGGACACCTCGCGGCTCGAGGAATTCGTGTGGACCATGGCGATCGACTGGCTCGCGGCGGGTTTGAACCCGGGTGTGGCGACGCTGTTCATCCAGTCGCGGGTGCCTGAACACGCCGAACTACACCTGCTGTTGTCGATGATCACGCCGCTCGGCTGGCTCGAACGGGTGCCGTCCTACAAGGACCAGCAGTCACAACTGTCCGATCGGGATCTCGCCACGTACGGTTTCCTCGGCTACCCGCTGCTGCAGAGCGCGGACATCCTGCTCTACCGGGCGCAGTTCGTGCCTGTCGGCGAGGATCAGGTGGCGCACGTCGAAATCACCCGCGAAGTGGCGCGCCGCTTCAATCACATTTATGGCCGCGAGCCCGAGTTCGAACACAAGGTCGAAAAGGCCATCAAGAGCCTGGGCTCGCGCAATTCGGCGCTGTATCGAGCCTTGCGCAAGGAATTCCAGGAGAAGGGCACGGCCGACGCGCTCGCGAAGGCGCGGGCGCTGCTCGAGTCGAATGCGCGGCTCACCGTGGCCGACCGCGACCGGCTGCTCGGCTATCTCGAGGGCACCGGCATCAGCATCCTCGCGGAGCCCGAGGCGCTCCTCACCGCCACACCGAAGGTGCCGGGCCTCGACGGTCGCAAGATGTCGAAGTCCTACGGCAACACGATCGGGCTGCGTGAGGAGCCTGACTCGGTGGCAAAAAAATTGAAGGCCATGCAGACCGATCCGGCACGCGCGCGGCGCAACGACCCGGGCGATCCCGAGAAGTGCCCCGTGTGGGAGCTGCACAAGGTCTACTCGAGCCCGGAGACTCAAGGCTGGGTGCAGGCCGGGTGCCGCAGCGCCGGGATCGGCTGCCTCGAGTGCAAGGCGCCGCTCATCGAAAAAGTCCTCGAGGAGATCACGTCGATCGCGAAGCGGGCGCAGGAATTCGAGGAGAATCCGGAACTGGTCCGGGGTATCATCGCCGAAGGCTGCGAAAGGGCGCGCGAGGCCGCGCGCAACACTCTCGAGACCGTTCGCCAGGCGATGGCCATGGACTATCGATGAAACCCGAGTTGTCACTGGTGGAGAACACCGGCCCGCGGCCGGCGCCTGCCGCAGAGGCCGCGCCCGCCCAGGGCGAGATGCCGTTTGCGGTCGTCGAGGGACAGCCCATCACCGAGATGCCGCGTGACCTCTACATCCCGCCGCAGGCGCTCGAGGTGTTCCTGGAGGCCTTCGAAGGCCCGCTCGACATGCTGCTCTATCTCATCCGGCGGCAGAACCTCGACATTCTCGACATTCCGATCGCCGAAATCACGCGCCAGTACATGCGCTACATCGAACTCATGCAGGTGCTGCAGCTCGAGCTCGCCGGCGAATATCTGCTGATGGCGGCGACCCTGGCCGAGGTGAAGTCCCGCATGCTGCTGCCGCGGCCTGCACGCGAGGACGACTCCGAGGAGACGGATCCGCGCGCCGAGCTCGTGCGCCGCCTGCAGGAATACGAGCGTTTCAAGCGCGCGGCCGAGGGCATCGACCGGATGCCGCGGCTCGAGCGCGACACGTGGGTGGCGAGCGCCGCACTCACCGACCGCAAGGTCGTGCGCATCGCCCCCACCGTCACTCTCCAGGAGATGCTCATCGCGTTTCAAGACGTGCTCGCCCGCAGCGACATGTTCGCCCACCACCACGTTCAGCGCGAGCCGCTGTCGGTGCGGCAGAGGATGACCGAGGTCATGTCCTCGCTGTCCGCGTCGGCGTTCATGGATTTCGTGAAACTGTTCCGCGCCGACGAGGGGCGCCGCGGCGTGACCGTGACCTTCGTCGCGATCCTGGAGCTGCTGCGCGAGGGCCTCATCGAGATCGTCCAGGCCGAACCCTACGCGCCGCTGCACGTGCGACTGGGCAATCCCGCCCGGCACCTCACCCTGGTGGCCGACGCCGATGCCACCGCTGCCAACGAAGATGCTGCGAGACCTCAATGAACGAACAGTACGTCAAGAATGTCGTCGAAGCGGCGCTGCTCGCCGCCGGCCGGCCGCTCTCCGTCGATGAACTGGTCGGCGTATTCGATGAGCGCGACGGCTCGAGCGCCGCGGAGGTCGAGGCGGCGCTTGGCGCGCTGCGCGCCGACTACGAGACACGGGGCCTGGAACTCGTCGAGGTCGCGAGCGGCCACCGGATCCAGATCCGGGCGGCGGTTGCGGAGCCGGTTTCGCGGCTCTGGGTCGAGCGGCCCGCAAAATACTCGCGCGCATTGCTCGAAACGCTGGCGCTCGTGGCCTACCGCCAGCCGATCACCCGCGGTGAAATCGAGCAGATCCGCGGCGTGAACGTGAACCCGAGCATCATCAAGACGTTGCTCGAGCGCTCGTGGATACGCGTGGTCGGGCATCGCGATGTGCCAGGCAAGCCGGAGCTGCTCGGCACCACGCGCGAATTCCTGGATTATTTCGGCTTGAAGAAACTCGACGACCTGCCGACGCTCGGCCAGCTGAAGGAACTCGAGGATCTGCGTGTGCAGCTGAGCCTGCCCGGAGCGGAGCCCGTCGTGACGACGCCCGATCTATCCGGGTCCGGGGGGCCGTCCGGGGCCGAGCCCGCCGCGGCTGACGGGCGCGCCGGTGCGCCGGACGACGAGGAGGCCGAAGACGAGACGGACGAACGGCACACGGGCGGCGCGGCTGAAGGCGATCCGCCGCCACTGGTGCGCGGGCTGGTGGCCGGCGGCGCCGATCCCGATTGAGCCCGCGAGGCAAGCCGGGTCCACCGGGCCGCGCGCCCGGGTCGCGCCCGCCGCTCGTTCGAAGCGCGCCGCGCCGGCCGCGCAACCAGCCCGGCATGGCCGTTGATTCGCCGGGCGGCGGTACACAGGGCCCAGGCGCCGACCGCGGCGGCGACCGCGTCCAGAAGGTGCTGGCCGCCGCCGGCTTGGGTTCGCGCCGCGAAGTCGAGCGCTGGATCCGCGAGGGACGGCTGCAGGTCAATGGCGCCGTCCCGGAACCGGGCACCAAGCTCGGCGCGCGCGATCGGATCACGCTCGACGGGCGGCCCGTGCGGCTGCACGCGCCGGCGGACCGGAGCCTGCACGTACTGCTGTTCCACCGTTCCCCGGGACAGACGCTCGATTTGAAGGCAGCCACCGCGCGCGCCGCGGAACATCTGAAGCTGCCGCGCACCGCCGGGCGGTGGCTCGCGATCCAACCCCTGCCGCCGGTCGATGGCGGGCTCGAGATCCTCACCGACGATGGCGCGTGGGCGCATCGCATCTCACGCGGCGTGCATGCGCTGACCGTCGATTTCGTCCTGCGGGTGCGCGGCCCGCTCACGGACGATCTCGTCGCGGAGTTTCGCGCCGCCACCGATTGCGAGGGCGAGTCGATGAGCATCCTCGGCGCGGAGGCGCAATACGGCGAAGGCTTCAATCACTGGCTCAACGCGACGGTGCGCGCGACGCGCTCGGCCCAGGTGCGCCACTGGTGGGCGGCGCATGGCATCATCGTCAGCCGGCTGATGCGCGTGCGCTTCGGGCCGGTGCATTTGACGCGTGAGCTGCCGCGCGGCCACTCGCGCGCGATGTCGGCCGCCGAACGGCACGCGCTCGTCAATGAGATCGATGCCGCACTCGTGCCGCATGCGGTCGCACCGGCGCCGTCCTGAGCCTATTGCGCCTCGAAGAACTCGCCGGAAACGCCGCGTGCCTGCGTGCTGAGCAGATAGAGAAACGCACCGGTCGCGTCGTCCGGGGCCGGCACGTCATGCGGATTCTCCGCCGGATAGGCGCTCGCGCGCATGCGCGTGCGCATCGGCCCGGGATTGACGCTGTTGACGCGGATGCTGGAGGTACCCTCGAGTTCCTGCGCCAGCATGCTGCGCACCGACTCCAGTCCGGTTTTCGCCGCGGCATACGCTCCCCAGAAGGGCCGCTGCTGCTTCACCACGCCGCTGCTCACGAAGATCACCGACGCGTCCGCGGATCGGCGCAGCGCCGGCAGCAGCACCTGCGTCAGCACGAAGGGCGCGGTGAGATTCACGTGCAGCACGCGGCACCACGTCGGCACGTCATACTGCTCGAGGGGCGTGCGGTCGCCGAGCAGGCCGGCGGCATGCACGAGGCCGTCGAGACGTCCGAACTCCGCGCCGATCCTGCCTGCGAGCGCGTCGTATTCGGCCGCCCCGGCGGTGGCGAGATCGAGCATCGCGATGGCCGGCTGCGGCCCGCCCAGCGCCTCGATTTCGTCGTAGAGTGCGTCGAGCTTCGCGGCCGCACGGCCCAGGAGTATGACGCTGGCGCCGGCGCGCGCGGCCGCCAGGCTGAGTGCGCGGCCGAAGCCGCCGGTCGCGCCCGTGACCAGCATCACGCGGTCCGCGAGCAGCCCCGGCGTGGCGGTGAAATGCCTGGGTTCGATGGCCGTCATGGGCGGGACCTGCCGCGCGCGGCGCCGCGCGCGGTACGCCACGCGAGCAGCACGTCGCGCAGGCGCACGGTGTCGGCCTGCGGCGGCCGGCCGTCCTCGAGTCGCGCGTTGCCGAGCGCGGCCAGCACGAGCAGCCCGCGCTGTGCCGGCCGGTCGCGGACGGGCATGCGCGCCGCGGCGGCGAAGAAACCGGCGGCCGCACGGCGCTGCGCCGCGAGGAAGGCCTGCAGCCGCGGCGGGGGCGCGGCTGATTCCAAGTCCGCGTTGTCGATGCCGGCCGCCAGCAGTGCGTCCACCGCAAACACGATCCGGCCGGCACGGGCCTGCGGTGCGTAGTCGGCGAGCGCCCGGAACAGATATTCGGCCGCGCCGAGCGCCGCCGTGCAGGCCGCGACCGCGGCCGTGTCCGCGAGTTCGCCGCTCAACGCCGCCGCGACCAGCAGTGGGCCGCCGATCAGCCTGCCGCCGAATCCGGGCAGCTCCTCGGCGCGCTCGAGCGGCACGCCGGCGGCATGCGCGGCGGCGGCCTCGACCGCCGCACCGAGGGGCGCAAAATCGACTGCGGCGGCCCGCGGCAGGGCGGCGAGCAAGCGCCCGATGGGATGCACGGGTTCGCGGCGCGCGAGGCGGCCCATTTCCTCGTGCCACCAGTGCAGCTTAGCCGCCGCCACCGGCGCCTCGGTGAGCGGGCTCATGAGCGCGCGCCACTCCGCGAGCAGGGCGAACACGCCGAGCAGCGGCGCGCGTGCCGCCGGCGGGGCGAAAAGCCAGCTCCAATGCCGGGCGGTGCCGGGCGGCACGGCCCGGCGGCTGTAGGTCGCATCGAGGTCGAGTCCCTCACGGGCCGTCATCGGACAGGGCGTCGGCGGCGGTCTCGGTCGCGCGCGGCATGCGCGTCGCTGCCGCCATGGGCTCGAGCGGTTCCAGTTCGCGGGAGACCCGCAGCCCGAGTTCCGGGAAGCGGCGGGCCGCCGGCAGTACCTGCTGCTCCAGCGAGCCGACCGCCTTGTTGAAGCCCTCGACGCTTGCGCCCAGGGATTTGCCGAGCCGGGCGAGATGCTCGCCGAACACGGCGAGGCGCTTGTACAGCTCCTCGCCGAGTGCGCGGATCTCCTCGGCATTGTCGGCGAGGATCGACTGTTTCCAACCGTGCGCGACGGCCTTGAGCAATGCGACCAGACTCCAAGGCGTCGCCAGCATCACGTTCTGGCGCAGCGCCTCGTCGATCAGGCCCGGGTTCTCCTCGAGCGCCGCGGCGAGGAACTGATCACCGGGCAGGAACAGCACGACGAATTCCGGGCTGCGCTCGAATTGTGACCAATACTGTTTCCCGGCCAGCTCGCGCACCCGCGCCGAGACGATGTGCGCATGCCGCTTGAGCTGCACGCCGCGCTCGGTCTCGTCGGGCGCCTCGGCCGCGGCGAGATACGCCTCGAGCGGCGTCTTCACGTCAACGATGATGTCGCGCCGTTCGGGCATGTGCACGATGAGATCCGGGCGCACGGCGCCCGTCGGGCCCGCCTGATGCGGCTGCTCGGTGAAGTCCACGCGTGCCGTCATGCCGGCGAGTTCGACCAACCGCCGCAGCGTGATCTCACCCCATTGGCCGCGCACGTCGGGACGGCGCAGAGCGGTGACGAGATTGCGGGTCTCGCGCGACAGCAGGCTCTGGCCGCTCGCGAGCGATTCGATCTGGGTGCGCATCACGGCAAACGAGTCGATGCGCTCGCGCTCGATGGCGCCGAGCTGCGCCTCGGTCTTGACGAGGGCCTCGCGAATCGGCTGCACCAGGGATTGGATGGACGCTTCGCGCTCGCGCAATGCCTGCGCCGCGTCCTGCTGCTCGCGCCCGAGCCGCTCGCGCGCGAGCTGCAGGAACATCTCGCTGTTGTCGCGCAGGCTGTCGCGGGCCAGCTCGCCGAACACCCCCTGCAATTGTTCGCGCGTGCGTGCGAGCGCGAGCTCGCGCTCGGCGGCGGCGGACTCGTCCGAGCGGATGCGCGCGCGCAGCACCTCGAGCTCGATCCGCGACGCCTGTTCCCGCCGCGCGCGCCAGAGCAGCGCGGCGAGAATCCCCAACAGGCATCCGCCGATGCCGG
>Ga0302319_10005871_pt1 | contig 24507 bp, 25 predicted proteins | sample Bog_T0_2_FD_203319 | JGI IMG/M metagenome (GOLD analysis project Ga0302319, IMG submission 203319) | Peat permafrost microbial communities from Stordalen Mire near Abisko, Sweden - Bog_T0_2 | ecosystem: Environmental > Terrestrial > Soil > Wetlands > Peat | place: Sweden: Abisko, Stordalen Mire...
CCAGGCTGCCATGGCGAAGGCCCGCGGCTACCGGACTCTGCGCAACCTAAAGGCGATGATCTACCTCATCGCCGGCAAGCTCGATATACTTGCTTCCACTTGAGATGGCGAGGAACCGCCGATGGCCAAGGCACCCAATATCTGTGCGCGCCCCGATATTGTGGGCCAATGGATCGACGATTTGAACAAAACGTATCACGAGCGCGGTTATTCAGTCAAGGTGGTGGATATTGAAGTTATTCGTACCATCGCTTATGATCCGGATTTCCCCGACCGCATATCCTGCCATGGGGCGATCGTCCTCGGCGACGACGAACGTATTTTTGGGACGTTCACGCAGCGGAAGAATGCCGCGGAACGATTGATGTTCACTTGGATTGAAGACCGGTAGTGCCTTGCACGGATCGCCGGATCGTTGGCCTGAATCATGTCCCGCGGATTCGGCAGGCGGGCTCTCTCCGAGCGCCCCAGCCGGATCGCACAGCAGCCGGCTGCTTGCTTGGCTCAGAGCGAAGCCGGATGATGCGCGATGACCGGATCGAAGCTGAACTGCCTGAAATGTCCGGCCCTGTGCTGCCGCATGGCCGGGTATGTGCGGGTGAGCCGCGAGGATATCAGGCGGCTGGCCAGGTTCCTCGGACTGACGGTGCGTGCCTTCGAGGCGACGCACATCATCGAGGTTACCCGCAAGGGCGAGAAACGGATCAAGGCCGGCTATGCGACCTGCCAGTTCCTGGGCAGCGATCGACGTTGCACAGTCTACCAGGCGCGGCCGACGGATTGCCGCGGCTATGTCTGCTGGAACCAGGAAGACACGACCGTCTACGACTTCGCCAGCTTCCTGCAGTTCCCGGTCGAGACGCTCCGGCGCCGCGACAAGCGGGAGGCGGACAAGACTTAGGAAACCCGCACGGAGGCGGCCCGGCGGGTCGCCGCTACCGGACCAGCGTCTCGCCGATCCAAGGCGCGGCGACGAACTGCCGCTTGCCGGGAACGCCGTAGCCGCCGGCAGTTATTGCCAGCAGGCTGATGTCGGAGTCGCTGATGAGCAGGTCCGCCGACCTGCCACAGTCGGTCTCGCCCTCGCGCAGCCCAGCCCAATGCGCTTGATACGGCAGGGCGGAGTCCGGCCGGCGCGCTTCGACCAGCAGGCTGCCGCCGTTTTGACGAATCTGCTCGAGATCCAGGCTGCAGGAGCCCCCCGTCGCCTTCGCCAGCGTGACACGGGAAGTAAGGTCTGGCGGCACGCCCTCGGCTGGATTGATCGGCGGGGTGTCGGTGGGATCGCCCCCTGAGGCGACCGATGGCGCGGCCGGGGGTGCAAAAGCGACGATGTCGCCGACCTGCGGCCCGAGCTGGACCCGGCTTGCCAACGCGATCAGGCCGGCCGCACTGAGCAGGGTGATCAGCCCCCACCCGAACGCGACCGCCAGTCGACCGCTCGATTGTCTGCCAGCCGGCATTGCGCCGATCTCCTTTGCCCGGTGACCGGGGAAACAGGCGACCCGGCTGCACAAGGGCTGCCGCCGTGGTCCCGCAGGCAGCGGGGTGGCGGAAAATAAAGAGGCGGCGCCATAAGCGCCGCCAAGTTTAGGGAGGAGTCCAAGGAGGGGAGGCGGGCCTAAGACCCGCCGGCCTCACAAGAGGGACATTGCCGCGTTGCAGCGCTCATGGCCTTGATCCAGATCAAAGCAATGGCATTTTTCCAAAATATTTCGTGAGGCAGCCCAGCGAGCGGATCGGTCGGCAATAAGGGCGCCACCGCGTGGGGTGCCAGGGGGGTATCCTTAAGGCGTGGTGGACAGCGGCGCGCTGGTCCCCACCGCATACCAAGCCGTTTTCGCCCGGACAGCGCAGGTCGCGCTGCCCCCGGCCGAGCCGCATCGCGGCTGCCTCAGGCAGCGGCAGCCGCGATCCTTGCCAGCGCCTCGTCACGCCCGAGCGCGGCCAGCGTGGCGTCGATCCCGGGGCTGACCGTGCTGCCAGTTAGCGCCGCGCGCAGCGGCTGCGCGACCTGACCCAGCTTGAGCCCCCCGGCGGTCGCGAACGCCCGCAGCGCGGCATCCAGCTCGGGGATGGAAAAATCCGTCGCCGCCAGTTGCGCGCCGAGGTCGCGCAGCATCAGCCCGGCCTCCGGCGTCAGCAGCGCCGCCGCTTTCGGGTCCATCGCCAGCGGCAGCGGATGCGCCAGAAATGCCGCGGAATCAGCAAGGTCCACCGTCGTCTTCGCCCGATCCTTCAGGCCCGGCATCAGCGTCCGGATGCGCCCGGCGGCGATGCTGCCGAGCGCCAGCCCGGGGCGGTGCGCCAGCCGCGCCAACACCTCATGCGTCAGCCGGTCGTCGTCCGCCTGGCGCAGGTAGACGCCGTTAAGGTGGGTCAGCTTGGCGTAGTCCATCCGGCTGGCGGCGCGGCCGACGCCGTCGATGTCGAACAGACGGATCGCCTCCTCGCGGCTGATGATCTCCGAGTCGCCATGCCCCCAGCCGAGCCGCAGCAGGTAGTTGCACAGCGCTTCGGGCAGAAACCCCTGCTCGCGGAACTCCAGCACCGAGACCGCGCCGTGGCGCTTCGACAGCTTCGCCCCGTCGGCGCCGTGGATCAGCGGGATATGGGCGAAGCGCGGCGTCTCCCACCCCATCGCCTGGTAGATCTGCACCTGCCGGAAGGTGTTGGTCAGGTGGTCGTCGCCGCGGATCACGTGGGTGATCGCCATGTCGTGGTCGTCGACCACCACCGCATGCAGGTAGGTCGGCGTGCCGTGGCTGCGCAGGATGATCATGTCGTCCAGCTCGGCGTTGGCGACCCGCACCCGGCCTTGCACCAGGTCGTCCACCACGGTCTCGCCATCGCGCGGCGCCTTCAGCCGGATCGCCGGGGCGATGCCGGGCGGCGCGTCGGCCGGATCGCGGTCGCGCCAGCGCCCGTCGTAGCGCGGCGGCCGGCCCTCGGCGCGCGCCTGCTCACGCATCAGGTCGAGCTCTTGCTTGCTGCAATAGCAGGGATACGCGTTGCCGGTGGCCAGCATTTGCTGCGCGACCTCGACGTGGCGCGCGGAGCGGGTGGACTGGAACACCGGCGGCTGGTCGGGCGTCAGCCCCAGCCAGGCGAGGCCATCGAGGATCACCTGCGTGGCCTGCTCGGTGCTGCGCTCGCGGTCGGTGTCTTCGATGCGCAGCAGGAATTCGCCGCCGTGGTGGCGGCTGAACAGCTCGTTGAACAGCGCGGTGCGGGCGCCGCCGATGTGCAGAAGCCCGGTGGGGCTGGGGGCGAAACGGGTGCGAACGGTCATGGCGATCAACTAGCATGCGCGTTCACCGGATGTAGAGCCGGCGGCCCCTAGCGTCCCGCATGCGTCCCATGCTGGCCGCAACGCTTACCCACCAGGTGGCGCGCCTGCGGGTGCCCCTGACGGCCTGGCGCTCACTCATGGCGAGGGCCATCCGGCTGGCGGGCGGCTCGCACACCGCCTTGGCCGCGGGACTTGACCTGCTGATCGAGGCCGAGAACGGCCGGTTCGTGCTCTGGCTGCCGGTGTTCATGGGCGCGGGCGCTCTGGGCTACTTCTCGCTGCGGGCGGAGCCGTCGCTGTGGGCCGGTGCCGCAGCTGCCGTGCCCGCGTCTCTCGCCGCTGTCCTGGCTTGGCGCTGGCGGGTGGCGAGGTCGGTTTTGCTCAGTATGGCCGCCGCGGCAGTCGGCTTCTCGGCCGGCCAGTTCGCCATGGCCCGCGCGCCGCCCTTCGACCCCCTGCCGCGCACCGCCACCGTGCTGACCGGCGTCGTTCGCGGCGTGGAGGCGCTGCCGGAGGGACGCCGGCTCACGCTGGAAGATGTGCGACTTGACGGGGCGGAGGCCCCCCTGAAGCGCCGCCTGCACGTGCGGCTGCGCGCCAACGACGCGACGGAGATTGGTGCCGGCGACACGATCCGCGTGCGCGCGTTGGTCCGCCCGCCGGCGCCGCCGGCCTATCCGGGTGCCTGGGACCTGCAGCGGGACGCGTTCTTCGCCGGACTTGGCGGCGGCGGCTATGCGCTTGGTCAGGTCGAGCGCCTGGCCCAGACGGCGCCGGGCGGGGTGCAGCGCGCCGTGGCCCGACTGCGCGAGGCGATCGCCCGGCACGTCGCCGCCGTAGTGCCTGGGGCCGCCGGGACGATCTGCATCACCCTGCTGACCGGCGAGTCGCGCGGCATCCCCGAGGCCGACCACGACGCGTTCCGCGCCTCCGGCCTTGCGCACCTGCTGGCGGTCGCTGGCCTGCATATCGGCATCGTCATGGGCTGGACGATGCTGGTGGCGCGGACCGGGCTCGCAGCGTCCGAGCATGCCAGCCTGTTCTGGCCGACCAAGCGGCTGGCGGCGGTCGCGGCGCTGGCGGCCGGCGGGGGCTACATGGTGCTGACCGGCATGCACGTGCCGATCGTGCGCAGCTTCGCCATGGCCTGCCTGGTCACCGTGGCGGTGCTGGCCGGACGGCAGGCGGTTTCGCTGCGCGGGCTGGCGCTGGCCGCCACGGTGCTGATCCTGCTGGAGCCGCAGGAGGTGCCCGGCGTCTCGTTCCAGATGAGCTTTTCCGCCGTACTGGCGCTGATCTCCGGCTACGAGGCGCTGCGGCCCTGGCTGCGGGCGCTGCATGGCTCGGCCTGGCACCGGCGGCTGGCCGTGCATGTCGCCTGCCTGGCGCTGACCAGCGCTTTGGCGGGCACGTTTTCCATGCCGTATGGCGCGTATCATTTCGGGCGCATTCAGGTGTACTTCGTGCTCTCGAACATGGTCGCGGTGCCGCTGACCGCGCTGTGGGTGATGCCGGCAGGGCTGGTCGGGCTGCTTCTGATGCCGTTCGGCCTGGACTGGCTGGCGTTCATCCCGATGGGCTGGGGCGCCGAGGCGATCCTGTGGGTCGCCCGCACCGCCACCGCCTTGCCGGCCTCGACGCTGGACGTGCCGCACATGCCGGCCTGGGGGTTGGGCGTGTTGTCGCTGGGGGTTGCCTGGCTGGGCCTGTGGCGGAGCCGGCTGCGGCTGGCGGGGTTGGCGGCGATCGCGATCGGGGTGGCATCTCCGGCGTTGGAGCGCCCGCCCGACCTGCTTGTCTCGGCCGACGCGCGACTGATCGCGGTGCGCACACCGGCCGGCGTGTTTATGCAAAGCGCTGGCGGCTCCCAGCGCTTCACGCGCGAAGCCTGGCTGCAATATTGGGGCGGCGGCGAGGCGCTGCCTCTGCCCGGCGGGTCAGGCGAAGCGGGCGACGGGGCTGTGTCGTGCGCCCGTGACGCCTGCCTGCTGAACCCGCGTCCCGGTGTTCGGGGGGCGCTGTTGGCGCGCGGCGGCGCTGGGGATTGGTGCCGGAGCGTTGGCATCGTGGTGTCCGCCGAGCCGGCGCGCGGCCTGTGCCCGCGCCCCTGGCCGGCGCTGGTGGACCGCTTCACCGTCTGGCGCCAGGGCGCCGCAGCCATCTGGCTGCAGCCGCATGGCCAGGCGCGGGTATTGACCGATCGCGAGGCACGCGGCGCTCGCCCCTGGGTGCCCCCACCGCCCGAACCGCACAGCAAGGAACTGGCGCCCGGATTGCCGCCCGCGGCACGGGATGGGCCGGGCGGGGGATAGGCGGTGTGCGGCGGAAGCCTCGCGACCGGCGGTCCCTCGCTGCGGGGTCATTAACCGTGGTGCCCTATGCGGTGGGTTGCTCGCCTCATGAGGCCAATCCGTGCCGACCATCTTCCGCGTTTTCGGCCTGCGCTTCTTCTTCTACAACCGGGAGTCGGGCGAGCCGCCGCACGTCCACAGTTCGGATGGCAGCAAAGCCGCCCAATATTGGTCGAACCCGGTCAAATTGGCCGGCTACGAAGGGTTCCGGGGCCACGAGTTGAACCGGCTGCGAGTTTTGGTCATCGAACACCATGACATGCTCCGAAGGAGCTGGGATGAGTATCACGGTCGCCAAGCCGGTCCGCGTTGACCCCGATCCGACTGCGGTCGCGGTGGAAATATCCGGTGCGTTGATGCTGATCGCGCTATCGGATGGGCGCAACCTGTCCGTGCCGCTGGCCTGGTTCCCGCGGCTGCGGGACGCGACCCCGGAGCAGCGCCGGCACTGGGAACCGATCGGCCTCGGGCATGGTCTGCACTGGCCGGACGTGGACGAGGACATCTCGGTCCGGGCCTTGATGGGCCGGCCGACGTAGCGCCGCAAAGATTCAAGTAGGCTACTTCGTTTCTACCGGAGCCTAATGGTTTGACACGGCCCCCCGCCTACTCCGCCGACTCCGGCACCAACACTTCCGTCTCGGCCGGAGCAAGATCGGCGTCGGTCAGCATCCGCCAGGCGCCACCGGCCAATACCTCGCTGGGGCGGAAGCGCGACTTGTAGGCCATCTTGCGGCTCTCCGGCACCCAATAGCCCAGGTAGACATACGGCATGCCCAGCGCCTTGGCGCGCTCGATCAACCACAAGATCGTGTAGGTGCCGAGGCTGCGCTTCTCCAGCTTTGGAGCGAAGAAACTGTAGACCGCCGACAGACCATCCCCGAGCCGATCGACCAGGCACGTGCCGACCATGCGCTCGTCCGGGTCGCGGAACTCCACGATGAAGGTGTCGATCGGCGTATCCTCCACCATCGCCCGGTAATCGTAGAAACTCATGGTGGCCATGTCGCCGTCGCCGTGGCGGTCGTGCTGGTAGCGCTGAAACAACTGGAACTGCTCGGCGGTGGCCCGGGCCGGGACTTCGTATCCCTCGGTCTGCGCGTTGGCCCGCGCAATGCGGCGCAGCGTGCGGTCGGGCTGGAACGCATCCACCGGAATCCGGATCGGCACGCAGGCCTGGCACGACGGGCAGACCGGCGCATACGCAATATTGTGGCTGCGACGAAAGCCGGCGCGCGACAGCCGGTCGTGCAGCGCGTCCGCATCCGGCCCGGTAATTTCAGTCACGACTTTCCGCTCCGTCCGGCCCGCCACATACGGGCAGGGCAGCGGCGCGGTCGTGTAGAAAAACTGCGGGCGACGGGGCGGCTTGTAACTCATCGCATGGCTGATCCGTCGGGCATGTTCCAGTAGGCCGATGGCGGGGTCAATGCGGCAACCCGCACCACCACCAATCCGCTCGCCAGATCGTGCAGTGTGCGCCTGCGAACTGTGACCAGCGCGATCAGCAGCAGCAACCCGCTGGTGGCGAGCGTGACGTAGTAGACCACAGTCGATACCAGGGCCTGAAGGAAGTCGGGCCGCCCGAGGTCATCATTGCGGCGCACCCCCAGGCCCATCATGGACTGTCCCGGCGTGGCCGCCATGGACGAAGCCAGGAACAGCAGATTGTAGCTGAATGGCACCAGCGGCAGGATGCCGAGCAGCGGCATGCCGAGGCCAAGCGTCAGCACGCCGAACAGCGTCAGCACCGACCATAGTGCCGTGCACAAGATCGCGATCAGAACGATATCGATCACCCAGGCCATACAGCGGCGCGACAGCACACCCTGGGTCAGGACCTGGTCTTCTTCGAACGACGTCGCCGGATAGGTCATGGTTCAAGCCGTATGGTTGCGGTGATCCGCCCCGGGTCGGGGCCGAGCGTGATCATAGTCCCATCCCGCCATCGTTGCAGAAAATCCCTGCTGTGGCGGCTGAACAGGTTGCCCGACTGGCCCGGCGCCACGACGAACAGGCTGCGATCGAGGTCGGCGAGATCGTAAACGCCGCGATACTCGGCGCCGATCACCGACTGGAAACCGGGACCGGTGCCGCCACGGTTCAGAGTGGTGTCGTCGCCGGGCGAGGCGATTTCCGGCGTGCCAAGCCGCGCCAGCAGCGCCGGCGCCGCGCGCATCAGCGGGTGGGCGAACACGGTGTGGTGCACGTCGCCCCATCGCCACGCGCCTGGGTCGGGGCCGAGCCGCGCGGATAGATCCTGCACCGCATCCTCCAACGACAAGCGCAGCATGTGGGTGCAGTCGCCGCCGCACCAATGGGCGCCGGCGGGAGAGAGCACAAAGGCGACGAACTCGGGCAGCGGGCCGCCATCCGCAAGCGGAACGCCGGCCTCGCGCAGCACCGCCTCGTAGAACCGGCCGGTCCAGGCGTTGAAGATCAGGGGCTGCGGCCGGTCCATGGCCATCGCGCCGTCCCACTCCCGCAGCAACCCCTGCGCGGTGGCGGCGCTGCCCGTGACCCCCGGGACGCCGGTCAGCGCGGGCAGAATCTGGCGGGCGAACACGCTTTCCACGTCGATCTGGATGTTGGCGAAATCCGCGGCGGTGTGCCGGTCCGACTGCGCCAACCGTTCGTGGATGCGCCGCGCCCGCCAGTCACCGAACGCGTCGCGGCCCATGAACACCGGGAAATCCTTGGGCGCGACCGGTTCGTTGGCATTCACCAGTCGCCCGCTGGCCGGCGCGACATACTGCGGCAACTGGTCGCCGCGTGCGAACCCGGTCCAGTCATGCGACCCGTCGCCGGGCACCGGCGCGGCACCATCCCCGGCGGCGCGGATCGGCACGCGGCCGGTGACGTATAGGGCGATGCGCTCCCGATCGGCGACCAGCAGGTTCTGCACCGGCGAGGAAATCTGCTCGGCCGCCACCTTCGCCTCGTCGACGGCCTGCGCGCGGTTCAGCGCGAACAGGCCGGCGGCGGCGGTGTCATGCGGCGCCAGGTTGGCCATCGCGACGGCCAGGATTGGACCGTCGCCGGGATGCAGGTCGCTGATCACCGGGCCGTGCCGGGTTTCGCGCACGGTCAGCACCTCGTCGGGCTGGCCGCGCACCTTGATCCGCTCCTCGCGGGTGACGAAACGCTGCGGGCCGTTAGGGGTGGCATACAGGCCGTCTCCGGCCGGGGTTTCGATGAAGATGTCCTGGACGTCGGCGCCGTTGGTGGTGAAGGTCCACGCGATGTGGCTGTTATGGCCCAGGACAAGGCCGGGGACGCCGGGCGCGGTGGCGCCGACCAGGATGCCTTCCGGCGTGTCGATGCGAGCCAGATACCAGATCGCCGGAAAGCCGAACGCCAAATGCGGGTCGCCGGCCAGCAGCGGCGCGCCGGTCGCGGTGTGCCGTCCGTCCACTGCCCATTCGTTGGACGCGGTGGCGGGCAGGGTGAAGGCGGCCGGGAAGCGTGGCAGCGCATCGATCAGCTCGCGTACCGCGTCGGCGAAGCGGGTGGGTGGCGGCTCGCCCGCGTCGGGATGGCCGTCCATTCGCGCCGGCCAAAGCTCCAGGATCATCTGCTGCGGCACCCGGCCGGCAAGCGCGAGCCGCGACAGTTCCGTGCGCCAGTTGGACGAGAGCCACAGCCCCATCGTCTTGCCCCAGAGCAGGCTGTCGGCCGGGTCCCATGGTTCGGGTGCGCCGAACAGCAGGAACTCCGGTGCGGCGAACCGGCCGCGCTCCGCGATCCAGGCGTTCACGCCGGCGGCGTAGGCCTCCAGCAGGGCGCGGGTGTCCCCGGGCAGGCCGGGATAGTCCTCCACCGCGCGGTGGCGGAGTCCCAGCGTGCGCATGGTGCGGTCGAGCGAGAGCGTCGCCGCCCCGGCCAGCTCCGACAGGCGGCCGGCGGCGTTGCGGCGCATCAGCTCCATTTGGAACATCCGGTCGCGCGCGTGGACGTAGCCGAGCGCGGCGGCGGCGTCGCGCAGCGTGGCGGCGCGGATGCGCGGCACGCCGTCCGGGTCGAAGCTGATGTCCACCGGGGCCGACAGGCCCTGGATGCGCGCGTTGCGGTTGGTAGCGGGCAGCGTGAACCACAGTACGCCGGCGACGACGGCGGCTGCCAGCAGCAAAAGGCCGCCGAGTCCGGCCGCCAGCCAACTCACGGCACGGAGGAGGGTCAGGATCATCACCGTGATATAGGGGGGCTAGGAAGTTCGGTGCGCATAACGTTACCGATTGTGATGGCGCTGCACCGGAGAAATGCTGTTCCGCCGCGTGGTCTCTGGTTGAATCATGAACGTCGCAACGGACCCGCTCCCGCCATGACTGCATCGCCTGATCCGTGCGACGCCGGCCTGCCGGCGCAGCGGGTGCACCTGCCGTTCGAGGCGGGGCCACACCGGATGACCATGGGGTTGCTTGCCGTGCCGGAGGCGGCGTGGTTCGAGATCGACGCGCGCTATCCGGACGACATGGCGGAGCGGCGGCGGTTGTTGGCCGAGCGGCACGGGGAAGTATTCGCCGCGCTGCCGGTCTCGGACTCCGCCCGTCGCGAGGCGCTGGTGATGGTCGCCGCCAACCTCACCACCGCGGTTCCGGAGTGGTTCCGACGCGAGGACCATCTGCTTCGCAACCGGCTGACCGGCGAGGGCTGGGACCTCGCCGCCCCGCCCTGCGATTCGCTGGAACTGGCGGGTCGGCTGGTGCAGGAGGATTTGTGCCTTATCCAGCCGGCCGACGGCGGCCCGGTCTTCACCGCCGCGGTGCTATGCTTCCCGAGCCGCTGGCGGCTGCACGAGAAAATCGGCCGGACGCTCGCCGCGGTGCATGGGCCGGTGCCGCTCTACGCGGACGCGCTGGCGGCGCCGGTGGACCGGTTCATGGCGCGGATCGGGGCGGGGCACATCGTGGTCCGGCGCAACTGGTCGGTGGTGGACGATCCGGCGCTGTTCCAGCCGGAGGGCCACGGGCGAGGGGACTTGAACGCCGCGATCACCCCGGACAACGCCGGGACCACGCTGTTCCTGCGCGTCGAGCGACAGACGCTGCGACGCCTGCCGGAGACCGGGGCGGTGCTGTTCGGCATCCGGGTGCACGTCTATCCGCTGGCCGTCGCGGTCCGCGACACGGCCGCCGCATCCCGGTTAGCCGCCGCGCTGCGCGCGCTGCCGGCCGACCTGGCCCGCTACAAGAGTTTATTGACGTTCCGAGCGGCATTGCTCACGTGGTTGGACCGACGCGGGTCCTGAGCATGCGGAACATTCTGCGCGTGGATGGGTTCAGAGTCTATTTCTACAGCCACGAGCCGGGCGAACCGCCGCACGTCCATATCGATCGCGCTGGCGCGACAGCAAAGGTCTGGCTTGAGTCTGTGGCCATCGCCAGCAGTCTCGGGTTTGCTGCGCGGGAACTGACGGATGAGCTACGTTTGGTGCGGACACACCAGACGGAACTGTTGGAGGCTTGGCGTGGCTTTTTCGACTCAGGCGCAGACGGCTGATACCCACGTCCGGGATGTGTCGGTCACCGATGCCGAGCTGTCCGTTGCCCTGATGGATGGCCGGACGATCACGGTGCCCCTGGCCTGTTACCCGCGCCTCGCCGACGCGACCCCCGCTCAGCGGGCACATTGAGAGGTCGCGGGCGCCGGTTTCGGTATCCATTGGCCGGACCTGGACGAGGATCTGAGCACCGAGGGTTTGCTGCATGGTTGCCCGGCGCCCCGCGGCTCGGCAACCTGGCGCTCCCCGCTTTTGGAGTAGAGCTGAAGGGGCGACCGATACCATCAGGCAGCGCTCACCCGCCCCGCCGCAGGAACCGCTCGAACGCCGCGAGCGTGCTGTCGGAGACGTGGTGCTCGATGCCCTCGGCGTCCTGCTCCGCCGCCTCGGACGGCACGCCGATCGCAAGCAACAGCTTGACCACCAGCCGGTGCCGGATACGAACCCGCTCGGCCATGCGCTCGCCGGCCTCGGTCAGGAACACGCCGCGATAGGGCTTGGCCACCGCCAGGCCTTCCCGCTTCAGCCGTCCGATCGTCTTGATTGCGGTGGCGTGCGACACGCCGAGGCGGCGGGCGATGTCGGTCGGCCGCGCTTCCCCGCCGCTTCCCAGCAGGTCGGCGATCAGCTCGACATAGTCCTCCAGAATCGCACCGTGCTGCGCGGTGCGGGCGGCGCCGAAGCGGCGGGCTTGCGTCGGCTCGGCCGGCAACACGATGGGCAACGTCGTCATCACCACACTGTGATCCCGGCCATCTGCAGCAGCAACAGCAGGTTCAGCGCGATCACCAGCAGCGACGCAGCCAGGGCGGCCCCGCGGAACAGCCGCCCCTGCACGAACCGCCCCATGATGGCCCGCCGGCCTGACAGCACCAGCAGCGCCACCATCGGCACCGGCAGCGCCAGGCTCAGCACGACCTGGCTCAGCACCAGCGCCTGCGTCGCGTTCACGCCCATGGCCACCACGACCACCGCCGGCGCCATGGTGGCGACCCGCCGCAGCCACAGCGGGATGCGGAAATGGACGAAATCCTGCATGATCATCTGTCCGGCGATCGTCCCCACGACGGAAGACGAAAAGCCGGAGGCCAGCAGCGAGATCATGAACACGGCCGCCGCGCCGCCGCCGAGCAGCGGCACGAGCGTGTGGTAGGCGGTCTCGATCTCGGCGACCTCCGGGTGGCCGGAATGGAATGCCGACGCGGCCATCGCCAGCATCGCCACGTTCACCAGCCCGGCCAGGCCCAGCGCCAGCAACACCTCCTTGTTGGAGAAGCTGATGATCCGCCGCCGCTCGGCATCGCTGCGCGCCGGCATGCGGCCCTGGGTCAGCCCCGAGTGCAGATAGATCGCGTGCGGCATCACGGTGGCGCCGATGATGCCGACCGCCAGCGTGATGCTGTCCGGCCCCGCCAGCGTCGGAATCACGGCGCCCCGCAACAGCGCCGGCCAGTCGGGCGGGGAGACCACCAGCTCGATCAGGTAGCAAAGGCTGATCACGCCGACGAAGCCGGCGATCAGCAGCTCGATCGGCCGGAAGCCGCGGCGCTGCAGCATCAGCATGGCGTAGGTCGCCACACAGGTGACCAGCAGCGAGACCAGCAGCGGCAGGCCGAACAGGAGGGACAGGCCAATCGCGGCGCCGAGCGACTCGGCGAGGTCGGTCGCCATCGCCGCGATCTCGCTGACGCCCCACATGAAATACACCAGCGGCCGGGGAAAATGCGCACGGCAGAGCTGCGCCAGGCTCTGGTTGGTGACGATGCCGATGCGGGCGGACAGCGCCTGGAACAGCATGGCGACAAGGTTCGCCAGCACCACCACCCAGACCAGCCGGTAACCGAATTGCGCGCCGGCCTGGATGTTGGTCGCGAAATTGCCGGGGTCCATGTAGGCGATCGAGGCCATCACCGCCGGGCCGAGGAACGGCAGCATCGCCAGCGGACCCCGCCGCCGGCCGGAAAGCGCCTCCCGCCCGGCTGCAACCGTACGGTCGGACAGGCTCTCGCGGGTGGCCACCACCTGACTCATTCCGCCTTTGCCATCATGTTGGACCTTCGCCACATAATGTAGCCTCGGCTACACTTCGGGAAGTGGGAGCGTCGTGCTGGCATGTCAACCTGCCCAGCGAGGCGAACCCACCTGCGGGCCGCCTGCCAGCTTCAGGCACCGACCCCGGGCCAGGGCTGCCTGGGCGATCACCACCGTTACATGCTAGATAATTGACAACCGCCGCAGTCCAGGATGAAAGCAGCCCAGCGACCGCGATCCCCCACGCCATGACGTCACGCCGCCCCGGGGCCATGCCTCGACGGGGCGGGCACGCAGCTCGTGCCGCCGGGCGGTGTGCTGCCGACGTAACGTTGCGTGGCCGGTACCGGATCTAACGAAAACGAGGAACGGACGGCACTCCCGCCATGATCAACCGCACTTATGCCTCTTCGCTCTCCCGCTCGGCCCTGGCCTTCGTGCTGGCCGGCGGGCGCGGCAGCCGCCTGATGGAACTGACCGACCGTCGCGCCAAGCCGGCGGTGTTCTTCGGCGGCAAATCGCGGATCATCGACTTCGCGCTGTCCAACGCGGTGAACTCCGGTATCCGGCGCATCGGCGTGGCCACGCAATACAAGGCGCACAGCCTGATCCGCCACCTGCAACACGGCTGGAACTTCTTGCGACCGGAGCGAAACGAGAGCTTCGACATCCTGCCCGCCAGCCAGCGCATGTCGGAAAGCCAGTGGTACGCCGGCACCGCCGATGCGGTCTACCAGAACGACGACATCATCCTGAGCCACGGCGCGCAGTACATTATCGTGCTGGCCGGCGACCATGTGTACAAGATGGACTACGAACACATGCTGCAGTTGCATGTGTCATCAAACGCCGACGTCACCGTGGGCTGCATCGATGTGCCGCTGGCCGAAGCCAGCGAATTCGGCGTCATGCATGTCGATGCGGACGACCGCATCATCGAGTTCCTGGAAAAGCCGAAGAAGCCACCCGCAATGCCGGGCCGGCCCGACCGTGCGCTCGCCAGCATGGGCATCTACGTGTTCGAGATGAAGTTCCTGTATGAACTGCTGCGGCAGGATGCGGAGAACAAGGAGTCTTCGCACGATTTCGGCAAAGACCTGATCCCCTACATCGTCAAACACGGCAAGGCGGTGGCGCACCATTTCGCCGATTCCTGCGTGCGGTCCGGCAACGAGGTCGCGGCCTACTGGCGCGACGTCGGCACGCTGGACGCCTACTGGCAGGCGAACATCGACCTGACGGCGACGGTGCCGGAACTCGACATCTACGACGAGGACTGGCCGATCTGGACCTATGCCGAGATCTCGCCGCCGGCCAAGTTCGTCCACGACCTGGACGGGCGACGCGGCTCGGCGGTCAGTTCGCTGGTGGCCGGCGGGTGCATCGTCTCCGGCGCCTTCATCCGCCGCACGCTGCTGTGCACCCGCTCGCATGTGCACTCGTATGCGCGGATTCAGGGCGGGGTGATCTTGCCGAACGTCGAGGTGGGCGAGGGTGCCAGGCTGACCAACGTGATCGTCGACCGCCACGTCCACATCCCCAAAGGGCTGGTGGTGGGCGAGGACCCCGTACACGATGCCAAGCGATTCCGCCGCACCGAACAGGGGATTTGCCTGATCACCCAGCCGATGATCGACCGGCTCGTCAGCTGATGGCGCTATCTGTTCTCTCCGTCGTCTCCGAGATCTATCCGCTGATCAAAACCGGCGGATTGGCAGACGTGGCGGGGGCGCTGCCGCCGGCGCTCGCCGCGCAGGGCGTTGCCGTGCATTCGGTGGTGCCCGGCTATCCCGCCGTGCTCCGCGCGCTGGAGGGTGCGCAGGAGGCGGCCCGGTTCGATGAGCTGTGGGGTGGCCCGGCGCGGTTGATGGCCGGACGCGCGGCGGGGCTGGACCTGTTCGTGATCGACGCGCCGCATCTGTATGCGCGGCCGGGCGATCCGTATCGCGGCCCGGACGGGGCGGATTGGCCGGACAACTGGTCGCGCTTCGCCGCCCTCAGCCGTGTTGCCGAGCGGATAGCGCGCGGCGTCGTGCCTGGCTATGCGCCGGACGCAGTGCACGCGCATGACTGGCAGGCCGGGCTGACCCCGGCCTTTCTGCACTACACCCCCGGGCGGCCGGTGGGCTCCGTGATGACAATCCACAACCTGGCGTTCCAGGGCCAATACCCGCCCCGGCTGCTCGGCCTGCTCGGGCTGCCGGCGGCGGCGTGGTCGATCGGCGGCGTCGAGTATTACGGCGGGATCGGCTACCTGAAGGCCGGGGTGCAGCTCGCCGACCGCATCACCACCGTATCGCCCAGCTACGCCGAGGAAATCCAGACGGCGGCCGGCGGCATGGGCATGGACGGGCTGCTCCGTCAGCGCGGTGCCGTGCTGTCGGGAATTCTGAATGGCATCGACACGACGGTGTGGAACCCGGCAACCGACCCGGCGCTGCCGGCTGGGTTCGAACCCGGAAAACTGGAGGGGCGGGGCGCCTGCAAGCTTGCGCTGCAAGCCAGGCTCGGTCTCACGGTCGATCCTGGGGCGATGGTGATTGGCGTCGTCAGCCGGCTGACCTGGCAAAAGGGCATGGACCTGTTGCTCGGCGCGCTGCCGGTGCTGCTGGGGGAGGGTGCACAACTGGCGTTGCTCGGGTCCGGCGATGCCGGTCTGCAGCAAGGATTCGTGGCGGCCGCGGCGGCGCATCCGGGACGGGTCGGGGTGGAGGTCGGCTACGACGAGGGCTTGGCGCATCTGATCCAGGCGGGGTCCGACGTGGCGGCGGTGCCGTCCCGGTTCGAGCCTTGCGGCCTGACCCAGCTCTGTGCGCTGCGCTACGGCGCGCTGCCGCTGGTGGCGCGGGTGGGCGGGCTGACCGATACGGTGATCGACGCCAGCGAAGTCGCCGTGGCCGCCGGCGTGGGGACCGGGATGATGTTCGCGCCGGTGACGCTGGAGGCGCTGGAGGCGGCGATCAAGCGCGCGGCGCGGTTGTGGCGCCGGCAGGCGACTTGGCGGACGCTACAGGCGAACGCGATGGCAACCGATGTGGGGTGGGAGCGGTCGGCCGGACGCTACGCCGCGCTGTTTCGGGAGCTGGCCGGTGTCGAGGCCGAGTCCGTCATCAAGGTTGTGCGGCGGCCTGCGTTGGTCGGAGCGGCGGGATTCGAACCCACGACCCCCAGTCCCCCAGACTGATGCGCTACCAGACTGCGCTACGCTCCGACCGTGTGAGGGGTTTACCAGCGCACCCCCGCCGCTGCAACGCCTCGCCTCGCTTCGCCGGGGCCGTCATGACAGTGGAACTGCTGGTCGCCGCTCACAGGGGCGCCCACGGGGCGCGTGTGGGGTAAAAATTCCACGCCGGTGACGACTGCGCAAAAAGGGTCGCAGCGTCGCGCATAACGCGAGTCTGCGGCGCGCGCCTTGCGCTAAGAGGGCCGCAACAAGACGTCCCCCCGCCGACACCAGGGAGTGCCGGTTTAACCTTGCGACCGAGCTAGTGCTCGCCTGGGAATTTCATCGGGCACAACACCAGGCTCGCGCTCACCGGTGCAACCGCCTTTGGCCATTTGGTTGCGCCCGGAGGGGAGGCGGCGAAGATCATATCTTTCCCCGAGCACAACGCGTCGCGTCGGTTCGCTTCGTCGATTCCAGCGCGAAGCGGTCTGGTGTGATCGGCTGGCTGTCCTCGGCGTCGGAGCGAAAGCCTGCCCAGGGCACGACCAGCAAACGAACCCCCGTCACAAGACCAATAAGGAGCTAACCGCGGTGACCGACCGCCACCTCTGCATTATGACAGCGGGCTCATCGAGCCTCAAATTTTCCGCCTACAAAGCGACCCCGACCGGCCCGTTGCTCGTCCTCAAGGGCGCGGTGGAAGGCATCGGCGAGCCGGATTCGCGGCTGCGCCTGAGCACCAGCGATGGCAAGTCGATGCGCGATACGCGGTTCGCCATAGCGGACCACGCGGCCGCGCTGGCGGCGCTGGCGGCATTGCACGATGGTCCGCTCAGCCTTGAGGGTTTGGCCGGTTTCGGCCATCGCGTGGTTCACGGCGGCCCGGACCACGCCGCGCCGGTGTACCTGGACCCGCGGACGATCGCCCGGATCGAGTCGCTCCAGTCGCTGGCGCCGCAGCACAATCCGCCGGCGGTGGCGGTGATCAAAGCGTTGGCTGAGCGCTACCCGGGCGTCCCGCAAGTGGCGTGCTTCGATACCGCCTTCCATCGCACCCATCCCGCGGTCGCCGACCATTATGCGATCCCGGATGCGCTGTATCAGCAGGGCGTGCGCCGCTATGGCTTCCATGGCCTGTCCTACGAATACATCGCTGGCAGGCTGGACGACGTCGCGCCCAGCATTGCGCTCGGCCGCGTGGTCGTCGCGCATCTGGGCGCCGGTGCATCCATGTGCGCGCTCGCGGGCGGCCGCAGCATCGACTCCAGCATGGGCTTCAGCGCGGTGGATGGCTTGCCTGTCGGCACGCGCTCGGGTTCGGTCGATCCGTACCTGCTCCTGTGGTTGCAGCGCACCAAAGGCTGGAGCGTCGACCAGGTCGATGACTTTCTTCAGAGCGACTGCGGTCTGAAGGGGCTTTCGGGTATCTCGGAGGACATCCCGACGCTGCTGGAAAGCGACGAGCCGTCCGCCAAATTTGCGTTGGACTATTTCGTTTACCACGTGTGCCGGTTCACCGGCGCGCTCAGCGCGGCAATGGGCGGGATCGATGCGATGGTGTTCACCGGCACTGTCGGCGAGCCCTGCGCCGCGATCCGCGGTCGCGTCCTGCGCCGGCTCGGCTTCCTCGGTTTTGTGCTCGACGAGGCGGCGAACGACGCCGGTGGCCCGCTGCTGACTCTTCCGGCATCGCGATGCCCGGCCTACGTGATTCCGACCGACATGGAGGTCGTGATAGCCCGGCACACGCTGGCGCTGATCGGTGATGGCGCCGCCTGAGATCGCGCGCCACCACCGCCGGACCGGCGGGCTTCGTGGTCAATAGGGCGGACAAGCGCCGGCGCAGAGCTTGTCCGCCTTACCGGCCGGGGCGCATCACGGCAGCAGCGAACGCAGCGCCTCCAGCTCGCGCAATGTCTCGGTCAGCACGGCGCGCAACCGCTCAACCTCCTGCTCCGGACGTCCGCGGGACGGCGGACGCGGCGACGGTTCCGGCGCCGGGAAGCCTGGGAGCAGCGGGAGCCCATGGGTGCCGGTCTCGTGCTCGTCGTCTGCTTGATCTTCGGCCGTGGGCGGCCCGATATCGTCCGACAGCCGCCCGCCGCCCTCGCGCAACAGCCGCTGTACGCCCTTGATCGTGTAGCCCTGGATGTAGAGCAGTTCCGAGATCCGCCGCAGCAGCGCGATATCGTCCGGCCGGTAGTATCGCCGCCCGCCGCCGCGCTTCAGCGGCCGCACCTGCGGGAATTTCGTCTCCCAGAAGCGCAGCACATGCTGTGGGATGTGCAGATCGTCCGCCACCTCGCTGATCGTGCGAAAGGCGTTGGGCGCCTTCTTGAGCCTGGACCGGCCGCCGGGATGGTCCGCATCCCCGTCGCGGGCGGCATCGCTCATTCGTCGTCGTCCGGCGGTCCGCCGTAGACGCTGCCGTTGACCTGCGCCTTCAGCACGTGGCTGGGCCGGAACACCAGCACCCGGCGGGGCAGGATCGGCACCTCCTGGCCGGTTTTCGGGTTGCGGCCGACGCGGCGCCCCTTCTGGCGCACCGAAAAGGTCCCGAACCCGCTGATTTTAACGGTTTCCCCCGCCTCCAGCGTGGTGGCGATCTGGTCCAGCAGCGTCTCCAGCAGCGCGGCCGAATCGTTCCGCGACAGCCCGACCTGCGTGTAGATCGTTTCCGCCAGATGCGCGCGGGTGACGGTATTCATGCAGCGACGCTAGGCACACGACTCCGCGGCGTCAAGCAACAACCCGGAAAAAACACTCAGGATCAGCACCTTGCGCCGTTCCGCGCAGCCTGCGATCGAACGCCGGGACCGCGGTCGCCGGCCCCTGCCGGACGGATGCTACATGCGGACCAGCGCGGAGCCCCAGGTCAGGCCACCACCCAGCGCTTCCAGCAGCACCAGGTCGCCGCGCCGTATTCGCCCGGCCTGCCAGGCCTCCGCCAGGGCGAGCGGCACCGAAGCGGCGGACGTGTTGGCGTGCCGGTCCACCGTCACCACCACGCGCTCCGGCGGCAGGCCGAGCTTGCGGCCCATTGCGTCGATGATCCGCAGGTTGGCCTGGTGCGGCACCAGCCAGTCCACGTCAGCGTGGGTCAGTCCGTTGGCCGCCAGCGCCTCTTCCACCGCTTCCGCCAGCCGCGTCACCGCGTGGCGGAACACTTCCCGCCCGTTCATCACCAGATGGCCCGGCTTGTCGCGCTGGCCGACCGCGCCATCGATGTAGAGAATGTCGCCTAGCGTGCCCTGTGCGTGCAGATGGGTGGAAAGGACGCCACGGTCCTGGCTGCCGCTGCCTTCGCCCGCCTGCAGGAACACCGCGCCGGCGCCGTCGCCGAACAGCACGCAGGTGCCGCGGTCCTGCCAATTCAGGATGCGCGAGTAGACCTCACTGCCGATCACCAGCACGCCGCGCGCCTGGCCGGCCCGGATCATCGCGTCGCCGACCGATAGGGCGTAGAGAAACCCGGCGCAGGCGGCGGAGACATCGAACGCGAACCCGGCTGGCACGCCGAGCGCGGCCTGCACGCGCACGGCGGCAGCCGGAAACGCCTGGTCGGGCGTCGCCGTGGCCAGGATGATCCCGTCCACATCGCTGGGCTCCGCTCCCGCACTGGCCAGCGCAGCCTTCGCCGCCGCCGCGCCCATAAAGGCGCAGGTCTCGCGCGGTCCGGCGATGTGCCGCTGGCGGATGCCGGTCCGCTCGCGGATCCACTCGTCGGTGGTGGCGAGCGAGGCGGCAAGCTCCTCGTTGCTGACGACCCGCTCCGGCAAATAGGCGCCGACGCCGGTAAGAATGGAGCGATGCATCGCGATGTCCTAGCGTGCGGCGGCGAGGCGAGGCGTTGGCGTGGCTCTCAGCTCGGCGATGCGGGCAGCGCCGTCGCGGATGCCGTCGTTGAAATGATGGACCACCATGTCCATGGCGACGTCCATGGCGTGAGCGAAGCCCTCCGCATCGGTGCCGCCATGCGACTTCACCACCACGCCGTTCAGCCCCAGCATCACGGCGCCGTTGTAGCGGCGCGGGTCCAGCCACTCCTTCATCCGGTCGAGACCGGGCTTGGCCAGCAGGTACGCGATGCGCGATGCCCAGGTGCTGTTGAACACCTGGCGCAGCAGATCGCCGATCAGCTTCAGCGCGCCTTCGCCGGTCTTCAGCGCCACGTTGCCGGTGAACCCGTCGGTCACGATCACATCGGTGGTGCCGGCGGCGATGTCGTGGCCTTCGACGAAGCCATGGAATTGCGGCGCCAGATGGCTGGCGCGCAGCATGTCGGCGGCCTGGCGCAGCGTGTCGTCGCCCTTCATCTCCTCCGACCCGACATTGAGCAGGCCGATCGTGGGCGAGGTCAGGCCGAGCACGGTGCGGGCGAACACGTCGCCCATCACCGCGAATTCAACCAGGTTTCGGGTGTCGCAGGCGACGTTGGCGCCGAGATCCAGCATGACCACGTCGCCGCGCGCAGAGGGGCCGATCGCCGCCATCGCCGGCCGGTCGATGCCCGGCAGCGACTTGAGCACGATCTTGGACAGCGCGAGCAGGGCGCCGGTGTTGCCGGCGGAGACCACGCCCTCGGCCTCGCCGTTCACCACCGCGTCGATCGCCATGCGCATGGAGGTCTGCCGGTTGCGCAGCGCCTGGGTCGGCTTCATGTCGCCGCTGATCTTGTCGGGCGCGTGGCGCACGGTGCAGGCGGCGGCCGCCCGACGATAGCGGGCCAGCAACGGGGTAATCTTGGCCTCGTCGCCGACCAGCAGGAAGCGGGCACCGGGGTGGCGCTCGGCGGCGATTTCCAGCCCCTCGATCACCACCGAGGGAGCACGGTCGCCGCCCATGGCGTCCACCGCCAGCGGGAAGGTCGCGGTCGCCATCAGTCAGCCATTACGCGGGGGCCTGCCGTCAGGCCCGGACCGCGCCCTTCAGTTCCTTGCCGGCCGCAACCACCTCGCGGCCATCGTAATGACCGCAATGGCTGCAGATGTGGTGCGGGCGCTTCAGCTCGCCGCAGTTCGGACACTCGGCATGCGCCTCGTGCGTCAATGCGTGATGGCTGCGCCGCATGCCCTGTCGCGAGGGCGAAGTCTTTCTCTTGGGAACAGCCATGGGACTGCGTCGCTCCGAACTGCAAGGCGCCGCGCAGATTGTCGCGGCGCGAAGGGATGGTCACAAATTGGAAATACCGTGAGCCGTGCCGTCTAGCAGAGGGCCAGCCGGGTCGCAAGGGAACTGCGCGGCTGCCACGCAACGTTAATGCCTCCGCTGCAATGCGGCGAGCGCGGCAAAGGCGGCCGGCGCGGAGTCGGCATCCGTCGCCGGCAGGCTTGCCCCCGGCCGGCGCGGATACGGGTCGAGCGCCAGGGCGAGCTGTTCGGCCGCGGTTTCCCCCAGGTCCAGCGTGTTGCCCTGGTAGGGGATCTCGTCTTCCTCTGCCTCGGGATCGAGGTCGTCGCTCTCCTCGCCCTCCGGGACGAACCGCACCGCGAATGACTCCTTGATTGCCAATTCGAACGGGTCGAGCGTCACAACGCAGATCTGCACCACGCGGGCGTTGAGTTCGCCGCGGGCGTGCACGGTCGCGCCCGGGCCGGCGGTGAGGCGGAAGCGGCAGCACAGCGCGAGCACGGCCGGGATCTGCATGCGCGCGGCCAGCGCGGCACAGTGGGATGGGCTCGCCTCGACCGTCAGATCGAGGCCGCCTGGTCCGATGCTGTCCAGCGGCAGCGGGCGGGACAAGGTGTCGGTCATGCCACCGCCCCCGCGGCCGGCAGGAAGTGCACCTCTCCGGCGGTCAGCGCAGCCACGGTCTGCGCCGCGAGATGCCCATCCTGCGCTCGGGCGAGGCGGGCCAAGGCAGCGGCTGAACCGGCAGGCGGCTCGCCGCCGCGCCACACGTTGCGGGCCAGCGCCGCCGCGAGCGCCGAGTCGTCGGACACGTCCAGCGCCGACTCGTAGGCGCGAGCGCGGCCGTGAAACGCTTCCCACATGGCGCGCACCTTCTTGCCCACCGACAGGTCGCTCACGCCCATCTCCCGCAGGGTGACATCCATATCGCTGAACATGGCGTCGAACACGGCCTGCGCCAATGCCGGCCCTGGCGGCGCGTCGCGGCGCAGCCGGCGGATCAGCAGCGAGGCGTGCAGACCGACCATGTCGAAGCGCCCGTCCAGCGTGTCGGGAACGCCCAGGTCGGTAAACAGGAACGGCTCGCGCGCGGCCGTCATCGCGGCGTTGTACAGCGCGAAAGCGGCGCGTTCCCGCGGCTTGTCACGCCCGATGCCGAACCAACGCGCGATCACGCCCATCGCCCCAGACCCTCTTCCCGCGAGCCCAGGGACCTATGCCCCGGGGAATTATGCCCCGGGGACGTAGGCCCGGAGCCGCTAATAACCAGGGGGGAAACCCCCGAGGTTACGTCCTGATAGCGGAACGTCTCCCCGAAGCTCCAAAAGGGCGCTCGATCGGGATTCCGTGTCGGCGAAATTATTGACAGCGCCTTGCTGTCGTGACACCCCGTGACGAACGGCGGGCATGCCCTTGCATTGTCAAACCAGCGGCCGCGCCAGGCGTCAAGGACCTTATCGCGTGCAGCTTCGCTTGCAGCCAAACCTTCTTTCCGCGGTCCTTCGCCGGGCGCTGCCCATGCTTGCGATGTGCCTGGCGCTCGGCGCCTGCAGCGTGTTCCAGTGGCCGGAGCAGGTGCGCGGCAACAAGGTCGATCCCGACCAGCTCAAGGAGCTGGTGCCCGGCACGTCCACCCGTGACGACGTCACCGCGCTGATCGGGTCGCCCACCGCGCGTGCCACGTTCGACGACAACACGTGGATCTATGTCACCCAGCAGACGCGGCCGCGGATCGCCCGCACGCTGGGCGTCGTGTCGCAGACCGTCGTGGTGATGAATTTCAACGACCAGGGCGTGTTGCAAACGTTCCGCACCTTGGACCAGGCGGACGCTCTGCCGGTGGAGATGGCGTCGCAGACGACGCCCTCGCCGGGCACCGAGGCGTCGTTCATGCAGCAATTGCTGGGCAATATCGGGCGCTACAACCCCGGCGCCGCCCTGGGGGGCGCCAGCTTCGGCGGCAACGGGGCGCCCTCCGGCGGCGCGCCAAGCTCGACGCACTAGCCGCTTCGTCTCGCGGATGCCGCTGGATCGGCGGTGCCAGTCGTATACGGACCTGCGTGGCGCGGCCCGCGCAATGGGCGCGCGCGCCGTGGCTGATGAACTGCACCAAACCTGGGGCGGCATGTACGCGCGCACGCGGACAACTATGCCAACCTGGTGAACAGCCGCCAGCAGGCACAGCGCCGAAACCATCAGCAGGCCGGTCAGCACCAATAATACGACCGACGCCCAGCCGGCCCGTGTTCCGAGCGGCGGCAATCGGGTGACCAACTGAAACAGCGCCGCAAGCTCCAAGGCGAGCGTTGCCGCGAAGAAGGGCAGGGACCGCCAGACGTTTTCCTCTTGGTCGATCTCCTTGCGGTAGGCCTCCGCAAGGGTCTTCTCGATATGGCCAAGGGCGGGGTGCTCCAACCCCGCCGCTCACGCCGTCCGCAGCCCTACGACAGCCGCCCGTGGCAATGCTTGTACTTCTTCCCCGACCCACACGGGCACGGCGCGTTGCGCGGCGTGTTTCCCCAGGTCGAGGGCGCCCTCGGGTCGGGCGCCTCCGCCCGCACGGGCCGCTGCACCGGGGCCGGAGGCGGTGCTTCCTGGACCCCGCCCGCCGCTTCGAGCGCCATCTCCGGCTCGCGCGCGAACACCGGCGGTGGCTCCGGGTGGCTTTCCACGAATTGCATGGCCTGCGGCTGCATCACCGCCGGCTCGGCCGCCAGCTCGACCCGCGCCAGCAGCGAGGTCACCCGCTCCTTCAACTCATCCAGCATGGCGTTGAACAGCGCGAACGCCTCCGACTTGTACTCGTCCAGCGGATTCCGCTGGCCATAGGCGCGCAGCCCGATGCCCTGCCGCAGGTGATCGAGCGCATACAGATGCTCCTTCCACACCGCATCCATGGTCTGGATCAGCAGCGACTTCTCGATCATCCGCATCAGGTCCGGCCCGACGTTGGCCGCTTTCGCCGCCATCGCCCGGTCCGCCGCCTGCTCGATCCGCTCCCGCAGGTGGCTTTCGTCGATGCCCTCCTCGCGGCCCC
>Ga0302319_10005872_pt1 | contig 24498 bp, 25 predicted proteins | sample Bog_T0_2_FD_203319 | JGI IMG/M metagenome (GOLD analysis project Ga0302319, IMG submission 203319) | Peat permafrost microbial communities from Stordalen Mire near Abisko, Sweden - Bog_T0_2 | ecosystem: Environmental > Terrestrial > Soil > Wetlands > Peat | place: Sweden: Abisko, Stordalen Mire...
GGCGGGGCGCGATACGGAGCGGATCATGCCTAGCACGCTGGCATCGCTCTTCACGGGGATCGACTGGGAGGAAAGGAACGCCGGGCGCAGACAACACGGCTCCGAGGAAGCGACATTCCTCCCGCAGGCGCTCGCAGACGGCCATTTCACGCAGCATGACCGGCATCTGCCCGGCATGAGCAAGGTCGGCCACCAGGTCGGCTATCTGAACGGCGGCCATATGTTCAACCTCGATGCGCTCCGCTGCCGCGACCTGAGCGACGGAGTGATGTGGGGTCGCAAGCTGGCAGCCGAGTACATGGAATTCTACCGCAAATACGTCCCCGGATTCGCAGCCGTCGAGCACGTGACCACTGCGTCGCTCATCGGCGTGCGTGAGTCGCGCCGTGTGCAGGGCGAATACCAGCTCTGCCTGGACGATTACCTCTCACGCCGCGAATTTCCCGACCAGATCGGCGTGTTTAACAAATTCGTGGACGTACATCCCTACGACACCTCCGACGAACAATGGCACCGCTTTAACGACGAACGGAACAAGACAATGATCCTGAACCAGGGCGAGTGTTTTGGGATTCCCTACAGCATCCTCGTGCCCAAGGGCTGGACAAACCTGTGGGTGGCGGGTCGGTGCGCCTGCACTGACGTGAAAGTGCATGGATCGGTGCGCGTGCAGCCGGCGGCATCCATGATGGGGCAGGCGGCGGGTACGGCGGCGGTGCAATCGCTCAAGACCGGCCAGCCGGCGTGCGATCTGGATACGCGTGCGCTGGTGGAGACGCTGCGTGGTGCTGGGGCGTATCTGCCGCAGGCGTCGCTTTCGGCGAAGATGACGCGGGGGTGAGGATGGGAATTTTTAACCGCGAAGGGCGCAAAGGGCGCGAAGATGATGAAGTAATGCGTGAATTCCGTCACCCCTTACCAGGGGTTTTGGATTTTTTATGAATTGTATTCCCGGGGTTTCGCTGCGCTGTACCCCGGGCTTTAATTCCATCGCACCCTCCGGGTGCTGGAAGGCGGGCTTCGCCAAATCCCTAGCGGCGGTTGTGGCCGGCTGCGCGAGGTTCGACGGCAGTCGGAATTAATTCAATGGTTTCGGGGACTTCGCTCTCCATCTGGATAAACGGGCGCGCATTTTCACGCAGAATCTCACGCTGAGTTTCGCGCAGGCGCTTCAGTTCCTCCGTCAGGTTTGCCACCTTGAACTCCAGGGCGACGACCCGCATGCATTCATTGGCGAGCCGGTGGCGTTCCTCACGGAGGGCAAGGATGTGGGCCTGTAATTTTTCGAGGTCGCCCGAGGTTCTTTCGAGGGTGATTTTGAGCGTGGCGAGAGCATTCGATTTATCGCTGAGCTGGTTCTGGTAGTCCACGGCAAGGCACCGGGCCTGCTCCAGGTCGTTCTGCAATGCGGTGTATTCCGCAGTCAGATTGCCGGAGAGGCTTGGATCACATTGAAAGCGATTCGTGGGCATACAGGCTATTCCTCTAGCAAGTGGCGTGCCTTATCCGTCGAATCGCCAGAAAGTAATGTCCCGGACCGTCTTGATGAGCGTCCATTTTCCATCTAGGCGCGCGGTCAGGGTGTCCTGCGCGTCGATCGGGAAAATCATCGCGGCGTAGATGGGAGCGTGGCTGGCCGCGCATGCATTGCGGATTTTTGCCCACTGTTCGTGATCGAGGCAGTCGGAGCAGACCAACTGGAAGGAATCGTAATAATAGAGCGAGCCGCCCGTTTCCTTGCAGAGGATCACGGCGTTTGCGGGGAGATTGGCGGCTGCCCAGCCGGAGGCGTTGTAAAAATTCCTCATGAACCGGCCCGAGCCGGTTGCGCCGAGTTTGCGGCTCCATGCGATGTCCCAGGCCAGTAACGAGGCGACCAGCGCGAGCGTCATCCCCGCAGTGACGGGTTTTGTGAATCGCCCGGAGATGCCCGCCCGCGATTTCGCGAACAGGCTTTGCGCGACCAAAAGCGTGCCCACGATGCACGCGGGGAATGCCGGCATGATGTAACGCATGTTTGTCCATGTCATGCCTGTGAAGACACACGCGACGTAAAAAGCGAAATACCCCACGATCCAGACGAGCAATACCACGGTGGAGCGCGGAGCGGCGCGGACCAGCCACGGCAACCCGAGCGCCAGCATGCCGAGGGGGGTGATGCAGACCGGCAGCCATTTTGCATAATAGAGCAATGTGGCGGGGATCACCGCGCGGTCGAACAGGGACGAGGGCTTTCCGTAGGTGGAGTAGCCGGTCTCGAGGGCATGGCCGTAGGCGAAGTGATCGAATGCGCAGTAAAAAACAGCCCCCGGCAATCCTCCCGCGCAGAGGAGCAGCCAGCGGCGCCACGAGCAGCCGAGGCATATTGCCACCGGGAGCATCACGAGGATGTTATTAGGCCGCACCAGCACGGCGGCGGCCACCATGGCACCGGCGGCGGGCGCCCATGAATCGCGCCCGCGGCTTTTCCACGCCAGCACCACGGCGAGCGTCGCGGTGGTGAGCGCGGGAACATCGCTCATGAGGTGCAGGGACATCACGAGGTAGATCGGGCTCACAGCGAGCATGAGCGCGGCGAACCATGTCCATTTCCATGGGAGTCCCCACGCGTCCGCCAGCCATGCCGTGCCGAGCACGCCGAGCAGGCAGGCCGCGAGCATTACCAGATGAGGCGCGAGATTCCAGCCGGTGATCTTCGCCGTGAGGAAGATTGCGAGCGACAGCCCGGGCGGGAATAGCGCTGCCATTTCGTGCGTGCCCACGGGCCGCATGCCGTGGGGAACAAATGTGTAAGGCGCGAAATCTTTTACGTCCAGGCCGGGCAGCACGGGCTGGGGGATGCACAGTGTGCCGCGCCCGAGGAGTTTTGCGCTGTTGAGGTAGCCGGTCGGGTCCGCGCCGCCCGCATATGCGCCCATGTATTTCCAGATGATGAGTGCGTAGATCACGAAAATGAGCGCGCCAGCCATGAGCCGGCGCCTGGCTGCGGTCGCGACCGGGAGGGGCGTGGTTCCGCCCTGCGCGTCGTCTTTTGTTTCATCCGGATTGCTCATGTCAGGCCACGAAAAAACAACCTTTGCCCGTGAATGCCTAGATAAATATCCTTGTCCAGGGGGATGTTGGATGTGATGACTTCTTATTTCGTGGGCGCATAATTTTCACGCAAAAGCGGTATTAAATGCTTCCGGTCTGCCAATTTTTTTGATTCAATCAGGCCTCCCCAATGAATCAGAAACTCATCGCCGAGATCGGCAAAAGCCAGCGTTTACAGATCCTCAACAAGCTCAAGCGCACGCAGGGGCTCTCCGTGACCGAACTCGCGGAAAAAATCGGCATGAGCTACATGGGTATCAAGCAACATTGCATCGAGTTGCAAAAAGGAGGCTACCTCGACACGTGGCGCCGGCCCAAGCCTGTGGGCAGGCCGGAGATGCTCTACCGGCTCACACAGCGGGCGCACGAGCTTTTCCCCGTGGCGAGCAATGAGATGACGATAGGGCTGCTGGAGTCGTCGCTGAAGCTCTTTGGCCCGACGGCGGCGGAAAAATTGCTTTTAAACGTGTTCCAGCACAAGGCGGACGGATACATCGCCAGGCTCAAGGGCGAGACCATGGAGGCAAAGCTTGCCTCGTTCGTGAAACTCCGCGACCAGGACGGCTGCATGGCCGAGCTTGAGAAGGAGGAGCACGGGTTCCGGATCGTGGAGCACCATTCGCCGATCCTCGATTTATTGCGCGCATTCCCGATCGTGGCGCGGCTGGAGGCCGAGATGCTCCAGCGCGTGTTGAAGTTGCCGGTGCAGCGCGAGGAGCAATCCGTCTCCGGTCTTTACCAGTGTATCTTTCATTTGGGAGGGCGCGCGCCAGTCCGCGAGTCACACCCGGAGTTCGAAAAGATAGTAGTACCCCGGGAGCGGAAAGAGCCCGCGCCGAAAAAAGAGCCTGTGAAGGAAGTGGAACCTGTGCAAAAAATGGAGGCTGAGCCAGTGAGACAGGTCGAGCCTTTGCCGAAGGCGGAACCCAAGTCGAAGGCGAAACCTGCGCGGCAGGCGGAATTTACGGGGGAGTTGTTTTAGCCAAGCCTCACCTTAAATTTCGATCAGTGGCACGCACTTGCCCTACAGAGCGATGATGGAGACGAACCGGGTGGAGGCTGAGGCTTGTCCCGACAGATTCGTTTGATACCATCTTCGAATGGGACTATCATACTGCATGCTCCAGCTTGCCAATCCGCGTTTTCCTGACAGGGAACCTGTTGAAGTAGAGGCGCTTGCCGATACCGGGGCCACGCATCTTATAATCCCGGACCGTATTCGCATTCAGCTTGCCCTGGATGAATCGGGTACAAAAGAAGTCACGCTGGCAGACGGATCCAGGAAGACAGTCCCTTACGTGGGGCCTATTGAAACCAAATTCAAAAATCGCGTGGCGTTCGTCGGCGCAATTGTCATGGGGGATGAGGTTCTTCTCGGCGCAATCCCGATGGAGGACATGGACCTGGTGGTATTGCCCCAGCGCCGCATGGTTGACATTAATCCACTGAGTCCTAATTTTGCCGCAGGCTACGCGAAATGAGATAACGGGTGAGAATGCAGGCGAAGCGCCGTCATTTCTTTCAAAAAAAGATTGCCATTTCGAAATCGCGCATTACTTTTCCCCTCCCATGCCAAAATCAATAGCACGTCGTAAGACGAAGAAAGCCGTGTCCAAGCGCTTCAAAGTGACTGGAACCGGCAAAGTATTGCGCAGGCATGCGTCGAAACGCCATTTGCTGGCCTCCAGGAGCTCGAAGCGCAAGCGTCAACTCGGGAAAGCCGCACTTGTGGACAAGACGGATGTAAAGCGTATTAAAGAAAACCTTCCTTTTCACTAATAGGAAAACGATCCGCCCGCCTGTCCTGGATAATACCGGGGCTAATAAGCGAGTGAGGTAGGGGGGATCGAAACCAAATAACAACCCGCTTAAAGAAAGGCCCTGGGGAAATCCCGGGGTAAAAAACAATGCCAAGAGCAACCAATGCACCCGCAAGCCGCGAACGCCGCAAGCGGGTATTAGACAAGGCCAAGGGATACCGCGGCCGCCGTTCCAAACTGTTCCGCTACGCCAAGGATGCCACCATGAAGGGGCAATACTGGGCCTACCGCGATCGCAAGACCCGGAAGCGCAATTTCCGCTACCTCTGGATCCAGCGCATCAATGCCGCAGCCCGTGCGCACGGAATCACCTACAGCCGCTTTATCGAAGGCCTCACCGCCCTCAATCTCGGCCTCGACCGCAAGATCCTCTCCGACATGGCCGTGAATGACGAAGTCGCCTTTAAGGGCATCGTCGACAAGGTCATCAAGGCACTGGAAGGCAAGTCGAAAAAAGCCGCTTAAGCAAATTTCACAAAACGGCGAATCGGCAACAGCGTTCACACGCCGTTCTACCCGGTTCGCCGTTTTCTTTTTGCACCATGCAGGACCAACTCGAACAAATAAGGACCGAAGCCCTCGCGGAGATCGAATCCACGCAGGATGAAGCCGCGCTCGAAGCCGCCCGCGTAAAATATCTCGGGCGCACCGGGAGCATTTCGCTCGCGAGCGAGGGGATGAAGGGCCTTTCCAAGGACGACAAACCGCGCATCGGCAAGCTGCTGAACGAAGTGCGCACCGTCGTGACCTCCGCGCTGGATGCCCGCAAAGCGGCGCTCGAGGAGCAACGCGATGCCGCCGCGCTCGGTGGGATCGATCTCACCCTGCCAGGCACGCCCGTGAGCATCGGCGCGCTGCATCCCATCACCCAACTCCAGGACCGCGCGATCCAGATTTTCCGCCGCATGGGTTTTGTCCTTGAGGATGGGCCGGACATCGAGGACGAGTGGCATTGCTTCGATGCGCTCAACACGCCCGCCGACCATCCCGCGCGCAACGAGCAGGATACCTTTTACCTGCCCGATGGCCGTCTGCTGCGCACGCATACTTCCACCGTGCAGATTCGCACCATGGAATCCCAGCCGCCGCCCGTGCGGATCATCGCGCCGGGCGCCGCCTATCGCCGCGACGAAGTGGACGCCACGCATCTCGCGCAGTTCAACCAGATGGAAGGCCTCTACGTGGATGAAAACGTCTCCGTCGCCGACCTCAAGGGGACGCTGGAATTTTTCTTCCGCGAGCTGTTCGGCAGGGATGCGAAGTGCCGCTTCCGCCCGCATTTTTTCCCGTTCACCGAGCCGAGCTTCGAGATCGACATCAAGGCCGCCGCATTCGGTGGCGGCGAGCGGTGGCTGGAACTTGCCGGCTGCGGCATGGTCGATCCTGCCGTTTTTCAATCCGTGAACGGAAAGCGGGCCGACAACGCGTACGATCCCGAGAAATATTCCGGCTTCGCATTCGGCTTCGGCCTGGACCGGCTGGCGATGATCATGGCCGGTGTGCCGGATATCCGGCTGTTCACCGAGAACGATGTGCGGTTTTTGTCGCAGTATAAGTAAACCGCTAAGGACGCAAAGGACGCGAAGATGGGAAAAGAAGCTTTGGAAAAAATCGCGGCTCAAGTTGTAGATGCGGCTCTGGAAGTGCATCGCAGTTTGGGACCAGGATTGCTGGAGGGTGCCTACGAAATGGCGCTCTGCCACGAATTGTCATTGCGAGGTATTTCTTTTGAGAGGCAAAAGGCGATGAATGTCAGGTACAAAGGAGTAGCACTCGATTGCGGCTATCGCATCGATGTCATCGCAGGAGAAGAAGTGCTTCTTGAATTGAAAAGCTGTGGCCAGTTGTCGCCCATCCATGAGGCTCAATTACTGAATTATCTGAAACTAGCGGACAAACAACTCGGTCTGCTCATTAACTTCAACGTCCGCCTGCTAAAACACGGCCTGAAACGCATTGTCAACAACCTTGAAGAAGAACCTATCGGGAACGTAACATCCATTTAGAACCTCTTAAACCTTTGCGCCCTTGGCGTCCTTAGCGGTTAAATTTCTTACTATCATGAAAGTTTCACTAAATTGGCTGCGTGAATTTGTCGAGCTGCCGCCCGACACGGCGGCGCTTTGCGAACTGCTAACGCTCGCGGGTGTGGAGGTCGAGGACATCGCGACGCATGGCGTGGCGATTGACAAGGTCGTCGTCGGGCAGATCCTGGAATCCGTCCAGCATCCGAATGCCGACCGCCTCAGCGTTTGTAAAGTCGATGACGGCTCCGGAACTCCGCGACAGATCGTTTGCGGCGCGAAGAATTACAAGGTAGGCGACAAGGTTCCCGTCGCATTGCCCGGCGCGGTTCTGCCGGGTGATTTCAAGATCAATGTCGGCAAGCTGCGCGGTGTCGAGTCGCAAGGCATGCTTTGCAGCGGCAAGGAACTCGGCATTCCCGATGATGCGGACGGCCTCTTGATCCTTCCGCAGAGCGCAACCATTGGCGCTCCGCTTTCGGAACTTTATCCGGCGGACACGATTCTCGATCTGGAGGTTACTCCGAATCGTCCCGATCTGCTGAGCCATGCGGGGATGGCGCGTGAGATTGCCGCGCTCACCGGGAAAACCGCGAAACAGCCCGAGCGCGCCAAATTTGACTTCACCAACGAAAATCCGCTCCAGGTCGCCGTGGAAACGGATTTGCCTTGCTACTATTCCGCGCTGCCGGTTTACGGCGTGAAGATCGGCCCGAGCCCTCAATGGCTGCGCGAAAAACTGGAAGCCGTCGGACTGCGTTCCATAAATAACGCGGTGGATGTTACCAATTACGTGATGTTGCTCTTCGGTCAACCGACGCATGTTTTCGATGCCGCGAAGGTGCATGGCAAAATCCGCGTGCGGAATGCGCGGGCAGGGGAACCATTCCTCGCCCTCGATGGCAAAACTTACACGCTCACGCCGGAGGATATCGTCATCGCGGATGATCAAAAGGCCCTTGCGATCGCCGGCATCATGGGCGGCGAGGAAAGCAGTGTCACTGAGGCTACTACCGACATCATTCTGGAGATCGCCTGGTTTGATCCGAAGACGATCCGCCGCAGTTCGCGCCGTCTCGGCATTTCCACGGATTCCAGCTACAGGTTCGAGCGTGGGGTGGACATCATCGGGTGCCTCATCGCGCCGGAGTTCGCCGGGCGTCTCATCGCGGATCTGACACAGGCCACCGGGCTCTACAAGAAAACGAGTGCGCACAACATTGAGGAACTGCTGAACCGCGCGCTTCAAAAAACCACTGTCGTGCCATTGCGGACCGGCCGTGTGCGCGCGGTGATGGGCGCCGATATACCCGATCAGCGGATCGACGAAATTCTCACCAGCCTGGGACTGGAAAAAGTCGGGGGCGGCTGGTATGTCCCTTCCTTCCGTCAGGATCTCACCCGAGAGATCGATCTTATCGAGGAAATCACGCGCGTCTTCGGCATTGAAAACATCCCATCGCGCGAGAAGAGCCGCTATGTCGAGAGCACGGCGACGGACCGCGCGCATGATCGCAACATGCGTCTCCGCAATGCGCTGGCGGCGCGTGGTTTTTACGAGGCGCGCACCCTTTCGCTCGTTGGCGGGCAGGCCGCGCAATCCGCGGCCGGCGACATCCTGCGTGTCCGCAATCCGCTCATCGTGGATCAGGTGGTCATGCGCCCCGATCTCCTCGGGGGATTGCTCGGGGTCGCAGCGGGAAATGCGCGCGCAGGAACGAAATCTTTGCGCCTGTTCGAGCTTGGCCGCGTATTCGTCGCCGGTAAAAATGAGGAACGCACGCACCTGGCGTTCGTGACCACCGGCCCGCTTGTGGAAAAATCCTGGCGCTCCGGCGAGGTGCGCAATGCGGATGTTTTTGACCTGAAAGGCGTGCTCGCCAGCCTCGGCCTCGGCGCTCTCACATTCGAGCATGCGGACCATCCATCGCTGGCCCTCGCGGCCTCGATCATGCTTGATGGTGAGCAGATTGGTTGCGTCGGGCAACTCTGGCCCGCGAAAGCCCGCGAGATCGATATCACGACTCCCGTCTTCGCCGTGGAGATCGGGCTTCCCGAGCCAAAGACGGTGGTGAAAAAATACCGGGAGATTCCGAGGTATCCCGCCGTCACGCGCGACATATCCATGCTGCTGCCGGCGAGTGTCAGCACGGCCGATGTGACAAATGTGTTAAACAACGTTAAAGAGCCTTTGCTTGCCGGTGTGCGGTTGTTCGATTTTTTCGAGGACAAAAAAACCGTCCCAAATCAAAAATCGATGGCTTATTCGTTGACATACCGGGCAAATGACCGCACACTAAATGCAGAGGAAGTAAACGTCGCCCATGCGCGTTTGAAAGAGTCCTTGAAGTCAGCACTGAACGTGACTTTCAGGGAATAGTTCTTTGAACAATTTTTGCAATTTACCCTGCGGTGTTCGAGTAAAGGATGGAACCTCCGGACCGTAGTTAACTATCAATGGAAGCCGGTGTGTTCAGGTCGATGACATGCCTTCACTGGAAGTCAGAAGCCTGACGTCGGTTTCCCCCGTTACCATAAAGGAACGGGGAGTCCGCCCAGACGGCATCTGCGGGGTAAAAAAGGCGCTTTGGTTTAAGGATCGCTGTGATCCGGCCAAGGCGCCTTTTTTCTTTTCAGGCGGGATCAGGAGTGGATGATCTCAAAAAGGCCACAACGCCCTTGCAGGATTCATAAAATCGATGATTTTAATCCAGCCAAAGGTAAGGTGGTTTCGGCCTTTTGGGCTCACGTTGTATTTTAAGACATTAATTAATAAAAATATTAATTAGCTCCTCTGTCGGGAGAATAATTTCCTCTTATGGCATAACCACTGCTTTCTTTCCATAACGAATGAATTCGGCAACTCGAATCCAAGGTTGGATGGATGAGTTTCTGCCATTGGTCGCGCACAATGATGCAGATACCCTGCGCCATTGTCGTTTGATCGTCGGATTCGGCTTTCTGGGTGGGGTTTTCGGAATCATATACACCGCCTTTTATATGTCGATCGGGCACTTTTACGGTGCTGCAATAGTCGCTGTTTGTGATGCCGGGTTCTTCTCCGTGCCTTTGCTCATGCGGCATGGCAACCGCCACTTTTCATTTCACGGGCATTTGTTGTGTGGGATTCTTACCCTCGGGTTTGGATTGTTGTCGGCAGTCGAGGGGGGCATTGCCGGGCATGCGGTCACGTGGCTGGTCACGGTGCCTTTTTGCGCCGTGCTCTTGATCGGGGTGCAGGCCAGCTATTTCTGGTGCGTGCTCTGCATGTTCGTCATCAGTTTTTTCAGCATCCTTGCTCTTTCAGGCACGACCGTCCCATTTTTATACCCTGCACAATGGCATGCGCCTGTCACCATGGTGGGGTATATAGGTCTCGCGGTTTTTTTATTTTTGCTGGCCCAGATTTTTGAACATGGCCGGGTGGATGCCCAGGCAAAAATGCAGCAGGCTTATCTCGAGCTCGCGGATGCGACAAATCAACTCATGCAGGCGAATGACGAGCTGGGTCTCGCCAACAAGTCGCTCAGGCACATGAACCGCGAAAAAAACGAATTCATCGGCATCGCAGCCCACGACCTGAAAAACCCCCTTGCCGCCATCATGGGCTACGCGGAGATCCTCGCCATGCAGGAAGACCAAAGCCTGTCGCGCAATCAATTGTTTGCCGGCAAAATCAGCGAAGCCGCCGAGCGCATGCTGCATCTTGTCACCGACATGCTGGACATCAATGCCATTGAGGAGGGGAACAAGGGGTTGAAACAGGAGGAGGTGAATTTTGGCGAGGTGATTCCTCGGATGGTTGCCGCGCATCAGATGGCTGCGGACCGCAAAAACATCGCCATTCATTTTTTTCCAGCATCCCGGTATTTGTCACGGCCGATCGGCAGGCGGTGACCCAGATCGTGGAAAATTTTCTCTCCAATGCAATAAAGTACTCGCCGCGAGGACGGGCTGTCACCATCAAGCTCGCGCATCATGAGGGGACTGTCACCTTGGAGGTCCACGATGAAGGCCCCGGTTTGAGTGAGGAAGACCAGGCCAAACTGTTCCGGAAATTCACCCGCCTCACCCCGCGGCCCACCGGGGATGAATCCTCAAACGGCCTCGGTCTCTCGATTGTAAAACGGCTTGCCGAGTGCATGGGAGGCCGCGTGGGATGTCGCAGCCAGCTTGGCAAGGGCTCGGTTTTCTGGGTGTCGCTGCGCGGCTATTGCGCCGTGGCCGCGGCGTGATTTTCCCTGTTCCTACCGTAATCGGTCGGGTATTTCCTCCGGCAAAAGATGCACGATTTCGGAATGTGCTTCCGCCATTCGCATGATATCCAGCAGGTCTTTCTGCCTCTTGCTTGGGCGCCGTTGCGGATCTCGCCATGCCAGCATCTTTCCTTGTAGGGTGTCTTCAAGGCTTGCCACACGCATCAATATTCCATGAACGTCCGCAGGTACGGCTCTGTCTGGAAAACCTTGATAAACGGCTTCTGTGCTGATTTGTACGCTCACTTCGGAATGCCCTTTCAAGTTGATGGACCATTCAAAGCGCTGGGCCCGAAATCCAGCCTCCTCCAGGGCACGGACAGCCTTTTCAATACTGTCGGTTGCGATCACCAGATCCACATCGGCGGTTGCCATCGGTTCTTCAGACCAATGATTGACTGCAAGGTCTCCGATTGCACACCACGGAATTTCCTCCCGCTCCAAAGTTTCGATCAGGAGCAGCACATCGCCACCGCCTCCCGCGGTCTGCCAGTCGTAGAACTGCATTTTGGTCATGGCAGCACCTTATGGAGGTTTGCCTTTCCGGGCAATTCTCCGGAATTAAAACGAAAAACTTCAAATTTTTACTTCATCCTTCACCCGACATGCTGCATCTTCTACCATCATGCGCGCAATTTTAGCTCTTGAAGACGGTCGTTACTTTGAAGGCGAATCCTTTGGCGCCATCGCAACCGCGGTGGGCGAGATTTGTTTCAACACGTCGATGACCGGTTATCAGGAGGTGCTCACCGATCCTTCCTACAAGGGCCAGATCGTAGCGATGACTTATCCTCTCATCGGCAACTACGGGCTGAACCAGCTCGACCAGGAAAGTAGCGCGCCGCACGTCCGCGGTTTCGTTATCGAGGAACTTGCCGCCGCCCCGAGCAGCTGGCGGTCGCAATATTCCCTCGATGCCTACATGAAGCACTGGAACATCCCCGGCATCCAGGGCATCGACACGCGCGCCCTCACGAAGCATCTCCGGGAAAAAGGCGCGATGAAGGCCTGTCTCGTTTCCGAGAATATCACACCCGCCGAGGCCATCCTGCGCGCGGTCAATGGCAAGGGCGTCGTCGGCATGGATTACGTCCAGGAAGTCAGCACCCCCGAGGCTTATGATTGGGACCCGGAGGACACACTCAGCCGCGAATGGACGATCGTGAAAGGCGACGGCGGCGGCGTGGAGACCGGCAAACACGGCGAGGTCTTCAAGAAGCTGCCACCCATCAAATACAACATCGTTGCCTACGATTTCGGCATCAAGCACAACATCCTCCGCAATCTCCGTCAGAACGGATTCAAAGTCCGCGTCGTCCCGGCCAAAACCTCGGCTGCCGATGTGCTCGCCTTGAACCCCGACGGCATTTTCCTGGCCAACGGCCCCGGCGATCCTTCCGCACTCGGATACATTCACGAAACTTTGCGCGATCTCATCGGCAAAAAACCGATCTTCGGCATCTGTCTCGGCCATCAGGTCCTCGGCTACGCCTACGGCGGCAGGACATTCAAACTGAAATTCGGCCACCGCGGCGGCAACCAGCCCGTGAAGGATTTGATCACCGGAAAAGTCTCCATCACTTCGCAAAATCACGGTTTCGCCGTCGATCCCGATTCGCTCCCTTCGAATGTCGAGGTGACGCATATCAACCTCAACGACCAGACCGTCGAGGGCATGCGGCACCGCGAGTTGCCCGTGTTCAGCGTGCAGTACCACCCCGAGGCCGCTCCCGGGCCGCATGATGCCGGTTACTTTTTCGGGCAATTCGCACAATTGATCGATACCACGCGCTCGCAGAAATAGGGGCCGCAAAAATTTTCCCGCGCGGCCTTTTCGGTGTTGATGAAAAATAATCGGCCTGCTAGGTTGCACAAATGCCCAAGCTCCAAGTTTTCCTCCCGGATGGCGGTGGCGAGGTCTCGCACGATTTGACAGGAGACACCATCACCATAGGCCGCCTTCCCGACAACACGATCCAGATCGAGAATATTTCCGTCTCGAGCCACCACGCCGAGCTCACTCTCAGCGGTGGCGATTATCACCTGAAGGATCTGAATTCCACCAACGGCACTTTCCTCAATGGCAAGACTATCAACGAGGCCTTGTTATCCGCCGGCGCCAAGGTCCGCTTCGGCAAGGTGGAGACGGTCTATCAATCCGACATCCATACCCCGTCGGAAAAGCGTGAGCTTCCCGCGCCAGAGATCGCGCCCGTGGTGCCTGCCGCGATGAGCGCGCGCCCGAGGGATTTTTCCAATGCCGCGCCATTCAAGATAAAAAGGGAAAAAAAGAGCGGTGCGGGAAGTGCCATTTTTGCGGTTGCCATCCTCTCAATCCTCGCCTTTGGGGCCGCAGCGGCCTACATCGTGATGATGCAGCCCCCGCAATAAAACCACCGGCTTGATCCGCATCGAGCCCTGCGCCACCACCCGTGCCTCCGCGACTGGAATGTCCCTTTAAGCATCCGGATGCGCTTGCCTCCGGCGGTTGGGACGATATCCCGCCCGTTTTCCTCAAGGAAAACGTCACTGGTGGCGGGCCCACGCAATCCACATGGTTCAAGACCGCATGGAACGAACAGGAACTCTGCGTTTTTTTTCATTGCGAGGACACCGACGCATGGGCCACCCACACGGTCCGCGACGCGCCTCTTTACGACGAGGAAGTCGTGGAGATTTTTTTCGACCCGGTAGGCGATCTTGAAAGTTACTTCGAAATCGAGGTAAACCCGTTAAACACCGTCTGCGACCTCGTGCTGCGCCGCGTCCGCAACGGTTGGCGCAAGGATTTTGCCTGGGATTGCCAGGGCTTGCAAACCCTTGCCAACCGTCAGCCGCACGCGATCCCTGCATTCTGGACCGTCGAAATGGCCATCCCCTTCGCCGGTCTCGGCCCCGGCATCCATCCCTCCCCGGGAAAAAGCTGGCGCGTGAACTTCTTCCGCATCGACCGCCCCAAAGGCTCCCCATGGGAACTCAGCGCCTGGTCTCCCACCGGGGTTCCGCTCTTCCACGTGCAGGAAAAATTCGGCTGGCTCGACTTCGTCCGCTGACCCACCTTCGCTACGGTGTGCGATAATCGATGGACGAGTGTGCCGGAACGGCAGGTTGGTGCAAATCCAGCGGCGTATTGTCCGGGGTCTCAATTCCAACGGCAGCGGGAAGGCTTGCTCCACCCCTGAAAATGAAGTCTCTAATCTCATCTTCCGGTCGCGGCATGTCCGAAAAGAAAAACGACGACATCTCGCTCTCTCGCCCGAAGATCCAGCCGGTAATGTTCTCCTTGCCTGCCTTGGCCGAGATGTCGATTGCGTACCATACAGGAGAATCGTCCGCAGGGTAAAGGAGCCGCCCCTTGTCGATCGTCAATACCAGGCCTGGTTGATGGTCGGCCTGGAGAACCTCGCGCGCTGCGGCGGAGGTGGTGGGGATATCCTGGAAATCCGCTTCGCCGGCGACCTTTATCGCGGCACCCTTGCCGCTGGCGGTGAAGTTTGCAGCAAGCGAACCGGCAGCGTCGTATTTGAGAGTGCCGTCGGGAGTCGCGTCGCCCTGTTGCCACAAAATTTTTGCCGGGTGTGAGGTATTGAGTGCCACGTCAAATCGCCAGTTATTAAATGGTGCCTGGCTGGCATCGAAGGGAAGCACGGGGTTGAGTTTCAAATCCTTGGTGCTCGCGGTGAGAGCGGAGACATCGATTGCCTGTCCAAGCTTGATATCGAGCAACTGCGCCGTCCCGCTCACCACCGCATCGCCGTAACTCCCTGCAATATTCAAATCAAGGTCTGTATCGATGGACGCATCGGAGCGCACTGGGAACGCAATTTTTTTAGTATGAAAAGTAACGTCAAAACCGGGATCATGGAGATTTTTGAAATTGATCTTCCCATCCATTCCGAATTCATACGCATTGAATTGCGCCTCCGTTTTTTCGATCTGGAGATCCTGCCCGGCAAACGTGAGATCCGCATCCGCGCGGATCACATCCGGGTCGGTGTCACCCAGCGTGATCTGCCCTTTTTTCAACTGCACCTTTCCATCGGTCTTGATGTCGTTCAAGGTCCCGTCCGCGGTAAGGTTCATGTTCAATTCTCCTTTGATAGGGAGTTGTCTTCCGCTCAGCAGCGCGGCTTCATGCAGATCGAGATTCTTCGCCGTCACATTCACTTTGCACGGGCTGTCGAATTCCAGCAGCATGGCCCACGACGCATTTTCCCAAGCACTCCATACGTTGAATGGCAGCAACGCATCACCCTCCAGCCAGATCGTGTTGTTCTGCTGCAAGTGGAGCGATTGCAGGTTCAACGTCTTTGGCGCGGCCGTGACCTTCGCGCTGAAATTCGTATCCGTGTCCCACAGCACGAATTTGCTGAAAAAAATGTTCCCCGGCGAGTAGGTCGCCTCCAGGTCGGCATTGAGCGGGTGAGCTTTCGGCTCTGTCACGCTCACCTGCCGGAATTTATTCAACTGCGCGTGGAATGCTCCCGAGTGGGCTTTGGCGACTCCGTCTCCCGACCAGTCCACCGTCAGCCCGCCTGCCATTGGTTCCGGCACGAACGGCTTCTGCATGATCGCCGAGTAACGGGTTAGATCGCCGATGGAAGCCTTCAATTCCCCCCACTAGCGCTTTTCCTGCCCGAGGATGTTCACCACTCCCTTGCCGCGCACGAAATCATTCTTGCTCGCCAGTTCGAGCTGGTCGACCTGTAACTCATTGCCTTTCAAATGAATGGTTGCATGCAATGTGTCGAGCGGTGCCGTGCGGTAGGAAAGGTCCGAGCCCGAGACGGCAAGATCGCCGCTGAATGATTGGTTTGAGCCGTTGATCGAGCCCTTGATGTTCACCTTGCCGGCCATGTCAGCGAAGTCCGGGCCGAACAACGCCGAGAGCTCCGTGAGGTTGTCGATTTTTGCGTCGATATCGAATGCAAATTCGGACTTCCACCATTCCTCGTTCTGCTCCGCGGGAAGCGTCATGTCGCCTTTCAGGGTAAGCTCGTTATGCGCCTGTTTCAGGTGCAGTTCCGGTATTTGCACCCGGTGCTCCACCAGCGTTGCCCCGCCTACCAGCGAGTTCCACTGCCGGTTGCCGAGTTGGAAATCGGTCGCTTCGAGATGCACCGAGAGCGTGGCTTTTTCCAGGTTCCTCGGCGAACCGCTGAATGTGAATTTTCCCTCGTGGATCATGCCGCCGGCTTTGCCGGGAAATCCGAAAAAGGCGGCGAGCGGCGCGACGGAGATCTGCGCAAATGAGCCGTTCGCCTCCAGCAGGTCGTGCAGATCGACCTGCGCACTTTTCATTTCCCCGCGGATCGAGCCGTCAAAAGCAGAAATCTGGAAATCAACTTTCAGCCGTCCGTTGGCGATTTCCGTGAGATCGGAGGAGGCATCCACCACGCTCACGCCGTTTTCCAGCGAAAGATTGGCGATGGAAAACTTCTCGTTCTGCACCGCCGTGGTGCCTTTCACCGCGATAAAAGTCCTGGTCAGCCACGGCTGATGGATCACCACCCTGTCGGCGCTCACGACCCCCGGTTCCACATCGCTTGCCGAGCACCGGAGATTTTGCAATTTCACAAACTCCTCTCCCTCCAGCAAAGTGAGGTTCACGTGGATCGCATCGATTTTTGCGGGGATTAATTTTTGCAGCCACGGCACTTCCCCCTCTGCATGCGCTCGGGGCGCTTCCTCCGGGGCGGCGCTGCCCTCTTGAAATTTGATTTTGGCATTGAGCCCGTCAATGGTCACGGCACGCAGGCAGCCCATTCCACCTTTGAAAACAAGGGCAAACAGCGAAACATCCGCATCCGCCCTGGAGATATAGACGTCGGTCATCGTCCGCGCCTGGGTAAAGTCCGAGATGTGAGTGTCATAGAACGAGACCGGCTCGAAGACGCTCCCTTTCATTTTGGCGATATGAAGGCTTATTCCCTTTTCATAGGCCATCACCAGCAGCCCGGAGTGGATGACAGTCCGGTATGCAGCCGGCGTGAATACACACACGAGCGCCAACCCCACCAGAACCGTCAGCACCAGCCGCACGCGTGGCAGCCTGCGGCGTTTGGCCGTTGGAGTCGGCACGGTTTCGGGATTTGTAATGGATGCGGGAGACGGCATTTTGCTGGAATGTGGCGGGTTAATTTCCACGCTTCCACTTGATATTGCAACCCGTGCTTGGCCTTTGGTCCGGGCTCACCGGTTTTCCCCCCAGCACCGCATCGAGCGCGGCGCGCAGGTCGCGGCCATTGGCCTTGCCTTTCCCGGGCCGCGTCTCATCGAGTTGCCCGCGGTAAACAAGCTTCCTGCCTGCATCGAAAAGGAAGAAATCCGGCGTGCAGGCCGCGGTGTAGGCCTTCGCCACGGTCTGCGATTCGTCGTAACAAAGTGGAAACACGAACGCCTCGCTCAACGCCATCTCCTTCAAGTGTTCCGGCGCGTCGTCGGGATGGTTTTTCGCATCGTTGGAGCTGATCGCAACGATCCCCGCGCCCTTGCCAGCGTAGTCGTTCCCGATCCGTGCCAGTTCATCGCTCACGTGCATCACATAGGGGCAATGCTTGCAGATGAACATCACCAGCAGCGCCTTACTCCCCGCAAAATCCTTGAGTGCCACCGTTTTTCCAGTCACAACATCAGGCAGTGCGAAATCAGGCGCCTGCGTCCCGAGGGCCAGCATGGTGGAAGGTGTGAGTGCCATTGTTAATAAAAAGTTTCGCCGCCCAGCATAACAGTGATTTGAGTTTTCCCGCAACATAGTAACAACAAGCGCCATGTCCATCACCCTCCTCAAGATCGCCTGTGCCGACCGCGTCGGCCTTCTTTCCCGCATTTCCACCTTTGTGGCGGACCACGGCGGCAATCTCCTCGAGGTCCGTCAATTCACAGACCCCGGCAGTAGCTGGTTCTTCGCCCGCCTCGCCATCGATACGCAAACACTCGCGCTCGACACCGCCTCATTCCGCAAGGCGTTCCAGCCCACTGCCGGTGAATTGCAGGCCGACTGGACCATCCGCGACGAAACCGCGAAAATGCGCGTCGTCATCCTCGTCAGCAAGCTCGGCCACTGCCTCGCCGATCTCCTCTGGCGCTGGCGTTCCGGCGAGCTCGACTTCGACATCCCGCTCGTCATTTCAAACCACGACGATTTCCGTGGCATGGTGGAGCGCGAGGGGATCCCATTCCTGCACATCCCCGTTCCGGCGGATGCCAAGGCCGCCGCATTCGAAAAAATCGGGCAGGCCCTGCAGGAAGCGCGTGCCGACCTCATCATCCTCGCCCGCTACATGCAGATCCTCCCCCGCGAAATCTGCGACCCCTGGGCTGGCCGCATGATCAACATCCACCACTCCTTCCTCCCCTCGTTTGTCGGCGCAAATCCCTACCAGCGCGCCTACGATCGCGGCGTGAAACTCATCGGCGCCACCTGCCACTACGTAACCGCCAGTCTCGACGAAGGCCCCATCATCGACCAGGAAGTCGTCCGCGTGGAGCATTTCCATTCCCCCGCCGACCTGTTGCGCCTCGGCCGCGACTGCGAGCGCCTCGCCCTCGCCCGCGGCGTCCGCTACCACCTCCACGACCGCGTCCTCATCCACGGCAACAAATCGATTGTCTTCAGGGATTGAAGCAAATATCGACGGAGTATTGCAGTAATGTGAATGTCTTGCAACAATGCGGATTTCTGCGGTATGTTAATTGTATGACACAATCCACGATCACGGATAAATTCCAGACCACTATCCCATTGGAGGTGCGTCAAGCCCTGAAGCTTTCGCCCCGCCAGCGTGTTTCCTACGAATTACGTGCCGATGGATCGGCTGTGATTCGTCCCGTTCCCGGAATTGATGAATTGTTTGGAAGCTTGAAACTCAAGCGGCCGGTGGCGTCCGCCCGGGAGGAAAAACAGGCCGCGCGTGAAGCCATTGCCCGTGAGGCAGGGGGCGAGGGCATCAAGTGAGCGGCCCTGTTCGATATCTTCTGGATACAAACATCCTGTTGCGTTTTCTTACCGGCGAGCCTGCGTCTCAGGCTGCTGCTGCCGGTAAGCTCTTTTCCCGTGCTGATGAGGGAAAAGTTGCGCTGGATATATCGCCAGTCATAGTCGCCGAGGCTCTTTACACGTTGCTTTCGTTCTACGGCGTGGAACGCAAGACGGCGGCGGAGAAATTGTCAGCATTGCTGCGGCTGCGCGGTGTGAAGCTTCGCGATGCAGCTCAAGTGCTTTCCGCATTGGAGCGCCTGCAAACCGTCAATGTCGGTTTTGCCGACGCGTTTCTTGCTGCCTGCGCCGCCGACGAAGCGGTTCCCGTTGCATCTTTCGACCGTGATTTCGACAAATTCAAGGATGTAACGCGGCATGACCCGGCGGCGTGAGGAAAATAGCGTCCCACCCTCGCCCCGCGACGTCCGCTATCACCTGCACGACCGCGTCCTTATCCACGGCAAAAAATCGATTGCAGGGACTAGCTTTCATCCCGGCATGATGAGCGGGATCATCTGCCTGCCATTCTTGCGGTACGTGAGAAAATCACTGTCAGTGGTGAAAACAACGGCGTCTGCAGTTTGCTCCACCATGCGCACAAGGCAGGCATCGGCGAAACTCATCGGTGTGTCACGATAGCGGCGGATAAGATTTACCGTTTCCGTGATTTGTCCGGAAAACGAGAAATCAACAACGATAATTCCGCGCTCCAGCAGTGCACAGAGAGATTCCTTGCCTCCTCTTGCACGTTCCAAAAGAAAGAAACTTTCCGAAATTACGGCTTCGCACGTGACGAACGGTTCCGTGTCCGCATCGAAATGCGCCCGCGCCCAGGCGTGATGCTGTTCTCGCTGATGCAGCGCTGCAACAATGGGGCCGCTGTCAACGAGGACGGTTTTTGCCATAGTTTTTCAGATGCGCCTTGTTTGTCGAAAGGTCTGTGGGCAGCGAGTCGGAATGGATGACAAGATCCTCCATGCGATCCCAAAGCGAAACTTTCGTTTTTTTCGAAGTAGCCGGCTTGCGGATCAAGCGCTCACGAACAATCTCGGACTTCGGGACATTGCGGGCCTTGGCGTCACTGGCGATTTCAGCAAAAAGCGTTTCTGGAATTTTAACGGTAAGCGTTTTCACGCAAACTACCGTATTACCATTCCGACAGAAATGCAATACGCTTCCTCTTGATCACGAAAGTCGCATCGGAGTGGGGATTGGTGAACAGGCGGAATTTTACACCCAACCTTCAAAAAGCGCAAGCTGAAAACCTGACAACGTTTTTCATTATTCCTCACATTTGACTTGCATTTGCATTAGGCTTTGAGATAATAAGGGGATGAGCAAAGGTAGATCAAATGCGCCTCGGCACCTCCCCGCCGTGCTGCAGGCTTTTCACAAGCCCGCGCCACGGTCAGTTCGTGGCGCTCCCAAAAACGCCGTGGAGACCAGTTCCGGCCAAAAACCACGTTTTTTGCCGAACAAAGCCAATTTTTACTCTGTTGAGCTCAAAAAAACAAAGCCAAAACAAACCCAATTTCGTTCAAAACAAAGCCAAAAGCCGCACGAATTCGATGAAATTAGTGGCCAAACCTCCTCTCAATCCAACTTGGATTACAAATGAAGCCACAAATGAAGCCAACAGAGTGAATCCAACGTAATCCAAGCAAATCAAAGGTGAATAATGATATCGATCCCACAGCGTCAACCTCCCGCGCTATTCAGCCCTATAAGACCCATAGGTCCCATAAGCCCTATCCAAACCCCGTTCAATTGAGTGACCTTTACCCAACATTTTCCCACAAAAAAACGTCAAGCCGCGTCAAGCCCTGTCAAGGCGCGCCAGAGTAAAAACGTCGCGATCACTTCCAAAATCTTAAATTTTATTTCCTAAATTTCCCCGTCTCCATGAACATCTTCTCCGACCCCACATTCGACATGGCGTGCGAGCAATTCCGCGTCATCGCCGATTACCTCAACCTCGATACCAATATCCGCGAGCGCCTGCTCATGCCCAAGCGCGCGGTCGCGGTCACGCTTCCTGTGCGCCGTGACGATGGCAGCATTGTTGCGTACAACGGCTACCGGGTGCAGCATCACCTCGCTCTCGGCCCGACAAAAGGCGGCACGCGCTTCTCGCTTTCAGTGACCCTCGGCGAAGTCGCTGCCCTTGCCATCTGGATGAGCTGGAAGTGCGCCCTCACCGGCCTTCCCTACGGAGGCGCAAAAGGCGGCATCACCGTCGATCCCCGCACCCTTTCCGTCCGTGAACTGGAAGCCGTTTCCCGCCGTTACATGCAGGAGATGATTCCCTTCGTGGGCGTCCATACGGACATCATGGGCCCCGACATGGGCACGAATGAGCAGGTCATGGCCTGGTTCATGGATACCTATTCCGTGCATACCGGCTATTCCGTGCCGGAAATCGTGACGGGCAAGCCGATCAGCATCGGTGGCTCGGCTGGCCGTCGCGAAGCCACTGGCCGTGGCGTGGTCTATCTCATTGAGCGTGCGCTCGATGTGCTTCGCATGAAATCCAGCGGCTGCACTGCCGTGATCCAGGGCTTTGGCAATGTCGGTTCTGTCACCGCCCTCGGTCTCGCCTACAAGAGCGGCATGAAAGTCATCGGCATCAGTGACGCAGCCGGGGCGTTTTACAATGCAAACGGGATCGATGTCGGCGCGGCCGACCGTCACGTCGCGCAGCATGGCAGCCTTGCCGGCTTCAATGGCGCGGAAAGCATCGACCCCGCGGATCTCCTCACGCTGCAGTGCGACGTGCTGGTCCCTGCCGCCGTGGAAGGCGTCATTACCGGCGCAAACGCCGGCAAACTCCGCTGCCGCATTCTCGCCGAGGCGGCAAACGGCCCCACCACGCCCGAGGCGGATGTGATCCTTTTCCAGCGCTGGAACGAAATATTCGTCATCCCGGATATTCTCTGCAATTCGGGCGGCGTGATCGTTTCTTACTTTGAGTGGGTGCAGGGCCTGCAGAGCTTCTTTTGGAACGAGACGGAGATCATGGACAAGCTCTTCCGCATTCTCGAGCAGGCGTTCTCGGCGGTGATCAAGCGCGCCCGCGACGCAAAAATCCCGCACCGCATGTCCGCCATGGCCATCGGCGTCGAGCGCGTCCTCGCCGCGAAGAAGAGCAGGGGACTCTTCCCGTGAACCGCAGGATTTTCGTTTTCTAAATGCCCCGGCTCGTTTAAACACCATACCCATGAAACTCGGATTTATCGGTTGCGGAAAAATGGCCACGGCGCTTGCGGAAGGCGTCTTGAAGGCGGGCGTATTCACAAAGGACGAAATTTTTGTCACCGACAAATTTCCAGCCGCCGTGAAAAACCTGGTGCAGAAGCACGGCTTCCACGCCGCCGCGGATAACGCCGCGCTCGCCGCCTCCGCGGATGCAGTCCTGCTTTGCGTAAAGCCTGGCGATGCCCTGGAGGCGCTCAGGTCCGCCCGCGATCAACTCGCCGGAAAGCTGGTGATCTCCATTCTCGCCGGCGTCACGCTCGAAGTCCTGCAGGAAGCCGCGTGTGAAAATGTGCGCGTGATCCGCGTGATGCCCAATACTCCAGCCCTCATCCACAAGGGGGCCGCCGCTTATTCCTTGGGCCAGTCGGCGACCGATGCCGACGCCGCCATCGTGGAAAAAATCTTTTCCGCAGTCGGCATTGTTTTCAAGGTGAAGGAGGAACTGCTGGATGTGGTCACGGGTCTCAGCGGAAGCGGTCCGGCCTACGTTTACGTGGTTGTCGAGGCGCTTGCGGATGCCGGGGTGCTCATGGGCCTGCCGCGCGATCTCGCCCAGCATCTTGCCGCGCAGACAGTTTCCGGTGCGGCGGAAATGGTTCTTCAAACCGGGCTGCATCCCGCGCAATTGAAGGACCAGGTCACCAGCCCCGGTGGGACGACGATCGCTGGCCTCGAGGCATTGGAGGCCGCCGGTATTCGCTCGGCATTTCTCAGCGCCGTGCGAGCCGCCACGGAACGCTCCCGGGAGCTTGGCAAATAAGAATCAAAAGATGCGGGCGAAGATCATGAGGCAGTGGGTTTGCTTTGGGATCATGGTTGTGGTTTCCCAATCCATGTTTGCGGAGGAGCCGGAGCATTATCCTCCGCCCCAGCTTACTGTTGATGGGACTTCCTCGCCGGCCCCGGCGGCAACGCAGTCGCCAACGCCGGTCGCAACACCGCAAACCCAAATGTCGTTGGGGGCGCAGAAGGTTTACGACGAGGGAATGAAAGCTTTTCAAAAGGGTGATCTGGAAAAGGCGCGCAAGCAGTTTCAAAAGCTGCTGCAGCTTCTGCCGGACAATCCGGTCGGTCTTGTCAATCTTGGCTCCGTGGAGATCCGTCTCAAGCTTTGGACCGAAGCCGAGACGCATCTCAAGCGCGTGGTGCGTTTGCAGCCGGAAGCCGCTCCCGCATGGCTTACGCTCGGGGTGCTTTATTGCGATCGCGACCAGCTCGATGAGGCGCTCGCCGCGTTGAGCCAGGCTGTGCTGCTCGACCCGAAAAACGCGCGCGCCCACAATTACCTCGGGGTCACCGTCGGCAAAAAAGGCTGGTATTCCGGCGCCGAGGCTGAGTTGCAGCGCGCCATAGAGCTTCAACCCGGGTACGCGGATGCCCATTTCAACCTCGCTCTTTTCTATTTGCAGCGCGATCCTCCCGCGATCGAACTGGCCCGCCGGCATTACACCCGCGCACTGGAACTCGGTTCCGCGCCCGATCCCTTGATTGAAAAAACTCTCAACGGGGACCGGAAATAATCGCTGATATTTGAGATGCAGGCTTGCAGAATGAAAAAGTTGAATTTTAGTAGGGGCACCATGCGAGGAATTTTCAAGATCATCACCATCGGGATGCTGGCATTTGCCGCGTTCCCTGTCTTCGCCAGGCAACCGACCATCCGGAAAGCCATCCCGGTAGATCCCCCCGATACTCTTCCTGCATATGTGCCTGCGGACGAAGTGCCCGCCGTGCGTGCCGCCTCGGTGATCGTGGTCGATGCCCATACCGGCAAAACATTATACGAAAAAAATGCCGATGAACATCGCGCCCCTGCGAGCACGCAAAAGCTTCTCACGGCCTTGATCGTCGCGGAAAACGGCAATCTCGATAATTACGTCACTGCGGAGGCCGAGGACACGTGGGCCGAGCCCGTGGTGCTGGGTCTCAAGCCCGGCGACATTTATACGAGGCGTAATTTGCTGACGGTGCTGCTCGTTCATAGCGTCAACGATGTGGCCCGCTGCCTCGCCCGGGACAACGCGGGGAGCGTGGAAGAATTCGCGATGAAGATGAACCGCAAGGCCGCC
>Ga0302319_10005875_pt1 | contig 24494 bp, 19 predicted proteins | sample Bog_T0_2_FD_203319 | JGI IMG/M metagenome (GOLD analysis project Ga0302319, IMG submission 203319) | Peat permafrost microbial communities from Stordalen Mire near Abisko, Sweden - Bog_T0_2 | ecosystem: Environmental > Terrestrial > Soil > Wetlands > Peat | place: Sweden: Abisko, Stordalen Mire...
CGGCGGCGGCCGTCGTTGTGTCAGCAGTATTGGCGTCGTTAGTACCGGCCGCGCGCGCTGCGCGAATCGACACGATGCAAGCGCTTCGCGCTGACTGAGAAGCTGCCTCCGTGACATAAAAGAACTGAAAGACGCCATCCGCTTGCTCTCCTGATAAGGACGATGCCTCGCCCAAAACTGGAATTGCTCGGCTGAATGGAAACCGATCACCTCATCGCTCACCGTGTCGGACTCCATGACTGCGTCGAGCAAGGCTTCATCCTGAGCAGCCTTACGCAGAAAAAGCAAAGCTTGTTCACGCCGCTTGATAGAGTACCTGCCCCGCTGTGGCGGCCTCGTGATAAACGTTGCCGGGAGTCTCCCGCCAGTACTGAAACTTCTCGTCGCTGACAACCAGGAGATCGACCGCGATATCGAACGAGCGAATGAGGCGATTCAAGCGGACCATCTCCGCGAATCGGTCGGCGGGCTTCTCTTCCACGACCATGATGTCGAAATCGCTATGCGGAGCTGCATCGCCCCTGGCCTGAGAACCGAAGAGGATGATGCGTTTGGGATGGGCAGCCTGGACCAGCACGCCTGTCAGGTTAGATACGATTTGTCTGGCTGCGGGGCTCATCGAGGTTGGCACAACAACTCCTGCGACCAGTTTGCCACATCTTCGGGCAAGAGCCGCTGGCTGGAGTCCAAATTCTGGCGAGTTTGGACTCCAAATGGACTCCGCGCGACCTCTTCCGCGATGTGGAAGCGCGCCCGTATCTTCGCAAGTCTATACTTTGTCGAGGTTTGTTTTGGTGGACCTGAAGGGATTCGAACCCTTGACCTCTTCCATGCCATGGAAGCGCGCTCCCAACTGCGCCACAGGCCCGTCCAGAACAACTCCCTTAGTCTATCACCCTAGAATGGGAAGGAATGATCCACGTTCGCTCGGCGGCAACCCTCGTGTGCTTGCCGGTAATCCTCCTCGCCACCGGCTGCGTCGCGCGCACCAAGGTCATCACACGCGGGAATCATCCGGGGCCTCCCAAACCGCTGCTCGTCGCCTCGCAGGAAGAACTCATCCGCCGCCTGACGCAGCGCTATGAAGCCATCAGGTCCTTCGATGCCTCCGTGGATCTCACGCCAGCCGTTGGCAGCGTCTACAAAGGGAAGATCACCGAATACCAGGACATCAGCGGCTACGTTCTCTACCGGCGCCCCTCGGATATCCGCATCATTGGACTCGCGCCGGTGGTGCGCACCAAGCTTTTCGATATGGTCTCGACCGGCATGGACTTTCGCATCTCGATTCCGTCAAAGAACCGGTTCATCGAAGGCCGTAACGACGCTCCGCCGGTCTCGGAGAACAGCATCGAAAACCTTCGTCCAGAGGCTTTTCTGGAAGCCGTCGTGATCCGGCCCCCGGATCTCAGTGACGAGACGCCCTTGCTGGTCGACAATACAGACACCCATGAAGCTGTCTACATTCTTAGTCTGGTGAGAGTCACCGAGAACCGGAAGGTGATCCCGCTGCGTTCCATCTTCTTCGACCGCACCAATCTGATGGTGGTGCGACAGAAGCGCTATAGCGAAAACGGCGATATCGTCGGCGACACCTACTACCATGACTTTGATGTCTTTAACGGCATCTCTTTCCCGAAGACCATCGAAATCAATCGACCCAAGGATGGCTATGGGGTGGTGATCAACGTCCGCACAATGGAAATGAACAAAGACATCCCGAACGAGAAATTCGTGCTCCAGCAGCCGGATGGCAGCCAGCTTCAGGTACTCGGATCACCCAAATGATGTTCCTCCTGGTCCTCGAAAATGTGCGCCACCGGCCTTTACGCACGCTGCTGAGTATCCTGCTGATCGCGGTTCCGGTAACCCTGATTCTCACGCTGGTGGGCCTCAGCCATGGTTTCATGGCGGATTCGCAGCGGCGCGCGCGCGGGGTGGGGGCGGATATTCTCGTGCAGCCGCAAGGCTCTTCCCTGATGCAGTTCACCAACGCCACGCTGACTCAGAAGTTCATCAACTTCCTCGCCGCGCAGCCGCACGTGACTTTGGCGACCGGCGTGATCAATGTCGCTTTCGGTGGCTGGAATCAGATCACCGGCATCCAGCCCGATCAGTTCTACGCCATGAGCGGCGGGTTCATTTTCCTGAGCGGCCACGGCTTTCAAAACCCGGACGACGTGATCATCGACAGCTACTGGGCCAATCAATCGCATGCGCGGCTGGGCGAAGCGCTTCACCTCTTGAACCATGACTGGCACGTTTGCGGCATCGTGGAGCCCGGCAAACTTTCGCATATCTTCGTGCAGGCGCCAGTGCTGCAGGAACTAACCGCGAACAAGGAAAAATTCAGCAACATCTACGTCAAAGTGGACGACCCGAAGCGGAACGTGACCGTGGTGGTGGACGAACTGAAGGACAAGCTTCCCGGCTATCCCATCTGGCCGATGGAAGTTTTTCTCTCGCAGATGTCGGTGGACAACATTCCGTTCCTCAAGCCATTCGTGAACGTCGTAATCGGCATCGGGATTCTGATCGCCTTCGCGGTGGTGGCGCTGTCGATGTATATGGCCATCCTGCAGCGCACGCGCGAGATCGGAATCCTGAAATCACTCGGCGGCACGCGGTGGTTCATTCTCGAATTGATTTTGGCCGAAGCGCTGCTGATGGCGGTGGGCGGCACCGTGCTGGGAATCTCGTTTAGCTTTGCAACGCGCTACGCGATTATGCGTCTGGTCCCCGCTTCTCTTCCGCAGGCCATTGTGCCGGAATGGTGGCCCATCGCGGGCGGGATTGTGCTGGGCGCGGCCATTCTGGGGGCGATCTATCCTGGAACGATCGCGGTTCGCCAGGATCCGATTGAGGCCCTGGCTTATGAGTAGTGATCTGGCCAAGCCGGAGCCGATCATCTCCATCCGCGATCTGCGTAAGGTCTACCACGTGGGAAAGGTGGATGTGGAGGCCCTTCGAGGCGTGGATCTCGACATTGAACCGGGGGAATTTGTCTCCATCGTGGGGCCTTCCGGGTCGGGCAAGAGCACTTTGTTTCACATCATTGGGGCTCTGACGCCTCCCACGTCGGGTACCGTGCGCGTGGGCGGAAAAGATCTGGCCGCTTTGGATGATGCCGGCCGCACGCGCTTGCGCAAGAGCACGGTCAGCTTCGTTTTTCAGAAGTTCAACCTGCTGCCCAACCTGACCGCGCGTAACAATATCGAGTTGGCCCGCTACCTGGGCGGCAACAAGAACCACAGGCGCGCCGACGACGAGGAGTTCAAACGTGTTCTGGGATTGCTGGGCATCGAAGGGCGCCTGGACCACCGGCCCGCGGCGCTCTCAGGCGGCGAGCAGCAGCGCGTGGCCATTGCGCGCGCCATCGTGAATCACCCGGCCATTCTGCTGGCGGATGAGCCCACGGGCAACCTTGATTCCGCCAATTCAGAAGCTGTGCTGGGGATTTTGAAGGACTTGAATGAACGGCTTGGGCAAACGATCCTCATGATCACGCATAATCCGGAAGCTGCGGCGTATGGACACCGGATCGTGCATATGCGCGACGGGCGGATCGTTTAAGCCTAACCCTTCCAGCGCCGGTGTATCCACATCCACTGGTCCGGATATTCCCGAATGACGCCTTCGATCCGCCGGTGAATGTCTTGCGTGTCCTGCTCAGGGGAACCGGAAATCGGCACCTCGGGAAAAAAGCGGAGGACGAACATTTGCTCCGGAGCCGACCACAGCGCAAACCCAGGAACCACCGCTGCGCCCGTCTTCGCCGCGAAGCGCGCGATCCCGGTCGACGTCTTTGCGGGTCGCCCGAAGAATTCGATCGGAATGCCGTCCTGGTCGTGCTGATCCACCAGCACACCGATCATTTCATTGTTTGAGAGGGCCTGCAGAATCCCGCGAACGTAGTCGCGTTTGCCGATGGATCTGTTGCCGGAAAGCCCCCGGTATTTTTCCACGAAAGCGTCGATGCGGAGGTTATCCAGCGGACGCACCACAATCGAGATGGGGCGGTTCAGCAGAGCAAACGCAAACGCGCTCAGCTCCCAGTTTCCCAGATGGCCGGTCGCGAAGATCACACCGTGGCCGCGCGCCAGCGCCGTCTCAACGTGATCCAATCCTTCGACGCGCAGCCATTCATTGACGTTGCCGCGGTCGATACGGGGGAAGCGCGCGAACGTCACCAACACGCGGGCGATGGAATCAAACACGCCGTCGACTACCGCTTTGGAGTTCTGGTCCGGCAGCGCGAAACGGAGGTTCTCGTTCGCCACGCGTCTCAGCCGCGGCACGGCCCGGTCGAGAAGCGCAAGGTAGCTGCGCGCCGTTCGAAAAGCCTGCTCGCGCGATCCGAACTCTAAACTCCGCAGGGCGGTACGGAAGGCAACGTACTCGATCCAGTCGCGGAATGCGGAGCGGCGCGCCGCACTCACTCGATCCAGCCGCCGCCTAACACCAGGTCGCCGTCGTAGAGAACCGCTGCCTGCCCCGGGGTGATGGCGCGCTGCGGTTCATCGAAGAGAGCGCGAATGCGGTTGCCTTCCAAAGGTTCCACCTTCGCCCACGCGGCCATGTGGCGATTGCGAATCTTCACCTGCGCGCGCGCCGGGGCCTTGAGCCCATCGATCGAAACCCAATGCATGTCGCGGGCGGTCAGAGACCCGCGCAGCAAGTCCCGATTCGACCCCACGGTTACGGTCTGCGATTGCGAATCGGTTGCGATCACGTAGAGGGGCTCCGCGGAAGAAACCCCGAGTCCCTTGCGCTGTCCCACCGTGAAATGATGCACGCCTTGATGGCTGCCGAGTTTGCGACCGTCGCTCGCTAGCAACGGACCAGTCTGCGCCTCCCGCGGCGTTCCCTTCTCGCGCAGATAGGCATCGATGAACTGCGCGTAATCGCCATTGGGAACGAAGCAGATCTCGTAGCTCTCGCCCTTTTCAGCGACAGCCAGCCCGAATGCCCGCGCCATCTCGCGTGTTTCCGATTTGCGCGTTTCACCCAGCGGAAACAGGGTGCGCGCCAACTGCTGCTGCGTGAGCCCGAACAGAAAGTACGTCTGATCTTTGGTCAGGTCGGCGGCGGTTCGCAATTCCTGCCGGCCGGTTTCCGCGTTCTGCGTCACGCGCGCGTAATGGCCGGTGGCCACCTTCTCCGCGCCGGCCGCATCGGCAATGTCGAAGAACTGATCGAACTTGATGAAGTTATTGCAGAGCGTGCAGGGGATGGGCGTGCGGCCTTCGAGGTAATCCTGAACGAAAGGCTGCACCACGCGCTCCTCAAACTGCTTCTCGTAGTTCACGACGTAGAAGGGGATGCCGATCTGGCTTGCCACGTGCCGCGCGTCATAGACGTCATCCAGAGAGCAGCAGCGGCCCGTCGCCTTATCCGATGCCACCTCCGGAAGCCGGCGCTGGTTCCACAACTGCATCGTCATCCCGACCACATCGAAGCCTTCGTGCTTCAGCTTCGCCGCCACCACGGAGCTATCGAGGCCGCCCGACATGGCGACAGCAATGCGATTCGCCTCAGGCATAAACCTTCTCCCGGCGATGAACGTGGCAGATCCTGGAGACCGCCTCGATGAGAGCGTCCACCTGCTCGACAGTGTTTCCCGCGCCCAGCGAAAAACGAATCGACGACTTAGCCTCTGTCTCGCTCTGCCCCATCGCGAGCAGCACATGAGAGGGTTCGATGGACCCGCTGGAACAGGCCGCGCCGCTCGACACCGCAAACCCGGCAAGATCGAGCGCGATGATCATCGCTTCTCCGGAAACCCCGCGAAAACAGAGGTTCGTCGTGTTGCGCAGGCGCGGGCTCCCCTTGGCGTTCACGCGTGCCTGCCGAACTGACGCCAGAATGCCCTGCTCCAGACGGTCCCGCAGTTCGCCCACGTCAATCGGCGGAAGCCCCGCTGCAAATCCGAACGCGGCGATGGCCGGAACGTTCTCGGTACCCGGCCTGCGATCCCGCTCCTGATGCCCCCCGAACAAGACCGGATGAATCTGCGCGGTCTCGCGCACGAACAATGCGCCCGCGCCCTTGAGGCCATTCATCTTGTGGGCCGAAATCGAATAGAGATCCACGCCAAACCGGTTCACGTCGAAATCGACTCGAGCCCCCGCCTGCACGCCATCGGAATGGAAGGTGATGCCGGCCTCGCGCGCGGTCGCGGCTACGTCCCCAATGGGCTGAATCGCGCCGGTTTCGTTGTTTGCATGCATCACGGAAATCAAAACCGTGTGGGGGCGCAATTCGCGCTTCAGATCGTCGGGATCGATGACGCATGCCTCGCCGACGCCGAGAAACGTGATCTCGACCCCTTCGCGATGCAGTTCCTGGCAGGCGTTCAATACCGCCGGGTGTTCAATCTGGGTGGTGATTACGTGCTTCCGCCGCGCGCTGCCCGCGCGCACAGAACCCAAAATAGCGAGATTATCCGACTCGGTGCCACCGGATGTGAACACGATTTCGCGTGGCGACGCCCCCAGCTTTTTGGCCACCCCGCGGCGCGCCCCTTCCAGTCGCTGTTTCGCGGCTTGCCCGAAATGGTGGATACTGGACGCGTTACCGTACACGTCACGCGCGGTTTCCGTGAACGTTTCGAGGACGCGCGGATCGACCGGAGTGGTGGCGTTATGGTCGAAGTAAGCAGGCACGTTTCCCTGTATTTTACCGTTTTTGACTTTAGAGAGATGGCGATCATTACGCTGCTGACGGATTTCGGGTTGCGCGACCACTATGTGGGCGCTATGAAAGGTGTGATTGCGCGGATCGCGCCGCACGCGGGCGTTGTGGATATCAGTCACGAGGTGGAACCATTCCAGATTGCGCAGGGCGGTTATTTGCTCTCGCAAGCCTGGCGCTATTTCCCGGAAGGGACCGTTCACGTCGCCGTGGTGGACCCCGGCGTGGGCGGTGAGCGGCGCGCCATCGCAGCGGAAGCGCAAGGGCATCGCTTTGTGCTTCCGGACAATGGCCTCCTCTCGCTGGCCGGTGTGGACCGGCCGGTGGTTCGCGAGATCCGCAACGAAGCGCTAATGCTGCATCCGATCAGCCGGACGTTCCACGGTCGCGATATTTTCGCTCCGGTGGCCGCTCACCTGGCGGCCGGCGTCCCGTTCGAAACAGTGGGCCCCTTGGTGGACGACTGGTTGGACGACTGGGTTAAATGGCCGTCATTGGGTCACCGGGTGCTGCATATTGATCGCTTCGGGAACGTGATCACGTCGCTGCGCGCTCCGGCGTCCTTGCAGGTCCGCGGGGAACGCATCGATCTGTATGCGCCAAGCTACTCGGCCGCTCCCGCGGGGAAGCTTTTCCTGATCATGGGCAGCGGTGGTTACGTGGAAATATCCGAACGGGAAGCGTCGGCGGCGGCTCGGATCGGGTGCCGTGTGGGCGACTTGATTACGCTCGACGAAAAAAGCTGAGCACGTTATCACCCTGGCGGATTTCGCGTGTGCGGTTCAATTCCCCATACGCCGCTTCCAGCAGCGTTCGCCGGTCATGTTGCGCGATCACCAGGCCGGTTCCATTCTGCGCCAGCGTTTCGAGAGCCATTCGGTACTCGCCTTCCAGTTCGTACGGCGGGTCGACAAACGCGATATCCGCTTTTTGGGCGGCCAGGTAAATCTTAGCGGAACCGGGAATCACGCGCGCCCGCGAGGCGATCTTCAAGCTCGACAAATTCTGTTCGATCACGGCCACGGCATTCTTGTTTTTCTCGATAAAGATGGCTCGCTCCGCGCCGCGGCTGAGCGCCTCGATTCCCACCGCGCCGGTTCCCGCATACGCATCCAGAAAAACCGCGCCTTCCACCTCCAGGGCGGTCACATCAAACAGCGTTTGGCGGAGTCGGTCCGGAGTCGGCCGCACTTCCAGCCCTTCCAGGCTCTTCAACGGACGTGAGCGAAACTCGCCTGCGATAACGCGCATTAGCCCACCATCACCAAACCATATTTCCGCTGCCAGTGATCGCGAATATATCCCACCGCCTCGCGCAAGGCTTCCACGCTGGGCGGCCTATCGACGAAGCTCTGGGCTTCCCGGCGCGCGAGTTCCAGAATCTCCTGGTCGCGCAGAATGTTGGCAATCCGCAAAGAAGGCAGCCCGGATTGTTTGGTTCCGAAGAATTCGCCCGGGCCGCGGAGCTTCAGATCCATATCGGCGATGACAAAACCATCGTTCGAATCCACCAGGGTTCGGATGCGCTCGCGGGCGGCATCATTCATTTTGCCGGTCACCAGGATGCAATACGATTGTTCGCTGCCCCGGCCCACGCGGCCGCGCAGTTGATGCAACTGGGCCAGTCCAAAGCGCTCCGCATGTTCAATCACCATCACCGTGGCGTTCGGTACATCGACCCCCACCTCGATCACCGTAGTCGCCACCAGAATGTGCGTGCGCCCGTCTTTGAACTCCGCCATCGCCGCTTCCTTTTCAGCGGAACTCAGCCGGCCGTGCAACAGCCCGACTTTCAGATCCGGGAAGACGTCCGCCCCCAGATGCTGATGCATCTCCTGCGCGGCCTTCACCGCGGACGATTCCGACTCTTCCACCACCGGATACACCACGTACGCCTGGCGCCCCGCGTCCACCTGCTTGCGAAGGAAACTCCAGACGCGCTCGATCTGATCCTGATTCACGTGCCGCGTGACGATGGGCACGCGTCCCGGTGGAAGTTCGTCGATCGTCGACACATCCAGATCGCCGTAGATCGTCATCGCCAGCGTGCGGGGAATTGGCGTGGCCGTCATCACCAGCACGTCTGGATGCACGCCTTTCTTTGCCAGTTTCAGCCGCTGCATGACGCCGAAGCGATGCTGTTCATCGATTACGACGAGGCCCAGGCGGCTGAATTCGACGTCCCCTTCGATGAGTGCGTGGGTGCCCACGGCGACGTGAATCAATCCAGCGGCGATCAGCTTCTTCACTTGTAGCTTCTCGCGCGCGGTGAATGACCCAGTCAGCAGGCACGTGACGTAATTCAGCTTGGCGAACAAAGGTTTGAGGGAAAGGTAATGCTGCGTCGCCAGAATTTCCGTGGGGGCCAGCACCGCGACCTGATATCCATTTTCCACCGCGATTACAGCGGCCTCCGCCGCGACGATGGTTTTGCCGCTGCCCACATCGCCCTGCATTAACCGGTTCATGGGCGCGCCGTTTTCCATGTCCTTCGCAATCTCGCCCAGCACGCGCTTCTGCGCGGGCGTGGGACGGAAGGGCAGCATATTCTTGATCTGATCCCGCACGCTGGGCGTGAGCCCGAAAGAGATGCCCTCTATTTTGTGCGCCTGCCTGCGCTTCAGCCACAACCCGCACTCCAGCCAGAAGAACTCTTCCAGAATCAGCCGGAACTGTGCGGGCGATCGAAACCCATTGAGAAGCCGCAGATCGCTTCCGGGGGCGGGGAAATGCACCTCGCGCAGCGCGGTCCAGCGGTCCGGAAGCTTCAAGCGCTGCCGCAGATCGACCGGCAGATGATCTTCCAGCGGCTCCATGGATTCCAGCAGGCGGTGTACCAGCACGCGCAGGGCGCGGGCATTCACTTTCCCCGCCGCTTCGTAAACCGGCACGATGCGGCCTACATGCAGGGCGCGTTCCGCGGCATCTTCATCGTCGGCGGAGAGCAACTCCACCTCGGGATGCAGCATGTTGAGATCGCCTTTGTAGGGATCGAACTCGACCTTCCCGAAGAGTGCGAGGCGCTGCCCCGGAGTGATGCGGGCGGCCATGTGCTGTCCGTGGAACCACTTGGCCATCAGCACGCCGCCGGAACCATCGGTAAATTCGGCTTCGAACAATCCGAGATTGCGCTTGCGGAACCCGGCCAGCTGTGCCGAACGGACTTCAGCGATCACCGTGGCCATCTCGCCGGGGGCCAGTTGCTTGATCGTCTTCAGGTTGCTGCGATCCTCGTAGCGAAAGGGAACATACCCCAGCAGGTCTTCGGCCGTGCGCAGGCCTTTTGCTTCGAGCATTGCCGCCCGCGCCGGTCCGACGCCCTTCAGATAGGTCAACTCTGTCGCGGAATCGAGAGGCAAATGTTGTCCGTAGTGTACGATGCGTCTGTGAGCGATTTGTTAAAAGGCCGTTTGGCCGTTATTCTGGGCGTGGCTAATAAGTGGAGTATCGCGTACGCCATTGCCAATGCTTTTTCACGCGAGGGCGCGGAACTTGCCCTCACTTACCTGAGCGACCGCGAAAAGAAACAGGTTGAGGTTTTTGCCGCCGATTGGAACGTCGCCGCGATGTTTCAATGCGATGTTACCAAGGACGAAGATCTGGTGGTTCTGCACGACCAGGTAAAGGCGCTGAACCGGCCCGTCCACACGGTGATGCACAGCCTGGCTTTCGCGAAGCATGAAGAGCTGGGGAATCCATTTGTCCAGACCAGCCGCGACGGCTTTTTGCTGGCGCAGAACGTAAGCGCATACTCGCTGGTCGCGGTGGCGCGGGCGCTGGTTCCGCTGATGGCACAGGGTGGTTCCATCATCACCCTCACCTACATCGGCTCCACGCGGGTGGTGCCGAACTATAACGTAATGGGTGTCGCCAAGGCTTCTCTGGAAGCGACCACGCGCTACCTGGCATCCGATCTGGGGCCTCAGGGCATTCGGGTGAATGCCATTTCGGCCGGGCCCATCAAAACCGTTTCGGCGCGCGGAGTGAAGGACTTCAGCACCATCCTGGAAGTGATGCAGCAGCGTGCTCCCTTGCGACGCAATACGGACCCGAATGAAGTGGCCGATGCGGCGGTTTTCCTGGCCAGTGATCTGGCGCGCGGGGTGACGGGGAACCTTTTGTTTGTCGATTGCGGGATGAGCGTGATGGGTTAACCGCGCGCTACCGGAGGCTGCTATTCCCACTCAATCGTGGCCGGTGGCTTGTGGGTCAAATCGTAGAACACCGCCGCGACGCCTTCAACTTTGAGCAGCCGGTCGGCCATGGCCGCCAGCGCCTCCTCGTCCATGGAAACCGATTGGGCCGTCATGCCATCAATCGAATCCACCGGGCGCAGCACAATGGAATCCGGCCGGGCCGCGGTTCCCAAAGGAATCAACACAACGGGAAACTGCCAGATTTCGCGATCGAACCCGCTGGCGTGCGACATCTCTCTCACGATGCGGTCCGCTTCGCGCAAGCGCACGATGCGTTGTGGAGTGACTGCGGATTTCCAAACCCGCATGGCCGCCAGCGGGGCAGTGGAATCCACCAGTGCGATCACGCGGTTAATCTCACCGCTTCCATTGACCAGTTCCGTCGCCGAGCTTTGCAAATCGGCCGTTTTGGAGGGATACTCGGTCGTGGCCAGCACGGGCGCGTAAGTCCGGAAATCCCCCTGAACGCCAACCGATCGCACCGGGACCAGAAAAGCCTCGCCGCGGGAGGCGAGGTCCACGTCCATCTCCGAACACAGGCAACGGATCGCGAGACCGGGGCCTGGAAACGGATGACGTTCCAGATACTCGGCCGGCAAGCCAAGCTGCATGCCGATCGCGCGAACCTCGTCTTTGTAATAAGAGGACAAGGGCTCAACAATGCGACCCTCCGCAATCAGCTTCTGGATGCCTTCCACGCGGTTGTGATGGGTCTTGATGACGGCCGCCTGGGACGTACCGCCGGATTCAATCGTGTCCGGGTAGATGGTGCCCTGGCCAAGAATCCAGTGGCCGTCCATCAGGTGTCTGGAATCGATGATGCGCTCCTGCACGGCGACAAACGCCTCGCCAATGATGGACCGCTTCGCTTCGGGGTCGCGCGCCGCCGCGAGCGCTCCCAGGAACTCGGCGGATGCCTGTTCCACCACAACCTCGCCTCCCAGTCGGGCGAACATCTGCTCTACCGCCGGCGTTTCACCGTCGCGCATCAACCCGGTATCGACGTAGACGCCGCGCACGCGGTCGGGCCCCAGCGCCCGCACGCAGAGAGTATATGCCACCGTGGAGTCCACGCCGCCGCTGACGAAGAAAAATACACTGCGATCGCCCACCGCGTCGCGTATCTGCCGTTCGATCTCGCCGGGTTGGTGTGCCGGGTCCCAATCCCGTGAGCATCCGGCGATTCCAAAGACAAAATTGGACAGCAGCACCTGCCCCTGCGCCGTGTGCACCACTTCAGGATGAAACTGGACGCCATAGAGCGCGCGTTCGGGCCTCTCGATAACCGCGATCGCGCAAGTTGACGTTGAGCCCGTCCGCGAAAAACCGGACGGCACCGTTGCCACTACGTCCTTGTGGCTCATCCAGATTTGCTGCGCGTCGGTAAGGCCGGCGAGAAGCGCACTCGAAGCGGCGCCGTCCTCAAGGTGGAGTGTCGCAAGCCCGTACTCGCCTTTGACTCCGGGCGTCACCGACGCTCCCAGTGCCTGCGCCATCAACTGCAATCCGTAGCAGATGCCCAGCACAGCGGCTTTGCCATCCAGGATTTCCGCGTCGATTCGCGGACTATTTTCGTCGTAAACGCTGGCGGGGCCGCCTGAGATGATAATCCCCCGGGCGCCTTCCAATTCTGAAGCGGGAACGTCGCTCCGCCGTACTTCGGCGTAAACCCCCAGTTCGCGGATGCGCCGCGCAATCAAATGACAGTATTGACCGCCCGTGTCGAGGACGAAAATCTGGGGTGAGCGTGGCCGCAACTTGTCTTAGTGTTCCATCCTCTGCACCATCATCTTCTTCGCGCCATCCAGCAACGCCTGAGCCTTGGGCATGGATTCGATCGCCTTTAGCACCAGCGGATCGGTGAGCTTGTTGAATTTGTCGCTCTCAGTCGAACCGAACGCGGTCAAAATCATATCGGTTCCCAGGTTGCGCACCATCCAGTCATGATCTTTCGTGAAGTCAGCCTCGGTGAATTTGACGTCTTGTTTCAGCAGCCAGTCGTGCAGATCGGTCAGCGTTGCCTCGGTAGGCGCCCAACCTTCGGGCAGCTTGATCGAATGGTCTGAAAAATAGTAGCGGGTAAAGTTCAGACTGCCCTGAGCCCACAAGTACGACTCGAGAGCATCCAGTTTCTCCGGCGCGATTTTCTCGTCCGGCGAAATGCCCCCACCGCCGTAGACTGTACGCCCGCCGTCGGTGGTCTTCACATCGTTGTTGTTGCGCGCTTCGGTGTTCGTCTTGTAGTAGTAGTCGAGGAACGAGGTGTTCGTATAATCCCGCTGGATTAACCGCCCGCTCGGCGTGTAGTATTTCGCGGTAGTGAGCGCCAGGCCAGTCCCTTCGTTCAAGGGATAAACCGTCTGAACCAGGCCTTTTCCGAATGTATTGTCGCCCATGATCCAGCCGCGGTCGTGATCCTGCAGCGCCCCGGAAACAATCTCCGAAGCCGAAGCGGAATTCCGGTTTACCAGCACCACAATCGGATACAAATGGCCATGATTTCCGTTTTGGGCGCGATAGACATGCTCCTGAGACGCACGGCCATGGTGAGAAACGATCACGTCACCCTTGTTGAGGAATTTATCGCCCACCGACACGGCTTCGCTCAACAAACCGCCGGGGTTGCCCCGCAAATCGAGCACCAGCCCCTTGATGTTGTCCTCGCCGAACTTCTTGAGCGCGTCCTCTACTTCATGCCCGGTGGTCTCATTGAACAGCTCGATGTGCATGTAGGCAAAGCCGGGTCGCACCCAGAACGCTTCATCGACGCTGGGGCGGTTAATGTCGTCGCGGACGACATCGAAATCCATGGGCTTCGGTGTTCCTTCGCGCGCGATCGTAATCTTTACCGACGTGCCTCTCGGCCCCTTGAGCATATCGGCGACTTCCGTGGTCGTCAGGTTGTCCGTCAGCTTGCCATCCACGGCGTTGATGGTATCGCCGGGACGAATGCCGGCTTTCGCCGCGGGAGATCCGGAAAACGGTTTGATGACGATCGTCTTCCCGTAGCGCGGGCTCACCTGCATCCCGACGCCGTAGTAATGGCCCCGCTGCTCTTCTCGCATCGATTGCAAATCGTGCGAATCGAAAAAGTTCGAGTGGGGATCGAGCGTGCGCAGCATTCCAGGAATCGCGCCCTTATAGATGCCGCGATCCGGCGTCACCGTATCGGCGAAGTTCTCCTCCACGACACCGTATACCTTTGTGAAGCTCCGGACGCTGTTCTTGACATCGTCTTCCGACGTGGCGGCGGACGCCGTCATGAGTTGCGAGCCGAAGCGCCCGCCGATTACCGAACAAACAACTACGAAAAGCGGAATGAGGACAAAGGAATGCCGTGTTTGAGCCATGGGCGGGAAGAGACTCCTTGTTAAATTATAGATTACAACGAAGCGGGGTGAGTTCAGTTAAATAGACTTCCCAAACGCGGCGATGGTTTCGTTTCACTATTGCGTATGCGATTCGTACAGCGGTTTGCGGAACCTCAAAGCGCGTGGGACGCACGTGAGAAGATGGAGAAAATTTCATTTTCAGTTAGATCACTTACGTCTGCGGACGCGCCGCAAGCCCGGAGCCAAGGTTTTGGGTCATTCCCTGTGTTTCCTAATATTTACAGCCTCGGAAAAAGTGTACGATCGAACCTGAATCTGAAAAAATTTGCTTGACACTTCATGGGGCTGTGCGGTATCAATGAGCTTGCCGCGTTACGTCCGCGCAACACGCGCGAGCATGGATTTTGCTCTGCTGCCGGTGCCGGATGTTGGGGGAAGCGGGACAGATTGGCGGTCGAAGTTCTCCGCAGAGCAAGTTTTGTACATGCCGGATTTGGCCACTCACGGCTATCCGGCCCCACCACTCCGGTCCGTTTCCGGGTGGGGGACGCAGTTCGTACAAGAAGGTATTTGTAGTAGAAGCTGAGGCTAGGGTTCGAGAAGAAACTTCAACCGATTCATATTTTTAACAATGAAGACATTTAAGGAGAAACAAATGGCAGATTTTCGCAAGAGTCTCTTGCTCGCGGCCGTGGCCCTCGTCGGAATCGTCGGCACAGCCAGCGCGCAATCAGCTCCCGCTTGCGCCGGCACTGTTGGCGCGCCTCCGTCGTTGCGCTCTGAAGGGCAAACGGAACTAACGGGTGCGATCGTTTTGAATTGCACCAACTTAACAGCGAGCACGGTCAACTTTGACGTGACTCTTAACAACGGCACTGTACCGATCACCAGCCCGGCGGGTGAAGCGGTCGTCCAGGTGAATGCCAACACTCCGGTTGCGGGATCAGAGATTTCTCTGACCTCAAACGGTTTTGCCAACGCGGTGGCCTTCAATGGCGTTGCAATTCCGGCAGGCACGGTCACCATCACGATCTCTGGTATCCGCGCCAATGTGAACCCGACCTATGTACCGCTAAACAGCGGTGGCTTTGGTCAGGTCCTCGCAGTTGTCTCGGTCAGCAACGGCACGTTGCCGATTAACCAGGTAAACAATGGTTTCTTCGTTGGTATCGTGCTCCCCGGTCTCGGGGCGGTTACGGTTAACTCCGTCACGGTGAGTTCGTGCGGCGCCGGCTCAGTGAGCCTCGGTGCTGGTGTGAACTTCACAGTGAACGTTCCGGAGCTCTTCCCGACCGTGTTCAAGATCCAGGGTCCCAACGGCGTTGCCGATTCGGAGTCTGGTCCAACGAATCCAACCGGGTTCATCGCTTCTTCGGGAACTCAGCTTGGGGTGACCTTCGCGAACATTCCGACTGGCGTTTCGTTCTACCTGCCGGCGACCATCACCAGCACTGCGGGCGGCACGGCAGTTCTGGTTGGTACGCCCGGAAGCACCATTCCGATCGTTTCCGGCTTGGTTGACCCGACTGGCGGCACGAACTTCGCGTACTATCCCGCGACGTCCGGCACGACCTACTATTACAACGTGACTGCCACGAACCCGAGCGTCTCGGAATCGTTCGCAATTCCGTTCTACAACACCAGCATCACCCTGAGCAGCAGCTTCGCGACGACAGTCAGCGTCAGCCTGGCGCCCGTTGCCACGGCCGCTGACCCGCCGATTCCGACCACGGGCTTGGTTCCCACCTTCTTCGGTGGTGGTAGCACCGCCAGTCTCACCACGAGTGCGGCTGCGGGTTGCCAGACCTCCCTGCTCTTCCCGTTCCTCACTAACCAGGCTGGCTTCGACACCGGCTTCTCCATCGACGCGAGTGGAACCGATCCGTTCGGTACCAACTTCGCTGGTGGAACCTGCACCATCTACCTGTACGCCGCTGACGGCGCCAACGTGCCGGCAACTGCTCCGACTCTGACGATTCCCACCTCCGGTGAAGGTCATGCAACGATCTCCGCCATCGCCCCGAACTTCCAGGGCTACGGAATCGCGGTTTGCAACTTCACCTACGCTCACGGCTATGCCTTCATCTCGGATGGCTTCATGGGCGGCGGTCGCGGCCTCTCAGAGGGCTACGTAGCGCTCGTGATCAACGATCGCAACGGCGCGTCCTACTCACCGGAAGTCCTGGGCCACTAAACAGCCTGCGATTTTCGAGCTAGTGTGTCACTAAAGGGAGGGCTTCGGCCCTCCCTTTACTTTTCTTGGAGATATCTCTCCAGAAAAAGCACTACAATCAGGGGTAAGTTAACTTCTTCACAAATATGCTGCTTCGAATTTCTTCCGCTCTTGTTGTGTTTGCCGCCCTGGCAACCGCCCAAACTCTTGCCCTTGTCTCGGGTGCCGGCCAAATGATTCGATACAATTCTGGCCAAGGCAGCGAACCCGTCGTTTTCGCAGTCATGAACGGCTCGACGCCGGTCGCGAACCAGACGATCACGTTCACGAACCCCGACGGATCGAAGGCGACATCTATTATCCCCGACGTCGCCACCACTGGAGCGGACGGAACAATCTCCGTGCTTTTTTACCCGGCATATATTAACGGCTACGATTATGAGACCTTCACTCTTCAGGCTCACTTCGGCTCGCAGGCGCCTATTCAGTTCTACGAGACATCGGCTGAAATTCCTCCGGTTGAATTCCTTCTAACGGCTCCCAGCGCCGGCATGCTCGGTCCCCTCACCGCCAAAGCGACGCAGCCCGGACCTCAGATAAAAGTCAACGTGAACGACCTTACCGCGGAAGGGGAACCTGGGGAACTGGCCAACGTCGCAGTGCGTCTCATTCCCATTCGCACAAACAACATCGCCCCCGCCGGAACGGTCCTCGAGACCGCAACTTGTCTGGAGGCCGGGTCAAACCCTGAAGGAAATGTTTTTACGAATTCGTCCGGCGTCGCGGTTTGCACGCCTATCTTCGCTCTTCCGAACGCCGCTTTGAACCTCACGTACGACACCGAGACGTTCAAGATCGAGGTGGGGGATGAGAGCTCCTTCGGCCCTTTCGCATACAATATTTCGCCGGCGCCGCTCACCATCACCGGCCCGACAGACTTTATCTTGACCGAAGGCGAGGCCTCTACCGCTCAGGTGACCGGTTCAGGCGGGGTACAGCCCTATACGTTCACTCTTGCCCCCACCTCGGGACTGCTACCGGGCGGCCTGCAACTTGAGCCGAACGGGCAGATCTCGGGCTCTTCCAACACGCCCGGCTTGTTCCCGTTCACGGTTGTTCTGACCGATCACACGGGGGCCACCCTGAAGTCGCAAACGTTCTCAATCGCCGTCTCGGAAGGCGCTTTCGCCTATTCGCCCACAACCATCCCGGACGCCGTGGTGGGCTTAGCCTACGCGCAATCGATTTCCGTCACCGGAGGCGTTCCGCCCTATACATTTTCCCTCGTGGGAACGCTTGCCCCGGGCCTTTCCGGAGCCGCCAACGCCTCAGCTTTGTCCTTCGAGATCAGCGGAACTCCGACAGCCGCAAGTAATGTTGCCGTGGCGATTAAGGTGAACGATGCCCTTGGTAACCAGGCGGTATTGCCGCTAGGTGCTTTCCAAACGGTGCTGCCCCTCTCGGTGTCGCAAACGAACCCTCCACTTGCCACCGTGTCAGCGGCGTTTCAGTTCCAGGTTCCCATTAGCGGAGGTCTGCCGCCCTACACGGTCACAGCCACCGGCCTACCCACCGGGTTATCGATCAACGACCTGGGCCTCATCTACGGGACGCCCGCCAGTACAGACGCACCCGGCATTTATTCAGTGAATGTTTCAGTCACGGATTCGCTGGGGCTCACTGGGATGGCAAAGCTGAATGTTGAACTGTCGGGTGGACTGCTCGCACCGGGTTCAACATTCCCCACGGAACAGGCCGGGGTCGCCTTCAGTCAGCAGATCTCGATAGTAGGCGGTGTGCCGCCTTACGCCTTCACCCTCACCAGCAGCCCGCCCTCTACGACGCTCAACCTCAGTCCGGCCGGCGTGCTCAGTGGGACCTTCGCACTGGCGGGCAGTCAGCCCGTTGGGTTCTCCGTTGTAGATGCCAGCGGGACACCGGTTCCATTTACGATTACGGTCCCTGTTCTGCCGACAATTACGGCGGCTGGCATCGCGAATGCCGCGGCCTTCTCGGTGGGGTCGGTCGCGCCCGGCGAGATCGTTGCGATCTTCGGGAGTGGGTTAGGCCCGGTTGTGGGCGTCGGCGGGACGCTCACGGGGACCGGAACGGTTTCCACCACCGCCGGGGGTACTCAGGTTCTGTTTGGAACCTATGCGGCGCCAATCCTTTACGCGAGTTCGACGCAGATAAACGTGGTGGTTCCGTTTGAAGTCACACCGGGGCAAAACACCGCCGTCACTGTGACTTCGAACAGCCAGACATCGTTGGCGGTGGGCGTTCCGGTAGCGCAAGCGGCGCCAGGCATCTTTATCATCGGGGGCGCGAGTTCCCCGCAGCAGGCAGCTGCTCTCAATCAGGACCTCTCCGTGAACGGACCATCCAACCCCGCTCAGCCAGGCAGTGTGATCGTGATTTATGCCACAGGCGGAGGTGTTCTGTCGGCCCCGGTGACTGACGGGGAACTTCCCGCCACTCTCATCAATTTGGCGAACACGACGTTAACGGTTGCGGGCCAGCCGGCAACGGTCTCTTTTGCGGGACTCGCGCCGGGCTTTGCGGGTCTGATACAGATTAACGCTACACTGCCAACCGGAAACACCTCCGGTTCCGCGGTGCCGGTCGTCCTCTCAATCGGTGGAGTCGATACCAGCGCGCAAACCGCCACCATAGCGGTTGAATAGCCGGCTAGTTCACCGTGATAATCATCGTCTGGCCCGTGGGGCTCGCCCGAACGATGACAACGCCCGGCTTGAATGCGTCTCTGTTTCGCTGTGACCGATAAAACCGAAGGTCCGCCGTACCTTTCGCGGCGAGTTGGTTCGGCGTCAGACTAATATCGAACCCGGCACCGGAAGTGCGCTGAAATGCCAGGAATAGGGTGCCAGGCAAGAGATTTGAAAGGACAATCGTCTCGGAACTGTTGGAAGCCGGCAGAGCCACGTTCAGGCGATCGGCGGAGAAAGACTTGGTGCGCGCCGCCGCAAGCTGCGCCCGGCCCTTGGCGATCTCCTGATCGAGGTTTAATCCGCTCTCACGCGCGAGTGTCGGGTTCACCTTCATCACCCCGAACGGCGTTTGCCTGCTGCTCACCTGCGGGTAATAAAACCACCACTCGCCTTTATCGAACTTCCAATGGTCGAGATAAGCCGTCTTCACCTCGAAGGATCCGATGGTGGCTCTGCGGATCATCACATTGCTGGACATTTCAACTGTAGCCGTTTGGAAGTGGTCGGCCCAGTCGATCTTCTTCACCTCGTAGTCCAAAATGCGCGGCTTCTCACTGGTGTAATAAGCGTCTCGAGAATCTGGAAGAATAAACTGTTCCACTTCGCGGTACTTCTCGCCGACAAGGAGTTTGTCGAACGCGTCCACCCGCGCCCGTAATTGGCGTTCTACGTCCGGGGGCGCCTGGCTTGTGGTGTCGGCGGCAAAAAGACAGGAGATAAATAGAATTGCAGTAAGGCTTCGCACCTTACCATTCTAGCGGCGCTTCATCTCAACAAACGGAATCAGCGTTCGCTCGGAACTCTTGGGTTCCCGGAGGGGAGCCGCATGAGCCGCCAGCTCCTGATTCAGCGTCTCCACAAAGTGCTCGATCTGTTCCTGCATCTGCCGCATCTTTTCGCGCATGTTGAGAATGATCTCGACGCCGGCAAGATTCACTCCCAAATCGCGCGTCAAGTGCAGAATCACTTCCAGACGCTGCAGATCCGCCTCGGTATACATGCGCGTGTTGCCGTCGCTGCGGGACGGCTTCAGCAACCCTTCACGCTCATAAAGACGCAGCGTCTGGGGATGAATTTCGTACTGTTCCGCGACAGAGGAAATCATGTACGCGGCTTTCGACTTGGCTCGGGGCGCCATATCTTAGACCTCCTTCCAGAGCTCTTCGCGCGGGTCTTCGGGATGCAATTGCGCCAATTCCCGCAGAATCTCTCTCGTGCGCTCGTCATTGGCCTTCGGAGCCTGCAGCGAGACTTCCACAATTTGGTCCCCGCGCGCGCTCTTCCGCGAATTGAACACACCCTTCTCCCGAAGCCGGAACTTCTGTCCGTTGGTGGTGCCCGGCGGTACCTTCAACAGCGTGCGGCCATCAATGGTCGGAACTTCGATCTTCGCGCCCAGTGCCGCCTCCGTCACCGTCACCGGGACCTTGATATCGATATTGTCGCCTTCCCTGCGGAAAAACGGGTGCGGCTCCACGCGCGTCGTAATGTAGAGGTCCCCCGCCGGTGCGCCCAGCGTTCCGGCGTTCCCTTTTCCGGGTACCCGCAATCGCGAGCCGTTCTGGGCGCCCGGAGGAATCCGGACCTCCACCGTTTCCTTGTGCGCGATGCGTCCGTCGCCATGGCAAGTCGGGCAGGCGTTGCGCAGCCGGCCCTTCCCGTTACAGCGCGGGCATGTCAGGCTGAACTTCATAGCGCCCGCCATCTGGGTGACCTGGCCCGTGCCCCCGCACTGCGGGCACGCCACCGAAGCGTCCCCGCCTTGCCCGCTGCCATGGCAGGTACTGCATACTTCATGACGGGTAATCTCGATCTTGGCCTGCGTTCCGCGGATCGCCTGCCAGAAATCGATGCTGAAAGCGTACTCCAGGTCCGCGCCCTTCTCCGGCTGCTCATCCTCCGCGCCGCCCTTAAAGAACTGACTGAAAATGTCTTTGAAAGATCCCGACCGGTCCTGCGCCGTCTGTTGCTGTCCGGCATTCTGGCGCGCAAAGTCGCTGAAATCGAACCCCCCAAAATCCATGTTGGGAGGCTGCTGCGCCCGGCCGTTCGGGGCTGCCCCTGGCGGCGGAATACCGTTCTCGCTGTAGTAACCCACCTGGTCGTACATCTTCCGTTTCTCTTCGTCGCCCAGAATGTCGTAGGCTTCCTGCACATCCTTAAAGCGGTTCTCGGAGGACTTGTCGCCGGGGTTCAGATCGGGGTGATGCTTGCGAGCCAGCTTCCGGTAGGATTTGCGGATTTCTTCCTGCCCGGCGTCGCGACCGACACCCAGCGTCTGGTAGTAATCGTGTTTCGGGGAACTGGCCATGGTTTGAGTGATCCAAAATTACGGCCGGGTCCAAAACGGACCCGGCCGCCGTGCCGCACTACTTACTTCTTATCATCCACATCGACGAACTCGGCGTCCACCACATCGTCGGTCTTCGGTTTCCCCGAAGCCCCGTTGCCGGATGGCTCACCCTGCGGAGGAGCTCCGGCCCCCGGTGCGCTGGATGTCGCTTTGTACATCGCTTCCGCCAGCTTATGACTGGCCGCCGTCAGCTTGTCGGTCGCGGCGTTCAGCTTCTCCGGATCGTTCTCGCCCATCGCCTTCTTGGTGTCTTCGATGGCCGCCTCGATGTTCTTCGCCTCCTCATCGGAGATTTTGTCGCGATGCTCCTTCAACGTTTTCTCTACGTTGTAGACCATGGCGTCAGCCCGGTTGCGGGCTTCAATCTGGTCGCGCTGCTTCCGGTCGTCGGCCGCATGCGATTCGGCGTCCTTGGCCATCTTCTCCACTTCGTCCTTCGCCAGGCCCGAGGAAGAGGTAATGGTGATTTTCTGCTCGTTGTTGGTCGCTCGATCCTTGGCCGTCACGTTCAGAATGCCGTTCGCGTCGATGTCGAACGTCACCTCCACCTGCGGAATTCCGCGCGGCGCAGGCGGCAGACCCACCAGTTGGAATACACCGAGCATCCGGTTATCCCGTGCCATGGCGCGCTCGCCTTGGAATACCTTGATCTCCACCGAAGTCTGATTATCCGCCGCCGTGGAGAAGGTCTCGCTCTTGCGCGTTGGAATGGTCGTGTTCCGGTCGATCAGCTTCGTGAATACACCGCCCAGCGTCTCGATGCCCAGCGAGAGAGGCGTCACATCGAGCAGCAGAACATCCTTCACTTCGCCGCCCAGCACGCCGCCTTGCACCGCGGCTCCAACCGCCACCACTTCGTCCGGATTCACAGTCTTGTTCGGCTCCTTGCCGAACAGGTCCTTCACCATCTGCTGGATCTTCGGGATACGCGTCGAACCACCCACCAGAACCACTTCATCGATGTTCTGCGGGGTTACTTGAGCATCCGTCATGGCCTGTTTGCACGGACCCATGGACCGCTCGAAGATATCCGCGCACATCTGTTCAAATCGCGCGCGCGTCAGCTTCATGGTCAGGTGCTTGGGACCGGTTGCGTCCGCCGTGATGAACGGCAGGTTGATCTCGGTTTCAAGCAGCGTCGAAAGCTCCATCTTGGCCTTCTCCGACGCTTCCTTCAGCCGCTGCAGCGCCATCTGGTCTTTCGAAACGTCGATCCCCTGTTCCTTCTTGAACTCGGAGATGATCCAATCCATGATGCGCTGGTCGATATTGTCGCCGCCGAGGTGCGTATCGCCATTGGTCGACTTCACCTCCACCACGCCTTCGCCAACCTCAAGAATTGAAACGTCGAATGTGCCGCCGCCGAAGTCGTAAACCGCAATGGTTTCGTTCTTTTTCTTATCAAGTCCGTAGGCCAGCGCGGCCGCCGTCGGCTCGTTGATGATTCGTTTTACATCCAGGCCCGCGATCTTGCCCGCGTCCTTAGTAGCCTGCCTCTGCGCGTCGTTGAAATAAGCCGGAACCGTAATCACGGCTTCGGTCACCTTCTCACCCAGATAAGACTCGGCCGCTTCCTTGAGCTTGGTCAGGATCATGGCCGAAATCTCCGGCGGCGACAGCTTTTTGCCGCTGATATCCACACGGACATCGCCGTTCTCGCCAGCCACGACTTTGTAAGGGACCATCTTCATTTCTTCACTCACTTCGTCATAGCGCCGTCCCATGAAACGCTTGATCGAAAAAATCGTATTCTCGGGGTTTGTGATCGATTGCCGCTTGGCAACCTGCCCCACCAGCCGCTCCCCGCTCTTCGTGAATCCCACAACGGATGGCGTCGTACGAGCGCCTTCCTGGTTCGCGATCACGGTGGGTTGGCCGGCCTCCATGACCGCCACCACCGAATTGGTGGTACCCAGGTCGATGCCTATAATCTTGCCCATGATGATTGAAATGCCTCCTCAGCAGTTGAGAGAGCCTCGCCGCTTCTAGCAGGAGGCGCGTCCTTCATTAGTATCGAACTTTAGTGTGTTGTTGTCAAGTATGGTGAGTGTTAGAATTCTAGATAAGTGATCAAAAATCCAGAGGCTGATCCCTTGGCGCGCCAACCTGCCGCCGCCACCGGCGAGCAACGAAGGCGCTTGGTCGGCGACGAGTTGGCCGACATGGCTGCGGAGTTCGCTCGGCTTCCCGTTCTGGATCCCCGCACCCCGGACGAGATCCTGGGCTACGACAAAGAGGACCCTCCCGCGTAATGGTGATTGATACCTCGTCTCATCGCGATTCTACTCGGCCAACCTGGAGCGGAGCGCTTCAGCCACGCGCTCAACGATGCGCCTTCACTCGCACGTCCCTGCCCGAAACCCCGCCTCATCGTCCCCCGCCGGGGGACCCGCGGCGGTAGCGCGCCGCCCGTGAGGGATTTCGCCGCGTCAGCAATGGCCGCCACCCAGCTGGACTCAACTTCGGAGATTGCTTTTCCGACGGGCTGGCCAAAGCGTCGGGCGACACGCTTCTGTTTCAAGGCGAAGACTTTTCCAAAACGGATATCCTGACCGCTCTTTAAGCCGCCCTCTGTTTAATCTAATGGGCAGATTGCAGTGACGGGGCGATCCAGGAGTAGAGGAAACTCGAAATTGATGGGAACTGAGACGCAAGAAGCCCCAGCACTGGCAGCGCGCCATATCCAAAAATCTTGACATAGGATTCGAGAGTCAATTTGCCGGGGGCCGTGCCGGCGATTCGACTCAGAATAGGGTCGCGTTCCATGCCCGTCAGACACTTCCAAATCACTGCGCCGACAAGAACGAATAGCGCGAGAAGAAGTCTGCCGATCAGCCGCGGTGACTGAGGGCTGTAGGAGTTCACCGAAATTACCAGAAGCACGAAACCAGACGACAGGAACAAGAGCAGGTTTCGGACTTGGCTAACACCGTAAAGGAGAAACGATGAATAGTGAAGCGCCACGAACGTTTCGGCGAGCCGGCCGAGATCGGGCTCTGCATCAATTTCCAGAGGCGC
>Ga0302319_10005879_pt1 | contig 24478 bp, 23 predicted proteins | sample Bog_T0_2_FD_203319 | JGI IMG/M metagenome (GOLD analysis project Ga0302319, IMG submission 203319) | Peat permafrost microbial communities from Stordalen Mire near Abisko, Sweden - Bog_T0_2 | ecosystem: Environmental > Terrestrial > Soil > Wetlands > Peat | place: Sweden: Abisko, Stordalen Mire...
AACGCCTTCCGCTCACTCTTGGGGATTGCTGGTGGTGCTGGCGCGCCTACTTTTGGCGAACTATACTCGGGGAAATGGCAACATACTATAGGTGGTAGGTGTGGGTGAAAGGCGGATAGGCATAGGCCAAAGCTTTGACCACACCGCCAACAGGGAAAGAAGTCCGCGATGGACTGTAAAATCGAAAGGAATGGCGAGCGGACCGCGGTCTTTCTTGCCGGTCAGCTCGTCGAAGGCGACCGCCGCTCGTTCGAAACGGTGATCGACACTCTGGTCGAGGCGGGCGCCCGGGAGATCGAGATCGACCTGAGCCGGCTCACCTATATGGATTCGATCGGTCTTGGTCTGCTGGTCACGCTCCATGGGCGGGCACGGCACCTCGGGACCTCGGTGGTGCTGAAGCAGCCCAACGGCAATGTCCGGGAGTTCCTGGAGTCCGCGGCAATCGACCGCCTGATGCCGATCGTTCATGTCTAGGGGGCTGCGGTCCGGGGGACACCGGCTGCCGGTTGCGGGCGCAACTGCCGGTCGCGAGGACTTTGCCGCCGCCCTGTTCCGCCACCTCTTCGTCGATGACGCCCGACTGGACGCGGTGGCGGCGCGTTTCGGCGTCCGGCTGTCCGATTGGGTGCTGCCCGCCGGGCCGGTGGGCGGCGACCTTTGGGGCCTGATCGACATCGGCGACGACGCGCTGGCGCTCTATGTTCTCGACTGTGCCGGCTCCGGGGTCGAAGGCGCATTCAACGCCTTTCGGATGAACGGGCTGATGGCCGCCCTGGACGCCGACCTCAGGGATCCGGGCGTGGTGCTGACCACGCTCCACCGTCATTTGCGCCCGCTGCTGCCCATCGGACAATTCGTCACCATGCTCTACGGGGTGATCGGCGATGGCACCTTCGTCTACGCCTCGGCCGCCGCCCCGCCACCCATCGTCGTGGTTGCCGGCGGGGCGCCCGATGGCGGCGCCCGGACCCTGGTCGGCGACGGCACCGGGCTGCCGCTTGGGGTCGGCGACGCGCTTTACCAAACCCGGACCCTGGCGTTCCCGGAAGCGGCCACCTTGCTGCTCTGCACCGATGGCCTGACCAATGCTCCCCGGACCGGGGATCGCCGCTTTGGCCAGGACGGCATGCTCGAACTCGCCACCATCGCCGGGCCATCGGGCACCACCACGGCCGCCGGGATCATTGAACAGGTGGCCCCGGCCCTGGTCGAGGCGATCACCGACGATGCGCTGCTGCTGCTCTGCCGCCGGCAGGGCGGCCGGCGCCTCGCGCCGCGATCGCCTGCAAGGCCGCTGCCGCCGGTGGCGGAGACGGCTCTGCGCCGTACCGTCCTGGTGGTCGATGACGAGCCCATGGTGCGCAAAATCATCGTCCAATCGCTCCGGCATCTTGGCTACGCCACGGCCGAGGCGGGCGACGGCCTTGCGGCGCTGGCGCTGCTCCAGGAAGCCGAGGAACCGTTCGACGGCATTTTGCTCGACAAGGCCATGCCGGGCCTGAACGGCCTGGAGGTCCTGCGCCGGGTCAGGACATTGCCGCGCCATGCCGATACCCCGATGGTCATGCTGACCGGCGACGGCACGCCGGCCGCGCGGGAGGAAGGGCTCAACGCCGGCGCCTGGTATTACCTGACCAAGCCGCTCCACATCCCGGTGGCGGCAATCCTGCTCGAGGCCGCGATTGCCGATCGCAACCGCTATCGCGTGCTGAGACAGGAAAACGACGACCGCGCGCTGGCCCTGACCCGGCTCTCCATCGCCGAATTCCGCTTTCGCACCGTCGAGGACGTGCGCGCCGTCGCGTCGTTGCTTGGCAGTCTGTGTCCCGATCCGTGTCAGGCCGGCGGTGGCCTGTCCGAACTGATGATGAACGCCGTCGAGCACGGCAACCTGGGCATCAGCTACGCGGAGAAGACCCGGCTGATGCTGGCGGGCGGCTTCGAAGCCGAGGTGGCCCGGCGGCTTGCCGCCGCCACCGAGGCCGACCGCCACGCCACGGTTGAAGCTTACCGTTTCCCGGACAAGCTTGACTTCGTGATCCGCGACCTGGGGTCGGGCTTTGACTGGCGCCGCTACCTCGACTTCGACCCGGCGCGGCTGACCGATCCCCACGGCCGCGGCATCGCGATGGCCCGGCGTTGCGCCTTTTCCGAACTCCACTACCGCGGCACCGGAAGCGAGGTGCTGGCGCGAATCCGCACAGTGGAAGGCGACCCGACCGGCTGCTGACCCGGTCGCGACCCGGTTGCCGACTGTGGCGTGCCGCCCCGGTCGCGGCGGGACGCCGGCGATCCGGCGTCCCGTCTGTGTGCGGGCATCACCCGACCTGCGCCTTGCAACCGATGCCGGTCATGGACACTGTAAAATTTTTCCACCGACGCACCGGGAAGGCGCCACAGGGAATGTTGTTGAACGGCCGGGGTATCGCGATTGTACTGTGCTATACGGCGGCAATCCGCCAGCCGTCATGTGAACGCCCGTGATTGAATGGAGTATGTCAAGACCGGGTGTGGTTTTCTCCCGGAACCGCCATTAATTTTGTAGAACTTAAGTAACGGTAAAACATGGTGCCATGGCTGCAACAGCCGGTTGGCTGTCATCGTCGTCAGCATGACGATATATTAGATCAATCGTGCGAATGCGCCTAAACTTTGTTTGATGCAGTGTTGGTACTGTGTTAATAACCACCCAAGTCAATCGGACAGGGGCGCTGTTTCAGGCGCATTGACTGCCTTCATCCCGGTGCAAATCTGACCGGCGGTGCCTTACGGATTGCCCTTGCCATGAGGCATGACTGCCTCCAGGAGTTGATCGCATGACTGACGGAACCGAAATTCATACGACCCTCGGCGAACGGGCCGCACGCCAACTCGCCAACACCACCAAGACCCCGCCGCAATGGTCGGCGATCACGCCGCGCTGGCTGGTCTCGTTCCTGCCCTGGGTCCCGGTCGAGGCCGGCACCTATCGCGTCAACCGGGTCAAGGAGTCCTATTCGGAGAAGCTGGACGATGTCGAGTGCAGCCCGAATGAGCAGACCGAACTGCCCGAGACCTTCGTCGCCTACGAGGAACATCCGCGGGAATATACCCTCAACGCGGTCACCACGGTCCTTGACGTCCAGACCCGGATTTCCGATCTCTACCGCAGCCCTTACGACCAGACCCGGGAGCAACTCCGGCTGCTGATCGAAAAGGTCAAGGAGTATCAGGAAAGCCAGCTCATCAATAACGCCGAATACGGTCTGCTGGCCAGTGCCACTGCGGCGCAGCGGATTACGACGTTGGGCGGGGCGCCGACGCCCCATGATCTTGATGAACTGATCTCCCGGGTGTGGAAGGAACCGGCCTTTTTCCTCGCCCATCCCCGGGCCATCGCGGCCTTTGGCCGGGAATGCACCAATCGCGGGGTGCCGCCGCCCACCGTGACCCTGTTCGGCTCGCCGTTCCTGACCTGGCGCGGGATTCCGCTGGTGCCCAGCGACAAGCTTGCGGTCGATGCCGAAGGCAAGACCAACATCCTGTTGTTGCGCGCCGGTGAACAGAAGCAGGGCGTGGTCGGCCTGTTCCAGCCCGGCCTGCCGGGTGAGGTCGCGCCCAGCCTGTCGGTGCGGTTCATGGGGATCAACCGCAAGGCGGTCGCCTCTTACCTCATCTCCTTGTACTGCTCGCTTGCCGTTCTTACCGACGATGCCCTGGGTGTGCTCGAAGGTGTGGAAGTCGGGCATTACAATGACCGGAAGTGACTTCGGCGTGGGGGTGGCGGCGCCGGTTTCCGGCGCCGATGCGCAGTCCACCGCCCCGTGGGAAGCGATGGCGTCGGTGATGTCGTCGCTGCCCGATCCCGCCGCCATCGCCGAGCTTGCCAACGCCTTTTTCAAGGCGGTGCCGGGCACTCCGGGTGGCATCGGACCGTCCGTGGTTGCGGCGCCGCCGGCGTCCCCGGCCGCGCCGTCCGCCATCCCGGCGGCGGGCGTCCCCGGGCCAGCCTTGCCCGCCGGAGCCGGTCTCGACCGGGTGGGTCACCCCGCCACCCAGGCCAAGCCGCCGGCATCGGTTCCGGGCGGGGCGGGCGTGCCCTCCTGGCAACTGCCGGGGGTGCAACTGCCGGGGGTGCAACTGCCGGGGGTGTCGACCGATCCCGGTCTCGACCAGCTTCTGCGGTCGCTGGGCGCCGATCTTGCCCTGGTTCCGCCCAAGCCGCAAACCAACGCCCCCGGACGGGGGCCTGAGTCCGGGGCCGGCTTCTATTTCCTTGACCATGCCCGGCTGCCGGCGACGGCGGCGGCGGCTCCGGCTCCGGTCCCGGCGCGTACCGATCCTCCCGCTCCGGTGCCCGGCACGGCAGCCGCCCCGGCGTTTCCCGAGGTGCCGGAGTTGGGACCGGCGGCGCGGCCGTTCGATCCCCATACGGTCCGGCGCGACTTTCCGATTTTGCAGGAGCGGGTCCACGGTCGGCCCTTGATCTGGTTGGACAATGCCGCCACCACCCAGAAGCCGCAGGCGGTGATCGACCGTCTGTCCTATTTCTACCAGCACGAAAATTCGAACATCCACCGGGCCGCCCATGCCCTGGCGGCCCGGGCCACCGATGCCTATGAGGCCGCCCGGGACAAGGTCCGGCGTTTCCTCGGCGCGGCGTCCGCCGACGAGATCATTTTCGTCCGGGGCACCACCGAGGGCATCAACCTGATCGCCCAGGCCTGGGGACGGCGCAACATCGCCAAGGACGACGAGATCGTCATCACCTGGCTTGAGCACCACGCCAACATCGTGCCCTGGCAGATGCTGTGCGCGGAGACCGGCGCCCGCCTGCGGGTGGCCCCGGTGGACGACCGCGGCCAGGTGATCCTGGAAGCTTACGAGAAGCTGCTCAACCCGCGCACCCGGCTGGTCTCGTTCAGCCAGGTGTCCAACGCTCTCGGGACCGTGACGCCGGCGGCCGAGATGGTGGCGATGGCGCGGCGTCACGGCGCCTGTGTCGTGGTCGACGGCGCCCAGGCGGTGTCGCACATGCCGGTCAATGTCCAGGCTCTCGATTGCGACTTTTATGTCCTGTCGGGACACAAGCTGTTCGGGCCAACCGGCATCGGCGTGGTGTACGGCAAGGCTGCGGTGCTGGAGCACATGCCGCCCTGGCAGGGCGGCGGCAACATGATCGCCGATGTCACCTTCGAGAAGACGGTCTACCAGCCACCGCCGGCCAGGTTCGAGGCCGGCACCGGCAACATTGCCGATGCCGTCGGCCTGGGGGCGGCGATCGACTATCTTGAGCGTATCGGCATGGCCACGATCAACCGATACGAACATGAGCTGCTGGCCTATGCCACCCAGGGCCTGCTCGGGGTTCCGGGCCTGACCCTGATCGGCACCGCGGCCGAGAAGGCCGGCGTCCTCTCCTTCGTCCTCGACGGTTGCCGGAGCGAGGATGTCGGCGCCGCCCTGGATCGGGAGGGCATCGCGGTGCGTTCCGGCCACCACTGCGCCCAGCCGATCCTGCGCCGGTTCGGGGTCGAGAGTACGGTTCGGCCCTCGCTGGCGTTCTATAACACCAGCGACGAGATCGACGCCCTGGTGGCAGCCCTGCTGCGCCTTCAGAGCCAGCACGGGTAGCGCGCAGAGCAAGAGCGGACTGCCGACGACACCACCCCCCCATAGCCGGGGGTGGTGTTGTTGGCCGACGTGCGCCAGGTTACGGCAGGTGATTGAAGGAAAATGGTTTCGTGGGCTCTGCCCACACCCGCAAAAGGCCGGTCGGCCCTTTGAACCCATGAGTCATGGGGTCAAGGAGGCGGTCCTCCTTCGCGGGTGCATGGGGCGTTCGGGCCGGTTACCTGATGACGACGAGGTTCGGATCGATGGCCCGACCGATCAAGGTTGCGGAAACGACTCCGACGAACCCGACGCCACATCCGATCAGCGCGTTGACTGCGACGACCTCGGAGAATGGAACAAGCAGGACACCGGAAGCCAGTGCGGGCACCCAGCCGACATAGGTGGCAGCCCCCACAGCCCCGGCGCCCACGGCGCAGGCGATGGCGGCGTTGCCGATCAGTGAGTCGGCTTTCGCATTCCCTATCGGAAGCGCGAAGACGACCAGCATGACAAGTACGGGCAGAATTCGTTTCATGGCAGGTCACTCCACAAGGTTCGGAAAATACCCATGCCGACGCGGGCCGGTCGGTTTTCCGGCCCGCGCGCGGGCGCGTTCGTGATCAGAGACCGGGTTGGGCATCCGGGTTTGCCCTTGCCTGGTATTCCTGCTTGAGGTCGCGGATGATGTCGTGGTCGGCCTTGACGCCTTCGTAGGCACTGGACACGACGGCCTTGACCGGAGCGGTCAGACTGCCCTCCTGGAGGGCTGCTTCGTATTTGTCCCTGATGTAGTCCTCGCCGCTTTCGATCTCGTTGATGATGCCCTCGTCATTGCCGATGACGGCGTTCTTGAGGTTGAGGAACATCCGGTGACCGGCGGCGAGGATGCTGACGCTGTCCTTGGGTTCTCCGCCCAGGCCCCGAACTTCATCCTGAAGCTCGTTGGTCAACTGATGGCGCTGGGCCGCGCGGTCATCGAACATGGTCTTGAATCGCGGATTCCTGGCCTCCTTCGCGGCGGCGCCATACCCTTCGGCGCTGTCCAGGGTGGTCGCGATCAAGCCGTTGAGCACGTCAATCTGTCGTTCGTTGATGCTGGGCATTGCTGATGTCCTCGGTTTCGGGGGGCGCGCCCGGTTACGGCTCCGGCCATCCCGGGCCGAACGGGGCCGTGTCGGGCCGATGTCCCCGGGGGAGAACCAAACTATCGTCAGAGGGAAGCGGAAAAGGAAGGTTCGGAATTTACCGATAGTCTAATGGCTTATATCGGTGCAGAGGGCGGTGGACGGTACGCGGTGGCAGTTCATCGGCTTTCGGGATGGATAAACGGCACCACTTTTGCGTAAATTTGCGTAAAGATGATCCCGGATGCCTCGAACCGAAGGCACCGTGACGCCACGAACATTTCGATGCCCGGGGGGCCCGGGCATCGACGGTCAGCCGGCACATGCCACCGACCAAAGCGGCTTCCGTTCCTCGACTGAAACCAACGTCGGGATCGACCGTTGAGCTTCAGGGATGATTTGCCGCTTCATGGACAACAACTGGTCAGGTCGATGACAGTGACGTTCGGCTGCTCGTCACAGTTGCGTCGTCGCGGGTACGCCTAGATCCGTCCCGTGAACATCAGGATGACGACGATGATCAGGATGATTCCGAGACCCCCGCTCCCGGAATAGCCCCAACCGGACGAGTACCCCCATCTCGGCAGGGCGCCGATCACAAGCAAGATCAACACGATCAAGAGGACAGTTCCAAGCATGGGATGTTTCTCCTTTTTTCGGTAGAAGGACGATCAGACGGCGTTCCGACCGAACACGACGAGCGAAGCACCACCGACAACTGCGGCAATCCCTGCGATGACATATATCATCGTGTTGTCGGTGTGGTTTCCCGTCACCGCTGTAACCACCTGATCAACCGGGGCATTCCAAGACTGGTAGCCAAAGTAAAGCAGGACTGCACCGACCGCCAGAAGGGCGATACCGATCACACTCTTCATATAAACTTACTCCTTGTTTCAGCTCTCTCGCCGAAGATGGGTCCATGGAAAACCATAACTATTTGATTTTGGTAATCTCATGACCCATACCCCGGGAGCGACCGAAGTTTTGGCTTCATTGTCCATACTAATGCTTCAGTTCGTCCTTGGCACGACCGACGGCATTCTGGATGGTGCCCGCAATTTTGTCGCCCTTGCCTTCGGCCTCAAGCTTGGCGTTACCGAACATCTTGCCCGCGCCGTCCTTGATGGCGCCTTTGGCTTGCTTGGCCGCGCCGACGATACGATCCTTGTTCATGTCGCAGTCTCCCCGTCTGTTGATGCTCCCGCCAGCAAGCCCCGCGGCTGCGGGTGCGGATATCGCTTCTGGTCGCTGACGGGCTTGGCGGCTGGTTGTTGCCCTGCTCACGGACGCCGTGGGCCGACATCGCCATCGCCATCGCCACTTCTGAAATATCGTCTTGGGAGACGGTCTGCACCAGACTCGGAATATGCGCATAACCGACCGCGAAGAGGGGGCTCAACCGATGGCGGCCGATAGCGTCGATGACGTGGAAATCAGGCGATTGCCTGTGATGCCAGCAAGGTTTGCGAGTGACCCATGGTGGCCTCACCCCGAAACCCTAGACCGGGACTCTGTCCTGAACCCACAAGGAGGATTGCCTCCTTGACATCATTCACGTCATGGGTTCAAAGGGCCGACCGGCCCTTTGCGGATGTGGGCAGAGCCCACAAAACCCCTTCATTTCAACGACTCATGGTAATCTGGTGGATATGGGGCAAAGCCCGCTTTCAGACCCGGTGACCGGTTGCCGCCGCCGCGGCGAACCCGGAGCGGATCGCGCCCTCGATGGTGGCCGGAAGGCCGGTGGCGGTCCAGTCTCCGGCCAGGAACAGGTTGGGCCAGCGGGTGGCGGGTGGCGGCCGGCGGTGCTGGTTGGCCGGGGTCTGGATGAAGGTGGCGCGCTTTTCCTTGACCACCCGCACCGGCGGCACCGGCCCGACGGGCAGGCCGAGGGCGCGGGTCACGTCGGACCACAACAGGGAGGCGAGATCGGCGGCCGGCTGTCCGGCGAGGGCTCCGGCGCCGCTGACCGTCACCGAAACCACGTCGTCGCGGACGAAGACCCAATGGGCGGTGCCGCCGATCACGCCGATAAAGGGCAGGTCCTCGGGCAGCGCCGGCGGCCGGTCCAGGCGGAAATGGGCGTTGACGATGGCATGGCCGTCCTCGGGTACCGGCAGGTCGGGCAGCAGCTCGCCGGTTCCCCCGGCGGGCAGGGCCAGCACCACCTTGTCTCCCGGTTCCACCGTCTCCACGCCGTCACTGAAGTCGAGGGCGGCGACCCGTCCGCCCTCCAGGACCAAACGGCGCAGCCGCCGGCCGAATGCCGGCCGGACGTCGCGGCCGGCGAGAAAGGACAGGGCCGGTTCGATCAGGCTGGCGCCGAGGCCGTCGCGGGTGAACAGCGGTCGGCAGAAGGCGCCGCCCCGGGCAAAGGTTTCCAGCAGCGTCGCCCGCAGCGGGGCGGCGGCGGCCACCGCCGGTTCGGCATTGAGGGCGGCCAGGGTCAGCGGTTCCCAGAAACTGCGGTACAGGGGATGGGCCGGTGCGATGCAGTCGGCGACGGTGGCGCCGGGGGCGGCGGACAGCAGGGCCAGGCCCGAGAGATAGTCGCCGGGCCGGGAGCCCGGCACCCGCCGCGACGGCGCCAGCACCCACCAGGGCAGCGGTCCGCGGTTGGGGCGCAAGGTCCAGCGCCGTCCCGATTCGAGATCGACAAAGGGAAAGGCCGCCTCGCTCGGGCCGGTCACGGTGTCGGCGGCACCGATCCGGGCCAGATAGTCCAGTGCCGCCCGGTTGGCGCTGAGCAGCAGGTGGCTGCCGTTGTCGATCCGCCGGTCGAGGCCGGGGTCAAAGAACGAACGGCAGCGACCGCCGGCATTGGGAGCGGCCTCGTAGAGGGCGATTTCCCGGCCGCGTCCGGCCAGCGCGACGGCACAGGCAAGACCGGCAAGGCCGGCGCCGACGATATGGGTGGTCATCGCGACCTCAGCAGACCTCGGGTCAGGGCCGCCCACAGCTTGGCCGCTTTCGGGAGGCGGGGCGGCGGCCGGTCGGGATCCCAGCCCCGGCGCTCCAGCCGGTCGAGAATCGCCTCGTAGATGGCCATCATCAACAGCGCCGGCCGCAGCCGCCGGCGGTTGCAGCGGGCCAGCGCGGCGTCGGCCTCGGCATAGCGCCCGCGCGCCTGTGCCGCGAGGTCCCGGAACACCGCGGGCAGGGCGGGGTGGCGCAACACCGCTTCCGGGGCCAGCGTCGGATCGATGGCGTGGCGCTCCAGCGCCTCCCGGGGCAGATAAAGCCGGTTGCGTCCGGCATCCTCGGCCAGATCGCGCAGGATGTTGGTCAGTTGCAGGGCGTCGCCCAGGGTCAGCGCGAAGGTTCGCGCCTCGGCCTCGGTGGCGCCGAACACCGGCAGCGACAGCAGGCCGACGGTGCCGGCGACCCGCCGGCAATACAGCAGCAGTGTGGTCATGGGCGGTGCCCGCATGGTTTCGCGGGCGTCCATCTCCATGCCGTCGATCAGGGCCAGGAACTCCTCCCGGGGCAGGCCGAAGTGCCGGACCGGCTCCAGCAGCGCGAGGGTGGTCGGGCGGGACGGTCGGCCCTCGTAAAGCCCGTGAATCTCCTCGCGCCAGCGGTCCAGTTCGGCCAGCCGGACTTCGGTCGGGCCGCCATCGTCGGCCACGTCGTCGACTTCCCGGCAGAAGGCATAAATCGCATACATCGCCTGCCGCCGCTCGGGCGGCAGGATGCGCATGCCGAGGGAAAAGGACGAGCCCGAGCGCCTGACCACCTCCTGCACATGCGCCTGAGCGGCGGCGATCTCCTTTGCCTGAGCGGCGGCGATCTCCTTTGCCCGAGCGGCGGCGATCTCCTTTGCCCGAGCGGCGGCGATCTCCTTTGCCCGAGCGGCGGCCGTCGCGGTCATGGCGCGGCGACCCGGCCGACCGCGACCAGGCCGTGAAACAGGCCCGAGATGCCGCACCGCACGAAGTCCAGCCGCGACAGCCTGACCCGGCCGGCGATGGGGTCGCCGCGGCGCAGCCGGTGGGTCAGCCGCCGGGCCAGGTGCAGGATCACCGCCGATTCCATGGCCAGCGGCCGGCTGCGCAGGCGGGCCGGCAGGGCTGACGCCGTTGCCAGCAACTCTTCGGTGCCGGTCAGACACATGTCGATCACGGCGCGGACCGCGCTGTTGGCCTTCCGGGCCTGAAGGTCGTCAAGGCGGCCGGCCTGCGCCTCAAGCCAGTCAAGCGGCAGGTAGACCCGGTCCAGGTCCCGGTGGTCGGCCTGACAGTCCTGGAGATGATTGAGGATTTGCAGGGCGTTGCACAGGGCATCGGACGCCTCGTAGTCCGGGCGCTCGCCATGGAGGTCGAGCAGGAAACGCCCGACCGGCGCCGCCGAGAGGGTGCAGTACCCGATCAGCTCGTCCCAGTTGGCGTAACGGGTCTTGACCGCATCCTGCCTGAACGCCGTCAGCAGGTCGAGGCCGTGGCGGGCGGTGACCCCGGTTTCGGAGAGGCTGGCGCGCAACGCCAGCGCCTTGCCATACAGGCGGGGGTGGCCGGTGCCGGTGGCCAGGGCCTCGGCGAAGCCGTCGAGTCGGGCGATCTTGTCTTCGGGGGTCAGCCGGGGGTTGTCGGCGATGTCGTCCGCGGCCCGGGCAAAGGCATAGAACGCGGCGACGTGAGGCCGCAGGGCGCGGGGCAGCAGCCAGGAGCCGACCGGGAAGTTCTCGTCCTTTGCCGTCTTCCCCGACGGGGTTTCAACGGTTGCCGTCAATCGACCGGCCTCCCTGCCAGCGGTACCGTGACGCCGCCGTCCAGGTTGGCCTGGGTGACGCGCCCCTTCCACTGTCCGCCCCGGCCGCGCCAGCTTCGTACCGCCGAAGCGACAGTCATCAAGCTATACAGAAGTCCGACCATGGGCAGCAACAGTGCAGCCGCCGGCGGCTTGCGATAAAGCTGCAAGGTTGGCCGGCAGGCGACGACCATCAGCGATCCGGTGGCGAGGCCGGCGAGGGTGGGCACGGCCAGGTGGTGGAGCGGCCAGGTAAGAATGGCGACCGGCGCCACCAGATAGGTCAGGATCATGCCGAGCACGGTGCCCAGCAGCAGCCAGGGCGAATGGTTGAGCTGGGTATAGGCGCTGCGGACCACCATGTCCCAGATTTCGCCAAAGCGGCGGTACGGGCGCAGGCTGACCAGTCGGGTGGTCAGGCCAAGCCAGAGCCGACCGCGCCGCCCCCCCGATCCGGCCTTGATCACCGCGCCCAGGGTGCAATCGTCGATCAGGGCGCCGCGGATGCGCGCGATGCCGCCGACGGCCTCCAGGGCGTTCCGGCGGACCAGGATGCAGCCGCCGGCCGCCGCAGCCATGGGGTGGGCGTGATCGTTGACCCAGGGAAACGGGTAGAGCTTCTGGAAGAAAAAGACGAACGCCGGGATCAGCAGTCCGGCCCAGAAGCCGTGGTGATCGAGCAGCACCATCAGCGACACCAGGTCCAGCCGGTCGGCTTCCGCCTTTGCCACCAACCGGCGCAGGCTGCCGGGATCGTGACCGATGTCGGCATCGGTGAGCCACAGGTAACGTGCCTGCGGGTTGATCGCCGCGGCCCGCGCGGTCCCCTCGGACACCGCCCACAGCTTGCCCGACCAGCCCACGGGCAGCGGCCGGGCCGGGGCGACAGTCAGGCGGCCGGTGGGGTCGGCCAGCCCCAGCGCCACGGCGCGGGTGGCGTCCTCGCTGGAGTCGTCCACCAGCACCACCTCGAAGCGGCCGGGATAGTCCTGGACCAGCAGCGAGGCGAGGCTGGTCCCGATCACCGCCTCTTCGTTGCGTGCCGGCACCACCGCCACCACCGCGGGCCAGACGGCCGGCTCCGGGTCCGGGCCGGTATCGAGTCGCTGGTCGCATCGCCAGAAGCCGCCATGGAACAGCAGCAGATAAAGCCAGACGAAGAGCGCAAGGACGCTCGCGGCGGTCAGGGCCAGGGTCATGACGGGACGGGATTCTCCGGGAAGGGGGCAGGCCGGGTGGCCTCAGCGCGCGGGCGGAGCCGGCGGCGGGTCGCCGTCGCCTCGAAACGGGCTGTGAGTCGCGACGAAATCCCCGACCACCATCACGGCGCCACCGATCAGAAAACCCACCGAGCACCCGGTGGAAATGTAGGGAACCGCGGCGATCACGGAAACCCCGGAGAGCGTCATCAGGCCGGTGACGGCGCCAAAGGTGGCCCCGGTCAGACAGCCGCCGACGAAATACTGATCCATCTTGTAATGGTAATCGATGGCTTGGAGCTGGTCGTCGGTCAGTTGCCGGGTTTGGGCCGCCACGGGCCGGTCGGACACGACCAGCAGCAAGGCCGCCAGCAGCGCGGCCGCGAGAATGGGCGCCACCGGAATCGGCGCCACCGGAATCGGATTCGGAGGGAGGATGCGCATCGGCTCGCGGTCAGGAGGGGCTGGGCAAGGTCCGGTCCGACCGGAGATCGGGCGAAACCGGCGACAGGAAAAAGGGATCCTAACACACCCGGCGGCGAGGCACGAGAGGCGGCCGGGCGCGCCGGCGATGCTCAGGCCATCGACGGCGCCTTTGGTCCTGCGCCTGCGGGCCGGTCGCTCCGGCCTGTTGGCGGCGGGGGAGTTCCGGTATCGTCCGTCCCGGCAGGGTTCGATCCGGGGGAAGGGATGGAGAGCGTGGTCTCGATGCTGAGGGCGTTATCGGCCCCGGTGGTGGTGTTGGATCTGGAATTCACCGCGTGGGAGGGCTCGCACGCCGCCGGCTGGAGCCGCCCGGGAGAGTTCCGCGAGATCGTGCAGATCGGGGCGGTCAGGCTGGGGCCGGACCTTGGCGAACGGGGCTGGTTCAACCGGCTGGTCCGGCCGGTCCGCAATCCCCGGCTGAGCGATTATTTCATCGCCCTGACCGGTATCACCCAGCAGCGGCTGGAGGCCGAGGGCGGGCGGTATCCCGATGTGCTCCAGGACTTTGCGGCGTTCGTCGGGGACGAAGCCGTGGTGGTGCTGAGCAACGGCAGCGACGGGCTGGTGGTTGCCGAGAACTGTGAACTGGCGGCGGTGCCGTGTCCGATTCCGGCCGGGCGCTTCATCGATGTTCGCCGGCCGCTGGCCGAGGCCCTGGGGGTGCCGGTGGCGGTGGCCGACAGCGGCGCCCTGCCGCGGTTGATCGGGCTGTCCCTGAATCACCGCGAGCATGATGCCCTGGATGACGCCCGGAGCGTGGCCGCCGCCCTTCGCCACGTCGCCGGCCGGAAATGACGGCGAGGTGCCGGAACCGGCCAATCCGCCGCGGCCCCGGGACCGCCCGCATCTGGTCCGGGATTCCAAGGGCGGTCGGTCCTTGCTGAGGCTCACCACGCCCTTTCACCCGATTGCTCTGGCCCCGGGCATCACCAGCGTTGCACTGCTGCGGGCGGGGCGGTATGGTTCACGCTCCGGCGGACCCGTGGCGGCGGGGCGGCCGGCGGGACGCGGGCGTCCGATGGTTGCCGGACGCGGTCCGGGTTGTCGGGCCGGGATGTCCGTGTATTTTTCAAGGTATCGTGTTGCGCCGAGCCACGACCGTCGAGAGCCCGGCGTTTCGGTCGCGAAACCAGGCTGAAGCGAGAAGGCTCTTGATCGTCGTTCGCAACCTCATCTTCGATTATCCGACCAAACGCGCCTTGCGCGGGCTGTCGTTCGAGATCAAGGCCGGGACCATCACCGGTCTGGTTGGACCCAACGGTGCCGGCAAGACCACCCTGCTGCGCTGCGTCGCCGGTCTTGATACGCTGTATTCCGGGAGCATCACGGTCGATCGGATCGACGTGAGCGACGCCCCGCGGGAGGTGCATCGGCGGTTGGGTCTGCTCCAGGATGATCTCGGGCTCTATGACGCCCTGACGGTGCGCCAGAGTCTCGCCTACCAGGCCGCCGCCTACGGCATTGCCACCCGTGACCGCCAGCGACGTATTCAGGATTCGGTTAACCGTCTGGGGATCGCCGACCGCCTCAACGACAAGGTCGGCGCCCTGTCCCGCGGATTGCGCCAGCGGCTGGCCATCGCCCAGGCGATGCTGCACCGGCCCAAGGTGCTGCTGCTGGATGAGCCGGCCTCGGGCCTCGATCCCGAAGCGCGGGCCAACCTGTCGGACCTGCTGCGGGCGCTGGGCGCCGAAGGCATGACCCTGGTGGTCTCGTCTCACATTCTGGCGGAGCTCGAAGACTACACCAGCCACATGATGATTCTGCGCAACGGTCGGGTGGTGGAGCACTGTCCGACCCGGGCGCCGGTCGGCCGCCCGCGCCGGCTGCGGGTGACGCTGGTCCAGCCGTCTTCGGGGTTGCGCCAGTGTCTGGCTGCGGATCCCCAGGTTGGCGGTCTCGACCTGGATGGGGCTTCGGCACGCTTCGACTTTACCGGTGACACCTTTGCCCAGGCGCAACTGCTGCGCTCGCTGATCCAGTCGGGACTGCAAGTGGCCACCCTGCAAGAGGAACAGCGGTCGATGCAATCGGTCTACAGTGAGAAAATGCGGGGAATGAAGCGATGAATCCCGAGTTCCAGCGCAATCTCTGGCTGGAGTTGCCATCGCATCGGTTGGTGGCGATGCCGGCGGTGCTCGTGCTGGTGTTTTTCGCGGCCTGGCTGGCCGGCGGCAGCCTGTCGTTTGCCGGGGCGGCGCAGTTGCTGATTACCCTGCTGTTGATCGTCTGGGGCAGCCGATTGGCGGCCGAAGCGGTGCTGGCCGAGGTGATCGGCCATACCTGGGACAGCCAGCGCATGTCGGCGCTCGGACCCTGGGAAATGACCTGGGGCAAGCTGCTCGGCAGCACCGCTTTCATGTGGTACGGCTGCGCCTGGTGCGTGGGCGCCTTCCTCTTCAGTCCGCACAGTGATTTCACCCTGTTGGTCCGGCTGCTGCTGGCCGGTCTCGAGGCACAGGCGCTGGCGCTGTTGTTGAGCATGGTGCTGATCCGTGGGGAACCGGTCAGCCTGCGCTTTCAGGTCACCATCGCCCAGACCGTGAGTGTCCTGGTGATCATGCCGTTCCTGTTCTTCACGCTTTTCAACCGGCCGCAGACGGTCCACTGGTACGGATTCATCATTCCCTTCGACGTTTTCGTCACCGTGTTTCAGATTGCTTTTGTCGGCTGGACGGTGCTTGGCGCCTACCAGATGTTGCGGACGGCTTTGCAGTATTCCAGCGGATCGCTGACCTGGCTGCTGTTCGTGGTGTTCGGCGTCTCGTTCATCGCGGGCTTCGATCAGCTGCAACCCCTGGCCGGTACGTTGGGAATGCCGACACCGGCGGTAACCCGACTGTTTATCGGGTTTTGTGCCGCGGTCGGTCTGACCTACGCCTGCGCCCTGGTCGAGCCCAAGAGCCTGGTCCGGTTGCGACAATGGCTGATGCTGCTGCGGCGCGGGCGCATCCGCCAGGGGGAGCCGCTGTCGCCGGCGTGGTTCGCGGCGCTGGTCATCGCGGTGGTGCTGGGGCTGCTGACCATGGTCAATATCGTCGGCCTCAAGGCACCAACGGCGCCGCTGCCGCTGGGACCGCTGGCTCTGGTCCTCGCCATTCTGTTGTTCACGCTCCGAGACCTCGCGCTGTTCTATTATCTGGTGCTTTACAGCCGGTTCGGCGGCGGCAATCTGGCCATCGCGGTCTATCTGATGACCGCGTATTTCCTGTTGCCGGTGATCCTGAGTTCGGCCCGACTCGACGGTCTGATGGCGGTTCTGGTGCCGTCGGCGGCGGGGCCGCCGGAACTGGTGGTGTTGCCGGTGCTGATCGAGGCGCTGGCGGCGATTGGTCTGGTGGTTCAACGCTGGCGGGCGGTGGGGATCGAGGGCCTGGATCGGGGTGCGATCAACGGCCAGTGACCCCGGCCCTCGTGTCAGCGAGCGTAAATAGCGCGCTTGTCTTGATTTTGCAGGGCTCTCCCCGGCACCCGCAAAGGGCCGACTGGCGCTTTGCGGGTGTGGGCGGAGCGCCCACGAAATTGTTTCCTTTCAATGCCTGTGTCGCATCCTGGCGCATATCGCCCATGTACGAGAGCCCGCCGGGCAACCGTTGATCGTCTCCGAACGAGGCTCTCTCCCCCCGCGGCGATCTCCGCTCTCTGCCCCTTTCCGCTCGCCGGTATCAAGGGGAACCCGCCAGCTACAACTTCAGGTCGGCAACAGACCCCAAGGAAGAAGCTGAAACCGAAACCAAACGCCGCCGGTTCATTCACATGCCCGACCCAGACGCTCTAATCCACAACTTTAAGGCCATAGTCTACGGGGCAATGGCCGCACATGACGAGTCGTCCAAATCCGAAAATAAAGCACCCTTTCGATTTATAACTCTGTTGAGACATCCCAACCGAACCCAAAAGCTTGGGTTTGCCACCTACCTCGCTATAAACGATATTTCAGGGACGGCATCCACCAATTTGCAATATCAACGAGCTATCCCCACATTTCTTAATATGAAATATCTAATTTTCGCATAAATCGGCCACAATCCCCTTTGGTAAATAGCGCGCGCCGCTGGTTTAAGCCATGATGGAATAAAACTCGTAATAAAACGCTTAATTTTTGCTTCAAGTTGTTCAACTATTGCCTTTTTAACTTTTCTTGGCAGCATAGAATCTTCAATTTGAGCAATTTCGAACCTAATATCATCATATGGCGGCCGGGTGGACAGCATCTCGATCTTGATTTCTTCGTCAAACACCCTGTCGACAATTTCAACCATCGCCCCATAGGTGTTGATTTGATTAAGCGCAACTTCGCTGTACGCGGAATTAATGATTTCCTGAGCGCGCACCGGATCTCGCAAAACAGATACCACCTCGGCCATATTCGAATGATCCTTCTTCAGCGGCACATAATGACGCCATGGAAGGAGTCTTCCCGAATAGTATCCCTCGTACAAAATCATAAGAGTGCGAAGAGATGCCGCCTCAAAACAGCGAGGTGAAATAACCGAAAAATCGATATTACCGTCTTGATCTGAAAAATATAGGTTCTTGAGAACATCAAACGATGCTCCGGGATATTTAATTAAGTGCTCCTCTACGTTCTTCTGGATTTCTCCGGCATAATCAGCAAGACTGACGCCAGATTCGGTGCCCAGCACCGCTTTGCAGTTGCAAATAAATCGAATCCAATCCTGCCCATAAATTCGGTCTTCTTCGCGACAGCTAATATCCACCGAGAGATTATAGCGATTTGCATCGTCCGAAAACTTCTCACCGATCTGCCATTTTTGAAGGGTATGGCTTCCCAGCCATGCTGGAAGTTTGCGGGCTCTGTACCCAACATCAATCGGACGATCGAGGAAGGCGGGAACCTCCAGTTTCACCAAATGTTCGGGGACATAGCCCGTCAAAACAGTTTCCTTGCGCACCCCGGGGAGTTTCGCCGACGGATAGATTTGCTCCATGCACCGACTGTCGGCGAGAGTGAGCAACGCATTGATCTTCATAAACGCCAGCGCATTGACCGTCTTATTGATGAAGCGATAGTCGTCTTGAATGAAGACCGCCTTATAACCCTTGAAATCCCTAATAACATTTCGCTTCTCCTCGGAAACGAAATCATCACTACAAGCGACTAAGGAATAATGGATGATCATAGCATCAAAGCGTCCAACTTCCAAATCCTCTGGAAAGTCCCCTCGCTCATTTAATACATATATGTTGTTTTTCGACAACTGTTTTATAGCACTAATGTGGTCGACGACCGCTCCTGGCGTACGCTTGCCGAAGTCGCAAAGCAGCAAAACTGACAGGGGCCGACCCGATGTCGTTCCGTGCTCGGCAACTGGCAAAGATGAGTTCGTCATGAGCGTCAAGTCCGGTGAATGAGGGCCAAGCCTATGAGACGAGCCATGGGCCGCAAGGAATCGGGATTAAACGTCTGCGCCAAGGATGCGATACGATGATGGAAGTCACCAGCCTCGGCAACAGCATCCGGCCCCACGAGCAGTGGGTAAACCACCCGAGTAAGAAAATCAAACATACCGGTATGAAATTCTTCGTCGATGTCAAATAATTCCCGCACTGAGGGCAGAAACTCATCATAGCTACTATAAAAATTGATCGGTGCGGGGGTAAGAGGGGGTAACCCAAGGCGACCCCGCAAATCGGTGAGCGCACTGAATCCGTTGTTAAAACCCTCCAGCAAGATCAACTTTCCACCAGGGCGAAGTGCCCGAGCCATATTTGCGAGAGCACGTCGCTGCTCCGCCAAATTTTTCAGATTAATCAGGACACGTACACAAAGGATAATGTCGTATGGCCCCTGTAAATTCTTGGGCTCAAGCACGTTATCATGGAAAAATCTGTTATTTTCTTCGCCAACCAAGCGGCGTGCCTGTAGCACCATGTTCTCAGCATAGTCAAAGGCATCGACGAAACCAACAAGGTTTCGAAGGCGACTGGTCAGAAAGCCATTGCCGCAACCGACCTCAAGCACCCTGGCGGTTGTATCCAGGTGCTTCCGAATAAAACTAAATTCTACCTCGCGTTGAACCGTATCGCCGATATTGACTTTTTCGGGATTTTTCTCTGCGATAGCCCGATTGTTCCAATGGATGTCCGTTTCAGACTTGGTCATGGCGATGCTCCGAAGATTTGGCAATATCGGCGATGGCGCGATTGATAAATGGCCCAACGACATTAGCATACACTTCGTGCCCCAGCGGACTCAAGTGCAGCACATCCGGATAAGGCAAAAGAAGAGACGCAAGCTCCTTGTGTGAATATTTCAAAAACTCGGCTTCGATGTCACAGAGCGTGACACCAGTTTCCTGGGCGACGTCACGGACAATTTGGTTGTAATGAATACGCTGTGTCTCCAAACTTTCTCCAGACGGCAGGATTTTATGCCGAAGAGTCTGGTGGCTGGTGAGCAAGATCAGGTGCTTGACGGAGAAATAACGCGCACGCACAATCATCTCAACCAAATTGGCCCGGTAACCTGCCATCGAAACCCTCGGGAGGCCGCGGTCGGTTACCCAGCAATTGCAATCATTCAGGCCGAATTGCAAAGTCATGATATCCGGACAAAGCGCCTGGACATCGGACGGGTAGCGCTCCAACCCTTGCCGCGTGGTCTCTCCAGAGACACCGCGATTCGCAAACATGAAATTGATCGGAGTATCCAAGTAGCAAACATTGACCTTATCTGCGATCAAATCACTCCAACGAAGCGAAGAACTGACATACTGCCCAAAGGTTATGGAATCTCCCATGAAAACTACGGTAAGGCAGATTGGATATGCTGTTGCCATTGCTAAATTCTCTCCCATTTCGAGCTTCCCGTGGCGGCCCATTTCCTGTATCGACCGGAGACCCGATCAAAATCGGGCTGCCGGCCCCATCGTCTGGATATCATCCTTACGTCAGGGCATTCTTCCCCGAAATTCCGATCACCGACAAACTCCCCCGGTTATGCGGCCAGAACAGCCGCGTGGCACCGGTTGATCGCGGCGCACATCAGGTTGAGACGACAACGGTTGCGGGCCAAGCCGATGTAGCGGACCCGCTGATAGCCGCAATATCGCGTCATCGTGGCGCAGCCGCGCCCGACGGCGGAGCGGATGGGGGATGCACCCTTGCCGAACCACTGCTGCCGGCTATCCGGGATTCGCGGCTGCGCGCCTTGCGAACGTCACGGAATTTCGCGCTGTCACACGCGGCGTCGGCATTGGCTTCCCCGTCGCAGCTCTGTGCGAGGCGCGACCCAGCCATGCTGCCGTGCAGGTCCGTACTGGTCAGGATGGCATCCCGAATCAAACCAGAGTCCCGATCGAAACCGATCCGGGCCTTGTAGCCGAAGTGGTTATCGTCGTTCTTTATGGTCCACTCGAAGGACGACGGCCTGACCGCCGCCTTGACGATGGTGACGTCGATCAGGGTGCCATTGTGGACGATCGAACCGCGCGCACCCGGTTGCCCGTCGATTTCGGCGAACAGCGCGTCGGACAGCTCACGCCGTTCCAGCGACCGCCGGAACCGCCAGATCGATGATCCTACCGATTTCATCAAGCCATTCGTCCGCCCGGCTCGTTGATTCGCAAGACCGTCCGCAAAGCCCATCTGACGTAAGTAACGACGCATCGAATCTCCAAGACAGCGGCATTTCTCCGATGGAGCCACCGGGCCGGGCGTTATGCAAGACTCTCCAATTGTTCGCACAACCATTTGAGACCGTAAGTCGACCAATCTAACGTTGTAACCTGCACGATCTGACGCCCAAAGGCTCATTCTCGGCGACCGGGGCGAAGCTACACCTTTGGCCTCGGCCTGATCAAGGTCTAAGGGGCGCAAGCTCCCCTTCGTGTCATTCTTTACGCTCGCCGGTATGAGTGAACGCGGAACCGCCAGGATCCGGCTTCCCTGAGAGGCCGTCCGGAAAGATATTGCGTCATTGGAATCGCTTGCGATTCCATGGGTGGGTCCGCAGCAGGAGAATGGTTGAGTGGGTGCCTGAGAATAGCAAGTATTACGATCGTAAGGGGCTTCGGTATCCGAGTGACATGGCGGATGCGGAGGGGGCTCTGATCGAACCGCTTAATTCCTCCGGCCAGGCGCGGTGGCCGGAAGCGAGAGGTCAGCCTCCGTGAGGTTGTGAATGCCATTGCATGCGCAGGGCTTGTCGTTGAGGACATACGCACCGTGGCCGGCGCGCAGCAGCTCGAGAAAGTTGGCGCGGCTCTATGATCCGGTAGATCTTGGCGGCATGGCGCAACCACGGGGTTGCCGCCGGCGGAATCCCGGGGCCGAGGTAACGGTCATGGAAGGTTCGGTCGTCCAGATCGTCGGCGGCGTCCCAGGTCCTGAACAGCCGGGCATAACGCGCCGCCGCCGCCCGGTCCGGCCGCGCCACCCGATGGAATCGGCCCAGCGAAGTCTCCAGTTCCCGCGCCGCATAGCCGACGATGCTTTTGGCCCGCCCGATGTCGCTGTCATCCCCGACCGCCCGGGCGCGCCACCGGTTTCCCGGACCCGGTCCCGGACTGTCGGGGCCGGGGGCGTCGCTGTCGTCGTCCCCGGCGATCCAGCGGCCATCGGGACCCCGCGGCTGATCGGGATTGAAATCCCTTGGGTCTTCAGGCCGGCAGGCCGCCGCGGTCCGATCAGACCGCGCCGGCGGCGCCGGTCATTCCTCGACCACGCAAACCGTCACCTGGATCGGCAGGCCGGTCCGGGCCAGGGCGGCCAGCAGGTCGGCGCTGAAGTCGAACTCGCAATGGCCGCCGCCCCGCTCGTCGGCCGGGACCGTCACCACGATGTCGATCAACGCCGCCTCGACCCTGGCCAACCCCTCGATCCCCGAAGCATCGACGGAGATCCGGGACAGCAAGGCCGACACATGGTCGGAAACCAGACCGGACCCGGAGTCCGCCCGGAGCCGCCACTCTCCGGTCCGGGCGGTGACCCTGCGAAGGGTGGCGGGATCGACAACTCTCTGTCCTTTCCTCTGGGAAGAAGAGGGAGTGACGCCCAAGGCCGCCGTGACCTCGTCCGGGTCCAATTCATCGCCACGGACGCATAGCGAAACCTCGATGGTGTAGTTATTTTCATCCACTTCGACAAGTCCTCTCTCCGGTGGTCGGGTCAGGTGGTTAATTGGCACTTTAATATTCCGTGCCTGCTCTCGATAAAGCATAACATGAGCATAAGTTACTTCTTCGTAAGACAGATAGTCATAAAAAACGGCAGTCCAGTCTTTGCAATTGATGAGACATTTTCCTTGCTGATGGTAACGCTAAGTGCGCCTCCCCGATATCCATGGATGGATGTCGCGACAAATACGTCGATAAACGGGTCTTCGACACCTTTAATGCCGCCGATGACATTTGTATTGACCGATACTATCGAGAGCAATTTTTCAATATCTCCAGAAAGCGGTCCTGAGTCAGTTTCTATACTTAACCGCCATACCCCAACTTTGACGATAGCCGAACGACTGCCCGCTGACGGGACACATCTCTCTCCCTTTTTGCGATAAAATGATGGATTGGCGCCGAGAGCTCTCGTTACGGCATCTGGATCCAGGTCCTTGCCACGGATATAGATAGCGACGGCCTTCGTATATTTATGTTCTTGAGTCATAAGTTCACATCCTCCAAATTTCCAATGATCTCACCATCTGGATCGTATACATCCCCGGTTTCTGGATTTACTCCAAATACATCAGTCGGCCGAGACCCTGTATAATCTTGTTTTATTTGATGAAATCGTCTTCTTCCTCTATCCTTATCGTTAAGATTTTTTTCACCCCATTCTTCCGCTCCAGATACCGCGTCCTTAATTGCCGGATCCGGTCTCGGCTTTTTATTCTCTTTCTTGACCCCTTTGGTCCCCTTCTTGTTGTACAAAATCCCTGCCGCGACCGCCCTCTTCAGCAACTCCTGATCGATCACGACGCACTGGTCGACCAGCCGGCCGATGGGGTCGCCCTCGCTGGTGGCGAAGAGGCCGCCGGCCTCCAGCCGCGCCGCCAGATGGTCGCCGGCCCCGGTGGTCAGCAACAGCCAGCCGGCGGCGCCGTCCCACTTGTAGCGTCCGCCGCCGGGCAGGTCGCCGCTGACCACCCCGCCGGTTGGCGTCGGGATAAAATACAGCCCCGCGACCACGCCGGCCACGGCCACCGGAGCGAACGCGGCGCCGCCTCCGGCCGCCGACACCACGGCGTTGCCCTGCCGGCCGAGCGCCGCGCGGACGTCCGGCAGCAGGTCCCACAGCCAGTCGGAGGCGACGGTGTCGGAGCCGACCGCGGCCATGGCGTTGGTGGCAGGACCCGGGCCACGCCGGTGGGCGCCGGTGCCGCCGCCAGTCTTTCCATCGGGCCGGGATCGGCGAACCAGTCCTGGATCGGGGCGAGCCCGGAGCCGTTCCGATCCTTGCGCGCCGCCACCCCAAGAAGCACGCCGGCAGTGTGCAGGTCCCCGAAGGTTTTGCCGCCGACGAAGATCTTGGCGGCATGGCGCAACCAAGGGGTTGCCGCCGGCGGAATCCCGGGGCCGAGGTCACGGTCGTGGAAGCTCCGGTCGTCCAGATCGTCGGCGGCGTCCCAGGTCCTGAACAGCCGGGCATAACGCGCCGCCGTCGCCCGGTCCGGCCGCGCCACCCGATGGAACCGGCCCAGCGAAGTCTCCAGTTCCCGCGCCGCATAGCCGACGATGCTCTTGGCCCGCCCGATGTCGCTGTCATCCCCGACCGCCCGGGCGCGCCACCGGTTTCCCGGACCCGGTCCCGGACTGTCGGGGCCGGGGGTGTAGGTGTCGTCGTCCTCCGCGATCCAGCGGCCATCGGGACCCCGCGGCTGATCGGGATTGAAATGGTTGTTCCCTTGCCCTTGCCCCTGACCCAAGAAAAGCATAACCGCCGCCCCTCTCGGGTAGCCCCCCCCGCGTCCACGTTTGGTTCACGTTCACAGGACTGGGCTATACGGGATCGCGACCGCATCGGTCAAGGTAAAAAATCTTGCAGATACGATAATATTCCGCACCCTGTGCAGGGCTTCCCCTTGGCGCGCCCGCTGGTGCGCATTGATGGCGCCGCCCGGTCCTGGCATGATCGGCTCCCGCCCGCGCCACCAGCCGGAGCCCGGCCCGGGTCATTCCTCGACCACGCAAACCGTCACCTGGATCGGCAGGCCGGTCCGGGCCAGGGCGGCCAGCAGGTCGGCGCTGAAGTCGAACTCGCAATCGCCGCCGCCCCGTTCGTTGGCCGGGACCGTCACCACGATGTCGATAAACGCCTCCTCCACCCCCGCCAACCCCTCGATCACCGAGGCATCGA
>Ga0302319_10005881_pt1 | contig 24477 bp, 22 predicted proteins | sample Bog_T0_2_FD_203319 | JGI IMG/M metagenome (GOLD analysis project Ga0302319, IMG submission 203319) | Peat permafrost microbial communities from Stordalen Mire near Abisko, Sweden - Bog_T0_2 | ecosystem: Environmental > Terrestrial > Soil > Wetlands > Peat | place: Sweden: Abisko, Stordalen Mire...
CATGCCGGGTCGGAAGGCCACTTCGCCCCCGGTCACGCGCCCGGTGTAGATGTCGGTCTTGCGAGCATGCAGCCGGCTGATCAGCCGCTCCGGATCATCCGGCAGCGAAATCGCCTCGCGATCGAGGAAGTACCGGATGCGCTCCTTGCCGCCTGTGACCTTCAGCAGGTCGCGATACAGCGCCTGCGTCCAGACCCAGTCGAGCGCGGCTTCGGCGAACGCGTCGTTGAAGGCCAGCCGGTGGACTTCCTCGGTTTCGGCGAGCGTGCCGTCCACGTCGAAAATCAGGGCGTCGAGTCGTTCGATCATCGCGTTCCGCCTTGGCCGCGGTCGCGGGCCGACTGTTCGGCGGCGTCGGCGGCGGCATCGAAGCGTGCGCGCAACCAGGCGTTATCGACCCGCAGCCCGGCCACGACGTCGCGCGCCCATTGCACGTAGTCGAGTCGCCGCTGCTGCGGCCAATCCGCCGGCGGGCTCGACGCCATCGCGATCAGGTTGCTGGTCTTGTCGGCCAGCTTCAACAGCGCCGCGCGGGGGGACACCGTCGGCGCGTGCTCGACCTGCAGGCGCTTGCGCTGCGGTTTCGGCAGCGTCCTGTCGTCCGTCGCCTCCATCACCAGAGCGGCCACGTCATCGCCGAACTGCTGCGCGATGGTAGCACGGGGGATCTCCTGGTCCTCGATCGCGTCATGCAGCAGCGCGGCAACCACCAGATCGACATCCTTGCCCCCGGTTGCCTCGGCGACCAGGCACGCCACCTCCAGCAGGTGGTTCACGTAGGGCTCCTGCGCTGCGCCTTTGCGCCGCTGGGCGGTGTGCCAGGTCGCTGCCCGAACGGCGGCTTGCAATACCACGGTCAACGAGTCCAACGACGCCTCCTGCTGCGGGGCCAGGTTGGTCTGCCCCCGCCAATGTAGGGGCCTTTTTGCGGCGGACCCCAGACCATTCCGCTTCACGGGGCCAGGATCGGCCGGTAGCGAACGGAAGGCAAAGGCATGGTTGCGATGGACGGACAAGACAACACGGCGCTGCCGCCGGCACCTGGATCGGCCGCGTTCGTGACGGGCGGCTCGGGCTTCGTCGGGCGGCGCTTGATCGCGGATTTGGTCGCGCGGGGCTGCCAGGTCCGCGCCCTGGCCCGCTCGCCGGCATCCGCCGAGGTGGTCCGGCGTCGCGGGGCGGTGCCGGTATCGGGCGACCTTGCCGACATCGCGACGATGACCAAGGGGATGCACGGTTGCGGGGTCGTGTTTCATGCTGCCGCCAAGGTCGCGCTCTGGGGTGATTGGAAGGACTTCGAGCGCGAGACCGTCCAGGGTACGGCGAACGTCATCGAAGCGGCGCGGGCCGCCGGGGTGCCGACCTTGCTGCACGTCGGGACCGAGGCCGTGCTGGCCGATGGCGGCCCGATCATCGATGCCGACGAGACGCGGCCGATCCCGTCGCATCCGAACGGGCCGTATCCGCGGTCCAAGGCGCTGGCCGAACAACTGGTGCGCGCGGCGAACGGGCCGGGGCTGCGGACGGTGGTGGTGCGGCCCCGGTTCATCTGGGGTGAGGGTGACACCTCCCTGCTGCCGGTTCTTTGCTGCCGCGATGAAGGCCGGAACCTGGATCTGGTTCGGCGATCGCCATCACCGGATGTCCACCTGCCACGTCGCCAATGTCAGCCACGGCATGATGCTGGCGGCGGAACGCGGCCGGGGCGGCGAGGTCTACTTCCTGACCGATGGCGAACCGGTCGATTTCGCGGCGTTCATCACGCGCATGGTCGCAACGCAAGGGGTGACGCCGCCCCGCTGGGGCGCGCCGCTGTGGGTCGCCGACGCCATTGCGGCGGCCGCCGAAGCGGCCTGGTCCGTGGCGGGTCCCTTGACCGGGACAGAGCCGCCGTTGTCCAAAACCGCCGTCAACCTGTTCTTTCGCGAGGTCACGGTCCGCGACGCCAAAGCTCGGCGCGAATTGGGCTATGCGCCGGTGATCAGCATCGACGAAGGCATGCAAGGCTTGGCGCGCGTCGGAGCTGTGCCGGCTGGTGCGGTCACCGAGTCCATGCCGGCTGGTTGATGGCCGCGTCGTCAGGCCGCATCAACATCGATCGTCGCGAGATCGACCGGCTGCAATGAGAACCAGACCGGATCGCTGCTGGCGGCGCTTGCCCGCAAGATCGGCTTGATGGCGGACAGCAGGTCCTCGACCGACCGGAAGGGTGTCATGCTCTCCTCGCCATCGGCGGTCCGCATCACCAGGCCGCACCCAGGCTTGGCAAGTTTGGCGCCAAGGGCTCCGCGTCCGCTGCGCTGACGGAGCGATTCCGTACCGGCGGGTGACTTCGGCGGCGCGGATGTTGCAGGTGGCTTGGCCTCCTGAGTGGGCGGCACGCCGGCACCCGCCGGCGGTTCGCTGCGCTCGAACGCCAGAACGTTCACATCAACGGCAGCCGGTGATGCGGCGACGGGCACGTCCCAGGTGGCGGCTGCTGGTATCGATGCAGACTCATTCGACGGAGCGGCTGCCTGTGCCGCCCCTGCCGCAAGGCCCGGCTCGGCTTGGGCGAACGTCGGCGCCGCGGTATCGGCTGGCCGTCCGGGGTCGAGCGCGAGAGGCGGCTGCGCAAGCCCGTTGTCCCGCGGCCCCTCGCCGGAGCGGCGACGCAGTTTCCCCAGGAGCGCATAGAGCGCCGCCGGCGTGCAGCCATATTCAGCGGCGACGTCCGCGACCTTGCGACGCTCGGCGTCGACCATGCGGAGAATTGTGGGATGGTCCGCTTGCTTGATCCGCGCCATGTCACCCTCCTGCGGTGCCGGAAACGACTCGGCAGCACTCGAACAGAACGGGAACATACCGGCGTCACGCGGCGCCGTAAAGTCCGTTCCGGCGTATTGCCGCTGCACGAAAAGCAAGCACCGAATGCGTTAAGGATCCCCTGATCGCGCGGACGAAAAACGTCCGACGCTGGCCATCCAGCTACAGCCCGGTCGGCGAACAGCGTCCTGCCAACGCGAAGGTCCCTGCCGGCACGGATTCGTGACCGGTCAAGGTGGCGCTCAGCCGCCGCAGAAGGCTGGCCGGTCCATGCAGACGCTCCGGGCTCCGCCGGTTTACCGGCAGGCTGGTGCTGGCCTTGCAGGTCCAGCAGTACCAACCAGGCTGGACGACCGACCTGGTCCGGCCGAGCACCCGCATCACCGTTACGACCGTCTCCGGCTGCATGCAGCTTTCGCAAATCGTGCATTTCATTGGACCAACCTCCTGTGTCGCCGGCACGCCGCGCTGCTCCGGACGGCGATCCCTGATTGCGTCACCGCACCTGCCCGTCCTCACCAGCATACGATAGCGGAAATCGACAGAACGAATCAAGAACATAATGCGCCGGAGACAGAGCCGGGGAATCAGTGCCGGTCCAGCATGCTTTCGTGGACCCAGCCCCAGGGCACCACATCGCCAACCTGGTACCAACCGCCCGGCGCCTGGGCGAACACCCGCATGGCGGTGCCCTCCGGGACAACCCGAACCGTGGGGCCGTGCGGGTCGGCGTGCAGGTTGCCGTTGCGCCGCATCGTCACGCTGCCCGATGCCGCCGTTTGGTCGGTCCCCGCCGCCGGCGACGCGGTGACCGCGGCGGCATTGACCGCGGGCGCGGGTGCCGACCCATGTGTCGAGGAGGCGGTTGCCGGTGCGGTCTTGGCGGTAGGCGCTGCGGCTTGCGTCGTGGCCCGGCCTTTGGCCGAGAGATCGGGGACGCTGTCCGGCAGCGGCGGCGGCGCCAGCACGCTATGGTATGGACCCGGCGCCGGGCCGCCCTGCTCGTAGCAATAGCTGACGATTGCGGCGTAGACCCGGCTCGCTTCGGCCGTGGTCGTGCCGATGTGGTGTTCGAACTGGTATTGCGACGCCCGCTCGTCCGGTGTCAGCGGCGTGACGACGATCGACACGAACGGCACGAACAGCGCCGGGTCGCTGGCGAATGGGCTGAGCTGACCGCACACCGCCATCCGCTGCGGTTGCGCCTGCCGGTAGACCTGCACGCCACGAAACCGCGCCTCGGGCGCCGCGGTCGCCCTGAGATTCTGTTCCGTTACCTCACGGACCCGATCGGGGGCGCCGGCTGGGGGCGGCGGGGGCGGCGCGGCGCTATGCTTCTCCTCCTTGCAGCCTGTCAGGATGGCAAGCGCAACGAGCGCAAGGGCCTGGTAGCCGCCAGCCATTCTGTGGTGTCGCGGCGCCGCAGAACCGAATCGTCCCAGCAAAGTCGCGTGCAGCATGGTGTCGCGCATCCGTCTCTCCCCGACCGGTCGCTGGCGCGCGCACCTGGTGCTCATGCGCCGATCCCTGGCTTCATGCTGCTGGTAAGTGCACTTGGCGGCAACATGGTGGCGGCCGTGAACCATTCTTGAGGCGGCGCGAATATCGAATGCGCCGCATGCTGTCCGCCAGAGCCCCCAGTGACGCAAACGTTAGCGAGCCACAAACCCGTGCACCGTTTGATCCGGCCTCGCCAGCCCCTTGACAACGATTCCGTCGCCCGCGAACGTTGCGCGGAAGAGCAGGCCGAACGACAAACGGCCGGCAGGGAGGATGGGGAGTGGACTCGCACGAAGTCTGCGACCTGCTGGTCATCGGCGGCGGCATTAACGGCGTCGGCATCGCACGCGACGCGGCCGGACGTGGACTGAGCGTCACGCTGGTCGAGCAAGATGACCTGGCAAGCCACACGTCATCGGCCAGCACCAAGCTCATTCACGGCGGACTGCGCTACCTGGAATACTACGATTTCCGTCTCGTGCGCGAAGCGCTGCAGGAGCGCGAGCGTGTCCTGCGCTCCGCACCACACATTGTTTGGCCGCTGCGCTTCGTCTTGCCGTACAGAAGCGGCGGCCGGCCGGCCTGGATGCTGCGCCTCGGGCTGTTCATCTACGACCATCTCGGCGGACGCCAGACACTGCCGAAATCCCAGGGAGTGCGGCTGCCAAACGCGCTCGGCTCGGCTCTGCGGCCGGACATCGAGCGGGTTTTCGTCTACTCCGATTGCTGGGTGCAGGACAGTCGCCTGGTCGTGCTGAACGCGCTGGATGCCGCCGAACGCGGCGCCCGCATCCTCACCCGGACTCGCCTGCTGACGGCCGAACGGCGCGATGGGCTGTGGCACACCAGCGTCGAACGCCTTCCGTCCGGCGAAAAGCAGGAGATTCGTGCCCGCATCGTGGTGAACGCCGCCGGCCCGTGGGTCAGCGAGGTGCTGACCAATCGTCTGCACGTGGTGACTGGCAAGCATGTCCGGCTCGTCAAGGGCAGCCACATCGTGACGCCGCGGCTGTACGAGGGCGACCACGCCTACATCCTGCAAAACCCCGACAAGCGCATCATCTTTGCGATCCCCTACGAGGGCGAATTCACCCTGATCGGCACCACCGACGTCCCGTGGGAGGCAGCGCCCGGGCCGATGCAGATCGATGCGGATGAAACCGCTTATCTGTGCGAGAGCATCAATCGCTGGTTCGCCCGCCCGGTCTCGCCGGCTGACGTGGTGTGGTCGTACGCCGGCGTCCGCCCGCTCTACGACGATGCCGCCAGCAACGCGGCGGCGGTCACGCGCGAATACGTGCTGGATCTCGACACGGACGCGGGTGTCCCGCTGCTGTCGGTGTTCGGCGGCAAGATCACCACGTATCGCCGGCTGGCCGAACACGCGCTGGAAAAGCTGGGGCCGCATCTGCCGCGACAGGCCGACCCATGGACCGCGCAGGCGCCGCTGCCGGGTGGCGACATGCCCGACGCCGATTTCGGCCGGTTCCTGGCGGCGCTGCAACGCGCCCGGCCGTTCCTGCCCGCGCCATTGGCGTATCGGCTGGCGCGGGCCTACGGCACCCGCGTCGATCGGCTGCTCGGCACCGCCACGCGGGTTGCCGATCTCGGCGAGGATCTTGGTGGCGGGCTTACCGAGGCGGAGGTCGATTACCTGGTGCGCGAGGAATGGGCGCAGACGCCGGACGACATCCTCTGGCGCCGCTCCAAGCTCGGCCTGCACGCGCCGCCCGATACGGCCAACCGGCTTGCAGCCAGGCTCGGCAATGTTCCGGCCCAGGCAGCGTTCGGAGACTGACAAAAGCCGGCTGAAACGAAGGGGGAGGTTCGGATGACACGCTACGTCGGCGCGATCGACCAGGGCACCACGAGTTCGCGGTTCATCGTCTTCGATCGCCAGGGCGCCATCATCTCGGTGGCCCAGAAGGAGCACGAGCAGATCTACCCGAAGCCGGGTTGGGTCGAACACAATGCCGCGGAGATCTGGACCAACACGCGCGAGGTGATTTCCGACGCGCTGATCCGCGCCGATTTGCGTCCGACCGATCTGCAGGCGGTCGGCATCACCAACCAGCGCGAGACCACGCTGCTTTGGGATCGCAGGACCGGACGGCCGCTGCACAATGCGCTGGTGTGGCAGGATACTCGCGTTGACACCCTGGTCGCGGAATATAGCAAGGACGGTGGCCAGAACCGCTTCCGCGAAACCACGGGCCTGCCGCTGGCCAGCTACTTCAGCGGCCTGAAACTGCAATGGCTGCTGGATAACGTGAAGGACGCGCGCGCCTATGCCGAGGCCGGCGATGCGCTGTTCGGCAACATGGACACCTGGGTGCTGTGGAACCTGACCGGCGGCGCCGAGGGCGGGCTGCACATGACCGACGTGACCAACGCCAGCCGCACCCAATTGATGAACCTGGCAACGCTGGACTGGGATGAAGGGATGCTCTCGACATTCCGCATTCCCCGCGCCTGCCTGCCCACCATCGCGCCATCCTCGCAGGTCTATGGCACCGCCAAGTTCGAGCTGGCCGGCGTGCCGGTGGCCGGCATCCTCGGCGACCAGCAGGCGGCACTGGTCGGGCAGACCTGCTTCGAAGCGGGGGAAGCGAAGAACACGTATGGCACCGGCTGCTTCCTGCTGATGAACACCGGCGAGAAGCTGGTGCAATCGAAACACGGGCTGGTCACCACCGTTGGCTACAAGTTTGGCGACGCCAAGCCGGCGTATGCGCTGGAGGGCTCGATCGCCATCACCGGTGCGCTGGTGCAATGGCTGCGCGACAATCTGCGCATCATCGGCACCGCGCCGGAGATCGAGGCCGCCGCGTTCTCCGTGCCCGACAACGGCGACGTCTACATCGTGCCCGCCTTCTCCGGCCTGTATGCCCCGTATTGGAAGGAGAGTGCGCGCGGCGTCATCGCCGGCCTGACCCGCTTTGCCAATCGCGGCCATATCTGCCGCGCCGCGCTGGAGGCCACCGCCTACCAGACACGCGATGTCATCGAGGCGATGGAGAAGGACAGCGGCATCGGCATCCGCGAGCTGCGTACCGACGGCGGCATGGTGGTCAACGATCTGCTGATGCAGTTCCAGGCGGATATCCTCGGCACGAAGGTGGTCAGGCCTGTGGTCACCGAGACCACGGCCCTTGGCGCCGCTTATGCCGCCGGCCTCGCGACCGGCGTCTGGTCGAGCACCGCCGACCTGATATCCAACTGGGGCATCGGCAAGACCTGGACGCCGCGCATGCCGGAGCAGAAGCGCGAGGCGTACTATGCGTCCTGGCAGAAGGCGGTGTCCCGTGCCTTCGACTGGGTGACGTGACGGTCCCGTCCCGGACGCCGCGCCGACCCAAGGAAGAACCCAAAGGACCAGGAATGCACAATCCCTTCTTGGCTGAGTTGCTGGGCACGATGTTTCTGATTCTGCTTGGCGACGGTGTCGTGGCCTGCGTGTTGTTGAATCAATCGAAAGGCCAGAACTCCGGCTGGATCGTCATCACCGCCGGCTGGGCGTTCGCCGTGCTGGTGGGTGTGTTCATTGCCGCGGCACTGGGCTCGCAGGCACACATCAATCCCGCCGTGACGATCGGCTTCGCCATCTCGACCGGTGATTGGAGTCTGGCGCCGGTCTACATCCCGGCCCAATTCATCGGTGCGTTTCTTGGCGCCGTGCTGGTGTACCTGACCTACCTGCCACACTGGAGCGAGACGCCCGATCCCGGGCTGAAGCTTGCAGTGTTCTGCACCAACCCGGCGATACGGCGGCTGCCCGCCAATCTGCTGACCGAGATCATCGGCACCGTCACGCTGTTGTTCGCGGTCGCCGCCATCGTGTCGAAGTCGGCCAGCCCGCCGGGTGGTCCGGCGCCAGCGTTGGCACCGTATCTTGTGGGGATGCTGGTTTGGGGCATCGGCTTGTCGCTCGGTGGCCCGACCGGCTACGCGATCAATCCGGCCCGCGATCTTGGCCCACGGATCGCGCATGCGATCCTGCCGATCCCCGGCAAGGGCCGCTCGGACTGGGGCTATGCGCTGGTGCCGGTGGTCGGGCCGTTGATCGGCGGCGCGATCGGTGGTGTCGTGATCTTGCTGCTCGGCATTGTCTAGCGCAGCGTCCGACGAGGCTGCCGGGCGTCGGGACCACCAGCCACCAACGACCTGCTGCTGATCGGGAGGATCGTCGTGAAGAAACTCATCAACGCGCCGGACGCCGTTGTCGCCGAGGCGCTGCAGGGCCTCGCGCTGGCGCACGCCGAGCTGGTGCGGGTGCACACCGACCCCGCTTACATCGTGCGCGCCGATGCGCCGGTCGTCGGCAAGGTCGCGCTGGTCTCCGGCGGCGGCAGTGGGCACGAGCCGCTGCATGGCGGGTTCGTCGGCTACGGCATGCTGGATGCGGCCTGCCCCGGCGCGGTGTTCACCAGTCCGACGCCGGACCAGATGCTGGCGGCGACGCAGGCGGTGAATGGTGGCGCCGGCGTGCTGCACATCGTCAAGAACTACACCGGCGATGTGCTGAATTTCGAAATGGCCGCCGAACTCGCGCGCGGCGAAGACATCTTGGTCGAAGCGGTGGTGATCAACGACGACGTGGCGGTGCAGGATAGTCTGTACACAGCCGGCCGGCGCGGCGTTGCCACCACCGTGCTGGCCGAGAAAATTTGCGGCGCGGCGGCCGAGGCGGGGCAGGATTTGGCGTCGGTAGCGGCGCTGTGTCGCCGGGTCAACGCCAACGGCCGCACCATGGGTATGGCACTCACGGCGTGCACCGTGCCGCATGCCGGCAAGCCGTCGTTTGAACTGGCCGGGAACGAAATGGAACTCGGCATCGGCATCCACGGTGAGCCCGGACGCCGGCGCGTGCCGATGGAGCCGGCCGACCGCGTTGCCGAACTGCTGCTGGAGCCGGTGTTGGCCGACCTGCCGTGCCGGCGAGGCGATGAGGTGTTGCTGTTTGTCAACGGCATGGGTGGCACGCCGCTGATCGAGCTATACGTCGTGTATCGCAAGGCGCATGCGATCTGCACGGAGCATGGGCTGACCGTGTCGCGCAGCCTGGTTGGATCGTACATCACAAGCCTCGAAATGGCCGGCACGTCGATCACCCTGCTGAAGCTGGACGATGAAATGCGCCGTCTGTGGGACGCCCCGGTGCAGACCGCCGCGCTACGCTGGGGACGATGAGCAAGCCACGATGGACAGCATCGACCGCGCGTTGATTCGTGCCTGGCTGCTGCGCGCCGCGTCGGTGTTTGACGCGCAGAAGGCGTACCTGACCGAGCTGGACGCGCCGATCGGCGACAGCGACCACGGCGAGAACATGGCGCGCGGCTTCCGCGCGGTGGCAGCCAAGCTGGACGGGTGGTGGGACGCCGATATCGCAGCGGTGCTGAAGGGCGTGGCGATGACGCTGATCTCGACGGTCGGCGGGGCGAGCGGGCCGTTATACGGCACGCTGTTCCTGCAGGCGGTTGGTCCGGCGGCCGGAAGGGATACGCTCGATCTGCCGGCGTGGACCGCGTGCTTGCAAGCCGGTGTCGCGGGCGTGCGCGCTCGCGGCAGGGCCGGACCGGGCGACAAGACGATGGTGGACGCACTGTTGCCGGCGGTGGCCGCCTTGGAGGAGTTCCCGGACACCGAGCTGCAGGAAGCGCTGGCACGCTCCGCGAGCGCCGCCGAGGAAGCCGCCGTCGCCACCATCCCGTTGCTGGCCCGCAAGGGTCGCGCCAGCTACCTGGGCGAGCGCAGCATCGGCCATCAGGACCCTGGGGCTACCTCCGTCGGCCTGCTGTTGCGAGCCCTCGCCGACGCCGCTGCATGAGCGGGGGCATACCCGGCCTGGTGCTGGTCTCGCATAGCCGGGCGCTGGCGGAGGCGGTGCGGACGCTGGTGCAGCAGATGACCGGCGACCGCGTACCGATCGCGATCGCCGCCGGGGCGGGCAAGGATGGGACGCTGCTGGGCACCGACGCCACCGCCATCGCCGCGGCGATCGAGACGGCGGCGGCAGGGCCGTCGGGCGCGCTCGTGCTGATGGACCTCGGCAGCGCGGTGCTCAGCGCGGGCTTGGCGCTTGAGTTGATCGATCCGGCGTTGCGCGCGCGGATAAGGCTGTCGCCCGGTCCCCTGGTGGAAGGCGCCGTCGCGGCCGGCGCCCGTGCCGCCGCCGGGGGGACGCTGAACGAGATCGCTGCCGAGGCCGCCGCCGGCCTTGCCGGCAAGATGGCGGAATTGGGCGAAGCTGTCCCGGCCGACGCCGGTGCGCCCGATGTGGCTCCGCTTGGCCGTGGGCCGGCCGGGGTCCCGCCGACGGTTGACGCCTCCGCCGAAGCTGACATCGCCGACCCGGTTGGCCTGCATGCGCGGCCGGCGGCGGCCCTGGTGATGCTCGCCGGCGGGTTCTCCGCGCACATCCGTCTCTCCAATGCGACGACCGGGGCGGGGCCGGTGGCGGCCAACAGCGTTGTTGCACTGTCTTCGCTGGGCGTGCGCGGCGGCCACCGCGTGCGATTGGAGGCGATAGGACCAGACGCAAGGGAGGCTGTGGCGGCGGCGGTCGATCTGCTCCGCCGCACGCCGTCACAACCGCCGGCCGCGGAGTCGCCCATCAGGGGCGGGTCGGCGCAAGCGCCCGATGTGGCATTGCCCACGGTCCCCGGCGTTACGATCGGGCCGATCTTCCGCTTACGGCGCCAATCCGCGCCGAACGCTCCGGCGGAGCAAGATCGAGCAGCCGATCCGGCGGCCGAGACCGCCCGGCTCGGGCGCGCGGTCGAGGCGGCTGGCAGAACCATCCAGGCCACCGCCCGAAGCGATGCCGGCGGCATCTTTGCGGCCCATCTCGCCCTGTTGCGGGACCCTGCCTTGTTGGGCCGCGCCCAGGCTCTGATCGCCGCCGAGGGGTTGGAGGCTGCCACGGCATGGCGGCGCGCCGTCGAAGATGCCGCCGCCGTCTACGCGGGACTGGACGATCCCTACCAGCGCGCCCGCGCCACCGATGTGCGTGACGTGGGCGATACGGTGCTGGCGGCGCTGGTCGGCCGCGCGCCTGCCGTGTTGCCCGACATCGAACCGTGCGTGCTGGTGGTCGACGAGCTTGCGCCGTCCGAGGCGGTGCGGCTCGACCCGGCGATTGTGCGGGGCGTCATCGACCGCGCCGGGGCGGCCACCTCGCACGCCGCCATCCTGCTGCGCGCCGCCGGCATCCCGGCGGTCAGCGGCGCGGCGTCCATGGTTCCTGCCGAGGGCGGGACCGTCGCGGCGCTGGACGGCGCCACTGGCGACGTGTGGATCGATCCCGCGCCGGCCATCGAGCAGGCGATCCGGCAACGCGAAGCCGCGTGGCAGGCCGCCCGGCCGCCACCCTTCGCCGGCGGCCCGGCGGTCACGCGCGACGGGCACCGTGTCACGCTGTTCGCCAACGTGTCCGGCCCGGCGGATGCCCGTGCCGCCCGTGCGGCCGGCGCCGAGGGCATCGGGCTGATGCGCACGGAGATGCTGTTCCTCGATCGTGCCGATGCGCCCGACGAGGCAGAGCAGGTGGCGCTGGTGGCGGCGACGCTCGCCCCGTTCCAGGGCCTGCCGGTGGTGGTGCGAACCCTGGATTCCGGCGGCGACAAGCCGCTGCCCTACCTGCCCATGCCGGCCGAGGCCAACCCCTATCTCGGCATTCGCGGCATCCGCCTTGGCCTGGCGCGGCCGGAGGTCTTGCTGACCCAGTTGCGCGCCCTGCTGCGCGCCGGCCTGGGTCACGATCTGCACATCATGTTCCCGATGGTGGCGACGCTCGATGAGTTGCAGCGCACACGGGCATTGTTGGAGTCCGCCCATAACGGCCTGGTGGCCGAGGAAAGGCCGCATGCCTGGCCGGTGAAGGTCGGCACGATGATCGAGGTGCCGGCAGCGGCGCTCACCGCCGGCGTGCTGGCGCGGGTCTGCGAATTCTTCTCGGTCGGCACCAACGACCTCACGCAATACACGCTGGCGGCCGAGCGCGGGCACCCCGGTTTGCAGGGGCTCGCCGATGCCGCGCACCCGGCGGTCCTGCGGCTGATCCAGACGGTGGTAGCAGCTGGGCGGCCGGTGGCGGTGTGCGGCGAGGCTGCTGCCGACCCCGAGGTGGCCGCGCTGCTCCTGGCGCTCGGCGTGTCGGAGCTCAGCATGGGGGCGGCTGCGCTGGGACCGGTCCGGGCCGCGCTCGGCACGCTGTCGGTGGAACGTGCGCGCGCCGCCTTGCCGGCCGCCCTTGCCGCCACATCGGCAGCCGAGGCGCGCGCGGCGATCCGGGCTGCCCTGGACGGCTGACGGCCGCAACGGGGTTGTGCGCTTGCGGCATCAGCCAATGCCGCGAGCCGCACCGCAAGCGGCGGATGACGCTCAGCTTATCCGCCCTACGCTGGTTTCATCCAGGCGGCTGGCCGAGGCATGCGCTTGGTTCTCCGTCGAGACCTTCCCGCCGCTGCTCGAATGTCGCCGCAGCGTGTACGCCGGTGCGCGTGATCCTCACGACGTAGATGCTGTCAAAATCGCCGGACGGCCATTCGGGGACTTTCGCGGGATCACCGCCGTTCCGCGCCATCAGAGCCCGGGCAACCTTAACCAGGGAGTCATGTTCCCAGGCGACAAGAATGAGCGTGCCGCGGTGGGCCGGCGCGTCGAGCGTCCGCCGCAGACCGTCAATGTTTGAGAAACCGATGCTGGTATCGACAGGCAGGCCGAAGACGATCGCGGTTGGCTCGATGGTCGCCAGCGGGCGGACGTAGTCATATGCGTGCCCGAGATCGACTTTTGCGACCGCCGGGTTGGGCGCGAAGATCGCGTCCGGCTTGCCGAACGCCTTGCTTATCACAGCAGGCAGCGCGAGCGCTCGATTGAGACCCCGGCAATCCAATTGCCCGAGCCCTAGCGCGGGCTTCTCGCCGTGACGGATCAACACGACGGTCTCGGTGGCAGCGGTTTCGGCGGCAACCGGGTGGCGGGGAAATGCCATGCCCAGCAGCACACCAAGCGCGACAACGGACCGGAGGAAAGCTCTCGGCATGGTTTCTCCACTTGTAACCCATGGCGCACGAACGCGCTGTTCAACCCGCAATAGTTGCCGAACTCCGACAAGGCGGTCGCTGGAGCGGCCGGCCATGCGCGCGGTGCCGCGTTTCGCCGTCCTTGTGTCTACCACAAACGCGGCACTCCCGCGGGATCACGGCGAGACAAAATCGACGATGGCAAGCATCGCTTAACAGCTCCGTGGGTAGGCTATGCGTTATGGACGCAGCATGCTGGCGGAGCCGGGGGCTGATCGCAGCAAGCCTGGCGGCGCTGTTCGCCTGCGCAGCCGTTGCCCCCCCGCTGTTCTGGCTGTTGCTGGCCGGCATGCTTGCCGCCGGCGTCGCCCTGCTCGTCTTCCGCCATGCGCCGGTGGCCTCCGCGGTTTGGCTGCTGCTCGCCGGCGCCACGCTGGAGATGACTCTCTGCGACCTGATCGGCCCCGAGGCCTTTCAGCCGACGATCGCGCTGGTCAAGGGGGCGGGGCTCGTGTTGGCGGCGATTACTGTGCTGCGCTACGGGCCAACGCGTGACCCGTTCAACCCGGGCATCGCCTTCGTCGTGATCTTTCTGACCGGGCTGGCGCACGGGCTGCACCCGGCGCTCACCCCGTCCGACAGCCTGCGCTCGTTGATCGGTTCCTGCGCGCCTTATGCTTTTTCCTTCAGCCGGCTGTCGCGCGGCTGGGCGCAGGTCATGATCCGCATGACCACCTGGATTCCGGCGATCACCGTGACAGCGGCGGCGGCGCTTGATCTCGCCGGGCTGCGCTCGATGTTCGTGGACAGCGGGGGAATGCGCCTGGCCGGCCTCGGGCATCCTGCCTTCCTCGCCGGGATCTGCCTCGCCGGGATCTATGCGTGCCTGATCGAGCTGTATCGCGGCCGGCCCGTGCTGTGGCTGCTGGTAGCGAATGGCGCGATCCTGGTGCTGACGGGAGCACGCGCGCCGGCCGCTTATGCCGCTGCCGTAATGGTCGTCACGCTGGCCTGTGTCGATTCGCCGCACTTCCCGCGGCGGCGCCGCATGCGCTTGTTGCTGTTCGGCGCCCTTGCCAGCGTGGTGCTTGCCGTTCTGGCCGGCAGCCTGTCCGACCTGCGGCTGTTCGCGCTGCTCGGCGGCGAGGCGGCCAATCTCAGCGGGCGGGAACAGCTCTGGCCCAGCTTCGCGGCGGCGGCCGAGAGCAGTCCTTGGGTCGGCTGGGGGGTGGGCGCCGGCAACGCGATCATCCCGCCCGACAGCCTGGTCGCCAAACAAATGCACACCTGGGCGGCGCACAACGAGTATTTGCGGATGGCGGTGGAGGGCGGCGAGCTCGGCCGGGGGCTGCTGATCCTGATGTTTACGCTGTGGGCATGGACCCACACCGCGCGCCTGCGCCCCAGCGAACGCCGTATCATGCGGTTCGTGTTCATCGCCTTCGCCTGCCACGCCATCACCGACAACGTGTTGATCTCGACGTCGGCGTCCGTGCTGTTCGCCTTCGTCGCCGCCGTGTTCGCGCGCGGGGCATTGGAAGCGGAGGCCGCGCCATCACGCATGCCTCGCTTGCTGGGGGCCGGTCAGGTAGCGTAGGCACAACCCAAACGAATCGGAGGAGTGCCGCCTGATGCCGCGTTTGCGACTGGTCCTGCTGTTGCTGTTATTGGCCGCGCCTGCCGTGCACCCGGCTGCCGCTTCCGGTCTCGCGCTCGTGATCAATTCCGGCAGCGCGTCGATCAGCGTCGTGGACATGAGCTCGGAGAAGGAGGTGCGGCGCATCCCGATCCTGCGCGAAGCGCACCATTGGACGCTGTCGCCCGACGGCAAAAGCCTGCTCATCGGCGACACTGGGGGCAACGAACTGCTGCTGCTCGATCCCGCGACCGGAGCTGTTCAGCGGCGGGTGCCGTGCGCCGATCCGTATCAGCTCGGCTTCAGCCCGGACGGCAAGGTGCTGGTCGTGAACGGCCTGGCCCGCAACCAGGTGGATTTTTACGACGCAAACTTGCAGTTGGTGAAACGCTTCCCGCTGTCGTCGATGCCGAGCCATCTCGCCTATTCGCCGGATTCGCGCCGCGTGTTCATCACGTTGCAGGGCACCGACCGGCTGGCTGCGATCGATCTCGATACGATGCAGGTCGTCTGGAACCAGCCGGTGGGCCGCACCCCGGCTGGCGTGCTGTGGCATGACGGCAAGCTGCTGGTGGCAAACATGGGCGAGGATTCCATCGCCGTGGTCGATCCCGCCGATGGCCGGGTCGTCAGCCATATCCACACCGGCAAAGGCGCGCACCAGATCTTTCTGGCGCCCGATGGCAAGCTGATCTGGGTGAACGCCCGGGTGGCGGGCACCACGGTCGCGCTTGACGCCGCAACGCTGGCGCCGGTGCGCAGCTACAGCATTCCCGGTGGCCCCGACGACATCGCCTTCGCGCCGGACGGCAAGCTGTGGATCACCCGGCGCTGGGCGGAGAAGGTGGCGATACTGGACCCGGCAACCGGCGATTACGACACCATCGAGGTGGGACGCTCGCCGCACGGGATCTACCTCAACCCGCACGGGCTGGCGACGGCGACCGTGGCACAACGCTAAAATATGGACCCGTTTGACCTCGCCGCGGGCTGGCTGCAAGAACACCTGCTGGTGCCGCTGCTGTATGCGATCGACATGATGCAGTGGGAGGACATCGCCTACGGCTGGGCGCTGTTCGCCGTCTATGGCGCCGTGCAGGTGGCGGTGACCTTCGCGGTCTGCCTGCCGCTGGCTGGGTGCCCCCGACGCTGGAGCGGCTGCTCCCCGGGCTGCTTGGGCACCAGGTGCTGGTGTTCGTGCTATACGCGATCATCCTCGATTTTGCCGATTATTGGCGGCATCGGGTGTCGCATCGGATCGGCTGGTGGTGGGCACTGCACTCGCTGCACCACGCGCAGCGGCAGATGACGTTCTGGTCGGACGACCGCAATCATCTGCTGGACGATCTGATCGCGTTCCTCTGGTTCGGCGCCGTGGCGCTGCTCATCGGCGTGCCGCCGCTGCAATTTCCGCTGCTGGTGCTGGTGCTGCGTTTCCTGGAGAGCCTGTCGCACGCCAATGTCCGGCTGTCGTTCGGCTGGCTGGGCGAGCGGCTGTTGATCTCGCCGCGCTTTCACCGCGCGCATCACGGCGTCCTGGCCGCCGGGCAGCAAAGCTGCAATTACGGCGCGGTGCTGCCCTGGTGGGATATGCTGTTCGGCACCGCGGATTTTTCCCGGTCCTACGTGCGGACCGGCGATCCGTCGGGCGAGGAGGCGTTGCACACCGGCGGCTATGTGCAGCAGCAATGGGCCGGATTGCGGCGGTTTGCGCGGGCGCTGCGGCCGGCGGCAGTCGCGCGGCGGGCGGGTGCGGCGGCGAAGTGAGCTGAGGAGACAGCGATGCCCTGGGATGGTGGCGGCAGGCGATCACGCAACGTGCTCGGCGGCCCGTTGGCGAGTTGTTCGGAACAGCCGGTGACCGGGTTCTTCCGCACCGGATGCTGTGAGACGACGCCGGAGGACGTCGGCAGCCACACGGTCTGTGCCGTGATGACCGCCGAGTTTCTCGCGTTCAGCCGATCTGCCGGCAACGACCTGTCCACGCCCCATCCGGAGTTCGGGTTTCCCGGGTTGCAGCCGGGCGATCGCTGGTGCCTGTGCGCGCCGCGCTGGCGGGAGGCGCTGGATGCCGGCGCCGCACCACAGGTGGTGCTGGCGGCGACCGAGCAGAGTGCGCTGCTTTATTGCGAGCTTGCCGATCTGAAGCGGCACGCGGTGGATTTGAGTTGACGGAGGCTGGTATCCTGCAGGCCGGGAACGAAGACCTCCTCGATGATTTTGTCAGCACCTGTTCATGATGATAGCGCAGGACTGCATCGATCGCCGCCCGATTGGCCGCGATGCATGAATGGGAAGATGCCGGTGCGACGATAATCGTCGCGCTCGACTAACGCGACGGCGCAGAAGCATACACAGCGTATTTGCCGGCGTGGCCAATAGCGTCCCGCCGCTCCGAATCGAATGCGGCATCTCGTTGACTGGTAACAACATACCAGGTGATGCCTTCGGAGCGCATCGTTGCTTGCAGTTCGGCCAGGTCGGAGGCCCCTGCGAGGCGCGCCATCACGGCCATGCGCCTCCGCGCTTCGTCACCTATGTGCCCGCCGGTGACAAGCAAAAACGCCGGACAAGAGATATAGGCTGGAACGCCGCTGAGCGCGACCAGGCGCGCCGCGTCGTCAATGTTGCGCGAATCGGCCGGCTGATTCGCAACAGCGAAGCGCGGACGCGCGTCAGCGCCGTGGAGAAGCAAAGGCGCAAGCTGAATCAGCTCAGGTGCAACCTGGGTGCCGTAGAAGTCGCGTCCCCAGGCCATTCGCGGCTGCTTCGCGGCACCAATTGTTGCCGCCAGGACGCCAAACGATAGGACAGCAACCATCGCAACGGCTAGCTGACGACTTAGTGCAGGCACAAGCTCAAACAACGGCGTGATCAGAAGTCTACCGAACCGCAAGCACCAAACCGACATCACGATCACCAGCAGCGGCAAAGCGCGGTGGCGAAACTCTGACATATCCCCGTTGCGCGCCATCGGCGCCATCAGCATGGCCAGGGCAGCCACCGCCAGCAGCAGTACGGGCACCGCATCTTCCGGGCGAAGCCGCCGCCGCCGCCACGTCACCAGACCGAGAAACACAAATCCTGGAAGCCAGGGGCCGACTGTGCCGAGAATTGCCAGTCCCACCCCGATCGTCCCCGCTCCGGCGCGGCCAAGATGTCGGACCAGCAGGGGATACACGTCGCTCAAGGCTTGCGGCGCATTGCCGCCATGGACAAACTCGATGTAGCTGAACAGAAACTCACCGGGACTGGCCCGCAAGGCTGGCCAGGACAGAGCAGCCAGAAATCCTGCCAGTCCGATCAAGCCGAGCACCACAAGGATCAGCCTCAGCGAAGGCGCTGGACGCCGCCAACCCGCCACGGCTCCAAGCGCCACCACCGGCGCCAGCCAGATGAATGTGTTCACGCGAATAAGAAAGCATCCCGCAACCAGACCAAACGCCAGCGCCAGGGCACCGCGGCGTTGTTCGCGCGTCCAGCGGACCAGCGCCGCCAAGGCGGCACAGGCCACGCCCAAGCTATAGGGAGTGCCGGGACCGGTTTCGATCAGCCATGCAAAGCCAAGGAAGCCATTGCCCAGCGCCAGGCGCTCCGGTGCTGGCATAAAAGCAACAGCCGCCAGCGCCAGAACGGCGAGACTCGGGCCTCCCAATGCAAGACCAAGCGACACGACGCCGCAGGCCATGATCAGCACGCCCAACGGGACCCATGCCAGCACGACGGCGTCCAGCGGCGGCGTACCCATCACGCTGGTGAGCAGCGCCGCTGGCATATACGAGGCGAAATGATAAAGCGGAAGCGGGGTGTCTGCCATGAGCACCATCCCGCGGCCCACCGCGTCGGATGTTGCGAACTGTGCAAGCGTTCCGGCATGCACGAGTATATCCAGCCAAAAGTCCAAACGTCCGGTCGCGTAGAAGTGTGCCAGGCGAGGCGCAACATCAATGTTCCAGGCGACCGTAAAGAGCGCCATACCTGCGGCAATCCCAAGCGCTGACCGCCAGTTCGCCGACCGCCCCCGAAGGAATCCCGCCGCCGCTGGTAGGGCGAAGGCCGCCACCACGATAGGGTGCATTCCCGGCACGATGAAGTTGGCTGCGAGGAGTGCGTGGGCGACCAGCACGAAGCCGACAATCAGCGCCAGAAATGGATCATCGCGGCAGCCGAGCGCGCGACAGACGAGCTGGCCGCTGCCCAGCATTGTGGTCAGGACCGCCGCAAGAAGAATGTGAGCTGGCCAACCAAGACCTGGAGCAACCCAGGCAAGCGCCAGGCTCATCGGCAGGACAATCAACGCAATCATCACGAAACACCACCGTAGGCCATGTGGCCGCTGAACACTCTCACGGTGCCCGAAATCAGAAACAGGAGGCGCTGACACGGCCTATCAGAACGAGCCTCCATAGGTCATTCCGGCCGTCCAGCCAGCACGGTGTATCCCAGGCAGTCGTCTCCCCAATCTGCCAGGAACGAAAAATTGGCAATACACGCCAACGCGGCCAGCAGTGGTAGAAGAGCTATGCCCAGGATGCGCTTGGCGAGGCTGGGCCTGCTCGTGTCCGAACCGAACAGCAGCATCAGTTGCAGGGCCATCGCCTTGTAGCAGGCGACCGTCAGAGGATTGCCGCGGGCTCGCACATCCACATGGTCGAACCCGGCCTCCGTTAGCAGCAGGTGCAGGCTGGACGGTGTGTAGCGCCAGTAATCGTGTGGAATGAAATGCCAGCGCGCCGCGAAGGGTACTGTCAGCACCAGACGGCCTCCGGGTCGCAGGCAACGATAGGCGCGGGCGAGAAAGGCGGCCGGTTCTGCGATATGCTCCAGGACCTCCGTGCACAGCACGGTGTCGAACGCGGCGTCCTCCACACCCCAATCGTCACCGTCGAAGTAGTGCGTATCCGGAACGTCGTAGCCGAAGCGCGCCTGCGCGTCGCTTGTGTCTATCCCGTAATAGACGACTTGTGCGGGCAAGAGGCTGCGATAGACCTGCGCACCGCAGCCGACGTCGAGCAATCTGCCTCGGGTCTGCCCCAACTCGTCCCGCAGGTCGCGCCACACAGACCCGGCCTGCAGATCCAGGAAACGACGGAGGCAGTTTTCCAACCGATTCCGCGTCGAGGTGTTTGGCTTGAACACGGGCGGCTTGAAGTCCTCGGCCGCCTGCTCCGCCAGGTTGCGTCGCGCGTGCACGGCGATCACGCCCGCCCCGGCTCCGGCTGGAAGACGAACGCCCGCTGGCCAAAAAATGACAGGGCGGCGATCGGCAAGGTCAGCAAAGCCTGTGCCTGAAGCTCGGGCACCCCGATCCCATGCAGCGCGCGCAACGCCACCCAATTCAGGACGAGCACGGCGCCATACATCGCTATGAACCGCACAACGCGTCCACGCGAGCGGAACACCAGCCGCCGCGACGTCTGGAAGTTGAAAGCAACGCCCGCGACAGTCGCTGCGACCAGCGCGGCGCCCGGCCAAAGGCCCGCGAGCAACAGAGTGGCAAACACGGCGTAGCCAAACGCAGCATTCAGCAGCCCAACCACCCCGAACCGCAGGAACAGCCGCCAAGCCCGCCAGCGCGGGTCGGCCAGCGCCGCCAGCAGGCTTTGTCCGCGCGTCATAGGACGTGTTCCGACCGGGCTAGCCATCTTGCAAAAACGATACGTGCCCGGTTTCCGACGCAATGCGGACTTCGCCGTCCCGGATGAAGTGACGGCGAACGAAATGTGGCCGGCGCTTCACCTCCTCGAAGATCTTGGCGATGTACTCGCCGACGATGCTCACCGCCAGGATGTTGATCGAGCCGAAGAAGATCACGATCAGCACCAGGCTGGTGAAGCCCCGCGGCGCGGCGTCTGGAAACAGTATGCGGGAGCCGACATAGACCAAGCCCAATGCCAGAGACAGGAGGAACAGGGTGAACCCCGCGGCACTCAGCATGTTCAGCGGCGTGTTGCTGAACGACAAGAGCCCCTTCTTCGCCCAGCCGATATTCTTCAGCAGGCTGTTGGTGGTGACACCGAACATCCGCTCGGGCCGCACGTAGTCGACGCCGGTCTGCCTGAAGCCGACGAAGGCGCGAATTCCCCGAATGAACAAGTCGCGCTCGGGGAAGGTCAGCAGGCAGCGGACGACCCGGCGGTCCATCAGCGAGAAATCGCCCGCGTCGCGCGGGATTGAAACGTAGGAGAATCGCTGGAAGAGCCGATAGAACAATTTGTATGAGACGGCCATATACCAGGGCGCCACGCGCTTGACCCGCCGCCCATAGACGACGTCGTTGCCTTGGCGCCACTTCGCGACGAACAGCTCGATCAGTTCCGGCGGGTCCTGCAGGTCGCCGTCCAGCAGAACGCAGGCGTTCTTGGTTGCGATCTCCATGCCGCTGCGGAAGGCCGACTGCGAACCGAAGTTGCGCGAGTGCGACACGCCGATCACGTGACGGTCGCGCGCCGAAATGGCGCGAATGACCTCCTCGCTGTCGTCGGGGCTATTGTCGTTGACGAAGATGATCTCGTAGCCGACGTTCAGCTTGTCGAACACCTCCGTCAGGCGCTGGTACATGATCGGGATCGCCTGGCCGTCCTTGTAGCAGGCGATGATGGCCGACACGCTCCATGCCTCGTCGCGGCCGAACCGCTTGGATGACTTGACGTAGCGTTCAAGGCTCTCGATCGACCGGCACCAGGCGGCCATGCGCTCCATGCCGTCGCGCAGCGAGGTGCGCGCGGTCCAGCCCAGTGCCTCGCGCGCCTTGGTGGGGTTCGCATACCAGCGCGACACGTCCCAGCTTCGGCTGGGCATGGTGAATTGCGGTTCGCCCGGCAGGTTGAACATCTCCTTGCAGAGCCCTGCAAAGGCACCGATCGTCGTCTGCACGCCGCTGCCGATGTTGAACGACTCGCCGTAGCGCGCCTCCGGCAGGGTCAGCGCCGCGTCGGTGAACGCCTCGCAGGCATCGTCCACATAGACGAAGTCCCGCGAGATCTCTGGGTCCACGAACTGGGAATATTCTCCTTTCAGCCCATTCAGGACGGCCGTGGGAATGAGGCGCGACGAGTCCTCGTATGGGCCGTAGATCGAATAGAGGCGCAGGTTGACGCCTGGGAAGCCGCGCTTCTTGCCCGCATAATACAGCAGCCCGGCTGCCGCGCCCTTGGAGACGGAGTAGTGGCTGTTCGGGTGCAGCGCCACGTCCTCGGCCGGCCCGGAGGCGTTGTCCCCATACTCCGATGAGCTGCCGGCATGAACGTAGCGTTGCACGCCGCGCTTCTGCAATTCTTCGACCAGCCGCGCAGTCAGATCCACATTGGTACGGTAGATCAGGCTGGCGTCGGTCTGGAACGAGTAGGCGCCGTAGGCGAGACAGTTGAATACCGTGCGCGGGCGCACGGTATCCAGCAGCGCCGCCAGGCTCTGCTCGATCAGCAGGTCGCCGGCGATCACGTTTTCCGTCGGCACTCCCTCCAGCCGCCAGGCGAAGGCGTTCGAGCTGGTGCCGTAGACGTCCGACCGGTGGCGCAGCACGTGGCGCAACAGGTTCGCCCCGATGAACCCGCTGGCGCCCAGGACCAGAATGGGACCCTGCAAGCTCAGGATCTTGTTGTGGAATTCGTGGATCATGCGAGCCGACCTGTTGCGGCGAGCACAGTCGCGGGGTCTAGCCCGTTCTCGGCGCGGTGGAACGTCTGGGAACCGTATCGGCCGGAGAGGTAGCCTTTGGCGTGGAAATGGCGAAACCGCCGGGGATGCACTCCCTGTTCCAGCAGTAGATGGGCGAGCATCTGCCCGGCGCCGCCGTGTGCCACATGCTCCTCCCACACGAACAAGGCGCCCGTCTCCCTGATTCGGTCGAGGCACGCCCGCGGCACCGCTTCCGCCCGGAATGGTAGCTCGGTCGCGACCCACAGCTCGGGCCGGTCTGCCTCGGCCAGCGCCGATGCCTGCGCGAGCAGCCCGCCCGCGCCCGGGCCTACGACGACCAGAACGCCCGTGCTGCCCGGCAGCAGGCGCCGCCACGGTGCGTAGTCAGGAAGCGTCCATCCTTCCGGCTTCTCGCACCGTCCCAACCGGAGATAGGCCGGATGCGGGTCCGCCGCCATGCGCGCGACGATCGGCGCAACATCCTCGGCGAAGGCGGGAACGTGGACGCGCATGTGCTGCAGCGTGCAGAGCACGCCGTAGTCCTCGATGGCGTGGTGCGTCGCGCCCATGACGCCATAGCCATAGCCGCCGCCGTTGCCGACAAGCTTGACGTCGAAATCATGCAGGCAGACATCGTTGCGGATCTGCTCGAACGGCCGGGCGAACATGAACGGTGCGATGCTGTAGGCCCAGCATTGCTCCCCCGCGCTCGCAGCCCCGGCCGCGACGCTGATCATGTTCTGCTCGGCGACGCCGGCGTTGATGAACCGGGCACCCATCGCTTTCTGCAGCGGCTCCAAAGCCATGAAGCCCAGGTCGCCGGTGAGAAAGATCAGGGGCTGCTCCGCGCTCAGGGCGACCAGCGCGGAGCAGAACGCATTCCTCATGCTTCGCGCCCAGTGGTTTCCGCCAGTTCTCTCTGCGCCTGATTGTACTGCTCCTCGTTCATGGCGAGATAATGCCACTCCATCCGTCCTTCCATGAACGACACGCCGCGTCCCTTCACGGTGCGCAACAGCACGACGAGCGGTTCGTCCCGGCGCCGTGACAAGGCCGTGTCGAGCGCTTCCGGCGCATGGCCGTCTATCTCTTCCACCTGAAGGCCGAAACCCCGAACCTTCGGCGCGAGCGGTTCGAGCGAGGCGACATCGGCCGTCGAGCCGAAGCCCTGCAGGCCGTTGACGTCCACGAGGACCACGAGATTAGGGAGCTTCCGGTGATGGGCGAACAGCAATGCCTCCCAGATCGAGCCCTCCTCGCACTCGCCGTCTGACAGCAGGCAGTAAACCGTCCCGGGGTCGCCGCGCAGGCGCTTGGCCAGGGCAACGCCCGCTGCAAGACCGAGCCCGTGCCCTAGGCTGCCAGTTGCGAACGCGATTCGCTTGTGCCAGCGGGCGACCGGATGGCCGGCGAGTGTTGTATCGTCCTGGTGGAATGTCCGCAATTCGTCGTCGCTGATCAGGCCTATCGCCCAGAGCGCGACGTACAGCGCGCCGGCGGCATGCCCTTTCGAAAGGACGAAGACGTCATTCTCCGCAATGACCTGCGCGTGAAGGTGCAGCAACGCATCGATCGCCGAGAGATTGCCCCCGATGTGCCCAACCTTGCTTTGGTAATGCATTTGCAGCAATCGCGCCCTCGCGCGATGGCCCTGGGCGCTGTTGGAGCCCGACCCTTGCAATCTCACCATCGTGAAGAATCCAGCCCTCGGGAAGAGGCAAAAACTGTCCCAGAGGCAGTCCATTGCACACCTGGTAGGGCAGCGGTTCTCAATGCGAACGAGTCGCATCCGCGGTGACGGCTCGGCGTCGCCGCGGCAGGCGGCGTTGGCGGTGTATCGGTAGGTGGCGGCTGGCCGACGGGCGTCTG
>Ga0302319_10005882_pt1 | contig 24474 bp, 23 predicted proteins | sample Bog_T0_2_FD_203319 | JGI IMG/M metagenome (GOLD analysis project Ga0302319, IMG submission 203319) | Peat permafrost microbial communities from Stordalen Mire near Abisko, Sweden - Bog_T0_2 | ecosystem: Environmental > Terrestrial > Soil > Wetlands > Peat | place: Sweden: Abisko, Stordalen Mire...
CAACTTTGAAGAAGTGAACCAGGGCCTCGCGGCAGCCGACGCTCTGACCGAGGCCTCGCGCTGCCTGGCTTGCGCCAAGCCCGCCTGCGTCGTCGATTGCCCGGTGGGCGTCAAAATCAAAGACATTGTCGCCCTGATTCATGCGGGCGATTACTTGGCGGCGGCGGCCAAGCTGCGCGAAGACAACGCGCTGCCGGCGATCACCGGCCGCGTCTGCCCGCAGGAGAATCAGTGCGAGGGCGGTTGTGTGCTGGGCAAGAAGGGCGCGCCCGTGGCCATCGGCAATCTGGAGCGTTTTGTCGCTGATTTTGAGCGCACCAGCGGCCAGCTCGGCCTGCCGGTGAACGCTCCGGTGACGGGCAAGAGCGTGGCAATTGTGGGCAGCGGGCCAGCGGGGCTGAGCGCCGCCGGAGACCTGATCCAGAAGGGCCACAGGGTGCGCGTCTTCGAGGCGCTGCACGAGCTGGGCGGCGTGCTGGTTTATGGCATTCCGGAGTTTCGCCTGCCCAAGTCGATTGTGAAGGGCGAGGTGGACAACCTGCGCCGTATGGGAGTCGAGTTTGAGACCAACGTCGTTGTCGGCAAGAGCGTCACCATCGACGAGCTGATGCGGGAAGAAGGCTACGATGCCGTCTTTGTGGCCACTGGCGCGGGTCTGCCGGTCTTTCTCAATGTGGCCGGCGAGCACCTGAACGGCGTGTATTCGGCGAATGAATTTTTGACGCGCGTGAACCTGATGCGCGCCTACCTGAGCGATGTATATGACGAGCCGGTTTACGATTGCCGTGATCGCGACGTTATTGTCGTGGGCGGCGGCAACACGGCGATGGACGCGGTGCGCACCGCCCGGCGGCTGGGAGCGAAGACGGCGACGCTGGTTTATCGGCGGTCAGAGAAAGAGATGCCGGCCCGCGCTGAAGAGCTCAAGCACGCGCGTGAAGAGGGCATCGAGTTTCGCATGCTGACCAACCCGGTCGAGTTTCTGGGCGACGAAAAGGGCTGGCTCACCGGCGCGCGCTGTGTGCGCATGGAACTAAGTGAGCCGGACGAGAGCGGACGCCGCCGCCCGGTCGAGATCAAGGGAAGCGAGTTCGTGCTTCCCGCGAATGTGGTCATCATCGGCGTCGGCACGACCGCAAATCCGCTGATCCAGAGCACTACGCCCGATCTGGCCACCAACAAGCGCAACTACATAGTGGCCGATGAAGGGACGCTGCGCACATCCAAGCAGGGCGTTTTTGCCGGCGGCGACATCGTCACCGGCGGCGCGACGGTGATCCTGGCCATGGGCGCGGGGCGCAAGGCGGCCACTTCCATTCACGAGTACCTGAGCAGCGGCGCATGGTAGAAGCCGAGGCTGAAGGCCAACAGGCGAAAGCTCAAAGCATGAAGCCTGGGCAGCCGTTCGCGCATCCACTCCAATGAGGGCAGCGATGATCTATCTGACGCGTCGAGCCGTGTTTTCCGCCTCGCACTACTACTCGAATCCGGCGTGGCCGCAAGAGAAGAATGAGCAGGTCTTTGGGCGCTGCGCCAACCGCAATGGCCACGGGCACAACTACACACTGGAGGTGACTGTCGGCGGCGAGGTTGACCCAAAGACAGGCTTTGTCGTTGATCTGAAATGGCTCAAGGCCGTCATCGAGAGCGAGGTGCTCGCCGCCTGGGACCATCGCCACCTGAACCTGGAGGTTGCCGACTTCACAACGCTGATTCCTACCACGGAGAATATTGCCATCGCTGCCTGGCGTCGGCTGGAGTCGGCGATTGCGGTCGGCGGAGCGCGATTGCACCGGGTGCGCATCTACGAGACGCCGGAGATCTTTGCGGAATACTGGGGTGAGGCATGAGAGCCGCCTTCGGTCGCCGCTACACCATCAGCGCCAGCCACCGTCTGCACACCGAGGCGCTCTCGGCGGATGAGAATCGCGCCGTTTACGGTAAGTGCAACAATCCGCATGGACATGGGCACAATTATGTTGTGGAAGTGGTGGTCGCCGGAGCAGTAGACCCGGAGACCGGCATGGTGATCAACATGAAGGCGCTGGATGAGGTGGTGCGGGTGCGGGTCGTCGAGAGATTTGATCATAGCAACCTCAATCTGGACCCACTCTTTCTGCATCGTGTGCCGACAACGGAGAATCTCTCAAAGGTGATCTTCGCGTTGTTGAAGGATGCGCTGTCGGCGGGTGATCTGGAGCGGGTGCGCGTGGAAGAGACGGAGAACAATTTCTTTGAGTGCGTGGGCGAGTGAGAGAACGAAATTCCCCATGGAGGATTTAGAGCATGGCGCAGCCGATTGCATTACACAAGAAGATTCATCGCGCGGAAAGCAGCGCGGAGTTGAGCGCAGCCAGAACCGAGGAGATCATGCGCGAGATTCTGCGCCGGTTAGGCGAAGACCCCAGCCGCGACGGCCTGCTGGCCACGCCGGAGCGGGTGGTGAAGTCGATGGCCTTTTTGACCAAGGGCTACGACGAGAACCCGACCGAAATTCTGCGCGGCGCGCTCTTCGATGAGGACTACGATGAGATGGTCATCGTCAAGGACATTGAGATTTTTTCGCTCTGTGAACACCATATGCTGCCCTTCTTCGGCAAGGTACACGTGGCTTATGTACCCAAAGGTAAGGTGATCGGCCTCAGCAAGATACCGCGATTAGTTGAAGTTTTTGCCCGCCGCTTGCAGATTCAGGAGCGGCTGACGCGGCAGATCGCCGACGCCATTCAGGATGCGATCAACCCGCAGGGCGTGGGCGTGGTGATCGAGGCGCGCCACCTGTGCATGATGATGCGCGGCATCGAGAAGCAGCACTCCTCGACCGTGACCTCGGCGATGCTGGGCTGCTTCCGCCAGAAGGAGACGCGGCTGGAGTTTCTCTCGCTGGTGCGCCAGCAGGGAGCGGGCGGACAGTGAGCGGGCGGGTGCGGTCAGCTACAGTGTAAAGAGTGAACGGACTCCTCGTTATCGACAAACCGGGCGGAATGACCAGCCACGACGTGGTGTACAGGCTGCGCAGAATCACCGGCGAAAAATCCATCGGCCATCTGGGAACGCTCGATCCCATGGCGACCGGCGTTCTGCCGCTGCTGCTGGGCAAATATACGCGCCTGGCGCAGTACTTCTCTTCGGCGGAGAAGAGCTACGCGGGCAGGATTCGCTTTGGCTTTGCAACGGATACGTATGACGCCGAGGGCGCGGCGGCCGGACCGGACTCACAGCCCGCGCTGGCGATTGAGCAGGTACGCGCTGCCGCCAGCCGCTTCCACGGCGTAATGGAACAGATGCCGCCGCCATACTCCGCCAAGAAGATTGCCGGAACGCCTGCCTACAAGCTGGCGCGCGAGGGCAAACCGGTGGAGCTGAAGGCCGCGCGAGTGGAGATTCGCAGCTTTGAGATTGTCGCGCTCGAAGGCGCCGAGGCCGCATTCACCATGAGCATCAGCGCCGGGGGCTATGTGCGCTCTGTGGCTCATGAACTGGGCCAGGATTTAGGCTGCGGAGCGCACCTGAGCAGTTTGCGGCGCACCCAGGCCGGAGTCTTCACGCTTGAAGCAGCGCATACGCTGGACGAACTGCAACCGCTGGCCGGGAATATGGAAGCACAGGAAAATTTCTGCGTCCATCCGCGCAGCTTGCTGCCGGAGATGCCTGCGGTCACGGGCGACGCGGCGGCGCTGGGGCGGCTGCGCAACGGCGCGCAGGCCAATCTGCCGGAGTTTTCCAGTGCGTCGCTGGTGAAGGTCTTCTCCAGCCAGCGCGAGCTGGTGGGAATTGCGCGGCGCGTGGCGGGAACGCTCTTTCAGCCCGTGGTGGGAATGGGATAGCGGCAGAAGTTAGGGATTTGCGCGGTTTTACTATAGAATTCAAAAAAACATAGCCGCGCTTGCTCCCTGAGCCGAAGCGAAAGGAACGCGCATGAAATACGCCGGATTGCTGGTGATGCCAGCCGGATTCTTTCTCTCTCTCTACGCGCTCGTGCTCTTTCCCGCGCCGGGGCCGCGAGCGGCCTTTGTGCTCTGCGGCCTGGCCGTGGAGTGCATGGGACTGGCGGTAGCCGTGCGCGGACACATGGAAGCGCGAGGAGAGAATCGCATATGAATCCAACAGTGCCCATTACGCCTGTTTTCTCTGATGCGGCCTTCGCGCTCTGCCTTGCGCTCTTGCTGGTTGCGCCGCTGGCCATCGCCGGCGTGGCTCTTATCAACACCGGCCTGGGACGCTGCCGCTCGGCCGCGCAGGCGTTGCTGGGCAACCTGGTCATTTTGGCGGTTGCGGCCATCAGTTTTGCGCTGATCGGCGCAACTTGGGCGGGAAGCGCGGGCGCGGCAGGCCATTGCTTTCAACTCGCCGGCAAGAACTGGGATTGGCTGGGTAAGGGTTCGTTTCTACTGGGCGGGCTAGGCTCGGCCGCTGCACATTCGCAGCTTGCGGGTCTCTTTGAGATTTTAGCGGTAGCGCTGGCAGCTTTTATTCCGTGGGGTTCGGGAGCGGACCGGCTGCGCTTGAGCGCCGGCTGCGCCATCGCCGCGCTGCTGGCCGCGACTGTCTTTCCTCTGCTGACGCACTGGGTCTGGGCCGGCGGATGGCTCTCTCAGTTGGGCGTCAATTTCTCGCTGGGCGCGGGCTTTCTTGATGGCGGCGGCGCGGCCACGGTCCACGTTCTGGGCGGCTTGAGCGCGCTCGCCGTAGTCTGGATCGCCGGGCCGCGCAAGGGCAAGTTCCCCAAGGAGGGACTCTCGACGGCGCTGCCCGGCCACAACGCCGTTTATGTGCTCTTCGGCTGTTTGCTGGCTCTGGTGGGCTGGCTGGCCTGGAACGTAGCCGGCGCGCTGCTCTGGCTTCATGCGCCGCTCGGCAGCCTGCCGGTCACGGCAGTCAACACACTGCTCTCCGCCGCCGGATCGGTAGCGGCCACCTTCGCGGTAACGCGCTTCCGCTTTGGCAAGCCCGACGCTAGCCTTTGCGCTAACGGCTGGCTCGCCGGACTGGTCGCTTCCAGCGCCTGCGCCGGTTTGGTGACGCCGGGCGAGTCGCTCTTTGTGGGCTGCGTAGCGGGCATTTTGACGCCGCTGCTGGTCGAATTGCTGGAACTGGCTCTCTCCATCGACGATCCCTCGGGCGCCATCACGGTACACGCCGTCGGCGGCCTATGGGGACTGCTTGCAGCCGGCATCTTCGCTCCGATGGCGGGCCAGTTCGTGGCGCAACTCATCGGTATAGCCACGCTGCTGGGGCTGATTCTGCCGTCGATCTACCTTCTCTTCTGGCTGCTCAACCGCGTCGTCGCATTCCGCGTTGACTCCGACGGCGAGCGCATCGGCATGGACCTGCACGAATTGGGCGGTGGCGCCTATCCGGAGTTCGTCATCCATCGCGACGAGTCGTACCGGTAGAGCTTCCGCCCCGCGATGTGGCATCACTCTCTCGCAAGTTTGCGCAATCGCTCGCTCACGTTCATGAAGGCTCTGCCGTCGTGGTATGCGCCCTTCCAAATCTCGCCTTTGTCCTGAGTGAGAGGCGTGCCGTCGGCTCGCGTCAGGTTATAGAGGCCGCCATATTGCGCGTCGATCTGATGAAGCTGGATGTAATGCCACTGCTCCAGAAATCGCTGGAAGTAGACGCCCGTCTGCTTGCCATAGCGTTCGTGCATCATCAGCAGGGCATTCAGCCCCTCGACCTCGACCCACCACTCCTTGTTCGTGTTGTCGGCTTTGCCCTGCACCGGTCCCTCGCCGTAAAAGCCGCCGTTGGTTGAATCCCAGCCGAAGGCCAGGGCATGATCGACCAACATCCGCGCCATGCGTTCGGTTTTTTCGCCGGCATGCTTATGCAGAAGCTCGTCGGTCTCCAGCATCAGATAGGCCGTCTCCACATTGTGGCCATAGGAATCGCGGTGGGAGGTCGGCTGCCATGCGTTGGTGAAATAGAGATTCTGAATGCCGGGGTCGGCGGCGATCTTGTCGCGCACCACCACCAGCAGCTCTTCGAGCCGTGAGCGCAGCAGCGGGTCGGGCCAGACCTGGTAGAGCTGGGTAAAGGCCTCCAGCAGATGAATGTGGGTGTTCATCGTCTTGGTATTGGGCGGAGCCAGCGGGGCAACGACGCCGGGCAGCATCCAGGATGATTCCGTCACCGGCGTTCCGTCGCGCTTGAGCGACTCGATATAGCCGCCGTTCACCGCGTCATGCGCGTGCTTGTCGATCCAGTAGAAGCCCTTCTGCGCCAGCGCCAACGCCTGCGGATCGCCGGTGGCCTGATAGGCGGCGGCGGCTCCATAGATGCAAAAAGAGATGCCGTAGAGGTTCTTGGCGTCGGAAAACTCTCTGCTGATCTTGCCCGCGTCGTCGAGGCCCCAGAAGAAGCCGCCGTCCTGCCTGTCCCACATCACATTCTGCAGATAATCCTCGCCGTGGCGCACGATGGGCAGATACTTATCCTTCTCAGCGGGGTAGCGCACAACCACCTGGGCGGCGACCCAGGTCATGCGCCCCTCAAAGACGGAGAACTTGCCGTCGCTCGACTCCCAGCTCCAGTCGCGCGCAAAGTGAGAGTGGAAGCCGCCATTTTTGTAATCGACGGAGCGCGGAAACCATACATCGAGTACGTCTTTGTGCAAGGCGCCGTCCACCTCCGCGGCCAGCTTGAGATAGGTCTGGCGCGAGGGCTGCGGAAGCGGCGCTGGAGATTGCTGTGCAACGCTTATGCCGGAAGAGAGAAGGAGAGAGAAGAGAAGAGGACTGAGGCGCAAGGGAAAACTCCTTTCGAGCCGTCGGCTCGCGTATCATGCTAACACTTCAGCGGGATGGATCGCTCCAGCTTTAGTACGAGCCGTGGAAATAATAGTTCCAGAAATCATGCATGAACTCTGTGGTCGCGCTGCGAGCTTTCGTAGAAGGAGCTGTGCGTGAGATTCGCCATTTCAGGAACACTTCCGCCCGCAGTGCCGTTCCTGGACTCGTCCCATCTTCTTTCTTGATCTTCCCTCTTGAGTTTCCTAGCCCTACGCGGGAAGGTAGAGGGGAACCATCTCTTAGCACACGCTAAGCTGACGGGAGAAAGAACACAGAAAAGCAGGCAGAGGCCGCTGGTTGAGGGCGCTGCCAAGAGAAAGGCAGCCATGAGGTTATTGATCGCCGAAGACGACAAGGCGTTGGGATTGTTTCTGAGCCGCGGCCTGGAGGCCGATGGGCACCGTGTCCGCGTAGCGTGTGATGGAGCCGCCGCGGTGGAGGCATTTCGTCAGGAATTGCCCGACCTGACCATTCTTGACCTGAATATGCCAATCAAGGACGGCGAGCAGGTGCTGGAAGAGGTACGCGCCATGGACGCGGATCTGCCGGTGCTGGTGCTGACCGCGCGCCAGGAGGTGGACACGCGCGTACGCTGCCTGGACCGCGGGGCCGACGACCTGATGATCAAGCCCTTCAGCCTGCACGAACTGCGCGCCCGCTGCCGGGCGCTGTTGCGCCGCAAGCGCGAGGCTCGCCTATTGCTGCGCGCCGGCGACCTGGAACTGGACCGGCTGGACCACACCGCCCGCCGCGCCGGCCAGTCGATCATTCTCACAAACAAGGAATTTGCCCTGCTTGAGCACTTGATGCTCAATCGCGGCCAGTGCGTAACGCGGGTGGAACTGCTGGACTCGGTCTGGAATCTGGAGCCGGCGCAGACCACGAATATTGTTGATGTCTACGTCAACTATTTGCGCCGCAAGCTGAAGGATCCGCCGCCGGGGCAGTTGATCCGCACGGTGCGCGGGCATGGCTACATGGTGCCGCCGGAGAGCGATCTTGCGCTCGCCGCGCTGCCCACAATGCCTCTGGCCGCGATCTCCGTGCCCGCGATTCTGCCCTCCGTGGCTGGTTCGCTTCTTTGAGCGCGCTGCATTCAGGCGAGCTTTCTCATGAGGGTCTGTTTACAGTCCCTGCTTTAATCCAACCGATCTATATTCAGGAGAGTTTTCATGGTAACAGTACCGGTTTCCACCCTTCCACTCGCTACCCGCATTCGCCCGCGTACCGCGCTGGTGGCCAGCGCTGATCGCAGTTTTCGTCAGAAGCTCTCCGAGACACTGACCGGCCTTCGCTGGCAGGTACGGGAGGCCGAAGGCGGCGCCCAGGCCTGGGCGGAGGCGCAAGAGGCTGCGCCAGAGGCCGTCATCGTCGATTCCTGGCTGCCTGATCTGGATCTGGCCGAGTTTCTCAAGGACTTCCGCTCGCACTTTCCCGATGTGGACCTGGTGACCGCCGGCGGCTCCATCGCGCAGGAGAGTCCGCGCGGGCCTTATCGCCAGGAGCTGCTCTATGCCTTGCGCCGCTCCCAGGACAACGATACGGCAATCTGGAATGTGGCGCCCGCGCTCAACACGCCCAAGCTGCCGCAGAGCGCCCCGCAAGACAATTCCTGGCAGTCTTCTTCCGTGGCTACAGCAGCTTCATCCTCGTCCCAAAGCCTCGCCTCGCTTCCCTCCGGCTCGCCGGTTGCTACAGATTCTCATCCCGTCCTTCCTCTGACGATGCCCGTCAGAGAGAGCCAGCCGCTCTCCGGCATTGAGACGGCGTCGAGCGAACGGTTGCCGGAGCTGATTGGCTTCGCTCCCTGCATGCTCGAAGTCAGCCGCCGCATCCGGCTGGTGGCGCCGCGCTCGACGCCGGTGCTGATCGAAGGGCCGACCGGCTCGGGCAAGGAATTGGTGGCCGAGGCGCTGCACCGGCTCTCGCACCGCAGCCGCAAACCCTTTGTCGCCATCAACTGCGCGGCCATTCCTGAAGCACTGCTGGAGGCCGAACTCTTCGGCCACACCCGCGGCGCATTTACTGGCGCAGTGCAGGGGCGCGTGGGGCGCATCGAGGCCGCCGACGGCGGTACGCTCTTTCTCGACGAGATCGGCGAGATGCCGCTCGGATTGCAATCCAAACTGCTGCGCTTTGTCGAGTGCGGCGAACTGCAACGGGTGGGCGACAACGAGACCGTGAAGGTGGATGTGCGCATCTTGGCCGCCACGCATCAGCAGTTGGCGCAGCATACCCAGACTGGCGCCTTTCGCGCCGATCTCTACTATCGGCTGGCGGTCTTTCTGATTCGCACCCCGTCGCTGGCCGAGCACACCGAGGATCTGCCTCTGCTGATCAATCACTTTATGGCGCAGATGGGCCGCGAGGCGCCGGTTAAACGGGTCAATCAGGAAGCGCTGGCCAAACTGGCCTCCCACGACTGGCCGGGCAATGTGCGCGAGCTGGAGCATGTGCTGGAGCGGGCCGCGATTCTGGCCGGCGAGGAGTCGGTCATCACGGCGCGCGAGATCGACTTCGGGCTGGCGATGAACTAAACCCTGCTAACAGCTGACAGCTAACAGTTTTCAGCTGTCAACTGTTAGCTGATAGGAGGTTTGCATGGGATTGCAGGTAGAGACGCAAATCAGTGACCAGATCGCCCGCTACCTTGATTTGGCCACCAGCGAAGTCAAACTGACCGCGGCCAACATGGCCAATATCGATACGCCCGGCTACCGGGCTATTGGCATGGACTTCGAGGCCGAGATGAGGGAGGCGATGACGGATGTGGAGCAGGGAAGCGCGGCGCGTCCGGTGCGCCTCAAAAACGTCGACGGGCTGATCGCGCGGCCCGACGGCAACAATGTCTCGATGGACCGCGAAGGCCTGAATCTGGCCGAGGCGCAACTTAAATTCAAGACCGGCGTGGCGCTGCTCCACCTGGAGTATCAGCGCGTGATGGACGCCATTCATTCTGACAGCAAATAGCCGCTGCATACAGGCAACTGTTGGAGCTTCTCCATGCTCAGGGCAGGGAGCCTGGAGAGCCACGTGCAGCAACTCACGGCAAAAGGAGGAGCAATGAACCTATTTGCGATGCTGGAGACCTCGGGCAGCGCGATGCAGGCCGAGCGGATGCGCGCTGAGGTGGTGGCGGCCAACATGGCCAATGCGGAGACGACACGCACGGCCACGGGCGGCGCATATCACCGCCAGCATGTGGTCTTTGCCGCCAATGCCGGTGATCCTGAGTTTGCCAACACCTTGAATGCGGCCTCGGGAAATCTTGCTTCGGCGGCGCTGCAGCCGCTTCCGACGCTGGTGCCGCCGCTGAGCGGGAACGCATCTCTAAACGCCTCTGGGCAGACGGCGCCAGGGGTGCATATCGCGGCTGTCGTCGAGGATCCCTCGCCTCCGCTGAGGCGCTATGACCCAGGACATCCAGATGCCGGGCCGGACGGTTATGTCTCATATCCGGACATTAATCCTCTCACAGAGATGGTGGACCTCATGGGGGCGACACGTGCATACGGTCTCAATAGCTCGGCCGTGCAAGCCGAGAAGGGCATGATCGCCTCGGCGCTGGAGATTGCCAAGGCGTAGCCGCTGGCCACAGCGGGCCGGCTTGAACGTCAATAGGGAGGATCGATGATTACCGCAATCAACTCCATGACCGCAGCGGCGCAAGCGTTGCAGGGGCTTAATGGAGCCGCAGCGCAACCGGGCGCGACTTCAACCGGCGGGCAAGGCGCAGCCTCCACTCTGTTTTCCGATCTGCTCACCGATGCGGTTGGCCAAGTGGATCAATTGGAGACCCAGGCACACGCCGCCGTCACAGGGCTGATGACCGGCTCCGGCGTGGACGTGCATCAGGCGATGATCGCCGCGCAGAAGGCGAGCATGGCCTTTGAGTTGGCGCTGTCCGTGCGCAACAAGGCGGTTCAGGCCTACCAGCAAGTGATTGGAATGCAGTTTTGAAAGCAGTGGTCAGTGGTCAGAAATTGGCAGTGAGACGAGGAACTGAACACTGATCCCTGAACACTGAGAGCGGAGAGCATGGCTACCGGCACACAGATGGAGAAGAGCGCGCCTGGGATGCCCGGACAGCCCCAGTGGTCAGACCGGATTGCCGGCCTTTGGGGCCGGACGCGGGTTGGCTGGGCGCAGATGCAACCGGCGCAGCGCAGTTGGGCGCTGGTGGCGGCTTTGCTGCTGGCCGGGCTGATCGGAGGCCTGTTCTGGTACGGCCTGCGCACGGACTGGCGCACCCTCTATGCGGATATGGACCCGGAGGACGCGCGTCAGGCGGGCCAGGTGCTGGCTCAGGCGCAGATTCCCTTTGAATCCACGGCCAACGGAGAGGGCATTCTGGTTCCGGCCGCGCAACTGGACAAGGCACGGCTGGTGACCGCGGCCAAGGGCATGAAGAGCGGACGGCTGGGCTTTGAGATCTTCGACAAGCCCAACTGGGTGGGATCGGAGTTCGACGAACAGGTCAACTATCAGCGGGCGCTGGAGGGCGAGCTGGAGCATACGGTTGGCTCGCTTGCGGATGTAGAGTCGGCGCGGGTTCACCTGGTGCTGCCCCACGACTCGCTCTTTCATGACCAGGAGCGGCCTGCCAAGGCCTCGGTGGTGATCAAGCTGCGTCATCGCGCGCTGGCCGACGGAGAGCCGGAGGCGATTCGCAATCTGGTCTCCTCGGCGGTGGATGGGCTGATGCCGGATCGGGTGGTGCTGGTCGATGCGGCCGGCCATCAGCCGCTGGGACCAAAGACGCCGGACGCGCAGCGGTTGAGCGCCGAAGAGAGCCTGGAGCAGAAGCTGATCGCTACGCTTGAGCCGGTGACCGGAGCGGGCAACGTGCGCGCCTCGGTGACTCTGGACTACAACCCGACGGCGACCGAAGAGACGCAGGAGAGTTACGACCCCGATCACACAGTCACGCTGTCGATGCAGCGCACCGATCAATCCTATGGCGCACAGCCGGTGGCCGCCGGAGTGCCCGGCACGGCCTCCAATGCTCCCAACGCGCAGGCCTTGCCGGTCTATCCGCAGCAGAGCACGGGGCCGCAGACGGCCAAGAGCGAGACCGGGAGCTACGCGGCCTCGAAGACGGTGCGGCACGTAGTCGAGAATCCCGGCAGAGTGCGGCGGATGACCGCGGCCATCGTGGTCAACGACCGGCTGGTGCAGGTCGCCAGCAAGGGCAAAGCGGCGCAGTGGCAGCCGCGCACCCCCGATGAGTTGCGCAACCTGACCGCGCTGGCGCAGGCCGCGGTGGGTTTTGACACAGCCCGTGGCGACCTGTTGCAGGTCGAGGATCTGGCCTTCGAGGAGAACCGTTTGCAGCCTCCGATCACGATGCAGGGCCAATTGCTGACCGAGGCCGAAGGCTCGCCCGTGCTGGTCAAGTATGCGGCTTTGCTGGTGTGCATTCTGGTGGTCGTGGCCTTCGGGGTGCGCCCCGCAGTGCGGCGCGCCAGCTTTGGCCCGGTGACAAAGGAAGGCAAGGGACGAGTCAAGGAGTTGCCCGCTCCGGTAGAGGCAGCCGAGGCGCGTGCGCTGCGACCGTCTGAGCCGGTCGAATTAGACCCAGAGCGGATTAGGGTGCAGGAGATCTTCGAGCAGGTGAGCGGCCATCTCAAGCGAGAACCTACGCAAAGCTCCCGCCTGCTGCAAAGCTGGATTCACTCCGACTGATCCACTGAGCGAAGGGAATGTAGACGTTGGATTCAGAGGCACTTAACCAGGCGTTGCAGGGCACAAGCTCGGCAAGCATCGAGCGCGGCAAGGAAAGGAACCGGCGTTGGCCGAACACGGGAACCATAGCGGAGCAGCACGGCGTCGCGATACGACGAGCATGAGCGGTACGCGCAAGGCTGCCGTTCTGCTGGTGGCCGTGGGCGAAGAGTTGGCCAAGGAGATTCTGCGCGCCTTGCCGGAGGTGGACGTGCAGCGGCTGACCGAGGAGCTGGCCGATCTGCGCGGCATCACGCCGGAGATGTCGACGGAGATTCTGGAGGAGTTCTGGGAGCTGCTGGAGACGCAGAACTTCATGATGCACGGGGGGCTGGACTACGCCAGCCGTCTGCTGGTCGAGACCTTTGGCAAGGAGCGCGCCGACGATCTGCTGGCGCTGGTGCGCCGCTCTCAGGAGGCCGCGCAAGGCAATCTGGCCAAGCTGCAGCGCACCGATCCGCAGCAGCTGGGCAAACTGCTCGACAGCGAGCATCCGCAGACGATTGCCCTGGTGCTGGCCCACCTGGATCCGCGCCGCGCCTCCATGGTTTTGGACAATCTGAGCGTGGACCACAAGGTGCTCTCGATACAGCGGCTGGCCGAGATGCGCCAGTTTTCGCCCGAGATGGCGCAAAAGGTGGCTCACATTCTGCACCGGCGCCTGGAGAGCGTAGGCGACACAGCGCGCAAGAGCTACTCCGGCTTCAAGGCGGTGGCCGATCTGCTGAACCGGCTCAATGCCGAGGAGTCGAAGAAGATCTTGGAGACCATCGAAGAAGGCCAGCCGGAGCTGGCTCTGGCGATTCGCAACCTGATGTTCACCTTTGAAGATCTGGTGACGGTGCCGCCGGCCACAATTCGCGAGATCGTCTCGGGCGTGGACAAGCGGCAACTGGCGCTGGCCCTGCGCGGCGCCAAGGACGAGTTGCGCGCCCAAATCTTCAAATCGATGAGTTCGCGCGCCGTGGAGATGCTCAAGGAAGATATGGAGGTTCTGGGTCCGGTGCGCTCGCGCGAGGTGGCGCAGGCCCAGCAGGAGATTCTCAACCTGGCGCGTCGTCTGGAGGCCGAGGGCAAGGTGGTATTGAAGCTCGAAACCGGCGACGAGATGCTGGCGTGACAGGGGTCAGTGAACAGTGGACAGTGGTCAGGCAGAAACATCCAGCTTCATCGATGTCTGATTATGAATGAAACATACGATACTCATTTGCCAACACTGCGAATGATTTCACAAATTACTGATCACTGACCACTGTTCACTGACCACTGAGAAGAGGAAAGATTGCCGCAAGCAGCATCACAACCGAGCAACTCCTCCAGCGGGCGCGTTGAGCTCTTCGAGTACCCGGCTGGACCCGGAGCGTCCTCCCTAAGGGAGTGGGTAGGGTGGACGGGCGGCGAGGAGGCCGCGCTCAATTCTTCCGATGCTCATGGGCGTGAGGGCTGTGGCGGAGCCAGCGAAACTCGGCAGCACAGCGAATTTGAGACTCGTCTGGCCGAGGAGACGCGGCGCTCCTTCGAGTCGGGCCGCGAGCGCGGCCGCCAGGAGGGCCGTCTGGCCGAACGCGAGGAGCAGGCCGCCTCGCAGGCCACGGCGGAGCAGGAGCGGACACGGCAGGCGGCGAGGCTGATCGAGAGTTTTACGCTGGAGCGGGAGCACTACCTGCAAAAAGTCGAGCAGGAAGTGGTGAAGCTGGCCCTGGCTGTAGCGGCGCGCATCCTGCGCCGCGAGGCGCAGATGGACCCGTTGCTGTTGACCGGCGCTGTAAGAGTGGCGCTGGGGCAACTCTCCGGCTCGACCGAGGTGCGGCTGCGCGTGCCCGAACTGGAGCTTGAGCTGTGGACGGAGGCGATTGGCCTGCTGCCCAACCTGGCCGTGAAGCCAACCGTGACGGCGGGCGAAGGAATGCGGCTGGGCGATTGCGTGATCGAGACCGGGCTGGGCACGGTGGACCTGGGGATTCGCGCGCAATTGGGAGAGATTGAGCGGGGCTTTTTTGATCGCGCCGGTGGCCATCGAGCGGGGAGATCCAAAGCCGAGCCGGCCGCTCCGGCTGGCGCCAGCCGGGAGAGTGGCGCATGACACAGATGCTGGAACGCTACTTTGGCCGGCTGGAGCGCGGCCAGCCCTGGCGCTGGCGCGGGCAGGTGCTCGAATCGGTGGGCCAGACCATCGAGTCGGCCGGGCCGCTGGCTTCGGTGGGCGAGTGCTGCGAGATCCAGGACCAGTCCGGGCAGACGCATCTGGCCGAGGTGATCGGCTTTCGCGGCTCCAATGTGCTGTCGATGCCGGTGGGAACCACCGAAGGCATCCGTTTTGGAAACCAGGTCTCGGCGATGGGCGTGCATCCTGAGATCGAGGTGGGACCGGCGCTGATGGGCAGGGTCTTGAATGCGCTAGGCGCGCCGATCGATGATGGCCGTCCGCTTGCCGTTTCACAGATGCTGGCGCTGGATGGCGTGGTGCGCTCGCCGCTCGACCGGGTGCCGATTCGCACCCCGCTGGGCACGGGAATCCGCGTTCTCGACGGGCTGCTGACGGTAGGCCGGGGACAGCGGGTGGGCATCTTCGGCGGCTCCGGAGTGGGCAAGAGCACGCTGATCGGCATGATGACCAGAAACACCGAGGCGGATGTAACGGTGGTGGGCCTGGTGGGCGAGCGTGGCCGCGAGGTGGGCGAGTTTCTGGAGGATTCGCTGGGCGAGGCTGGCCGCGCTCGCTCGGTGGTGGTGGTTTCCACCTCCGATCAGTCGCCGCTGATGCGCATGCGGGCGGCGCTAGCAGCGACCACGATAGCCGAGTACTTTGCCGCCCAAGGAAAGCACGTGCTGCTGGTGCTGGATTCGCTGACCCGCTTTGCCATGGCGGCCCGCGAGATTGGGCTGGCTGCAGGCGAGCCGCCAACCAATAAAGGATATACGCCCTCGGTCTTTACCCGCCTGGCAAAGCTGGTGGAACGCACTGGTCAGTTCAGAGTCGGCTCGATTACCGCCTTTTATACCGTTTTGATGGAAGGCGACGATCAGCAGGATCCGCTGGTGGACGCAGTGCGCTCGTTGCTCGATGGCCACGTCGTGCTCTCGCGCGCTCTGGCTGCCGAAGGTTGGTATCCGCCCATTGAACTGCTGGACTCGATCAGCCGGCTGATGCCGGCCGTGACCCAGCCCGCGCATCGCGAGCAGGCGGGGCTGCTTCGGAAGTTGCTGGCCGTCTACGCCCGCTCCGAAGATTTGGTGCGCATTGGAGCCTACAAACCCGGCTCGGACCCCGATCTGGACCGCGCGTTGAGATCCCGCGACGCGATGCGGGCCTTCATGACGCAGGAGGCGCGCGAGCAGGTTCGCTTTGGCGACTCTGTGCGGCGGCTGGCCCAGCTGGCGGCGGAGATTTAGCGTATGGCCGCCTCACGCGCCTTGCGCCGCCTGCTGCGCATCCGGGATCTGGAAGAGGAGCAGCGGCGGCTGGCGCTGGAAAGCTCGCTGGGCGAATTGCATCGTCTGCAAGGCGCGCTGACGGCGACCTTCGAGCGGGAACGCCGTGGCCGGGGCCTGGTTCAGGCCAGCGCTCGAACCAACCAGTTGCCGGACCGGCTGGCCGGCCTGGAGGAGGCGCGCGCCGCCGACCGCATCGTCGCCATGCTCGAGCCCCGCATCAAGGCCCAGGAAGAAGAGGTGATAGCGCTGCGCCATGAGTATCTCCTCAAAAGGGTCGAGCGCCGCCAGGCCGAGACACTCATTCAGGAGAGCGAGGCGCGTGAGGCCATCCAGGCCGACCAGCGCAGCCAGCAATCGCTCGACGACTGGTACGGTGCGCGGCAGTACCGCGATGGGGCTGATGCGGGAGCGCCCAAGCCCACTGCCGAAGACTCGGCCTTCTCATCTCCTGCCGAGGCGGAGCTCTCCAGCGAGCATCCCTCATGAGCCGGGGGTAGAACTTGAGGAAAAATCCATACAAAGCCGCTTTGGCTTCCTGAATCGGAATCGCCGGTGCCAATACTGACAATGCTCTAACGCGCCGTTGGCTCGTTTTGGCACACCGGCTGCTCTACTCTCTTCCATGACCGTTGTCGCAGCTATCGAAATTGGAACGAGCGGAACTCTGACGCCGAGCCCGGGCAGGACAAACGGAGCAGCGTCGGGCGCTCTCCAAGAAGGGAGGGCCACGCTGGGCTTCTCGCCCTCCGCGTCTCAGGCGACGCAGAGTTTTCGCAGCGGCTGGCAATCGTTGTTGGCCTCAATGGGGGACGGTCAGGCTGCATCGAGTCAGACAGGCTCAAGTGTAAAAGGATCCGCTTTGGACAGCCACACTCTGAAGGCCAACAATTTGAGCAGCTTTAATCCTCCCGAGGCTGAAGCAGATCAACAAAAGCTCTCCGCTGGGCAGGCACCGTCTTCCGTCGTCGCTCCCGCAGTTTCATTCAAGACCCGGCCGATTGTAGTGGCCGCTGCCTCCTCTTCGGTGCTTCCATCAACCAAATCTATCTCCAGTAAAGCATCAACCAAATCAGAAGAGTCAAAACCGGCGGCAGTGGGAGACAAAACTACCACTCAATCGGCTCCGGCCCAAACCACTCAGGTTGTTCACGATCTCGCCAGCTCAGAGGCTGTCCAAGCCGCCGCAGTTCAAGTTCCACTTCCAGCAGTCGCCACGAGCCTGCCTCAGAGTGCGCCGGCAGTTGTAATCGCCAGCTCAGTAGCTCGCAGTACCAACGCACAGACGCAACCGGCAGAGGCCGATCTTTATGCCGCTCTGCCCACAGGCTCGCCAACTGGTATTTCTGCCTCTTCCTTCACTCCCCCTTCGTTGCAGCATGACGCTCCTGATCAAATCTCCTCCGGTGAAGTTTTAGAGGCAGCAAAGATTGCAACACCTGTGCTTTACCAAAATCAGGCGCCGGGAGAGAGGCTGAGCCAAACTCCGGCTACGGTTGTGGCCTCAAGACAGAGCACAACTTCGGCGCTTCCCCAAAGCCAACGCGAGATTCCAGCGCAGCCAACGAGTCAGGGAGCGGCCGCAATTCCGGCAGGAACCGCCAGCGCGGAGATGAAGGAGATGAATTCATTGCCGGCGGCCACGAACGCCGTTGTCTTCCAGCCCGGCCAGCCCTCGACTGGAGCGCCAATCGAGAGCACGATCGGCGTTGCCAGCGGTGGGAAGGCATCAGCACTGGGCAAATTGCGGAGCGCGCATGGAGTCGGCACGGTAGATTCGGCGCAGCAGGCGAGCCGGATTGCTGAGGGGCAACCTGCTGCTTTGCCAGCGGATGCATCGGCTCTGATGCGCGATCAGACGAGCGCACCGAAGACGGTGAGTACGCCAGGAGTTTCAAGCGCCCTGGCCACCGGGCCGGACTCGCGCGAGGTCTTTGCGACCCTCGATGCAGGGGACGGGTTGGGACGTCCGGCCTGGATTCATGCCGGTGCGCAGCGCGCCGAGGTAGGGTTTCAGGATCCAGCCCTGGGTTGGGTTGGGGTGCGGGCGGATTCGAGCAGCGGAGGAGTACGAGCCGAGTTGGTAGCTGGCTCAGCCGATGCAGCCCAGGCGTTGAGCAGCCACATGGCAGGATTGAACGCCTATCTTGCCGAGCGCCACACGCCAGTCGAGTCGCTTACGATGGCCACGCCTCAGGGTGGGTCTCCGGGGGCAGGCAGCGACCGAGGCGCGGGAGAGGGAATGCAGCAAGGGGCAGGGCAGCAGACGGGGCAGGGCGCCGATACCGGCTCCGCATCCGGCCCGCTCACAGAGCGCAGTGCGGCAGCGGAGATTTCGGCGCCTTCAGTGTGGCAGGAGGGAAGCGCGCAGGCTGCAACGCCAGGGAGCGTTCACATTTCGGTGATGGCGTAACAGGAGCAGGCCGAGAGAGAGTGGCCGGACAAGGATAGGGTAGGCAGAACGACGCAAGACAAGCCGGAGCAGAAGAAACGAGGAGGCATCATGGCAGCAGCAATTCTGAATCACCATTTGACGGCAGCGCAGGCTCTTACAGGCAAAACTGCAACCCCAATGGCGACCAGCAGCACGAGCAGCGCAAACAGCGATTCGGCCACCATCTCGGCTAATGATTTTCTTACGCTGCTGGTCACTGAGATGAAGAACCAGGATCCGACGGCGAATACCGATCCCAACGAGTACATCAATCAGTTGGTGAATGTAAACAGCCTGGAGCAGTTGATCTCGATCAACCAGACGCTGACGACGGATTCAACCGCCGCTTCCAGCAGCGGCAGCGCTGCGCAGGCGCAAACGGCGATGCATGGGAGCACGCCGGCCTCCGCACTGGCGGCTTCCAGCAGTTCAGAGACAACCGTTCCCGGCGCCATCAGCACGGCAGTGGCGAAGCTGGCGCCCGGCAATCTGGCGGTGCCCGTGGCCAATCCGGCGGCCGAGCGGGTGGCGCAGGCCATGAACGGGCAGCCTCAGTAGAGATTCGGCGGGCCACGATGGCCCAGGTCAACCAGTAGTTCACCCGCGCGCCTCGATGGCCCGCGTTCACTTCAGAGGAAGTTACGAGGAGAGCACAATGCCCAGCTTTTATATCCCGCTCAGCGGTCTCAATGCCGATTCAACGGCTCTGAACACCATCGCCAACAACCTTTCCAACATGAACACCACAGGCTTCAAGGGGCAGACGACGAACTTCAGCGATCTGTTTTATCAGCAGGTGGGCACCACCGGTTCGGGAGACGAGATTCAGCAAGGAACAGGGGTGCAGGTAGCCTCGAACAGCACCGATTTCACTGGCGGCTCGATCTCCTCGACGGGCGTTTCAACCGATGCTGCCATCGACGGCACGGGTTTCTTTGTGCTGGACAATAACGGAAGCCAGTTATATACCCGCGACGGCAACTTTCAACTGAGTTCTAACGGTACATTGGAGTCCACCGCTGGACAGCCGGTGATGGGCTATCCGGCCACCAACGGCGTGGTAAACACCAGCGGAGCATTGACCAATATTGTGATCCCCACCGGGCAGGCAATGCAGCCAGCGGCCACGACGACCTTCAGCATGACGCAGAACCTGGACTCCGAGTCCGCCATCGGCGCTACTGCCTCCGGCCCGGTGACTGTCTATGACTCGCTGGGCAACAGTTATGTCGCCACTGTGACCTACACCAAGACGGGCAACAACAACTGGTCTTACAGCATATCGATGCCTGACCCCCTGACACCTAACTCAACCAATGTTGGAGCGGTTTCAACAATCAATTATGACTTTGGGGCGAGTGGCGCCACGTTAGGGACAGTTAACACGGGAACGAACCTGACGATCACGGCGCCCGCTGCGGCCGGCGGCACGGCAACCACCGGGCTGCCGGCATTCACTGGCTCGCCAGAGACGGTTACCGATTACGTGACAGATCTGAATACCGCACTGATAGCGGCTGGGATCAATTCGATCCTGCCTCCAGTCACCAATGTGACGATTAGTGCCACAGCCGCCGGCGTGTTGACAATCAAAGGCGCCAATATCTCCACCACGGGAAATGTGATCCAGAATCCAGTGGGCAGCAACACTACTGGGACACTGACCTTCAATTCCAGTGGCAACCTGGTCAACCCGGCTGGGGATGCGAGCGGAATTACCTTTGCTGGACTCTCCGACGGAGCGGCGGCGATGAACATGACCTGGGATCTTTACGGCGCTGCTAACTCCGGGAATATCAGCCAGACCGCGGCCGCCAACTCAACCTCATCCACCAGCCAGAACGGATACACAAGCGGCCAGTATCAGAGTTTCACCATCGGCTCGAATGGCACCGTGGCTGCTGTATATTCGAATGGCCAGACCCAGGATGTGGGGCAGTTGGCAATCGCCACGGTAAGCAGCCAGCAGGGGCTGGCCGACGTTGGATCGACCGAATATCAGACCAGCAGCGCCTCCGGACAAGCTGTAGTGGGCGTAGCCGGGACCGGCGAGTTCGGCACACTCGAGGGCAGCTCGCTGGAGGCCTCGAATGTGAACATCTCCGCGGAGTTCTCCGATCTAATCATCGCCCAGCGCGCCTTCGAGGCCAACTCCAAGGCGGTGACCACCTTCGACACCATCACCCAGGAGACCATCAACATGATCCACTAAAGCGATGGGCTGGGATGATTCTTCACCACTGGGGCGGCCTTCGGGTCGCCCCATTTCGATTGTGTGCCGCTTAAGCGCCGTGGCCGCTGCGCAACTCGATAAACAGTCCCGTCGCCTCGGCCAGCACCTGGCCTCGCGCGCTCAGAATCCTGGCATCGGTCCAGTGCTTGCGGCCTTCGCTGCGCTCGACGCGCCCCTCTATCCGAATTGGCGCCTCTGAGTGCACGGGGCGCATGTAGTCGATCTCCAGCCGGCGGGTCATCGCCGTCACCCCCTTCGCCCGCACCGACTTGCTCATGGCCTCATCCAGCAGCGTGGCGATGATGCCGCCATGCAGATAACTGGGCTGCCCCTCGAAGCGAGCGGGAATCGTCGCAAAGCAAACCACGGCGCCATCGCCGGCCAACAGGAACTCCAGTTGCAGGCCAGCGGCGTTGGCCGCGCCACAGCCGAAGCAGTGATTCTGCGCCTTATGCGCAATCGGGGTGAGGTTTTCGGTGGAGTTATCCAACAGAACGCATTCCTCCATGGTATTTATTGATTTTCGCAGACTTTCCCGGCTTTTGTGCATCGAACCGAATGGAGGAATTCCATCATGGACCGCAGAACCGCAATCAAGCACATGGGCGGCGTGGCCAGCGCGCTGCTTTTGACTGAAGCCATGCATGCACAGGCGCTTCCCGCCAGCCCAACCGCCCCACCCGCACCCCCCGCCCCGCCAACCGGGCCATTCACGCTCCCTCCGCTGCCTTACGCCTACGACGCGCTTGAGCCATACTTCGACGCCGAAACCATGCACCTGCACCACGACAAGCACCATCAGGCTTACGTGAACAATCTGAACATCGCGGTAGCCGCGCATCCCGAACTGGCTGGCAAGACCGTGTACGACCTTGTGGCGAATCTGAACGCCTTGCCTGAGGCCGTCCGCACAGTCGCACGCAATCAAGGCGGAGGCCACGCCAACCACTCCTTCTGGTGGCCTACGCTGGGCAAAGGCCCCTCCGCGCCCGTCGGCGAACTGGCCAAGGCCATCGACGCGCGATTTGGTTCGCTCTCCACCTTTCAGGAGAAGCTGACCGCCGCGGCTATGGGCGTCTTCGGCAGTGGATGGGCCTGGCTAGTTAAGCTGCCCGACGGCACACTGGCAATCGAAACCACGCCCAACCAGGAAAGCCCGCTCACCCTCGGCCACGCTCCGGTGCTGGTTGTTGACGTGTGGGAGCACGCCTACTACCTCAAGTACCAGAACCGGCGCGCCGAGTACGTTAAGGCCTTCTTCCAGGTGCTCAACTGGGATTATTTGAGCGGGCAATTTGCGCAGAAGGCGTAGGCGAAAGCAGACAGGTTTTTGCTGCGGTGAATCAGGAGGGACGGGCTGGCGCTCGTCCCTGTTTTCGTTGGGCAGAGATCACTCCAGCCGTGTGGGCCGCCTCTCTCTTGTAGGCAGCACTCGAATTTCACTCCCTGTTAATGACCTCCATCGACCGAGTTGATTAACCTCGTCTCAGACAATCAGAAGTGTCTTGCCGCTGCACTGCTCTCTCGACTCACGCAGTGAGGAGACTGTGCAGATGTGTCCGGATACAGATAAGAACTTGAACTCCTCGCTGGTGCAAACCTGCACATGGCGACGCCTGTTTGAGCAAAGGGAAAGGTGAGTACAAGATGACCGTCCGATGGGGAAGATGCTCGAATTTCAAAAACTGCAAGGATGCCGAACGGCAACTGCATATTCCGATTCCGACAGGAGCGGCATTCATTTGCCCCGAATGCAAGCACACCTTGTTGGATGAAGACGCAGAGAATGTCAAAATCCCCAAAACACCCGATGCTGTGCCGGAAGACAACTCCCAAAAGGCCCCAGCCAAAGCCGGCAAGAAGCCGTTCGTGGCTGTCGTGGCCGTAGTTTTAATCTTGCTTGTGGGAGTTGCAGGGTTCTTCTTGTGGAGCAGGTTCTATAGCGCGAATTCCGCGTCGAAGAATCTTCCCAAAACGATCCTTCGCCTGGCTGGCTCAAACACCATTGGAGACACGCTTGGACCAGCGCTGGCTGAAGCCTTTCTCAAAGAACGCGGAGCGACGGATGTTCACATTCTTCCCGGAGCCAAACCGCAAGAGAAGATTGTTCAGGGGTTTCTGCCGGGCGACAGTCAGGCTTCGGCAATCACGATAGCGGCTCACGGTTCCGCGACAGCCTTTACATCCCTGGCCGGAAATAGTTGCGAGATCGGTATGGCCTCGAGGAAGATCAAGGCTGATGAAGCGGCAAAACTGACGGCGCTGGGCGATATGACGGCAGCCGGAAGCGAGCATATTCTTGGTTTGGACGGCATCGCAGTGATCGTCAACGCCGCTAACCCCACCGATCAGCTCAGCAAAGAACAGATCATGAAGATCTTTACCGGAGGGATTACCGACTGGTCGCAACTCGGCTCCTCCCACGGAGCGATCAAGATTTACGCAAGAGACGACAATTCAGGCACATACGACACATTCAAGAGCCTAGTTTTGGCCGGCAAGCCGCTGGCTCCCGGAGCGCAAAGGTTTGAGGACAGCAAAGCGCTTTCCGATGCCGTGGCCGCGGACCCGAACGGCATTGGCTTCATCGGCTTGCCCTATATTCAAAGCGCCAAGCCGATCGCGGTATCAGAGAAGGGAACTCAGTCGCTGCTGCCCACCCGGCTCACTGTGGCCACGGAAGATTATCTCCTGTCGCGCAGGCTCTATCTCTACACACCCGCCACGACGAGCAACGCATATATGCGCCAGTTTATTGAGTTTGCTCTCTCCAAGCAGGGACAGGATGTGGTTGGCGCCAGCGGTTTTGTTGCTCAGAATGTGACGCAGGTGGCGCAAGCGGTATCTGAAGACGCCCCGGAGGAATACAAGCAGTTGACGCAGGATGCGAATCGTCTTTCGCTTGATTTTCGCTTTCAGTCAGGACAAACGGTTCTAGACAACAAGGCCAAAGTTGATCTGGACCGGGTTATCTCGCTGATTGCGGATCTGAAGGTTACCGGAGACAAGATCATGCTCTTCGGATTCTCTGACAGCACCGGATCGGCCGCCGCCAACCAGGCGCTCTCGCTGAGTCGCGCCAGAGTGGTAGAGAGTGAGTTTGCGCTCAGAGGCATGGCACCGGCGATTGTGCGCGGATTCGGCGCCGGATTACCCGTTGCCTCCAACGACAGCGACGATGGTCAGGCGAAGAATCGGCGCGTGGAGATCTGGATCAAGAAGTGAGGCGATCTAGCCGCAATGGGTGAGTTGATCAGACTCGATTCGCCCTTCGCGGTATACTTAGACTTACTATGGCAACCGGGAAAACATTCTATTTAGAGACCTTCGGCTGTCAGATGAACGCCCATGACTCCGAGAAGGTCATCGGCACATTGGAGCACGAGGGCTACCTGCAGGTCGCCTCGGAGGACGATGCCGGCCTGATCCTCTACAACACCTGCTCGATCCGCGATAAAGCTGAGCAGAAGGTCTTCCACCGGCTCGACGAATATAAACGCCAACAGAGGGCAGGGAAGAGTTTTGCCGTTCTTGGCTGCGTGGCGCAGCAGGAGGGCGAAAAGATCTTCGAGCGAGCGCCGTATGTCTCGCTCGTCTCCGGCTCGGCCTCCTACCGCAAACTGCCGGAGATGCTCTCGCGCCTGGAAGCTGGCGAGACCCGCATCACCGGCCTCGACGACCGCCAGACCGATGAGACCTTCGAGACCGAGTTTACCGCTCGCCAGAATCGCTATCGCGGCTACATTACCATAATCGAGGGCTGCGACAAGTTCTGCGCCTACTGCGTGGTTCCGTATACCAGAGGCCACGAGCGCAGCCGCGGATCGAAGTCTGTATTGGCCGAGGCGCGGCGCATC
>Ga0302319_10005885_pt1 | contig 24469 bp, 19 predicted proteins | sample Bog_T0_2_FD_203319 | JGI IMG/M metagenome (GOLD analysis project Ga0302319, IMG submission 203319) | Peat permafrost microbial communities from Stordalen Mire near Abisko, Sweden - Bog_T0_2 | ecosystem: Environmental > Terrestrial > Soil > Wetlands > Peat | place: Sweden: Abisko, Stordalen Mire...
TACACGGTGATGAGGAAGATCGGCAGATCCTCACCGCCGTACAGATAAACGACTCGTGCGCCGCCGCGTTTTCCCATGCCGGAACGTGCAAAGCGCAGCTTGCGATAACCTCCTGTGCCGGGCATCAAGTCTCCGGCCTCCGGGGTTGCGGCGATGGTTCGCACGATCTCTTCCCGGTCCGCTTCGCTATAGAGGTCTTCGGCGGCTCTCAGGTAGATCGGAGTTTCGACCACCGTTTGCATAGAAAAACTATATGCCAATGGCATATAATGGTCAACCCTTTTCTCAGTGTAGAGGGGGTAGGTTGCGGTCATTGCTGCAGCCATGAGCCATTACGACACGAAGACGATTCCAACTGGCGCAGAAAGTAGCCACCCATCCGCTAAATGATTGATAACAATATATGGTAAGCCAGTCTCGAAATCAGACATAGTCGCAAGGCTATCGGGGGTTCGAATCCCTCCATCTCCGCCATAAACCGAGCAAATAGAACGATTTACAGACAATGCGAAACGATCACAGGCTGCCCTGCCGGGTGGCCTTTTTAGTCGGATTAGTGTTCTGGCGGCTGTTGGTGAGTGAGCCGCGCCTTTAAGGTTCTGTATGTGTGCAGCAGCATTGCCGTAATCGTCTTGGGTACCGTTGCTGCGGCGAGCAAGACAAGAAGCCTGGGCTGCCGGATTCGATAGCGAAGCGATTGCAGAGCGTGTGTGCGGGCGCCCCGGCGATCCTGGTGCTTGAATAATTCTTCGGCAAGCCAGCCGTGCGCTTCAGTGAGCACCTCGCGCTGCATGGCGACAGGAAACTGCCCGGTCCCTCGCTCGCGCGCAATGGCTGCATCCACAGTTCTTAGAAAATTCAACGCGAGCTGCTTTTTATAGCGAGTAAGACGGTCCTCGAGTTCCAACTGGTAAACGGTCGAAGCAACGTCGATGAAGCAGACGCTTCCCCATTTGCACGTCCTGAAGTGGAAGTCATAGTCTTCGCCAGAGACTGACAGCGTCTCATCGAATCCCTTGACCTTTGCAATCCTGTCGCGCGACAGCATCACCGTAGAGGTGTGGACCAGGTTGCCTCGCAGCATGGCGGTGTAGATATCTCCAGCGAAAGCGCGGGCCCCTGGATCGAGAACGCCACCCAAACCGGTTAAATCGGAAAGTGCGCACGAGGCGGGAAACAAATCATCCGGCGATGGAAAGAAGCGATAGGCCGCGTACATCTTCCGCAGGTATCTGGCAGCCACAACATTGCCTGATGCGTCAACCGCTTCAAAGTCTGTCCAAACCATACCGGCTTCAGGGAAGCGCCGAAAACAGGCGAGCTGGACGGCGAGTTTCCACGGCCTCCATACATCGTCGGAGTCAAGAAACGCGACATACTCTCCCTGCGATGCGCGGATTCCTGCATTGCGGGCGGCGGAAACGCCGGCATTCTGCTGGTAGATATAGCGAATTCGCGGATCGTGACCGTACCGCGCCGCGATCAACTCCGCGGTGTTGTCGGTGGAACCATCGTCGACCAGGAGCAGCTCCCAGTGAGCGTGCGTCTGTGCGCAAACACTATCGATTGCCCTGCCGACGCAGTAGGCGCGATTGAATGTCGGCACGATGACACTGACGAGATCATCCATTCGGCTCTTCCTGGGTGAAGAAAGAATTGGGTTGCTTCATCAGTATATGTGCGCGCCCAGCGCGAGGTTCTTGCAAGAAGTCCTTGTGTGCCGATTTGAAATACCAGAGCAAATAAAATGCGGCGGCGACTGAAGTTGCTCGAATCCGATTACGAGATTTGACGATTGGTATGGATATAATGCGTGAAAGCAGTTGCTGCCATGTGAATCGTCTACTCGTCCGGCGAACAGATACGATTGTTCCCTGCTCCCGGCTGCTTGCGGCAAGCTGAAGCTCCCATTCCCCAGGGTGGCTGTATGGGGCCATGATCGGCGAGGAAAGATATCCAAATGGGTTTCATACATCGATGCGACGAGAACGGGATGAGCGTTACGTTGATCCGAGAGCTCGGCGCAGAACGAGACAACGCCGAGCGCGAGCTGGTAGAAGCAGGAGTGCCCCTTCCAATCACTTGCAGATCGGCGTGGGCGGCCAATCTGTGGCGGTCTGACCCGTGGTTTCTGGTGGTGCAAAATTCCAGCGGCAGCGCGTGCGCTGGCGTCGGAATTGAAAAGACGCGCACCCGCGCCCTGCCCGGACACACAATCTTGACCGTGCGCAGGTTCGGGGAACGAATTCCTCCGCAAGCGAGCAAGGCTGCGCTTGAAGCTCTGGCGCTGCTCGCAAAAAGTGAACCGTACATCCTGCGCCTCACCGTTCACCTCTTTTCGCGCGAGCGGCACCACGAGACGGATGAGTCCCTGCGAAAACTAGGGTTTCGCCAGGTGCAGCCGCCGGGCTCCTACAGGCACACGCTGGTGATCGACCTCCGGCCGACTGAGGACCAGATCTTTGCAGCGTTCAGCGAGTCTGGCCGGAACAAGATACGAAAGACGGCGAGGAAGTCACTGCGTTCCGAGGTCATTACCGACCCAGCGTATGCTGGTCGATTGACGGAGTTGCAAAACGAGGCTCTGCAGCGAACCGGTGGTCATTTTGCATCGGAAAACTGGCTGGGGATCTTGAAGATGTCGAAGGAGCATCCGGAGCTTTCTCAGGTCTTCGGGTTGTTCGCGGGCGAAGACAAGACGCCGCAGAACATGATCGCCTTCGGCTGGGTTTGCAATCACGGAGACCACGCCGAATACCGAGCGGCCGGCTCAACAAGGCGGCCCGACCTCAAACTGCCATACGGCTATCTGATCGCCTGGGACATGATTCGCTGGGCCAAGTCGACAGGGGCGCAATGGTTCGACATGGGGGGAGTCACGCTGGGTGAGGCGGATGAAGCAGCGCTCGAAGGCATCTCGAACTTCAAGCGGTCGTTCAGCCGCGAGGTGGTTGAGGTTGGCGCAGAGTGGGTGCTCGAACCATCCCCGTTTCGCGCCCGTATGGCGGACCTGGTTTCGAACTGCGCGCAGCAGATTCGCAAGTGGAGACGGAAGCAGGCCTAGACACATCAATGCGCAGGCCGCCTCCGATCGAAACAGGATCAAACTCCCATCATCACTCTGATGTCGCAGTTGCGATTCAGCTACTCAGCAAATGCCGGCCTGATCAGCAGCGCAATCACCTTATTCGCGGGACCTGAGATCCTTTGGGGCAACACACCGGTCAGCGCGCGCAGACGAGAACTATCCTCCGGCTGCAAAACGCGCATCGCATAAAGCAGAGTGAACAGAATTGCCAGCGATGCCGATCCCCCGGCGATAATCCCCAACAGCGGTGACAACCGCGCCACAATGTAGGCGGCGGAGAGAGATGCCGCTGCGCTGATAAAAACGACCTTGGCAATCAGTGCCCACGGCAGCTTCACTTTGTAGAGATAAATGCCGATCGCCCACATGAGTCCAACGGCGGTGAACTCCGCCGCGCCGCTGCCAATGCATGCGCCCACGGCACCTTCTCCACGCGCGCCAATCAGCCACCATGCCACGCTAATGTCGACGATGCCCGCAAAAACCGTTGCGCCAATCACAAAGCCCTGCCGCTCGTGGCTTTGGAGCAAAGTCTGCACAGGCATAATGAATGCCTTGGGTAAGCAGAGCAACGGCGCAAGAGTAATGACGGCAGCCGCCCCAGCATATTGATGTCCGTATACGAGCAAGAGCGCGGGAGCGGCCAATGCTGCCGCGATAAAGTGCAGCGGAATGGATGTAAGCGCGAGGTAGCGAAAAGTCGATGCAGTAATCTCAGGAATCCGTGACTTGTCACGGCCATACTGGGCAAAAACGGTTGCGCTCGCGGCCGATCCAAAGATCGACGCGGAGATCAGCAGCCTCTCCGCCATGCTGAATGCAACCGAGTAGTAGGACACCTGCCGTATATCGGCGCAAAGGTGCTTGAGAAGAATAAACTCGGAGCGCTGCCAAACCACCATTTCAACCAGCATCACAGCCACGCTCTGCCAGGCAAAGCTGAACATCCGCTGGCCTAATCCCTCTGGCTGCACATGAGTCGTCTCCCATGTGAAGATATGGCGCATGGTGGGAATCAGCCGCACGAGAAAATCGATGATCCGCATTACGAACATCGACGCGCCGACTCCGATCACTCCCCAATGGAAGACGACCGTTGCGAGAATTGCCATCGCGTAAATAGAAATCGAGATGGCCGATGCAGGCATGTTTCTAGAGAGCTGTTCCGACGCTACGTTCGCCTGCGCCGAAATGGCATTGACCATGGAGGGCCAGATGCTGAGCACTACTAGCGCACAAGCCAGCTTGTATTCTCCCTTGGCATCGCTGAGCACCCAAAACAGCAGGCCTGCGGTAACGGCGCTCGCCATCACAGCCTGCAGCAGAAACGTATGCCAATAGATGTAGCGCGCAGTTCCGCGATCTCCCATGCCGAGAAACTCGGCCATGTACTTTCTTGTAGTGGTGGGAATGCCCAGTCCGCCCAGATCACCGACAACTGACGCTATCCAAGTGACGTAAATGATGTAGCCCATCTTCTCAGGGCCAAGCGTGCGTGCAATGGCGATCGAGGTAAATAAAGTGAGTAGACTATTAATTGCGTTTTCAAGGCCGTACCAACCGGTGTTCTTGGCTATGGTCTTCGTATTCGACATCGATGATCCGTATCTGCCCATCGGGGCAATGGGATTTCAATTCCGCAGTTGTCGCCGCGCATTTGTAGATCGGCCGGTGGCTTGCATTTTTATGGCTAGCTCAGGCCTTGCAAGGCTATCCGTGCATCCTTCGCTATTTCAGAGTTGGGCGCAAGCGCGAGCGCCTTTTTCAGATGAATCGCTGCATTCTTCGGGTCGCGCATTTTGCTGCAAACCATGCCGAGATGGTATTGCATCGGAGCGCTATCCGGGTTTGAGTTGACGGCATTTTCAAGCAGGTCGCGCGCAAACTGGTATGTGCCTCGCGAGTAGTAAGCCCAGGCTAGCGTATCCGCGGTATTCGGGGAGTCCGGCATGGCCTGGCGTGCCGTCTCGGCAAGCGATAACGCAACGTCGGGAGATTGGCCGCTGAGCAACATGCGATAGGCCAGATTGTTCGCAGCGATCGGTTGCTGCGGTTGGATCTGCAGCGACTTGCGGTAATAGACATCGGCCTTTTCTCCATCGCCACGCGATTCCTCAAGAGTGCCGAGAATTGCGAGAGCCCCGGCGTCGTGCGGATGTTCGTTCGACCATTTCTGCCAGGTTTCAATCTCGTTTGCTGTTTCACCCCGTTGGATGGCGATCTGCGCAAACAGCATCACCGCCTCGCCATCGGCCGGATTCAATTCCATGGCCTTACGAGCAGCGGCCGCCGCCTGATTCAGATCCTTTTCCCCAAGCTCTATCTGCGCCAAGAGATCGTAGAACGAACTTTTCGCCGGGGCCTTGCCGATCTGCGCGTTTACGCGGTCAAGCGCTGCCTTGGGGTTCTTTTGATACAGATCGAAATCAACCAGCAATCGCAGCGCTTCAACCGAATCAGGGTTGTAGATCAGCGCCTGGCCGAGCATCGCGGAGCCCTTTGTAAAATGCTTCTGCGCAAAGCTCAATTTGCCGAGTTGAAGATAGGCCTGCCAGCATTGCGGGGACAGTTTGATCGCATTGCGCAAGTCGGCTTCGGCCTGGGCAGGCTTGTTGCGATCCATTTCGACGATCGCTCGCCACACATATCCATCCGCAAAATTCGGTGAAGCTGCAATCGCCTGTTCGGCGACATCGGCCAGCGTGGCTGTATCCCCGCGCCGGCTTGCGAGGCTCGCCCATTCCTCAAGTGAGTTCGAATCGGACGGGTCAAGGCTCACTGCCTGGCGAAAACTCGCCTCCGCGAAGTTTGGATTGCCCATTGCCAGCGCCGCTTTGCCCAACCAGTACTGAATGAACGCGTCCTGCGGAAAGCTCCTTGCGCCGCTCCTTAGAGCATTAAGAGCTTCCGCCGAATTGCCTTCGTTCAGCAACAGCACCCCATTCAATGCCAGATAGCCCGGGTCTTTGGGATTGCTCTTGATCAGTGCGTCCAGAGACTTTCGAGCGGTCACAAAATCGTGGGACTCGATCAGAACGCGGATATACCCTTCCTGTACGGACGCATCCTTTGGAAACCTCACCGTCAGCGCCGCAAACTCTGCCTTGGCTTTAACGAATTGTCCAGTGGATGCGTAGTAATTCGCCAGCATGCTCGCGCCCTGCGGTTCGCTGGCGAGGTCCTTTGAGGTTTGGCGAAGCGCCTGTTCTGCGCGCGCCCAGTCCCCTTCCTTGAGGATGACTGCTACCACATTCGCTCTTGCGGTGATGTTCCTGGGATCGGCGGTGACAGCCTCCCAATCGAGTCTTTCCGCTTCCAACAGGCGGTTGTTCCGTGCGTAAAAGGCGGCCAATAAGAGTTTCGCGTTCAACGAATCGGGTGCGAGTTCCACGGCCTTCTTCAATTCGCCTTCGACCATGGCCGCCTTGCCTGCATTGCGTTCTTCAAGCAGCGCAAGATCGTCGTGAAACACAGCGTTCTTCGGGTCCAGTTCGAGTGCCCGTTCGATTTCGTTCAGCGCTTCTTCGGTCTGGCCTATCCTTGCGGCAATTGCAGAACGCAGCGCGTGGGCTCCGGGGTCGTCGGGCTGCGCGGCCAGCGCGGCATCGGCCTGGATGTGCGCGTCTTCGGTTCTTCCCATGGCGAACAGCAGGTTGCCAAGTTCGACGCGGGCCCTGTTGTTGCCCGGCTGGGAATCCACGGTGCGCTCCAGTTCCTCGCGCGCGGTGTCGAACTGTCCCAAATGCTCATAGGCCTGAGCAAGCGCATAGTGCGCCTCAGGAGAATCCGCATCCACCTTCAAAGCGTTCATATATTGAATCGACGCTTCCCTGTATCTGCCCTCCGCGCTATACCTGTTCCCACTCTCGAGATACCGCTGCTTCCTCAGCGCAGGATTGCCAATACACCCCGTCGACATTGCCGCAACAACCAGAAGCATGACCATCGGCAAAAATATTCGTTTATTCATTCGTCCTTACCTGTTTCAAAATCCCGGTTGCATTGCCACCAGCTACCGTTCTAAACTCCGCTGATTTGTTCTATGCCCTGATTCAACACGCCGTCCGCTATCAAAACCGCTCACCTCAGATTCCTCCCCGCTCTTTAATCCGGAATGAAACGGGGCAGCATGGGGACCAGTTGCCTGGCAAATAACTCCGCACGGGCCTTGGCTTGTGCGGCTCCCTCTGAGGGTCCGATGGGTGTGGCAATGCGCACCAGCGCACCGTCGGTGCGGTTCATCCGCATCGCATCCACCACCATTTGAACTCTTGCCATGTACTCATTGGCAATGCTTCGTCCGTGTGCCTGATACCAATAAATGACGAACTGCTCTTTCTCGCCGTCGGAGATCACGTATTCGCCTACCTGGTGCGGTTTGCCGTTTGCGTCGCTCAAATCTACGTAGCGCGAAGACTCAAACGACCATCCAGCGCCGGGAAGGCAGTTCTTCGGCGAGTGAATTGAAACCCCTGTCCTCTGCGTCGGAAAGTAGCCGATAAAGATTCCTATCGGTTGCTGCTGATCGTCGCGGCCATACACCCGCGAAAGAAACTGCCCCGGACCGAGCACGTCCAGCGATTCCTGGTCGATCTGCACATCGCTGCCCTGCCATCCGGCGATCGTGCGAGGAACATTGGCAACCGGCTCACTCGGCGGGATCCGATCGGTTGTGCCGCGCGCGTTCATGAGCGCCCCAGTGGCCGCCAGCATCGCAACCACCGTCCAATAGCGCGGCCCCATCATGAGCTTCGCCTCTGGTAAACCGGAAGCAGACGCAGGGCGTAGTGAACAATCGAGAGACATCCAAGAGACACGACAAACATCACCCAGCCAGAGAACTCGTGAAAGAAGCCGAGTGCCTTGTCCGCGTTCCAGTACTCGACACACAAACCGGTACCGAAGATGCGCACGGCGTTGGCGGCAATCGCAATGGGAATGCTGGCCAGGGCCAGAACGGCGCGGCGCGGAAACGTCTTCTCGATGAAGTAACCGTAGAAAACGGCAAGGGTGAACAGGCTTATCAGCGACCGGATGCCGCTGCATGCGGCCGCCACCTCCAGTTCCATGGCAGGCAGCTCAATGATGTTTCCAAGCCGCACAGAGGGCACATTGAAGGTGTGCAAAAGGACGCTGGCCGTCTTGGCAGCCAAAAGCTGCAACGGCAGCGCAATCTCGTTAAAGACAATGGATGGAATGGGAATCGCCAGAAACAGCACCAGGAGGACGAAGCGCAGCTCCTTCAAGAGCTGCCACCCGCCAAAGCCAAGAGTCAGGCCCGCAAGCAGAATCACGAAGGAAATACGAGACAGGAACAGCTCCGCACCGAATTCTCCCAGAACCAGCGTGGCCAACGAAAAAGCCACCACTCCGATTCCTGCCCAGGTGGGCGCTAGCGGTATTGTCTTGATTTTATTTCGCTTAACCCACACAAGATAGGCGGCGAACACTGGCACCAGAAATCCGTGGGAGTAATCGGGAACCTGCCACCAGGAGTTTACCAGCCTGGCCAGCACGCGGCCGTACACAAATAAGGTCAGGATACCGACAAACGACCACGGCCAAAAGGCATCTGGCACGCGAAGGCGCCAAGGGATGCTTACCATTACCGCCGTGTTTGCCTTTTCCGCCATAATCTCCGTTTGCATGCGCGCACACTGCCGCGCCCTCACTTCACTAGCAATCCGATTGCCGATGGAAACATCGGCCCGAAGCAGCCTTCCAGGCCTCGGTTGGACTGTTTTTTGGGAAAACCCGCCCCCGAAAGTGGAAAAACTTTTCACTTCAAGGGAAAATGATTATCACAAGTTTTCCCACCACAAGGGAAATAGTTTTCCTTCGTGATGCGAATTTATGGGACATGAGATACGGTAAAGTTAGTAAATACTCATGGGAAGGTAAATTCCACAAGGACGTTCAGGGTTTGGAACTCACCGTGCTAATTCTCCGGCGTGGGAGAAGGACCGTTCATGTCAGGCAGTGCCACTATTCAAGCCCTTAAACGACAATTCAAAGCGCCCGGTCCGGTCGAATTGCAGATTCAACGCGCAATTGCCCGGATCGCCGATAGCGATTGTCCGATCCTGATCGCGGGCGAGCATGGAGTTGGAAAACGCTCGATTGCGATGAAGATCCACACCCTGTCACACCGGGCCCGCTGCTCCTACACCGAGATTAAGAGCGCCCAAGCAGACGCCGCGTCGCTGGAGGATGCATTTTCCACCAAAGGTACTGTCTATCTTGCAGAAATTGGGGATCTTAGCCTGGAACTGCAGGAACTGCTCATAGACGCCTACTTTCATGCGGAACTTTCGCAAAATGGCCGCCTCCTTTGTGGTACAAGCCGCGAACTACTGGGGGAAGTCAAATCCGGCAGAATGAGAGAGGATTTCTATTACCTGGTTTCAGCGGTTACTCTCAGGATTTCCCCTCTGCGTTGCCGGAAATCCGAAATCCTTTCGATTGCCGACGACCTTTTAACGCAGTATTCCAAACAATTTGACCGTCCCAAGCCAGAATTACAGGAGGAGATGATCGGGTTTCTTATGGATCACACTTGGCCCGAAAATCTTTCTGAGCTGCAAACGGCCATCAAGACCTTTGTCGCCATTGGGGACCAGTCGGTGTCTCTTGCCGCCCTCAAGGCGGCCGCTTCAACTGCAAGGTCGAATGGAAGCAGGAAGCCGCTTTCGCTTAAGGAGGCCGCGCGAGCGGCTTCAATCCAGATCGAACGCGAACTGATCTCTGAGGTTCTGGTTGCCACGGGGGGAAACCGCAAGCGCGCCGCTGACGAGTTGGGGATCAGCTACAAAGCCCTGCTATACAAGCTCAAACAGGTTGAGACCGAGGACCACCCTGCAACCAACAAAAACGGAGTCACAGCATGAACGCAACCAACGTTGTTATCTTGGCGCTATCAATTACGCTCTTCGGACATGGCAAGCAAAAGGCAAACGCCGCTCAGAATCCACCCGCGGCGCCCGCAACTGACAGCGCGGCCAGCACCTCGGCCATGGCTTCAGACACTTATGTGATCGGTCCGGCAGACGTACTGACGATTACCGTGTGGAAGGAACCGACGCTTTCAGGAAACATCCTGGTGCGCCCGGATGGGATGGTCTCACTGGCATTGCTGGGCGATGTGCGGGCCTCGGGTCTTACCCCCCCGCAACTGGCGGATCAGATCTCGACCAAGCTGAAGAAGTATATCCAAGATCCAAACGTCTCCGTGGTGGTCGCTCAAATCCACAGCAAGGTGGTCTACATGCTGGGCGAGGTGGTCAAGCGGGGGCCGGTTGATATGACTCCCGGCATGAAGCTGCTAGAAGCCATCTCAAGCGCCGGCGGTCTAACGGATTTTGCGAACAAAAACAAGATCTACATCCTTCGCAACGAGGCCGGCACACAGCAGAAGATTCCGGTCCAATACAAGAAGGCTTTGAACGGCGACGGATCGCTCAATCTGGTTCTGAAGCCAGGCGACACAATCGTAGTCCCGTAAGGTGATTCCATGAGACATGTACTAAAGCTCGTTGTACTCTTTTCAGCGGTTGGCACGGCTGCAGTTGCGCAGGTTCAGCCTGCCGCGGTTGGACCGGGGTTGACCGTCACGCCGGCCCACCCGGTTTACGCCTTGCGCTATTCGCAAACCGTGCAAGCCGGCAATGGCACGCCTACTCTCCAGACCAGCACGCTCTCCGGCGATCTGAGCTACCTGAATCAAAGCGACCGGCGGCCGTTCCAGGTGGACTATTCCGGCGGCTACACATGGACATTGAGCGGACCCAGCTACCAGAATGGCCTCTTTCAGCATTTGTACCTTTCGCAGGGCTTTGATTGGCGCAAGGTGAAGATCAATTTCAACGACAACGTAAGCTATCTTCCCCAGGCGCCGACGACGGGTTTTTCGGGAATTCCCGGAATCGGCGAACCGATCGGCACGCCGAATCCTGGCCCCACATCGAGCCAGTTGATCCTCACGCAGAATACGCATGTTGTCGACAACTCCGCCGATGGATCGTTTGAGACCCTGATCGGCAAAAGCACAGCTGTCTCCGCAGAAGGCCGGTACGAACTGCTGCGCTATACCGATGCCAACGCGCTGGATACTGACACCTTCACCGGACGCGGGGAACTGAACGAACGGCTGACTGGACGAACCTCAGTATTTGGAAGGTATTCGTACACACAGTTCAGTTATCCCGACTACTCGATCACGATCCAGACAACAGCCGCACAGGCAGGCATAGAGCACCGGTGGACGCGCAATCTGACCACCTCTTTTGACGCCGGTCCGGAGTGGATTTCATCCAACGACTCCGGTCTTGTACCGTCCTCGAACACCATTGCGGCGGATGCAACTGTTTCGTACCTGCACCGGCTCTCGTCGTTCTCAGCCAGTTACAACCGCGGAGTCAATGGCGGATCGGGATATTTGTACGGCGGCATGTACGACAATGTGAACGGCACATTCACACACGAGTTCGAACCCAGCCTCACGCTGGGCCTTTCCGGCGGATACCAGCGCACGGATACGTTAAATACGAATGGCGCAATCACAGCCGAGTTCGGCGGCGTACAAGCCACCTACCGGGTGAACGACAGTCTGATCGTATTCGCCAACTACACCGGCACCAACCAGACCTCGTCGGCAATTCAACTTCCCTCGAATGTCATAACCGCGCTACAGAATACCTTCGGTTTCGGCATCGGATACCAGCCGCGCGAAGCGCATCCAAGGCAATAGACCTCAAGGAGTCATAATGCTCGGGCATCGTGAACTGACAATTGAAGATTACATCGACATCGCGAAGAGACGATTCTGGCTGATCGCGGGATGCGCGGGCGGATTGATGGCGATCGCCGTCCTCGTCAGCTTTATCATCCCCGCTCAGTACCGGTCGCAGACGTTGATCCTCATCGAGCAGCAGAAGGTTCCCGAGGATTATGTCAAGCCGGTTGTCGAGCAAGACCTGAGCGAGCGTCTGGCCTCAATGAAGGAACAGATCCTGAGCCGTTCGCGCATTGAGCCAATCATCAAGCGATTCAACCTGTTCGCGTCCAGCCGGTACACGATGGACGATCGTGTCACGCTCACGCAGAAGGAGATCGCGATTAAGCCGATTCCGTCGGGCCAGTCGGGCGGAATGCCGGGCTTCTACGTCACCTTCACCGCGCACGATGCGCATCTTGCTCAACAGGTCTGCGGCGAGATCACCACGCTGTTTGTTGGAGAGAATCAGAATGCCCTCGAGGAATCCGCCGAAGGCACTACGGCATTCCTGAAGCAGCAGCTTGACGACTCAAAGCGGAACCTGGACGAGCAGGATGCAAAACTCGCCGCTTTCCAGGAGAAGTATTTCGGCAAGTTGCCCGATCAGCAGCAATCGAACTCGAACACTCTTACGGCCCTGACTACTCAGCTTGATTCAGCCAACCAGGCGCTGAGCACACAGCAGCAGAACGTAACTTTTCTGCAGGCGATGGTTGCGCAGCAGACGCACGACCTTGAGGCCACTCCTGTCGATACCCCTGCCACGGTCGCCGTGGACGAGCGCAAAACCGAACTCAAATCACTGCAGCAGCAGAAGCAGGCCCTGGTTGCGCAATACACGCCCGATTACCCAGACGTTGTAGCAATCTCCCGCAAGATCGACGACCTGCAGGCGCAGATCGCACGCTCGTCGGCTGATGCCACGCCCGTGCCGGCTGCAAAGCGCGTGCCAGACACGCCACAGCTGCAGAATCTCAAGGCTCAGTTGCGCGCCGCGCAGCAGGCTGCGGCGGATTCCAGGGCTGAACAGGCGCGTGTTGAAAATGAAGTACGCACCTATGAGGGCAGAATCGAGTCAAGCCCCGCTGTCGAAGAAGAATACAAGCAGATCACCCGCGATCACGAGACGGCTTTGGATTTCTACAACTCGCTGCTCAAAAAGATGAATGAGTCCTCCATGGCGACGGCTCTTCAAGAGCGCCAGCAGGGCGAACAGTTCCGCGTAATGGATGCTCCCAACCTTCCCGATGAGCCATTCTTTCCCAACCGTCTGATGTTTGCAGCCGGTGGATTGGCGGCAGGGTTGTTTATTGGTCTGTTGGCAACTGGATTGCTCGAGTACCGCGACACGACCGTGCGTACCGAGCGGGACATCTGGGCATTCACAAAACTCTCGACCCTGGCAGTCATCTCGCACATCGACGAACTTCCGAAGATGGAGAAGAAACACTCCCGCTGGAACCCGTTTTCGCGAAACGATAAATCCCTTGAGAGCACAATTGGGTAGCCATGTATAGGTACTTTTACGGCATTAACGACTTTCCGTTTGGTAACTGCCCTGACCCGCGGTTTCTGTATAAGCTGCCGCACGTCCAGGAAGCGCTGGCATGTCTTCAATACGGCATTGCTTCGCGCAAGGGCTTTGTTGTCATGACGGGCGAAGTCGGAACTGGAAAGACGACTCTCTTGAAGAGCGTCCTCAGCACGTTCAATGACAGGCGCATTTCAACCGCCTTCGTTTTCAATCCGCGGCTTGACGTGCTCGACTTTCTTGAGTTTGTGCTCGCGGACTTCGACATCCCGCCCAACCCGCGCAACAGAGCAGGCGCGCCGGTGACCAAGTCGGGCATGCTCATGCAGCTGAATAAGTGGCTCATCGACAAATTCCGCAACGGCGAGCTGTGCGCAATCGTTGTGGACGAGGCGCAGAATCTCTCCTGGGAACTTCTCGAAGAGATTCGCCTGTTAACTAACCTCGAGACTTCGTCGGAGAAACTGGTGCAGATCGTCTTGTCGGGCCAGCCCGAGTTGGAAGAAAAGCTGCGCGATCCATCCGTTCGCCAGTTACGCCAGCGCATCTCGCTATGGTGCCGGACCCGCGCCCTTACGCTGGATGAGACCAAGGCCTACATCTTAAACCGGCTGCACATCGTCGGTGCCAGCCAGCCGGTGTTTTCACCGGAGGCAATCCAACTTGTTCATCGCTATTCGAAGGGCATTCCCCGCCTTATCAATCTCATTTGCGAACATGCGATGATCAGCGCATACGTTGAACAGATCAAGCCCATTCCGCCGCGCATTGTCGAGTCGGTCAGCCTAGAGCTCGATCCCGACCAACAGCCATTTGTTATCTCTCAGGAAGCTCTTTCCCCTTCTCATGAAATTGCTCAGCCCGCCTCGGCGCCAGGCGATATGAACTCTGTAGGAATCTCCACCGATTCCCTAAAGGATATTGAACTATGAGCCGAATACACGAAGCATTGCAGAGAGCCTATCTTGAACGCGGGAAGATGTCGAATCTCGCGGAGATTCCGCTGAACGACCCGGAGTCGATCCCTGTTCTTGAGCCGATTCCCGTGGCCAAGTCGGAGATCATCGTCGAAGACATCCCTCGGCATGCTTGGAAGCCGTCGTTGCCTTCTCTTCCAACGCTGATGGACCGCGGCACCGGCGTCGAGCAATTCCGCAGCCTCCGCTCGCACATCTACCAGTCGCGCTACGAGACTCCGTTAAAGACCATCCTCGTGGCAAGCGGCATGCCTTCAGAGGGCAAGAGCTTTGTCGCGGCCAATCTCGCCATGAGCCTGGCGCGCAACAGCATCCATAATATTCTTCTCATCGATGGCGATCTCCGCCGCCCCACACTTCACGATTTGCTTGGCGCTCCCAACACAGTTGGGCTAACCGACTATCTCGAGGGTTCCGCGGAGATTGGAGAAATCCTGCAGCGCGATCTCGACCACGATGCCAGCGGGAACGGAACCTCCACCAGCATTTCAAACCTGACGTTCATCTCATCCGGAAAGAGGACCGACCACTCTTCCGAACTCGTCGCAAACATCCGAATGAAGGAGTTGATCTCATCGGTCTCGCCATACTTTGACTGGATTGTGATCGATGCCCCTCCCGTTCTCGCTGTTACAGATGGCGTTGAGCTCGCTCGAGCCGCCGACGCGGTTTTGCTTGTCGCGCGTACGGCGATTACGCCCTATGAAGTTGCACAGCGCGCCATGGCGGCATTCAGCAACTCGCGCGTTCTTGGATTTGTGCTCAACGACGTGAAGGAAGCGCCGCGCGGCGGCGCTTATAGCTACAACTACAACTATTACTATCGCAGCGAGCCGGAAAAGGATGGGAGCGCAAAGCGGAGCCAGGATAACGGGAGATAGGCATGATCCGCATCTTCAATGTTTACTATCCGACTCGAACGCTTGTGCTCCTGCTTTGCGAGGCATTGCTCGTCGCAGGCGTTCTTGTGCTCACTGTCAGAATGCAGATTGGGCCGGATACGTACATTGCTCTGATCTATGAATATGGAATCCTGAAGATTCTAGGAATCACAAGTCTCACCTTACTTCTTTCCTATTACTTCGATCTATATGAGCCACAGCGAATCTCCGGTGGCTGGGAGATATACTTTCGCCTGCTGCTGGTGCTCAGCGTGCTGTGCTTTGTTCTTGGCGCGGTGGTGTATTTCTTCCCCGGTATTTATATCGGACCGCACATTCTAACCATCGGGATATCCGTCCTCGCCATCGTGCTCGTTCTCTGGCGCCAGTCCTATGAGTGGATTATCAGCCGTTCTGCATTCCGCGAGCGGGTGTATGTACTCGGCAACGGCGAGAGAGCGCGAAGCGTAATCCAGTTGTTGAAGACCAGAAACGACGCAGGTATGGAGATTATTGAAGGCGAGGGCGAGGGCGAATTCAACGGCGATATCGAGAAGTTTGCCGCGGATCTCAGAGCCTTCTGCCAGCCGAAGCCCCGTATTGAACGTGTGATTGTCGCCATGGAAAACCGGCGTGGCTCCATGCCGGTGCGCGAGCTTCTCGACCTTCGTCTGCGCGGCGTCATCATTGAGGATGCGAGCTTCCTGATGGAAAGGTTGCTGGGCAAGTTATCACTCGACGGTCTGAATCCCAGCACGTTGATCTTTACGCACGGATTCAACGTAAAGGCAACCGAGCAGTTGCTGCGGCGCTTGGTTTCCATCGCGGTTTCCTTCATCGGGTTAGTGCTTTGTCTGCCGTTCATCCCGATTCTCATTCTGGTAGTGCGCTTCTCGTCGCCAGGACCGATCTTCTTTTATCAAACGCGCGTTGGACTGCGCGGCCGTCCTTTCTCTGTCATCAAATTCAGAACCATGCGGCAAGATGCGGAAAAGAACGGAGCTGTCTGGGCTACCAAGAACGACGCGCGCGTAACTCGTGTCGGAAGGTTCATGCGCAAGACGCGTCTGGACGAAATCCCTCAACTTTGGAATGTGCTCAAGGGAGACATGGGTTTTGTGGGTCCGCGGCCAGAGCGGCCTGAGTTTGTGCAGATGCTCAATCGGGAGATTCCCTACTATGAACTGCGGCACATCATCCGGCCGGGCCTTACCGGCTGGGCACAGGTCCGCTACCAGTACGGAGCCACCATCGAGGAAACCCGGTATAAGCTGGAATACGATCTCTACTACGTGAAGCACATGTCGGTTGGTCTCGATTTGCTCATCATGTTTGAGACCGTTAAGACCATCCTGCTGCGGAGAGGCGCACAGTGAGGCTCGCCTTCTGGCTATCCCTCGGCGGTATCCTCTACACCTACGCAGGATACCCGCTGGTGATGTGGGTGCTCGCACGTCTTCGTGCAAAGCCATGGAAGGCCGCCGCAATCGCTCCGGACGTGAGCATCGTGCTGGCGGTGCGCAACGGCGTCGAGCAGCTTCCCGGCAAGATTCGCCATCTTCTCGACCTCGACTATCCGAATGTGAAAGAAATCGTCGTCGTCTCAGATGGTTCAACTGACGGAACCGTCGAACTGCTGGCGCGCCTTCAATCGCCTTCGGTCAGGACGATCGTTCTCAACGAACACAGCGGAAAATCCGCCGCAGTGAATGCGGGCGTAGCTGCGGCGACCGCGGAAATCATTCTCTTTGTAGATATCCGCCCCGAGATTGCGCCCGGCGCGATCCGGCAGTTGGTGAGTAACTTCGCTGACCCGAGTGTGGGTTGCGTTGCAGGAGAACTCATTCTGCGCCAGGAGGGTCACGATGGCGCCGCCGAAGCTGTGGGTGGACTTTACTGGCGCTACGAGCAGTGGATCAGAAACTGTGAGGCGGCGTTCGATTCTCCGGTCGGAGTGTATGGCGGTTTCTATGCGATTCGCCGCAGCCTGTTTACACCAATGCCTGCCGGACTGATTCTGGACGATATGTTTCAGCCACTATCAATCATTCGGCAGGGCTACCGGTCTGTGCTCGATCTCAAAGCACGCGTCTACGACACCTGGCCCAAAAAGATTCAGGGCGAGTTTCATCGCAAGGTACGCACGCTTGCAGGCAACTTTCAGCTTTTTCGGCTTGCGCCGTGGACCTTGACCCCGAAGAATCGAACTGTGTTCCAGCTCTTCTCCCACAAGGTCATGCGGCTTTTTGTTCCCTACCTGTTAGTTCTGCTGTTCGCATCAACCATTGCACTTTCGGCCTCTTCAAGAGTCTTTGCTACACTGGCGATTCTTCAAATTGTTGGCTGGGTCGTCGCTCTGGCTGGCATACGTTACAACGTTCCGTTTGCGGGACTTATAGCAGCCCCGGCCGGTGCACTGCTCACGCTGAATGCTGCAGCGGTCGCCGGCCTTTATAAGTTCCTCTTCACGCGCGGCCCGCTTTGGAAGATTTGGACCTCGGGCGAACAACCAGCTACAACAGCGGAGCCGGCAAGAACGGCCGCCGCAGCGATTGAACATTAACAGCCGCGCACGATGGCTGAGATCGACAAAGTCTCAATGGTCCGAAAGGACGAAGGGAGTACCGTACTTCAATGACATATAAGAGGACTTTGTTATTTGTTGCTCTGCTTGGAGTTTTCCTCCTTGGTATCGGGCTGGCGGTTCACCATCATACCGTGCTGGTGAGAGCTGCAAAGCTCGATCATGTGATTCCTCCTGCGCCGTACTTCCCTGCCGGGTCGATCTGGACGCAAGATGTGAGCAATGCATCGGTCGATCCGGAGTCGGCGAAGATTATTCATTGGCTTGATGGGGCCGGTGGGTGGGGCAAAGGCAGAATGCAGGTCGACTTTGGGATAAGGATTCTGCAGGCCAACGCGAGTACGCCGATGGTTCCCTTCCGCAAGGGCGATGGGTTCATGAGTCCGGACTCGGACTCGATCAAGGAGATTCCGCTGCCCGCCGGTGGTGGCATTGAGGCTCAGAGCAGCTACCAGTGCAACATCGACGAAAATGACTGCCATCTGATCGTAGTGGACCGGCAACAGGGCAAGCTGTATGAGGCGTACCAAGCCAACATGGTGAAGGACGCGATGACGGCGAACTTTGTGGCGATCTGGGATATGAATCGCATTTATCCACTCTCGGGCCGCGGCGAGCAGTGCACCAGCGCCGATGCAGCCGGCTTCCCTATCGCTCCTCTGCTGTTCAACGCCGACGAGATCGCCTCCGGCAGCATCAATCACGCGATCCGTTTTATTCTCCCCAATCAACGCATTCGCGCCGGTGTGTATGTTCATCCCGCCACGCACGCGGGCGGGCCGCGCGGACCTGACGACGCTCCCCCGTATGGCGCGCACTTGCGGTTGAAGGCGTCGTTCGACGTCTCAAAGCTGAGCCCGTCGGCACAAGTAGTCGCGCGCGCAATGCAAAAGTACGGCATGTACCTTGCGGACGGCGGCAACATTGCGCTGACCGCGCAGAACGACATGGACACACAGGTGAAGTACGCCGACCTGGACTTTGGCTCGCACGACCTTCAGGCCCTGAAAGTGACGGATTTTGAAGTTCTCGATTACGGGAAACCGATCCGGCTCACCTTCGACTGCGAACGGAACAAATAGCACAAGAAAGAGATCGATCATGCCTTACCAATCGCCGTGGATGAACGAAGAGCTCGGGATGTTCCGCAAGACGGTTCATCGGTTTGTGGCGGAGGAGTTTGTGCCGCAGCAGGCGCGGTGGCGTCAGCAGCATCGTCCGGATGCTGAGGCATGGACGAGCGCGGGCGCGGCTGGCCTGCTGCTGACCGATGTGCCGGAAGAGTACAGCGGTGGTGGTGGAACGATCGCGCACGAAGTAGTGATTGCGGAGGAGCTTTCGCGTGCCGGCGTTCACTTTGGCGCATTGAACCAGAGCATTGTTGCGCATTACATTCTGGCCTACGGCAGCGATGAGCAAAAGCACAACTGGCTGCCGCGCATGGCGCGTGGCGAACTGGTTGCAGCCATCTCAATGACCGAGGCTGGAGCAGGCTCTGACCTGCAAGGCATGAAGACCACGGCATTGCGCGAGGGCGGCGAGTACGTCATCAACGGCTCGAAGACGTTTGTAACCAATGGCTGGCACGCCAGCATTCTGTGCCTGGCCGTGAAGACTGACCCCAAGGCCGCGGGACCGCGGAGCATCTCAATGCTGATGGTTGAGCCGAAGAATCTAGCCGGTTACAGCAAAGGCGAACCGCTCGATAAGGTTGGCATGCACGCGCAGGACACATGCGAGCTGTTCTTCGACAGCGTACGCGTACCTGCAACGAACCTGCTGGGTCCAAGCGAAGGCAAAGGACTGTCGCAGATGATGGCGCAACTTTCTTATGAGCGGCTGATGATTGCGACTGCTGCTGTGGCAACGTCAGAAGCCGCCGTGAGCATTACCACCAAATACGTGAAGGAACGAGTGGCCTTTGGCGCGCCGCTAATCGAGTTGCAAAACACGCGGTTCAAGCTGGCCGAATGCAAGACCGAAGCGCAGATCGGCCGGGTTTTTCTGGACAACTGCATTCAGGATTTCATCGCCGGAAAGCTCGATGCGGCGACTGCCGCGATGGCCAAGTATTGGCTTACCGATTGCGAAGGACGCATTCTGGACATGTGCGTTCAGTTGCACGGCGGTTATGGTTACTCGACCGAGTACCCGATTGCGCGCATGTGGGCCGACAGCCGCGTTCACCGCATTTATGCAGGCTCGAACGAGATTATGAAAGAGCTGATTGGATGGTCGCTGTAAGTTGGTTAGCGAGTCGGCGAGTCGGCTTCTAGAACTAGTTGCATATATCTCGTTTTGAAAGGGCACGGCTTTAGCCGTGCCATAAAAGGCGCATAAACATTGGGGTTTTAACCCCTGCGGGGCACTTTTCAATCAGTTCCGATGATTTATGCAATGAGTTCCAGGCTATCGGAGATCGTTCGTTACAGAACATGGGTTGCAGATGCGCTGCGGATGGTGATAAGCTGCGCTCGATTCAGAATTCTGCTGATCTCCGATCCGTCTCATCAGGAGATTCGAATCTGAAGGACGGCTTCAAGCAGGAACACGATGCCAAAATATCTCGCTTTGTTTTTACTTCTCAGTCTCAGCAGCATTGCTATTCGGGCACAACAAGCTGCGCCCAACTCCGATGAGAACACGAAGAACCCAATCAGTGCAACGTATCCTGCATTGACTGCCGACGGCACGCGCGCCTGCCGTCGCGATCTCAATTCCAAGACCCCTCCAGCGGGGTGGCCTCGGATGCAAAAGGGCACGTTGCCACCGACAGTCCTTTACATTCCGAAAGCGCCTTTGTCCGATGAAGCTCTTGCCTACATCAAGGAATATCGCATTAAGGACTTCTCGGCAATAAGCCTTGTGAGCATGACAGTCGACGAGAAAGGGAAACCGCAGGATATCTGCATTGTCAAAGAAGCGGGATATGGACTGGACCGAAAAGCGTTTGAAGCTGTGGAGAAATACCGCTTTAAGTCTGCAACCCTGAATGGGAAGCCTGTGTCTCTTCGTGTCGATGCCGAGGTGAGATTCCCACCCGACTAGGCTGCAGACCGTGATTCCTCTCATCAGAAGGTCGAACCTTAGCGGCGATGCCGGCCAGGTGATCAGGACTGGAGATTGCGGAGCGCTCAGGTGGTGGTGCGGTAGAGATGCATGTAGGCGTCGGCCATGGTTTGCAGGCTGAACTTCTCGCGAAATGCTTGCTCGGCGTTTTGTGAGAACTGGCGCACGGACTCGCCTCCCTCGGCGATGGCAACAATTGCCTGGGCCATAGCGGCGGCGTCTCCTGAGGGAACGACAATGCCCGCCTGCGCGGCGCGAACGACTTCAGCCATTCCACCGACATTGGTGACGACGGCGGGTAGGCCAAGAGAAAAGGCCTGAAGGAGGGACATGGGCAGTCCCTCAGAGACAGACGACATAATGAACAGATCGGCCGCGGAGAAGTAGGGCGCAACGTCGAGCTGCTGACCCCAGAAGGTGACCTGCGCCGCAATCCCCAACTCCGCGGCGAGAGACTCCATGCGCGCGCGTTCGCTTCCGTCGCCCACCATCCAGAGGCGGAGCTGAGGAAGAGAGGAGAGCGCGGCGCGAAAGGAATTGAGCAAGAGAGCGTGGTTCTTCACCGGCTCCATGCGGCCGACGAACACCAGCGTGAAGCCGGACTTTTGCGGCAGCTTTTCCGGCGCGGTCCGCTCGAGAGGAACAGCACCGTTGTAGATGCGGAGGATTTTTTTGCGCGGCACCGTGTGCAGGCTGCGCAGATTATTCGCCGTGGCGTCGCAGATGCCGACGACCGAGTTGCAGAAGCGGGCGGCGATGGCGTACTTCAGTTCCATGACGCGGTCGTGAGGGGGCGCGATCAGGCTGTGGCGGGTAGAGACGATGGCGGCTGCGCCCGCGAGCCTGGCTGCGGCTGCCGCGTAGATGGTGGGCGTGGGGTTATGCAGATGCACGGCATCGGGTTTGAGCTGTTTGAAGAGCCGGTAGAAGTTGCGCGCGGAATCGGACAGGTGGCTGCCGATGTCGGGGCGCACGGTGAAGCCTTCATCGACCATGCGCTGCCCGAGCGCGCCGAGAGGACCGACGGCAAAGATGCTGGGGTGGTGGCCCTGCGCGCGCTGCAAGCGGCAGAGCTGCGCCACAAGCGTCTCAGCGCCACCCACCTCCATGCTGTCGACTACGTGTGCAATTTTCATGCGCTTCGTGTGGTTCTGTGCTTTCCCACCCTTTCGCGATAAGGCGGTGAAAGGACGGGGCACCGCTTCAATATCTAGTCGGAATCAGGGCATCTGGCTTCTTGCTATCCCAGGTCCCAAAAGCGGGACCTGGGGCGCCCAGCGTCTTTGGTTGATTGGGTTATGGTCACCCTTGTTTGGTGTGACCCGATGCGGTGAGCGAGCTAGTGCGCCAGGTTAAGTGCTCGCACCAAGAGGTACATGACGACGACAAAAACAACGGCCAGCCCGCCGGAATAGATGAGGACACGGAGATATCTCATGCGGGGGATGGTCATGCCGCGTTCGAGGGCCATCTGGTAAACGACTTCGACCATTCCGCCCATGAGAAACAGCGTGAGGGCAAAAGCGCGGGAAAGGAACCAGCCGGTGACGAGAAAGCCGGCCATGGAGAGCAACAGCAAGCGCGCCATGCTATTGATTTCGTCCGGTTCGAGCGTCTCGAATTTCTTGAGCGGACCGGGTAGCTGAGGCTGCTCGCGAACAATTGGCTCGCCCTCGCTGACGCGCTCAGGGGATGCGATGACGACGACGTCTCTCATGGTGGGGAGAAGAAAGAGAGACCAGAAGTAGAGGCCAAACATTCCCAATTCAGAGGCGCAGACGATGACGGAGTTATGCGCGGTAAGGTGGTTGTCAGTGTAGTCGGGGAGCTGATTGAAGCCGACGCCAAAGACCGGATGGGTTTTGAGGACCGCTAAACCTTCGCCCCAGAGAGAGGTGCGGTCTTCACCGGCGGAGGCGGAGATGGCGCGGCCACCTGTGAACTGCAGGGCGATTGCGCCGACGAAGACGCAGCCGGCCAGCACAGCGGCAGGAACAAGGCCAATGCGGCGGCGAGCGGTTAAGACAGCCATGACGGTTAACGCCATGAGCGCGCCACGCGAGTGAGTAAGAAAGACAGTGACAAGCAGAATGGAGACGGGCAGAAGAACGAACAAGAAGTTTCTGCCGGCTTTTTTCGGCACCCAGAAGAAGAACATGAGCGGAATTGCGATGACGACCAACTGGCCAAAATCATTGGGGTCGTTTACGGTTCCCAGGCCGCGGAGCCGGTAGAACCAGTTGCCGTCGTCGCTGGCCATGGCGAAGAGATAGGGATGTTCGGCGTTCCAGCGGACGAGATCGACTCTGCCGGTGTCCTGCGAGAGGGGCGGGCCTCCATCGGGGATTCCATGAAGGAGATCGAATGCTCCGTGGGCCAGGACAAAGAGGCAGACGAAGAGCAGCATGAGAGCCATGATCTTGAGTCTGCGCTTGGTGGTGCAATGCAGAACGACGATGAAATAGGCATACACGCTAGGCAGAAAATCGGCACAGGCCTGAAACGCGCCAGTGAGCCAGTGCAGGCCAGAGAGGATGGAAAGAAAGACGGCAACGACCATGCCGACGAGCGCAAGTGTTTGCGGTGCTTTTAGAACAAACGAGCCGATAAGTCTGGGCAGCGAGACCACCAGAATCAGGACTGCCAGAATCATCTCAACGCGGTACTGCGCGAGCGGTCCCAGAATGGCGGCGGGCGACAGATACGTAACAACAAGATAAAGGATGCTGAGGACAAATCCCATTCTGGACACTCTCAAGGGAAAACGCGGTCTTGTTCAGCATAAATCAAGGTTGCGCAACCGCCTTGCGGCGCGGCGGAGCGCAGGGATTGGAATGCGAGAATTGCAGGAGTGTTAACAGGCCCTAGGGCCAGAAGCTGCCGGTGAGACGGCCGATGCCGGTTTGGACACGCAGGCGGATGGAGCTTTGCGAGCCAACAGGAACCCGCTTGACGTTGTAGGGCTCGATAGCGCCCTTGCGGTTGGTTTCAGTGCCGTAGTAGGAGAAAGCAGCGCGGTATCCGGCTTGCTCGGCGAGCCGCTCGGTCTCTGTGGTGAAGGCGGCCCTGATGCCGAAGGGATAGGCCATGGTTTCAACCCTGGCGCTGAGCTGTTGAGCGATAGTGGAACGCGACTGGGAAATCTCAGTAAACTGATCTTCCGGGCTGAGCTTGCTGAGCATGGGATGATTCTGGGTATGGGCTCCGAACTCCATTCCGCCAGCGAGCATCTCGCGGGCCTCGGCCCAGTTGAGATAGCGGCGATTGACCGCGGGCGGTTCATGGCCGCCGACCGCTTCCTTGAGCTCGGCTAGAAATCTACCGGTATCGACGCTGGAGAAGGTCTTGTAGAGGCTATTAATTCTGCGTAGGCTCTCGTCGAGGCCGTCTGCATCGATATCGACTTTGAGACAAATTGGATAGTCCAGCGAGAATTGCTTTCGCGAACCGCTTTTGACCAGGTATGCGATGTGGTCCCACCAGGGAATGAAGCCGGAGCCTACCAGGTTTGAGCAGAGGAAGAAGAGGCCTTGCAAACCATGGGAGCGCAAGATGGGGTACGCGAG
>Ga0302319_10005888_pt1 | contig 24462 bp, 31 predicted proteins | sample Bog_T0_2_FD_203319 | JGI IMG/M metagenome (GOLD analysis project Ga0302319, IMG submission 203319) | Peat permafrost microbial communities from Stordalen Mire near Abisko, Sweden - Bog_T0_2 | ecosystem: Environmental > Terrestrial > Soil > Wetlands > Peat | place: Sweden: Abisko, Stordalen Mire...
ACTGAAGATAACTTCAATGTCGCCTTCGAGGCGGGATATGCATTGGCCCTAGGGAAGCCAATTGTCTGGTGCGTTTCAGAAAAAACAGGCGAGGTGAGATTTCCCTTCGACATCCAGGCCGAAAATATTCTTATCTACGATCCAAACGACTTGGACAAGTTCCGCAGCATGTTGAAGCCCAGAGTTTTGGCCGCTCTGAGCAAGGCTCGCCGAGGTTCAATTCCCCTTTTTGAAGCAAAGCGGCTTGTTGGGCTAGTCGGCACGAGCTAGTGGCGTCCTTTCCATCTTTCTGATCGCTGCGACTCGATTCCCGACGCCCAGCTTGCCAAATACGACGTGGAGATGCCAGTCGGCCGTGCACCGACTTACGCCAAGGACTTCGATCTGACGGGGAGTTAGGCAGGGATCGACCTTCATGATTCGCGCCTTGCGCTGCTTAGATCTTCAGTTGCGAAAAAATGATATTTCCAAATGAATTCACCTCCTATAGTGTCCTGAAGGATAACCACATCTGGCTCGGAACTGGGGAGTAGGCTCCAGCACTGCTTCAGCTTTTGAGTGGTGAATACGCGCACTGCGTCAGCATCATCTTGACACTCGATGGGCGTGTCATCGAGAAAGGAGCAAAGGACAACAAACTCGGTATCGGCTGGATCTCGGCGATAGGCTACAAAGCTCATGATCACAATCTCCTACCTGGCGGTAGAGCCGCGTTCATCGCTCGATATTGAGTTCCTATTTCCTCCACCATCTCGACGACTTTTAGGCATTCCCCGTCCTGGCGCTCAAGATTGGCGAGATACCTGGCTCTCGCCTCAGCCTGCTTTGCCCGCTGGCTAGCCTGGAATTCTTCCGCCATTTTGGAGAATGATTCGAGAGAGGCGAGTTGGGAGTCGGCTGTGCTCGAAGGTGTCGAATTGTAGGCGTTCATTCTTCCACCTCCTCTTCCTGGCACCAGGGCGGCGTGCCATCGCATAGTTTGCCAACGACGAAGCAGATGTATTTCGTAAGCTCGTACCACGAGTGATATTGCCAGCCTAATACTGCGGCCCCTACACGTTTGCACTTCAGCAACTTCTCCGACAACTCATTTCCACACCGAAACATCTCCGTGGCGAAGGCGACGGGATCATCCAGGCTTACGTCGCCATCGCCGTTGACGCGATAGATGGCCAGCCTGGGGTGGTCGATTTTGATACCAAGATTTTGAGCACCCTCCACCAAAGATGCAAGCCACAAGGCGTATGCATAAAGCTGTCCGAGATATTTTTCCGACAGATCAAGCTCGTTGATCTGTTGCACAATACTGTTCATTTTTAGCTCCTCAGGCAGGCATTCTCACCGCGCCACTTTGGACCATGCTAGTTGGCCGCTGGCGTGACGGTTCACCCAGAGCGGCGCCGATCTCGGCGTTCGATGGCCCCTCGGAGGCGAGCCGAAGGACCTCGATTTGGCGTGGAGCGAGCAATTCCCTCATTCCACAGTCATCTCCACTTCATCGAGCGCCTCAATCATCTCTCTAAGCCAATCAGCCAACTCATCAAGCTCGTCGGCTCGCTGAGCCGATATCTCGCCGCGTTCGGAGGTTTGGAGTGATTCAGGCATATTCTCATAGGCCTCTCGCTGATCAGTGCATAAGGTTTCGAGGTCAATTAGGATAGGTCGCATGGACTCGACAATGTCATAGAGCCGATCCTTCATGTCGTCAAGGCGCAAGGTGATCTGTTTGAACGATGGCATCTCACACCCTTCTCGGCACCGTCCCCGTCCGCCACACTGGCATATCCTCCAAGGCCGCTATCATCTGGGGCCATCTGTCGAGCGTGCGAAAAACATCGATCACTGCGAGTATCTCCGCCTCTAATCTAGGCTCGAAGTGCTCGCACATTCGTTTCAACACTAGGTGCATCTCCAACCAGGCATTCACTCTCACGTACCAATCGACAGGGATGGACTGATCGAGATCGATCCAATATCGGGCATCCTCTCGCGTAGCATCAAACAGAGATGTTGTATCAAAAGTGAGGATGTACTCAGTAATTTCAGCCTGAATCTCAGCCATACGTTCCGCAGAGACACACTCGGGAATCACTCGATCATATCTCCCGAACACAAAACATCGATCCACGATTCGTTCGATGGTCGTTTGTGTTTTATTGCCTGTAGCTATTTTGTATTTGAATAGGCTGCGTATTTTGTGCCCATATTGATTATCCATAGCGAGTACTAGATAATTTCTCGTCAGCAATGAGATGAGTGTTTTGGGATAGATTTCTCGCCAGCAGAATGGAGACATGAGATCATCTCGTATGTCTGTCGCCCATGCTATCTGTCGCGGTGTGCCTGTGAGCGGGGGAAGTTCAATCTTGCTCATCCACCCACCTCGGCAAGCTCGCTCAGCTTCTGGAGATAGCGAATAGATTCTGGTAGTCGATCTCGGCATTTCTGCCATGCCTGCCATTTTGTTTTGCCATGAGCACAACATATTTCCTTTCCATCAGGACCGAATATCGCCCATCTCCGATCGAATGAAAAGAATGAATCTTGCGTCCCCATAAAGATATATCCGTGCTGTGCGAGTGTTTGTATGCTGGCGAAGCGTCGTCGCCTCGCTTGGCGAACTTCTTCCCACACCCATTCTCCATCGATCTCTACAAGATGGCATTTAGTCATCTTCATCTAATTCCCAACCAGAGGCAAGGGCCTGCGCAAACGCCTGGTCTTGTTTCAAGCTGCCCTTTGCACGCTCTAACACTGATTCGGCCTCGCCAAACGTTGCGCACCAACGCCCCTCAACACAAAACTCAAACTGTTTATTCTCGTTAGTAAATGCCGCTGATCCGTACCACGCGATAAAGATCTCATGCCCCAACTCCGCAAGCTCCTCTTCCCTGGTCCGTATACTGCAATCGCTCAGCTCAACCACTACGGCCATTCCCCCGTCTGGCAGGTGTTCTATTTTCATTTCTCCCCCACCTCAGCCAGCTCGCTCACGGTTCCCGCATGGACACCGATTAAACGTTCGGCGGCGTCGTTAGCGGCCATACACTCGTCCTTGTCGAAAAAGTGGGTATCAGCCTGCACTCCACCCACCTCGACTCCCAGCCCTATCAGCTTATTCATCACATCGAGGTGGAATCCGCCACCGCGCCAGCACTCCAAATCCCTGCTCCAATAAAAGCCCATTTGTTTTAAAGCGTTTCGGATCTCATAGGCCCCAAAGATCTCGACAGAAAATCTCACCGTCTCGTCCACCGACAGCAGTGGCTGAAGATTACAATCCATCCATCGGCCATCGTGCCAGTAGATGTCATATACGATGATATCCATATAAGGCCGATTACTCATTTAGACTCCAACACCAATCAGGTTGAATGCGTTCACACATTTCCAGTGCAAATCAGCCTTTGCCGCCTCCAGATTGGTCCCCGCGTTATAGCCCTTATCGAGTAGATGGCGCCTTCGGCTTGCTGCGCATTTACCACCCGCCCCATCCTCACGGATGCTGCCCATCTCGCGTATGAGCTGAGCAATCGCATTCGCCTGGCGAGTGAATCCTCGTTTGCGCAAATCGCCCCGAAGTTTCAGCGAATCGATGGATTTAAGTGCTTCCCTCACCTGGGCGGGGGACATTAATTCGTTCATTTAGACTCCTATCGGGACTAGGGAGTCTAAGCGCTAGCCCGAGTGCCGTGTGTGTTCTCACAGCAACAGTCGATGGATCTCGCTCCCCGTCCTACCTCTACTCCGTTGATTTCACTCAGACCGATTCTACACAGGTGATGGCGTGTTGATCTTTTTGACGAACTTCTGAGAATTACCGCGACTCATACGGAATATCGTATAAGTGAAAAATCGTGTAGGGGAGACGCATCCTCACTACGAAATCACCCGAGAAAGCTCTCATGAGAAGCTCTCGGGTGAAATGTCAACCGCCCTGAATACGAAAACAAAATAACGCTTTGAGCGCAGGCTCAGGGTCCCTCGGGGAGTTGACACCACCCGATGGGACCTTTCCTTTTTGGTGTCACATGACCGATGCGGAATTACTAAAGCTGATCGAGGCCAGCAGAAAGCTTCGAGATTCTCTTCCTAAGGGCGACAAGCGTCGCAGAGCACTTGGTGAGTACTTGCACGATTTGAAGTATGTGCTTGCCGACCGCAAGGCATCCAGTCGAAGGATGGTGAGGCCGTGACGCTCGATATGGCCCGCTCCCAGCATCCAGTCCAGTCGGACCGACTTCGCATCGCCCTCAAATATGGGAGGCTTGGCCTCGCCGTATTTCCTTGCCATTCGATCGCAAACAAGGCCTGCTCATGTGGCAACCCTAAGTGCAAAAGCTCTGGGAAGCATCCCCGCACCGCAAATGGAGTGAATGATGCCTCAACAGACGAAGCCCAGATTCGCGAGTGGTGGCGAGAATCGATCGACGCCAACATCGGTGTGGCTACTGGACGCTCAAAAATATACGTGATCGATGACGATACAGCAAAACACGGCTTCGACTCGATCAGGCGACTGGAGGATGAGGGCTTCGTCTTTCCGTCGACAGTTACAGCAACTACAGGGTCAGGCGGCCGACATCTGATATTCAAACGGCCTGAAATCGGAACGAAAGCTGTTGTGAACGTCCTCGGCAAACTCGGACTCCCTGGCTTAGACGTGCGTTGCGGAAACTCATACATCCTCGCCTGTCCCTCGAATCATATAAGCGGAGGGATCTATAAGTGGGATGACGGCGTCAGACCTGAAACATTCTGGGAGCGAATTGCTGACGTGCCTGAGTGGTGGCTCAATAAAGTCGGCGAGGCCGAAAACCATCTATTTCGCGATGGAACTGCGGACTCATACGGTCCATCACGTCTGAGCTTTGCCGTGCAATCCGAGCACTTAACTGACGGAGAGAAGCACTCGACGATGGTGAAGGTGATTTGCTCGCTGATCGCCAGAAACTTTACATATGACGACGTTAAGACGATGGCGCTGGCCTTCTTCAAGATGTACTCCTCAACGCCAGTTCCTGACGAGAACATCGTCGCAATCGCCAATGACTGTTGGCGCCGATATGCCAACTTGCGGCATCCAAGACAGTCGATGATGGACTTCGAGGCGCCTCTGTTCCATCGGGAAGCTATCGCCGTCAGTCAAGATACGTTCGCGATGCAGAAGGCTGCGATCGACACGCTCAAAGCATTTGTTTGGTCGCAGGACCCTCCTCGGCTTTATCTTCGCGGTGGGTCGCTGGTCCACCTCAGGCAGGATGAGAATGCACGGATCGAGGCACTAGAACTTGATGCAGCATCGCTGGACAACTACCTGATCGCCGCGGCGGAGTTTGTCAGATTTGGCAAGGACAGTGAACCGAAACCTGCGCCCGTTCCATCAGGGTTGGCGAAACGAATTCTATCACTGCCGACGTTTTCCGACTTCCCCGTTTTGCGCGGAATCATCGACACACCGCAGGTGGGAGAGATTGGTGAGCTTGTTTTGGAGCCTGGGTACGACCAAGCATCAGGTTGGTTATTCTTACCATCGAAGGAGGTGGGACATGCAGTAAGGAACCTGGGTGAGCCAACGCTTGAAAAGGCAAAGGCGGCCGTGTCGGCGATCTTCGGAATTTTCGCCGATGTCTCTTGGGCTGACGCGGAGTCGAAAACAAATGCTCTAGCGGCCGTTATCACACCAATCGTGATGTCTTACATCGGTGAAACCGTGCCCTGGATCGTGATCGATGCTCCGTCACAAGGAAGCGGCAAGACGACGCTGGCGAGGTGTATTGCTGGATTTACTGACAAGGCTGTGGGTGTAACGGCGTTCGATTCCGACGAATATCAAATGACCAACAAGATCCTCGGCGCCCTCGTTGGTGGCAGGCGAACTTTCATCTTTGACAATCTCGTTGGTCGCATCAAATCTGCTTCATTATCGCAGCTCATAACAAGCGAAGTGTTTGAAGGCCGTCGCCTCGGTGGAAATGAGATCGTAAGGCTTCGCAATAACATGATGATTTTAGCGACAGCCAACAATGCCAACATCGATCTGGACTTAGTGTCGCGAGCGCTTTACATTCGACTGGACACTGGTTTGGCGCAGAACCGTGAACGCCAATACACTGCGGAGAATCCATGGATGATCGTGAGTAAAGAACACAGTCGATGTGTTTCTCATCTCCTCGAGATCATCCGATGGTGGATAAAGATTGGACGACCAGAATCTACATCTAAACAGACGCGTTTCCGCCGATGGGAAGCTATCGTCGGCGGAATCCTCGAGTGCGTGGAAGTCGAAGGACTGGCCAATAATGCATGCCTGCTCGATAGAATCGATGAGCACGAATTGGCTCTTGGCGACTTTATCAGGTTATGGTGGGAAGCGAAAGGAGATGGTAATGTTGCGGCCTCGGACCTTCGCGTGATCGGCTTCGGTGCTGGCTTCTCCTCGGAAGGCGGGCCACTCGACGCATATTTCGCGAAGGATCTCGCAACTGAAAAGGCCAAGGTCACCGCGCTCGGATGCCTGCTCCAAAAGCGCCGAGACATGGTATTTGATCTGGGAGATGTTCAGGTGAAGATCTCGCACTTAGAAAGCCACGGGGCCGCCGTAAGGAACTGCTGGCGCTTGGTCGAGGTCCCTCAGCGATCGTAAGTGACGGACGTTGACACCTACGGTGAGTCACCTGGTTTGACGTGCCTAGGGTTCTCAGACTCAAAATCGACACCTGTGACACCTATGACACCTTTTTCTACATTGACTGGATATGTTCTTCCTTCTCAATATATCCGCACTCCGTAGCCCCAGCCACACTTCATATACGCGCTTCGCTGGAATAGGCTGTGAGGTGTCAGGGTGTCAATTTGAGCCTACGGACCTCATCGAGGTGTCAGTTGCCTCGCAAAAGGTGTCAAGCGACCATTTGGCAGCCCTCATCCACCTAAGCACCTGCCACATCAGTGACTTGGATCTCAAGATATCCGTCCACCAGCGTCAGCACCTTTGCGATCACTTGATCAGCTCTAAGCAAAGCGCCGAGCTACAATAGCTCGGTCGTCGGCGATTGTCGATACAATTGGCGCCCACAGGTTTATTATGCTCTGCCCTGCGTCAGTGAAGCCGCTCTCGTTGCAAAGGACCTCATCGCTTTGAGTGTCCACGATTTCCAGCCAACTGGCCCAGGGGATCCGATTTTCGCAGACATGCCAAGCTTGCCAATTTCCACCGTTTGTCTTTTGGAGTTCAGCGAAATTCTCTTGGCGCCCTAGTGATCGCGACCAGGCTTCCCATTCAAAGCACTCTAACGAGCTTGAACTCGACGGGTTGCTCTTGCTCAATTCGATGTCGACGGCAAATCGTATGCGTGTTTTGTTCTCGCTCTCGAAAACGCTCAAATTGTATGAGTCGAGCATCTCAACGTCAAAATTAACTCTCCCATTTAGGACAAGCCCTCCCTTTGTCCACTTGTGCACCTCATGGCTATTAGTATCGTCGGACGTGAGCCACACTACTCGCCGAAATTGCGGCGGCTGGTGCATCCACAGGTAGGAGTCCGTGGTCTCGAGATAGCCTGCTTGAATGATTTTCAGAAGATTTGCGATATTTGTAAAGTGATTGAGTTCCATTTGCTTAGCTCGATGCCTGTGTGAGTAGGATGTGGGGAGTTTTCTGACTGGTACGAGGATTCGCAACGTGAGCACATTCAGACTGACCCGCGGGGCACAACTCGCGGAAGGGGCACTCCAAGCACCGTTTTGTGCTCGGACTGGGAGGGTATGCGGTCGGATCAACTTCGTAGCTAACGACATTGCTGTCTGGATCGCATACGGATATCATTCTCATTTGGTCGTCTGCCACTTCTTGTTGGATTCGATTCTCCGTTTCCGTTGCCAAACCAGGAATCAGGGGTTGTGGATTCCAAACAGGTGCTCCTTCAGAAAGCCAGACTGCCTGGGCTCTTACCGTCTCAATTGGTGCCCTATATTCGGACGCTGCCCATAAACCATATACATGCAATTGATCGCATGCATCTCTTTGTGCACGTTCACTGCGTATCCCTGCCTTCCAATCAATAATGTGGATAGTCGAATCTACTTTTACAGCAAAATCGTATGCGGCACTGACTCTGATGCATCGATTTACCATGAAAAATGGCATGCGCTCGAGATCCACATGGACGATTGGAGCCCAAGTCGAGCAGCCATATCCACGAATCCGTTCCCATATCTCCCCATGCTCGAAAGAGTGCAGGCATTGCATCACCCGAGTCACCATTCGCTCAGTAAAGTCGGCTCCAAGATCGATGTTGTAAAAGTCGCTGGCCAACGGAGGGAGATGTCGATCGTATTTGGGGGCGTCTTGGTCACAATTCCGCATGGCATCGACGGTGTGAGGACTCTCTGCGATGATTCTTCGTATCAGCCGTTCACCGACTTCATCAAGATCAGTCTTCAATTCACCTTTGCCACGCCAAGCTGCCAACGTTCTGGAAATCACGAAATCGACGGCGCCGCCCGCGGCCATCTGTAATGTCGACAAATTGCCCAGAACGCGAGCACGGCGAGCTTCATCGCTGTTTCGAAGTAAATAGCGAAAGAAGTAAGCGCGCGGGCAGCTTTTCAATAGGCGAGACCTGCTATAACTCCAATATTTCAATAGAGGTCTCCTTGTGCCCGAGTAATACCGTTGACGTCTCGGGATCCATAGTTCAAACCAGCAAACACAAGTAAAGTGAATGATAGTTTTGCCATGTTTTCACATCACCTGATTTGGGTCTTGCAGAAATATCTCAAGGCGCCGAGTGTAGATTCGGCAGCCAGGAGATGGCTGATCGGCCTCTGAAGCACACCAACTTGGCCAGAAACTCGTTACAACCCAGCCATCCTCAGGCACTTCAACTTCGCGTGTGAAAACGACATTCGATTGGCTCCAGAATATGAGGATTTTCGGCCCAGGGGATAGATCCACTGGTTCATCAAACTCCCACTTGCCTGAAACATTCATTGGCTTCATCGGATGCCACGAGCTGAACCCGCTCTCCTGTGAACGAACTTCCAGGCAAACACCCTGGATTAGCCGACTGTCTCTGGCCAAATCTTCAATGGTCTTCACGCGATCACCTCTTGAACTTCAATCTGTCGTCGTTGCCTAAAAGCGGCAGTGCCGAACTTGCTTAAGTGCCATTGTCGAGACAGTGATTGGAATGAGTGTCCCAAGCGGTAATCGCGCATGGATCTGCGCAAAGTGACGGGAATATGTAAGCGCAATCGGAACTGCGCAATCGTTCTGTTTTTAGTCATGAGTGCCTCCGCCGTACATCGGCTGCATTCATGATAGCACATAAAAGTGTGGGTGTAGTGTGTATTTGGTGTGGCTTCTGAATATTTAGTTTGAAGGAGGGACATGGCCATCAACAGATGTCCGAGACCTTCGAAGAGCAAGCCCGTGCGGAAATAATTCGTTGATCGCCACTCCGAGTATTTCTGCCATCGTGACTGCGGTCTTCATCCTCGGCTGTACCTCGCCGCCCTCTAGTCGTTCGAGGCCGCGAACGGAGATTGCGGAGTATTTTTTAGGATCGAGGGCCAGCTTTTCCGCGGAGAGGTCGGCCAACTGGACACGCGTCAGTGGTGCGGATTCGCGTTTGTCGCGCAACAGATTAGGATATTTTGCACCCACGTCATTAGTCTACATGGCGTTGGTCCGCCGTGCTCAGCCGTACCCCGTATATCAAGTGGCCACGTCGTGAGCCTTAGCCGTTGGCGAGCCGTCGGGTTCATGACATCCAACGCCAATTGCTAGTCCGTTCGCTGCAATTCGCCTTGGAATGTTATCGTCGCAACTAGCTGTCCTTCTCGTCCACCAGACAGGTTTCGCGGCTCGGAATTACGGCGGCGGCGGCGCAGGCGGGGTATATCTCGATGGCGGTGGTGGATCAGGCAAATCCCCGTTAGGCTGTAGCGAGAGGGGCGGATAATGTGTGGGTTGTTGCTGCGGCTGCTGCGGGATTGGCGCCATCACACCTTCATTACTGTGATTATAGAGCCATATAAGCCCCGCAATAAGCAGCAGGATGCCAAAGCAGAAGCCGCGGATATAACCTCCCACGACTTGGTCGGCCAATTCATCGATTGTTTTCGGCATAGTGATCAGATAATTCGATGCTGTTCTTGTTGTTTGCCATTACCGTTTTCCTGGTCAGACCCCAAGCTCCCCGAATCTTATGCATTTCTCCTTAAGCAGTCTCCTCGCCAGTTTTCGAATGACGGAACGACCATCGCCCGACAAGTAATAGGCCCTGGCCTTTTGCCGTTCGTCCTCGACCCTCTGCTGTTCATCCTCGTCTTCCTCGCGACTCCGCTGTGCCTCCTCTGCATCCAAGTGTTCCTCGACCCACTCACAGAAGCCTCCCGATTCTGATTGAAGACACTCAATGTAGTCAGACTCGTCGCGGCTATTGCGTGAATTAAGTGACTCATTGATAGCGTCTATTGCCTTGCGCAAACCGTAACCGCAGGCGGTGGATTGCTTGCAGCTCATCGCCAGCATCGCCTCCGCAGTCGAGTACGCGTCAGCCAGGTTTTCAAGATCACGGAGATCAAGACAAGCTAAGTCGAAACGAATGATTTGATCCATTCGCACCTCAACGTTCCTTTCACGTTCGCCTGCGAACTCAGCAGGCAGGATGCAGGCGATCATGGCGTTCGCTGCGGCAATGACGGGATAGTCACTTGTTTGAACCGTGAGTTTTGCTAGAGCTTGCTCTCCTCTTTGTCTTTCCTTTACTTCCTTTTCTCGCCAGGCTTCCCACTCAGCAAATTCTTTTGTGTCGGTCGCAATAGCGCGTTGAATGTCGGAAAGCGTGAGAACTTCATAGTTCCCTCGGTATGCGCTGAACTTAGCGAGAATCTGCCGTATTTCGGAGCCAGTTCGAGTCACTGCTACTGAGCCGACAAGACAGCGATAATAGTCTCTTGCTGCGTGAGCGGCTTCTTGTGTGTCGGTAACCATCAAGATGGTTGCATCGGGGATTTTGACAAACCGCTGGGCTGGCTCTTCTGCGTCTTTTGCGTAGCTATCTGTCGAGAACTCATCCTTCGCAAGTCCCGCAAACGACTGCGAAATCGGATTGAGCAAAAGCCAGTAGCCAGAATTTTCCTCCAGCTTGATGTTAGTCTGACTATATGCCCGTATGCCTCTTAGGAATTCCAGTGCCGCTTCGGCAACTTGGACGTCCTGCGTAGTTGCGCCGTATTCCTCACTTAGCAAACCCAAATGCTTAGCGTCATCTTGGTCAATTGGTCCGACAATTGTGCAGAACGTCATCCCAAAAGCTTCCTCAACTTCTAGCTTAAATTCCGCACGTTGTATCGGCGGCGTTGTCGGACTGTAGGGCAGAGTTTCGTTTGTGTGACCATCATTGCGTTTGTCCGTCATCTGTCTCCACCCCTGTAGCCCTGGGGCTCACCGTAGCTCTTCACCAGGTCAATGGCGAACGCATCTGTTCCGATGGCGACAACCTTAGAAAAACAGAGGGTGTCGTCAATGAACTTCCCAATCACTTCTTGACCTTTCTGCCCAGGCAACGGGAACCTCATGATATCAGGGTAAATGCGATCTTTAGCGCCCCCAGGAAGCGCGGCAAGAGCTTCGGCGCGGGACATTCCGATGCGGAGCCCACCAGGTGAATCCTCACCTTTGTGATCGACCACTTCTTTCCGTTTGGCATCCTCTCCCTTCTTCTGATAGCTATCCATCTCGGCCGTCGTCAGCGGACGCTGCTCCTCTCTCGTCAGCTTAAGTTCCTTGTCCATCTGGAGTTTATTGGATATCTCAAACCAAGAGAACTGAGCGGCGATGGCGGCGACGATGCAACCCGCGGCGATTTTGATTGGCTTATTCATTGGCTAGTTGACTGAGGTCGGTCGCCTTCATATCGGCCGTTCAGTTTATCACGACTGCTCTCACCAAGTGAGCAGTCGTGGATGCAGTTTGTTGGTATTGGCCCATCGACGACAACGAACCATTCCGAATGAGGAACTGAAAGCGATAGTTGTAGTTTTGGCAGCCCTACGCAAGAAGCGTGGTTTGAGCCAGCGACAACTCTCGCGGCAACTGAACATGCATCCAATGACGATCATGCGGTTGGAACTCGATCGTCGCGATCTGACACTTGTGGAGTACTTGGAGATTGCGAACGCACTCGGTGAAGATCCAGCGGTGGTATTGGCGCAGGCACTTAGAGGCAATAGTGCGGCCGCGGATTCATTGAAGGTTGAACCAGCCTCCATGGAGAGTGAACGAACCCAGGACGCTGGCGACTGAACGCAAGACAAACACGTCGGGGCCGCGAGCAGTCTGCTAGACGTCGTGCAACTGATTTCCCTTTGGAAACCTGCCATCCCAAAGCTAGTGCTTGCCGAATAGGAACGATCCTTGGGTCCTCGTCCTCGTCCTCGTCCGTCAAAATAACCTCGACGACTGCCAAATCGGAAGTGTTCATCCCATCCAGTTTGAGATCGTCGCGATAGAGATCAAGCGCCGAGGTTTGGGAAATGTGAAGACTGACGTCGGGATTGGAGGCCATCCAAGATAGGCTCGGTATTTGTCCATAGCCGTTCTCGGGGGAGGGATTTGTATCGTTCATGTTTCGTCTTTCCCGTCGATGTGGCGCGCACCTTCACCAGCTTTTTGGTGTTAAGTCGTTTTCTCGGTGTAGCGAGTGTCGATGGCCATACTGCTCGGCTGAACACAAAGCGCACTACTGAGCGCATAGACAGTGGCGTCAGACCCCGTTGGCTACGGCTCGAAGCCATTGGTGAACCTGCCAAGTAGCTTTGACGTCGATCTGCAAGTACTTGTCCACCAGGCTCTTGCTTTCGCTATCATGGGATAGGGATAGTGAACACAATTGAGCCTCCAAGACATTCTCTGTAACGCCAGCCATATTACGTTGGAAGATGTACTCGTCCAATTCCTGAAATCTGAAAGTCACCACATTGCTGGGCTTTCAGGCGAGATACAACAGCAGATAGCCAATTGCCTATCTGGAGAAGGTTCTGACGCCGTTGCAGCAACTCGAGCATATTTCGGTCCGTCCGCTAGCGACGACAGCCCTGTTTATGCCCGACTCCTTGGTACACGAAGCTGCAAGAATTATGACTACCAACACGCGGAACTACCGATTGAGTCTCTTTTTACTTTTGGCGTAAATCCGAAAATAAACCTGGCGTTGGAGAGCTTTCGATGGAACATTAAGGAATTTGCTTTACAAGCCGCGCACTGCTTCCCAGATGAGTTCCCTAACGGCGGAAGTGTTCCGCAGGGTGAACTTCGAAACTTGATAACTGTAGTTGCGTCCGACAATCGGATACGGGGAGCAGAGGTTATTGACGGATTCCATCGAGCAGTCGCGCTGATCCTCGCGGGTGAGAGATCGATCCCTTCGTTTGTTGTCCGTTCAAATGAATGAAGCGACTCACCATTCCATCCAGCGTTGAGCTCGTGCCTAGATCCTCTTCGAAGGAGGTTCCCAGAGTTGACTTTCAACCTTCCGAAGGCGCCCTAGCGTTTCACCATATTATTACGGATGGCCTTGGGGTGTAATGGTACGAAGAAGAATCGGATCGGATTCTTGTGCCTCTCATGCCTACTGCAACTACGAATCGTTTGCCTGAAGTCGGTCAACTCGTCGTCGCGCGTGGACGGCGATTCATTGCGACTGGAGTAAGCCCGTCGCAAAGCCCGAATCTCAAGCGCCCGCAGAATCTTGTGACTTTGTCTTCGGTCGAAGACGATTCCCTTGGTGAAGAGCTTCAGGTCATTTGGGAATTGGAGTTGGATGCCGAGAACGTCGAATCCGAAGCTCTGCCTGAACCGACAGAGTTTGGTGACCCTGGGGCACTGCAAGCGTTTCGGGACGCCGTGCTTTCTCGGATCTTTGCGTGCGATGTGAAACGGCCAAGGCCAGACGCCTAGTTGGCATATACCTTGGCATTTTGGAGCTAAGCTCGGAAACCTTTCGAAAGACCCTCATTAGGAATCGCAAAGATTGGAAGGAGATTTTGGACAGCCTACATGAGGCAGGGGTTCAACTTGGATCAGATATTCAACTTCCTAGCCTCGAAATCCCCATTGTTGGCGAATTACCTAAACGGGATCGACTTTCGAGTACCGATCGAGCAGAAGTGGATGTAGCTGCTTGACCAGCCTGCCGATCGTGGACCAGCACCAAGTCCGCATGATCCACCTCCGCTAGGTCCTGGCGTACGTAGCATGCCGCCGTATTTGCGGATCTGCGCAGAATCAGCCAATCGGCGATTCGGCTAATGATCTTGCCAACCGCAGAGCGCCGTCCAGTTCGATGTCCCTGTTCGCACATTCGGCTATGAGAAGATCTACTGGTAGGATCCAATCGTGTTTCTCGTGAGCCTTAATTGTCACCGCGATAGCGAGTTCCTCGGCCGTCGGATGCGGTTCCGTTGATATTGTCGTCAGCGTGCGATGTACAGTCGAGTCGTCGCCATCAATCGACAAGTAGTCTGCACCCTGGGACACTTTTAGACCCAAGCGGGCGAGGAGCAAACAAAGCGTGGATGCTTCAGCATCGCCGCCCCAGTGAAAGACGATTGTCTCTCTTCCATACGGCACGATGCGCCTATACCGAAGTTTGTGCTCTGAAAACGTTTTCCGCGCATCACCGAGGAGTTCTGCCGCCGCCTTGTCCATAAAGGCTGGCGTGTCGTCTCGACACAACAATTCGAACATCCGTTGCCTGATAGCGCCGTGAACTAGGCCACCTATGCTATCGAAGTGGGGCGGTCGCCTCCCTCGACTTGAGATTAAGTTAATGGTTTTGCGAACTTCATCCACATCCTGAACTTGCCACCTCTTGCCACCAAAAATAAGTGGGTCCCCAATCTTCAGTGGAACCGATATCGGCATGGTGCCAATTTGTTTGCCGTCACCAATAAGCTGAAATTCTTCGGGCGTTTGGAATGCAGCATAGAACGAAAAATGCTCAGCCATTCGCTCGCCGCGCTTCCCCAACAGGAGTGTGCCATCGTCCATTTGGGTAAGTAATTCCTTCTGGCCCATGGCCTTTAGAAGGTCAACAAACTGAGCCTTGGACACTGAGGAAAACGGCCCGCCACCAATAAGGAGCTTATGAAGATACGATATGGACGCACCTCCGCGCTCGACGATCGCCGACATCGTTTGCTGGATCAGCGTCGACAAATGCAAAGCGCGGTTATTGGGTGGTTCGTACCAGCCTTCAGCCATTAGTTCTATGCTGGCCGAGCACCTTAGAATCGAAGGATACAATCGATCTACAAGGTGGGTTTTCGCGGTGGCTTTGGTAGGTGTGTCCACCATCCGAAGGATTGATGGCTCATTTCGCCGCCCAGACCTGCCGACACGTTGACGTAAGGACGCCACGGATGACGGCGGTCCGATTTGAATAACAGACTTTATGGGGCCGATGTCCACACCCATTTCCAAGGTGCTTGTGCAGACACAAGTTACTGGTCGATCCTGCCTCTTCAGGTGACCTTCAACGTCTTCACGAAGCTCCTTCGATAGATTCCCATGGTGCGCATAAAACTCGTCGAGCCTATTGTCTTTGCGAGAGAGCTCCGAAAGCGCATCGGTTAGCTCTTCCACCTTGGATTTTTGATTACAGAAAATTAGGTTGCTCTGGCCTGTTGTTGCCCTCAAGAGGAACTCAACTGCCGCCGCTGAGATAGACATAGATTCTGATTCGGATTGATCTTTTTCATCCGAGCCCTGATCAGCTTCAATGCCAGTATCGATCCTCTCTGGTTGATCACAGAACACCCGAAGTTGGGCACGAATTTCTCCTTTGCCTTCGTCGCGGATAACCTCATGGGGCATTCCCCCTTCTGTCCGAAGAAAGTGCGCAGCGATTTCGGGTTCAGAAAGAGTAGCCGACAGTCCAATTCTCGGCACAAGCCGATCGACGATGATGTCGACACGGTGAAGTAAGGACTGCAACTGGGCGCCGCGTTCATTCCCGATGTAGGAATGAAGCTCGTCAACCACAATGTATTCGAGCTGGCGAAAGACAGCACGTGCCCTGATCCCTTTGCGCATTAGAAGCGCTTCAAGTGACTCGGGAGTGATCAGCAGAATGCCACTTGGCGATTCCATCAAGCGTCTCTTAGCGGCGGCCGTCACATCACCATGCCACCGATGAACGGGAATATCCAGATCCTCACAGAGGAAATCCAACCGCGAGAATTGATCGTTAATCAGCGCCTTTAGAGGCCCGACGTAAAGGACCCTTACTGACGGAGCCGAGTTGTCCAAGATTCTCGTGATTATTGGAAGAAACGCTGCTTCTGTTTTTCCTGTTGACGTCGGCGCCGAAACGATCACGTCGCATTTTCCGCTCAAGACGATCGGTATCGCCAACTCCTGAGAAACGCGTAGAGCATCCCAACCTTGGCGCCAAATCCAACGCTTGATCCGCTCGTCCAATAAGTCGAATGAGCTAGATGCGCGTTGTGGCAAGTTCGTCATCGTCCTCTATGTCTGGATCTCGCTCTTCCGCGACAGCAACCCTTTGGACAAGGTCTGACCAATCCGCCTCGGGATTCTGGTCAAGGATCGCCAGCATATCAAGAAACGCCTTTATGGTGAGCCGTGGTGTTCTAAAGTAGGCGTCGCCAATCTTCCGATCACAGTGATCCATAAATGCGTGGAAAGCCTCATCGGGTACGAGATATCGTGATTCATCGCCGTATGCAAACACATGACGGAGACGCCCGAGAAGGACATACAAATCTTCGGGAGTTAGATTTTGAAGCCTAAGAATCGGCCCACTGTGATCGACGAATCCTGATGCGGCAAATACGTTTTCGCCGAGCCGCGAAGCCAGTGCTTGATAACTAAACAATCCTCGCCGCGGATCAAGCAAGAATTCGGGCGTACCCCCGAGGAGGAATCCCAATCCTTCACTCGCTCCTTGCATGCTGCCGTTTAGCATCTTTAGGATTTGCTCGTAGTTGGCATTGCGCGCTTGGGAATTCGGAAGCTTGTAAATATTCACCATCTCGTCCAAGCAAACTAGCAGTCCACTAAACCCCGCAAGTCGCGTGAATCGAGCCATCAGCTTTAGGTTGTCAAAGAGGCTTTCGTCATCGATGATCGTCCGAACCCCGAGTGCTTGACGCGCTTCAGTTTTCGTTGAGAACTCGGCACGGAGCCACCGTTCTGCATTCCTCATAAGCTCTTCATCGCCCGCCATATGTCCCCGCCAGTAGCAGGAAATGACGGCCGCAAAATCATATCCGCCGACCATTTCTTCGAGCGACCTCAACCTGGTCTGGATCTCTTGCTCGGGTTTTTGGCCAACGGCCGCCGCCTTTTCGCTGGCCGAAACAACAAAGCGATCTACGACATTAGGTAGCGCCCCTCCGTCTGCCCTTGTACGAGTGGCAAGATTCCGCATGAGTTCGGCGTATAACGACCTTGCCTGCCCACCAGTAGCATGAATCCGACGTTCTGGACTTAGGTCGGCATGCACTGTGACAAGCTTTTTTTCGTGAGCTACGGCTCTGACCAGATTCAGGAAGAATGTCTTGCCTGCGCCATACTCGCCGACCACAACTCTGAAGGCGGCGCCGCCCTCGGCAATACGATCAAGGTCGGTGATAATGCTTGCAATCTCTTGGGCTCTGCCGACCTGGACATGCTGCAAGCCAATCCTGGGTGGTACTCCCATTCGCAAAGACTGAACAATGGCATCTCTATGGGCTGGCCTAAGCATTTTTGAGCCTCTCAAGTACAGTATCGTCGATAAAGACAGGATCTTCGCCTTCCAAAAGTAGCTCATCACAATCGTCAAGAGCAAGTTCATTTAGGAGGTCTATGGCGACGGCTACTGTTGGATAGCCAATGGCATCAACTAACCGTGCGAATTCGATACGTGGCATTGGCCCATGCTTGAGCGAACTGATGAGTGTCCGAATCTTATCTGTGCTTACCGAACCAACGATCGCCGCATCCGCATTTTCTTCCACGAACACACTTCCCAGGATTTGAGCCGCCTGTTCGGTTTCAGCCAACTTCGTCTTCAACTTCGCCATGTCAATCTTCGTTCGCGAACCTCGTGCGGGAGCGTTTTGCTTACTTGAAGGCTCGGCGACTTGGCGAAATCTAACAAGCGGTTCCGCATCTTCCGTGGAACTAAGTTCGACGCCAGGTTTGGATAACGGGCGAAAACTGATCTTCAACTCAGTGTCAGCTAAGGATCCTTGATCCTCCACTTTGCTCTCATCGGTGCCGTGACTGATCTGCGGTATCGAGAATTCAGGGCCTCGTGAGGCATGTTGGACGATCGTCGCGCAAGTCGCCTCATGCACCATGCCAAGAACATCGCTCTTGGTGCATCCCCAATAGCTAAGGGCTTTCAGCAGCTTGTTTAGGCGGTCGGATGTCGGCAGAACGCTTACCAGTCCTACCAAGAAGTCAGTCGCAAGCTCCCGATCGTCTTCGCTAACCCCAACAAGCAAGGTCTTAGTGATCGCGATTGTGGATTCGCCAAGATAGGCGATAAATGCTTCGATACGAACCCTTTCGATGGCTAAAAGATTGAATCTATTGCTTATTAAATCGGCCAAGCTGCCAGAATTTGCGTCGAGGGATCTCGCGATAACAACTAGCTGCATGGCCGTAATCAACGCGTCGGAAGCCATCGGCACTTCCCAACCCGCGTTGCGAATTGCCACCGATTCAATCCGCCGCTTTGGCAGAACGCCTATATTGGGATCGGGCTCCGCCGCAAATCCAAGCCAACTCGAACAACGGACGAATGCCCCGAGATCCTTATCGAATGCTTCGTCTCCTAGCTTCAACTCCTCGCTGATCGCGTCAAGCTCGACGACGGCGCCGTTGTAGCGTTCTAGGGAGGACTTTAACCTGACGGCCGTCTCGCTGACCAAAAACAAGTGTTTCGGAAGATACATCACGGCGCGGGACTTTGACGAAGAAGATGGATCGGGGCCAATCCGCTTTGCCGCTGGCGAAAGATCCTCCAGCGCAGTGTGCGCCAAGTCCCGAAGCCGCTTGAGAATCTCCCTCGCCTCTTTTGCTTCCGCGAGTGCTGATGCAGGCTTAGCCTTTAGCGACGGATTCACGTACCAGGCCGTCGCATGAACTCTTTGGCCCCCCAATGTCAACCGAATGCCAGTACCGACATATTCGCTTGCAAGGTCTTCGAATCTTCTGAGGACCTCCGATAGAAGCCGCTGTCCCGCGACTCGACTTTGAAAGAGACCATCGTATGCTCGTTCCCATTGGCGGACATGCGTCATGTCGAATGATCCGCCAGACCGTGCCAAACGTGCAGCGGACCACAAAAAGTCAGGGTCGTCTGGCGCCCATGGTTCAAGACACGGAATGTCGAATCGAACTTCGGCGCCGCCAATCAAAGTGGCATTTGCCAGTACACGTCTGGCATAGTGGTTGAATCGCCCGTGATGAGAGTACCGATTGGCAAGTGCCTCTAGTTCCGAGAGGATAGCCTGATACTCACTGGTGTGTTCGAGTTGGCCTTCAATCTCGCTGAGTCTTCGCTCTATCCCAAAGAAGTAAACCAGCAGGAACTCCTCAGGTGCATCGCCTTGCCCGCGGCACGCCAACCACAGGAGGTAGGCCTTTCTTATCTGAGGCTCAAAGTCGCGATAAGCTGAGGCCCAAACATGCAAGTCTATCGACGCATGAAAATCGGTTACCTTTAGCTTCGGGTTGATCATCGACGGCTCGTCGCTGTTCACGCCGACGTACACCAACGGCGATTCAAGGCGAAGTCCATTCAACTCAAGCAAGGTGCCAGGACCATACCAAGCCATTTTCCGCCACCCCGAAGAAAGAGAAGGAACTGACTGGTCTCGCTGGTCCGCAGGTGGTTTGATCGAACCGACTTGATGTCGCTCCTTCTCTACAATCGCATTTGCCTTTGAAATGGCAGGCACAACCCTAGATTCTTGTTGCGACTCATATTCAAGGCGAAACGCCTGTTGTCCACAAGAAACGATTGAGCCACTCGGAACAACCCAGGGCTCGATGCCGACCCTTCTGCCGTCCAAGAAAGTTCCATTTGTGGATCCGTGATCTTGGCAAAACCAGTCTCCGTCTTTGAAGAAGATCGTCGCGTGTCGTCGACTAAGTGTAACATCGGCATCGACGCAAATCCCATTGGACCGATCTCTGCCGATGTCAATCCGACCTGCCGATAACGGGACTTTTCTTCCTTGATAGACACCTTCAACGGCATGGATACACGACATGTTTGTGGCAACTTATCGCATTGTAACACTATCGGGGACAGTTGCCTCGACGACGTATTTGCCTCGAATCCTGATATAGCCATTAGCATAAGCTCCAATTCGAGATAGAGATGGGAATAGCCTGCCTCTATTCAGATTCTAACTGGACACGACCTGTAGGTGGGATACGGCATAACTTGCAAATGTTCTGTCGAAACCAATCTATTCCTTGCCGAACAGCAAAGTGTCTTGATGATCCATCGCCTCCTCGGTCAACAAGACGGCGCTGACTACCAAGTCGGAAGCGTCCATCCCATCCACTTGGAGATCGTCGCGGAAGAGATCTAGCGGCGAGATTTTGGAAATGTACACAGTCACGTAAGTATTGGCAGCCATCATTTCGGAGAGACCCACTTGGCCAGCGTGGGCCTCGGGCGAGGGAGTTGAGTCGTTCATATTCTTGGCTTAGCGATCGGCGCAACCTGACCTTATTGGAATGATCGCGGCTAGCCCTGCGCATTGCCTAAGCCGTTGATTCCAGTGACTTCAAATTTCAAGTGATCACAAAAGTTCAGGAAAACATTGACAAACAGTATATCGCTTGGTGTAACATTGGGAGCTTTCTGGATGGTGCTCGACGCAAGTCTTGAACCCGAGCTTTTAGCTCCGTGCCACCTCCGTGCGGCGACACCTGCGGGTGTCTATGAATCGAGGAGGTACGTATATGTCAACCGAGACAACAATCATATTCGTCGTTTTAGCTTTGCTTGCTGGTGCAGGGATTGGGTTCGCGGTTTCCCTGTTTCTGGTGAAATCGAAACAAGACGCCGCGAACGAGACAATTACCCAGAGGCTTGCTGAGAAAGATTCTCACGCCACTGATCTTAGGAATTCGCTTGAATCTGAGCGCCGTGCTGCAACCGACGAGCGTCGTGCGCTTTCCGAAACGATCGATGGTTTGCAACGTGAACTACGTGCGGCTAGCGAAGCACGAGCGAAGTTGGAAGGAGCTGGCGACAGCCTTGATGCTCTCAAAGGCCAACTGGATGCAAAGTCATTAGAAATCAATGGTCAGGGTGAGCGTATCAATTCCCTCACCTCTGATCTCTCGCGGTATAAAACGGCAGCGGAAGAAGCTGTTCTTGCTAAGAGAGATGCCCTCGCGGCAAAGAGCGCGGAAGTTGATCGGCTCCTCAAGGAAAAAGAAGAGGCAGTTGTATCACAAATCGCCGATGTAAGGCAGTCTTGCAACCGTCAACTTCAAGATAAAGAAGCCGCCTCTGCGAATCAACTCAAAGCTCTGCGGGACCACTGCGATGCTCAACTTGCCGAGAAGGATCGCCATGTTGAAGAGATGCGACAGCAATTAGCCGACGCAGAGAAGAGGCTGACCGAAACCTTTGATTCCTTGTCGGTTAAGGCCCTAACGAAGATAGGAGAGCAGTTCATGGCCGCGGCAAAGGCGACCTTTGAGACTGCCCAAGTTGAAACTAAAGGAGAACTGAAGCTGCGGCAGCAGGCCGTCGAAGAACTTCTCAAGCCCTTCTCCGAGACGATGAAGGCCCTCGACAAACGGTGTCAAGAGACCGATGAAAAGGCTGCGTCAGCACAGGGTCTATTGAAGGAACATCTTGATCGTTTGATGGGCGCGACTGAGAGCCTCTCGACGGCATTTCGAAAGCCGAACTCACGTGGGAACTGGGGCGAAGGCACTTTGAGAAATGTCCTTGAGCAATCTGGTCTACAAGAGGGCCATGACTTCGAGCTACAACATTCGACCGACTCGGAAGATGGCAAGCTTCGCGCGGATGCGATCGTCAATTTGCCGAAAGGTCGGCGCCTTGTTATTGACTCGAAAAATCTCTGGGACGGCTATCAACAGGCAACTGCTGCTACCGACGAGCCTTCAAGGCAGCTCCTATTGCAGAAGCATACGCAGGCAGTCAGAAACCAAGTTCGTCAGCTTAGCGCGAAAGCGTATTGGCAACAATACGATGGACTTGACTGCGTTGTGATGTTCCTTCCAACGGAAGCAATGTTCCAAGCAGCGCTTGAACAGGACAAAGATCTCCTGAACGATGCAATTGCCAACCGAGTCTATTTAGCCAGCCCGATGACGCTGGTGGGGCTACTTCGAGCCGTCCAATACGTCCTGGATCAAGAACGCTTGAACCAAAATGCACTTGAAATCAGTGAGACTGGAAAGAAGCTTTATGAAGCTCTCCACACATTCGGGGCACATTACGCGAAGGTCGGAAACAACTTGCGGCGGACAGTTGACACGTATAACGACTCCCTTGGGTCGTTGGAACGAAACGTCCTCTCCAAAGCTCGGCAACTCCGCTCGAAAGGTATCGGATCAACAACAGTCCTAGCGGAGCTAGAGGGAGTGGCAGCGCTGCCGTCGCATCTAAGAAGCGCTGAGTTTGCCTTTGTTTCTGATGAAAGCTTGGTTGATTCGGTGATTGGTATTGACTCTCAGTCGCCGCTCGTAGCATTGGAGGAAGCGTAATTGCCAACCCTTGACGGTTTGTTGGTAGTGGCGATATCGTCACGAGCCCTTTTCGACTTTGAGGCCGAGAACACCATCTTCCACGGGCAAGGCGACAAAGCGTACGAGGCGTTTCAGTTGGAACGCCTCGACCAGCCAGCCAAAAAGGGTGTAGCTTTTGAGTTGGCGCGAAAGCTATTGACTTTCAACTCTGAGGCTGAAACTCGAGTCGAGGTCATCGTGCTATCCCGAAATGACCCTGTGAGTGGGCTGCGAGTATTCAAGAGCGCAGAGCACCACGGATTGTCCGTCTCTCGTGGAGCGTTCGTCCGTGGGACATCGCCCTATCCCTATCTTCATCCGCTCAAGGCCGACCTCTTTCTGTCGGCAAATTCAGAAGATGTTCGCCATGCGCTTGAACAGGGTATTCCTGCAGCAAGGGTCTTTGCCCGTTCTGCAGAAGAGGCTGGATCCTATCCTGATGAACTGAGGATTGCTTTCGACGGCGATGCCGTGCTGTTTAGTGACGAAGCGGAGCGGATCTTCCGCTCGGGTTCGCTCACGAGCTTTCATGAGCATGAGCGAGACAATGCAAGAGTGCCTTTAACGGCTGGTCCGATTCAACCATTCCTCAAAGCGTTGCATCGTCTAAAGGCGAATCCTCCCAATGGCACAAAGACTAAGATCCGCACGGCGCTCATGACGGCGCGCGATGCACCCGCACATGAGAGAGCGCTTAGGACGCTTATAAGTTGGGACGTTGATATCGATGAGGCATTCTTCCTCGGCGGCCTTCCAAAGGCAGATGTACTCAAGGTCTTTGAGCCAGATTTTTTCTTCGACGATCAGCTTCGCCACTGTGAGCCTGCCGCGCCGTTCATGGCAGCAGGCCATGTGGTGTCGGGGGTGGCAAATGAACAGGTTGCATCCCAATGAGAAACGGCAGGACGGTAGGCTGATGAGGCAATCGAATGGCAATACTTGAAGACATCACCAAGGGCGCTCTGATCAACGGCATCGTTGGAAACGATGCCGTTACGATCGTGGACGTCAAATGGCACGGATCGGATGTCCTTGAGGTTTTTTACACCGATTCAAATGGAAAACCAGGCAGTGGGCTGGCCTATCGCGATCAAGAACAAGACATCGAGGTTGTTGAGGCCAGCGCCCGCTGGTCCTTCTCTGGAGACGGTGCAATCTTTCGTCTCACGATGGAGGCCCTCCGCATTAGGCTTGCGCACCATTTCGATCCGTACCTAGCCGTGCACACCTCGCAGGTGATTCCGTTGCCGCACCAGATCACGGCAGTGTACGAAGAGATGCTCCCTCGACAGCCCCTACGTTTCTTGCTTGCGGATGACCCTGGTAGTGGCAAGACGGTCATGACAGGTTTATTCATTAAGGAACTAATCACCCGCGGCGATCTGCGGCGGTGCCTAATCGTCTCACCAGGATCCCTGGTGGAGCAATGGCAGGATGAGCTCTTGCGCAAATTCGGCCTTCGATTCGCGATCCTGACGAATGACCAACTGGAAGCTGCCCCAACTGGGAACTGGTTTGCGGAGAATGACCTCATCATTTGTCGGCTCGACAAACTCAGTCGCAACGAAGAAATCCAGGCAAAGCTCAAAGCATGTGATTGGGATCTGATCGTATGCGATGAAGCCCACAAACTTAGCGCGACGTTA